>Ga0105045_10003873_pt1 | contig 12948 bp, 8 predicted proteins | sample MAT02_FD_78089 | JGI IMG/M metagenome (GOLD analysis project Ga0105045, IMG submission 78089) | Freshwater microbial communities from Lake Fryxell liftoff mats and glacier meltwater in Antarctica - MAT-02 (megahit assembly) | ecosystem: Environmental > Aquatic > Freshwater > Ice > Liftoff...
GTCTAGCCGGGAGGCTGGACCCGCTGTACCCATCAGGGCCAGCATCGCCGATACGCACTACACGACGGCGCCCGATGTCACTGGATTCCAGGCACGGGGACTTTCCATCCAGGAGTCCTCATGCCATCAGCCTATCGAATCCAAGTTCTTCGCCAGCAATCGTTCGAACGTCAGGGAGGGCGCTGTTGCTACTGCAGCGTCCGCATGTGGGTGGCCACGCCATCCGAGCTGCCTCAAGTTCCATCAGAGCGTGCAGCGCTCAGCCTGAAATGCACCGCTGAGCACCTGCGCGCGAGGTCAGAAGGGGGCAGGGACGTTGCCAACAACATCGCGGCCGCCTGCTGGCACTGCAACTGGACTAGGCACCGCCGAAAACGGCCGCCGGCACCTGACAAGTACCGTGAGGAGGTCATCCGACGAGTACGTCGAGGCGCCTGGCATTCGTCTTGGGTGTTCTCGTACGGTCTCTTGAACGTCGCAGAGTCACCGCAGGCGACCGTTCGCAACGAGGGAGCAAGCAAGCTGGTGGGGCGCTAGCTCCAACCTCTCGAAGGCTTTCGACCGTGGGCTAGCGTACTTTTTGAGCCGCTGCGGGAGTGGCTGGTGTTTGCCCACATGCCGATTGCCTTCACCGGATTTCTCGTCGTCGGCGCGGTGACCCTGTCGCTGGCGCTCTTGTTCACCTATGCTTCCACCGCGCTTGGTCGCGAGGGCGCATCTTCAACGTAGAAGTGCTGTCACACCATGCTGCAGATTCTCGGTCGAGCAAGTTCTCTCAATGTCCGCAAGGTGCTGTGGCTCTGCGAAGAACTTGGCCTTCCTTTTGAACGCGAGGATTGGGGCGCAGACTCGCCCCGTTCGCGCACGGAACGCACTTGTGCACCGTCCAGACCAAGGAACTCTGTGCACTCATGCAAGCAACCCAAAAGGAGTAGCTAGCCTGTGGCGCGCAGCCGTCTTGAAGCTCTTGCACATGCGGCAGGGCGCACAGTTGGGAGCAAGTGGCGGCGCTTGCGGGAGATGCGTGCAGTAGCGCTTCCGGAGAAGGCGAAAGATGAGCCGCCAAGTGGGCAGCGCCTCATTGAGGAAGCACGGGCAAGAGCCCAGGCTCGTGCCGAAGCCAGGGCCCGTGGCACGACCGGAGCTGCGAGAAGACCTGGTTCGGTTGTGGCGTCACCTCCCTTGCTGGACCCGGCAGTGCCGACGTCAGCTGAACTGCAAAGCGCGCAGGCGCAGCGAGTGCTAGACGAACTTCGAGCCATGCACGCCACAGCCGCACAGCTTCCAATCGGTAAACCTTCGTCACCTCCTTGTAAGCCCACTCCGGCGGAAAGCGCGTCAGACCTCGAGGCCGCTGTCCACGCATTGGTCAATGGAGGTCCCTCCAGTCGGGCGCAGAGTCCTGAGGGCTTTGACCAATCCGCGCAGATGCGGGATGCGCGGTCTCTGGTGTCGGAGCCCGACGCCACTTCTCGCGCTGACCTAGGGGTTCCCGTGCTGATTGACGGAGAAGCGCCTACTCGGATGCCGTCGGCGCCGACCGCTACTCTGACCGGCGAGGTACTGCCAGTGAAAGTGGCTCAGGCCTCAGCAGTTGGACCGCCCGACACAGGTGCACGTCAGCCAGTCGAACTGGTGAGTGCTACTCCCAACGAGGGCCTCGCAACGCTTCCGTCAAGCCCCGAGGATGTCGCCGCGCGGACGTTCCTCATTCCCGCTCCGCCAACTGGGCTCATTCCTCGCTGGTTTGGGCCAGGCGAGACCGTCGTTGTGGCTGGGCTTGTCCTTCCAGGCATGGTTTGGGTTGGTGGCAGGCATTCCGCCGGCACGGATGCGCGTGACCCCTCGATGATTGACCCGGCGCTCCCAGTCGACAGGTCATCATCTGTCTGCACACTGCTCTCCGAAAACGGACTGGACTACGCAACATTGGCCCCTCCAGACCGTGGTGCCTACTTGAATTGGCTGGTGAATGGACGGAGGAGTCCCGTGCCGGCGGGGCTTGCAATGCTTTTCTTCAAGGGCCTGGAGCGCCGAACACTTGACGTTCTCTCGAAGCTCGGCGCCGGGGATGAACTTGGATGCTTGGCAGCAGAGATGCAGGCGCTTGCCATGGCGTATGGGCCACTGTCGCGTTCTCTGCAGGAACACGCATCCGACCTCAGCACAGTCGTTGAGTTCGGACTTACGCAGGCACGGGCGTACGCAGCTCCATCTGGGTCAGGGCAACCCACCCTCAGCCCGTCACTTGAAATCCGGCTCGCGGTGGCACAGGCTGCCTTCGACCGCGCACCACTGCCTGCGGACTGGGCGCTCAAATGGGTGCTGCAAGACGCCCACATCACTGTCCGGACAGGGGCACTGCTGTGCCTGCCGGAGCTCCAGCGACTATTTCGTGTGCGATATCAAGAGCGTTACGGGGCTGGCATCGAGTTGCCAAGAACGGGTGGCCCCTTGGTGCTGACCTACAGCCCGGTATCCCCGGCAACCACTCGCGGGAAGCCTCTGACTGTGGCGACCACATCAACCGCAGAAGTACCGGATTTCCATCCTGTACGGGGCGAGCTCAGAAAGCTGGTTGAGAGTTGTCTTGAGGAGCTCTCGGCGTTCAGCCGCGTCGCAGGGCGCTCCCCTGGAGGAGCCCGGACCATAGATGGGCTCGTTCGGCTACCCACAGCCGCCTGGCCGGACGATGCCACGGATTGGTTCAAGGGTCTGGAAGTCGAAGTACGCAAGGCGCCAAAGCTGCTTGCTATTGACGCCTTTCGCCTGCGCTTCGGGGGCCAATCTACCGTAACAAGAGATACCCTGGCGGCGCTGTACAAAGTCCTCGGCTCATTCGGCGTGGGGGTTGAGCCCCGGGAGCTGGCTTCCAGTAGCGTCATCTCGACGGCCGAGCGGGTTGCGTTGTTTTCGGACTCAGGCCCAGGCCATGAAGCTCGGGAGTCAGAGGACTTCACTGACTGCAACAGCCTGGTCGACCTGTCCATAGCGCTTGCCGCCTCCGGTGGCGAGATGACAAGTGAGGACAAGCAATTGATTGCCGCCGAGGTCAAGAGTCGTCGGCGGTTGAAGGCAGGTCAAGCAGCCCGACTCCTGGCTCGACTTGACGTTGTTAAGGTAAGCAGCATTGACTTCAAGGCAGCGCTCAGGCAGTTGAACACACGCGATGAAGATACCCGACTGGAGGCAATGAACTTCCTCGTGAGACTGGCCTATCGGGACATTGACTCCACGAGGGTTCGCTCTGCGACTTTGAACCGGTTTCGAACAGCATTGCTGCCCGGTCTGAAGGCAACGGCTCCAATCGCAGTTCCGGCTCCTCGCGCACCACCGCAGCGAAAGGTCGACCCTCCGCCGAAGCCGCGCCCGGTACCTCCCAAGGCTACGCCAAAGCGGCTGAAGCTAGACCCAGTGCGAATTGCCACTGTGCAACTGGAGACGGCCAAGACGGAAAAGCTCCTGCATGGTTTGTTTACGGGCGACGACGGGCCGGAACACACCAAGCCAATTGAACCTGTTGCTACGGTGGCAACATTCGCCCCAAAGGGCCTTCGTCTGGACGTCTTGCACACACAACTCCTCGGCCAGTTACTGGCCAGGGATAGCTGGGTGCTTGAAGACCTGAGGGCGTTGATGGCGCAGCACGACCTCATGCTCAACGGTGCTATCGAGGCCCTGAACGAGGCCGTGTTCGATGCATTCGGGATGGGCTTGTTTGAGGGGGATGACCCGCTCGAAGTCGATGCCGATGTTCGCAGACTTATCCTGCAAGCGGCGCAGGATGCTTCGGCTCCGGCGCCGGAATGAACCTCTTGCACCAGTCAACGGCCTCGTCAATATCCAGGTACAAGCTGGCGTAGGTCTTCTGCAGCAATGGCTCCGGCAACGCCCAGTCCCACTTTTCCTGCTGCAAGTTCTTGGCGTTGGCCAGTAGCACGCCCACCGGAGGTGGCTCGGCCGCAGCCACGTCGGCGAGTGCCGCCATCAGGTCTTTCGTAGTGCGGGCGCCCTTCTGAATATCGACAGTGGGCCCAAATGGACTAGCGGTGAACCCGCGCAGGCGCAGAAGGCATGCGAGCGCTGCGTTGGATGAGTCTCCAAGCCAAGTCATGAGCGAGGCCTCGGCGCCTTGGTCAAGGATGTCCAGGCTGGCCAATCCAATCGCCGCAAAGTTCTTCCTCCCTTCATCGAGGAAGCGCTTGGCGACTGCGTCGATATACGTCGGTGTTTCATTGCCCTCCAGAAGTGCGCGCATTCTCTGGCGCACCTTGGTGTGCGTGCGACCGCCATCTCCGTCGAACGGAGGCGGTTTTCCGCTAGGGGACCGCGTCACGTAGATGGACTTCTGCTGGTCATCGACGTCTTGAACGAGCCACGTCTTGCCTGCAAATACGATGCGCTGTCCAGCGGCCAACATCGTTGACACAGGAATTGTTCCCAGCGTCTTGCCGCCTGCTACAACTCGATATTCTTCTACCGTGGCAAACGCAGGATAGAAGGTGTAGTGGTTTACGAACTTCTCTCCGAGTTGGCCATGCAGCAAAACACCGCTGGAGTCTTGAACCAGCAGGTCCTTCTCACCAAGGTGTCTGATGAGTTCGATGAATTCAGGCTTGGATACTGAGCTGAATGGTGCGCCCGGAGCGCAGAGAAGTGAGTACAGCTGTCCGATGGATGCGCCGCCATATTGGGAGACTGCCGACAAGGTCTGCTGAATCAAGGTCGATAGATGTGCGCCGTTGGCACGAGGCGGTTCGAACCAACGTTGCGATAACAGCGATACGCAGGCAATCGACTGGACGGTGCCTAACCGCAAGTCAGTTGCCAACGAGGGCAAACCACCAAGAGCATTTTCGATGCAGATGCCCCTAAGAATTGCTGGCTCACCGGGGCGCCTGCCTGAACGCCCGAGCCGCTGTCGAAGGCTAGCGACGGAGGGTGGCGGGCCTACTTGCACAACGCTTTTGACGGCGCCGATGTCGATGCCGAGCTCCAGCGTGTTGGTGCAGATGGCTGTGGCTGGGCGCTCCTTTTGTTTGAGTGCCGCCTCTGTTTCGGTGCGAATCTCCTTGGACAGGCTGCCATGGTGAGGCCAGAACTCATTCGGCACGTTCCTTGCGGCGCACAACTCGGTGAGTCTGTTGGTGAACGTTTCAACCAGACGCCTTGAGTTGGGAAACACAAGGTTGTTCGAGCCACGTAGTACGGTGAACAGGTAGTTTGCAATCTGGGCAGGCGTGACGGTCTCGACCTCCTCGCCTTCCTTGGGCTCACGCACCACCAGGGGCTCCTCGTAGCCCTTCAGAAGAACCTGCACAAGTCCAGACGTATGTGACTGAACCATCGCGACTTGGCTGCCCGCGCCGGGTCGCAAAAACTCAGCCGCCAGGCCCATGTCGCCAAGCGTTGCCGATAGACCAATTCGCGGAATCTTGCGGTTTACCGCCGTCTGGATACGATGCATGAGCGACTGCAATTGCTTGCCACGCTCCGAGCCAATGAAAGCGTGAAGCTCGTCGACAACAAAGAAGGTGGTGCCCTTGAAGATAGCCCCGACGGACGAGCCGCGGTTGCACAGAGTTGCCTCAAGCGATTCTGGCGTGATGAGCAGGACGCCACCGGGCTTCTTGTGGAACCGGGTCTTGACGCTGCTGGAGACGTCACCGTGCCATGGCCAGACCGGAACGTCGAGTTGTTCGCACAACCGCTCCAGCCGCCCGAACTGGTCGTTGATGAGGGCCTTTAGCGGGCTGATGTAGACGATGAGGCCGGACTCCTGGTTCTTGACCAGGTGGGTGAGCGCCGGGAAGAAGGCCGCCTCGGTCTTTCCGGCTGCAGTGGCCGCAGCGACGATGACATCGCGGTCGGCTTTGACGATGTGCGGAATGGCCGCCTCTTGCGCGTCGCGCAGCGACTGCCAACCTTCCTTCCAGATGAACTGCTGGATGCGTTCATCGAGCAGGAAGAAGGAGCTGCTGTTGTCGCTCATTGGTCTGTAGCCTCGGCCGACTGCTACATCTTGAACGACGAGAACTCGTCGTCCTCACCAGAAGGGACCTTGTGCTCATCAACGCCCCCCGTGTCGGCGGACACCTCGATGCCACCAAGCAAACCCTGCCATTCCGTGCCTGGGTTCTGCTCCAGGACGGCGAGCAAGTTGACGAACGAGGTGATAGTGGTTCGGGGTGTGCGGAAGTAGGCCTCGCCCACCCGGTTCAAGCAGTGCTCCATGAAGCTCTGGATGGCTGTGTCGGGCAACAGGTACTTGGCTTCATCTCCACCAGCGTAGACGTGACGAATCTTCTGAAGCAGCACGTAGAAGTCCTCCGGCGTCAAGCTGGCTAGGCGCACAACGGGTCCGCTGAAGTCGACCAACCCGTTGGTGGCAAAGGTGTTCTGCGCCAAGCGGCTCTGCAGGGCCGGATAGCTGTAAAGACCGCGCTTCGTGTCGAGCAGGAATTCTGGTGTGCCACCGAGCACGAAGCCCAGGCCCACCGCCGTGCCCTGCATCGAGTCATTGAGGATGCGCAGAATCTGCTCGTAGTTGGAGTTGCGCGCCTGGGTGTTGGCAAGCTTGTACAGGTTCACCAGTTCGTCCAGGCTCACCAGAAGGCCCGAGAAGCCGGCCAGGCGAACGAAGCGCGCCATGAGCTTGAGCTGGTCGTACATGGCGGCGTCATCAACGATGGTGCGCACACCCAGTGCCTGGCGGGCGTCCGTCTTGGTCGTGAACTCACCTCGGAGCCATCGCACGGCGTCTGACTTGAGCTGCTCGTTGCCTTCCTCGTAGCCGCGGCAATAGGCGGCTATGACGTCGGCGAAGTCGAAGCCGTTGACCAGCTCGGTCAGGTGCTCGAGCTTTTGCCTGATGATGGCCTCGGTGGGCTGCCCTGCTGCTTTTGCTTCGGACTTGGCCGTACCGATGAACTTTTCGACGACACCACCAAGAGCGCCGCCATCAGGCTTCGTTCGAGTCGAGATGTTGCGCATGAGCTCTGCATAGAGGGAGCGCGCCTGGCCACCGCTGGCATGAAGGCGGCGGTCCGGATTCAGGTCAGCACTTGCTACGACAAGCTTCTTCTCAAGGGCAACGGCCCTGACCAGGTTCAGGAAGAAGGTCTTGCCGGCTCCGTACTCGCCAGTGATGAGCCGGAAGGCTGACCCACCATCGGCGATGCGCTCAACGTCTCCCACCATCGTTTCGATTTCTCGATTGCGGCCGACCTGCACGAGCTGTTGCCCCATTCGCGGGACGACGCCGGCGCGAAGGGACTGGATGACCGCATCACGGTCTTTGGGACGAATCGGGGTACTCATGCTGCAATCTTCTCCAGGACTTCGGTGTTGACCTCGACAGGGTCGTCACCTTCAATGAATGGAACTCCGTAGGCGTCGAACGCCGCCTCGTTGACATGCTCCAAGGCGCCGTCAAGCATCAATTCAAGGTCCGCTGAGACGTCTGACAACTCGGCCCGACTCCAGCTGGGTCGCGAGAGCAGCATGCGGGCAAAGGCAGTGTGCGGGCCGTCCATGCCAAGGATGCTGCCTTTGGCTTCAACAGCCGTGGACTCTTCATCCTGTTCAGAGTCAGCTTCTGGAATCTGCAGCGGCGCCGTGGCCGAAGTGTCCTCTGAGAAGATGTTCGCCAGCAGCGCCGAAACCTTCTCGCTCTCCTGCTTCAGCGCGGCAACACGCTCCAAGTCGAGCTTCAAGCCCCCGGCCTTCGTGGTGCCCTTGGCTATAGCCGTTGCGCCTGAACCGGCCGCATGCACGTCCGTGAAAACCTTTTTCGAGTCGACGCCCAGGGCCTTGTAGACCTTCTCGAGCATCTTCACTTCAGTGGGCGACACCTCGCCATCTGACTGGGCGACCGTAGCCATGAAGGCAGCGATAGTCTCCTTGACGGCAAGGTCGAGAAGCTCGAACTTCTTCTTCAGCGCGGTCAGCGACGCCGGCGCCTGCATCAGCAAACGCAGATGGGCCAGCAGGCGCCGCGTATGGCTTGGCGTCAAATGCTTCCAGGAAAGCACGGTCTCGCGGAGGTGCCCCATCTCCTTGATGCCGAACTCGCCGTCGGCGGACGCCACGGCTGACGCCAGCTGCAGAGTCAGCGCTGCGGCCAGGTAGGGGCCGCTTGCGCGAGACAGCTGCTCGGAAGGCGGCAACGCGAAGAGAACGACCGTCTCCTCAGGCTTGGGTGGCTTCGCGCCGCTGAGGACATCGGGCTCAAAGCCCACGTTGGCAGACTCGAGCGTTCGGGCCAGCGAGAGCGTCTTGTCCTTGGTGAAGGCGGTCTTGGCGCCAAGCGATGTCAGCAGGTCCTGGAACGGAAGGGCCACCATACCCTCGCCCATGCGAGCCTTAAGAGCCTGCAGCGCGCTCTTTGCACCTTCCGGCCACAGAGGCGCCGGCAGCTGCAGCAAGCCTTCGAGCGAAGCTTTGGCGTCAGGGGTCTTGCCAACAAGTCGGCTGTACGCCTCCAGCGGTTTCGTCGCCGCCTCGACGACCTCCTGCAGCTTCTTCATGGGCGCGGTCAGCACCGTGATGTCGGGCGTGTCCTTGAAGGTCAGCTTCAGCTCTTGGTAGCCCCGAAAGCCTGCCGAGGCTGGCCGGTAGACGAGCTTCAGCTTAGTTCGGTTTCGCGGCAGCACCATGCCGGGCCCAAAGAGCTCGGCGTACTTCCGCGCGAAGAGCGGCTCGAACTGCTCCGGGCAGCGAGTGGCCGGTGTGCGCAGGTAGCTGTTCGGGTCCAGCCGGGCCCAGGCCAATGCGAGATGGGTAGGCACGGGGGCGCCGTCGACCGCGGCCTGCCCGAGTGCAAGGCGGAGGTAGAGCGGCAACTCGAAGGTCCTCGTCAGCGCCGGCACCGGCTGCTCGTAGAGCTTCGCGGGGTGGGAAGCCAGCGACACCCAGTCCAGCAGCCCGCTCGCGTAGCCGCGGAACGAGTGGGACTTCTCGCCGTAGATGCCGAGCAAGCGGCGCAGCTCAGCAGCGATGACAGGCCAGTCCGCCTGTGCGGCCTCGTCTTTGGCCCCGTCGATGATGGCCCTGCGCTCCAGGCCGTAGAAAAGCAGGAAGACGTAGCCGACATCTGCCTCGGGGTCCTTGCGGCCGCCTGCCAGCCAGTTCAGGTAGGCCCGCCGCGCCCCGGAAGAAATCTCTGAGTAGCTGGGCCAGTACCCCATCTGCCGCTCGGTGTAGTCGCCCTGCCGCGCAACCGACTTCGAGGGGTCGATGAGGCAGGGGTCGGTGTCGCCGGAAACTGTCGGCAGCGACGTGCCGACGTAGACCATGCCACCGGGGATGGTGACGCCACCGACGTTGACGGCCTGGCCGGCAGGAATCCAAGTGCCAGCACCGAAGCCCTTGGGCGCCGACGGAATCTTGAATACCGACTCAGGCGTAGTTCGGGTGGAGACACTGACTGGCGCGTCGTCTTCGGAGAAGCGCGCGGCTGACTGCGCGGGGGCGTGACGAGGGGACGGCGCGCTTGCCAGCGAGTGCGGCCGCGGTGTCTCGGGCTGGACATCGGGCGCCTTGTTCTTCTTGGACTGGCTGTACAGGTACGCAACCAAGCATATGGCCGCCAGCACTCCGGCAGCAATCCAAACCTCCCTCGGGACGGCAGCAACCAGCGCGACGATTGCCGCGATAACAACGAGCAGGCCGCCTCCCGCGCCTGAGCCCTTCTTCTTCGCCATGCTACGAATCTCCCTGATATGCCCCTCTTCGGGGGCGCATGCACAGAATAGCGCCGTCGCTTCGCTTTGCACGAATACCGAGTGACCAGAGCTCAGCACTTCGGAGTTTCTCCCCGAAGGCTCAGCATCCTCTCCTGGGTGACGCCACCACGAAGAGCCAATAGCTCCTTCCATAGGGCGCGCACCTCTGGGTGTTCTGCCGAGTCCAACGCGTGACGGAGCCTTGGCTCCTGGTCGGCGAAAAGTTGCCGACCGCGCGAGGTCTTGGAGGCTTGCTGAAGCCACGCAAGGTCAGGGATGACGATTCGCTCCAGCCGGTCGTTCGGCAGCAGGCTGGCAATGTGAAGGCCGGCTGGGTCGAAGTCGACAAACGCCCAGACGCGCTCGGTTCGCTGTCGAACGAGGGCGGCGGCGTCGCCCGTGGACAACAGTGAGTCCCCGCGGAAGACGGCCAGGACGGCCAGGCCGTGGTAGTCAATCCAGTCGTAGCGCTCCAGTTGGCGGAACGTCTCAAGGTTCTCGACGAGGAGGAGGCGGTCGCAGGTGATTCGTGCGCCGACATCTGGTGTGACGACCAAATACGAGCCGGCGGGCGTCCACAGGGCATTCCCGTCGTGCAAGCACGTGCCAACGCACTTCACCGCGATGGAGCCGGCGTGAGGCGCAACGCTCAGGCTCTTCTCCGAAAGACCTCCGAAGGTCGCCATGTCCGCGCGGCTGGCGCCCGAGACGTGAGCCTCTACCGGCAGGTCATGCGCCCGAAGCAGCTGCTCCGCGCGCTGCAGATGTTCTGCACGGTAGACCACCTGACTGCCAATCGCAGTCCCCAGGCTGTAGTGCTCGCAAAGGAGTAGTGCAACGCCACCGGCGCGGCGTTGCTCGGGACGCTCGCTCACAAGGCGCTGGAGAAGCTGGAGCTGGTGTGTGGTGAACGACATCAGGCGGCCTCAGGCAGTGGGCGACGGACCTCGATGTCGTAGAACGCCTCGTTGATGGGGAAAGGGTCCAGTTCTAGTGCCTCAACGAAGCTGAGTCGGAAGCCGCCGCCCTTGAGCTGCAGACACGAGAACATCAGCCACGCATCGTCGGTCACCTCGGCCAGCTCCTGGCGCGAACGCTTCCAAGCCAGGAGAGATACCGGCTCCTCCGACCGGCTGGCGTGCAGAGCCAGCTCCTTGAGTGCCAGCTGCTGCGGGTCAAGAACCTCGACTGCGTTGGTCTCGTCGTCCTCGAGCAGCAACTGCGGTCCCGCAGCTGGCTTTGGAATGTCAGGGGCTCGCTCCGGTGGCAGTTTGGCGACCGCCGCGAGCAGGCCTTCCCAGGTCATCGGGTCAGTGTCAGCAACATCGGGCTGAGCCCGAATCGCGAGCTGCTCCGGCCTGAAGATGCCAGGGTTGGCGTCGGCCACGACTGCGACCTCCCAGCCATCAATGGTCTTGTGCCGGGTCAACCAGAGGGCAAAGCGCGAAAGGCGCTTGAGCCGAGCTTCCATCAGCTTGGCTTCGAACAGGCGCTTGCTGATGACGGTCTGGGCGTCCTTGATTTGCGACGTCCAGGGCAGCCGCTTGGCACCAAGACGTCGAGTGACGAGGTGCCTGACTTCGAAGAGGCCGGACGCGATTGCTTCTTCGGCAATCGTCTCAACGAATGCGTCGATGGACTCCACGTCGCGAAGGAACTGCTCGACTTGGCGAGCGTAGTAGCGGTTCTGCCGGAGCTTGGAGCTCAGGTCATCGACGTTGCCGTACTGTGTCGACAACAGCGAGTGCAGCATGGCCAGGTTGTGCTCGATGGAGTAAGCCATCTCGACGATGGACTCATCGAGCGCCGCGTGCAGCTTCGTGACGTCCTTGGCCGCCCCGATGGACTTGAGGTGACGCAGCTCCCGCCACTGCTCGCGAGCCTGCTGCATCGTTCCCGTGACGCGCCGCAGGGCCTGGAACGCGTGATAGCTGGAAAGGAAGTCGGCGAAGAACTCCCTCAGTCGTGGGTTCAACCGGTAATTGTCTTCGTCGTATGGCTTGAGTACGCCCAGGCCAAAGAGCGCCTCGATGCCGCTGTTGCGCAGCTTGTCGCCACCGGAGACTGAGCCCTCGAACGCTTCTGCGATGAGGTCAGCGTGCTTGGCTAGACTGCCGAGCAGCTTCTGGACCTGGTCGCCACGCTCGGTCATGCTTGGTCCTCGTCGTCGGCCTGCGCCGCGTCCACGAGGTCGTCCATCGAGCCGTCGCCTTCGCGGTCGTCGACCTCGGAGTCGGGAATCACCTTGTTCTCATCCAAGAACTGCTGCACGGCGTACAACTGCTCAATCTTGCCGGTGACTTGATAGGTTCCGGTGTCCTTGTTCGCCAGCACGACGTAGCCGTCCTTAGCCAGGTGCTCCAGCAGCTTCCGAAGGTTCTCGTGGTTGGAGTTGCGCTGCGAGGAGCCACCAATGACGCTGTGCAGCCCCTTGAGCTGTGTCTCCAGCATGGTCGACTGCGCCACCGCGGTCTCGAGCTCGTAGAGGGGGATGTATTCGCCCGGGCTCAGGAAGACACTGCCGGCGTCCGTCTGGCGGATGAAGTCCAAGAGCAGGACGGCTGGACCGTATTCGTCGCGGAAGCGAAGGAGTTCGTTCTTGACCTGCGTGATGTCCTTGGTGCCGATGAATGCGGGCGCCATGAAGAACGCCCCTTCATCCCCGAGCCGGGCCAGCCGCATGCTCAGCTTGTCGAGCCAGCTATTGACCTCTTCCTGGTCGTCAGCGTCTTCGAGGATTCGGTACTCATCGGGATATCGGACAGGGCAGACGTACTCGCCGGCCAGCAGCAGCTTCAGTGCTCGCACGTTCATTGCAGAGCCTCCACTTGAACTGCCGGTTCAGTCGATGCCACCAAGGCGTCCAATGGCCGGTACTCCCGAATTCGACCCTTGTCTTCAAACAGATACCGCTGGGCGAACATCGCCTGCTGGGCCGTTCCAAGCTCTGGTGAAGCCGTTACGACATCGATTCGGTTGTCGCGCAGGCGTTGCATGAGGGCGCGGAAGTTCTTGGGGTCGAACTTACCCACTTCGTCAGTCACCCAAGGCACGTGCACTGGCTCCGCACCGCGGATGGTGTTCAGCAAAGCCGTCAACAGCGTGATGAGCACCAGCGAAGTCAGGCCTTCCGATGAAATGTTCTCCAACTCGTCGGAGCGCTTGAACTCCTTGCGATTCCCGTTGTCAGAGACGCTTCCTCGCAGCGTGATGTGGGATGAGA
>Ga0105045_10003875_pt1 | contig 12940 bp, 7 predicted proteins | sample MAT02_FD_78089 | JGI IMG/M metagenome (GOLD analysis project Ga0105045, IMG submission 78089) | Freshwater microbial communities from Lake Fryxell liftoff mats and glacier meltwater in Antarctica - MAT-02 (megahit assembly) | ecosystem: Environmental > Aquatic > Freshwater > Ice > Liftoff...
CGATGGGCTGAGCCGAATGTCATCCGATTAAGAGGCCAAGGTGAGAGGCCAAGGTGAGAGGCCAAGGTGAGAGGCCAAGGTGAGAGGCCAAGGTGAGAAACCTGCGTGAGAGATGGGTTGAGTGTCCAGTGTTTCGCCGCACCAGCCCCGACCTAAAGCTGGAATCATGCGATGAAGTGGAAGTGGTAAGGATGGGGCGATCGCCACTGAATCGGTGTACCCACTGGGTCAGTCAGCGCCGGGGAGGGCATTCTACCGCGCAGGAGAGTGGCGATCGCCCCTTGCATCCCTTGCCTAGGAGCCACCGTCGGAGCCAGGAACGCCTCATGCCCTAGGCCAATGCTGCCGCTATAGCAAATGACACCATCTTGGTTTAGTAAAAAGGCATGGGGAGTGCAGACCGCGTCAAAGGCCTCGGCCACATCTTGGGTTTCATCGCGGAGGTATGGGAAGTTGAGATGGTGGTAGGCCGCAAAGGCGGTCATGGCCTCAAAGCGATCAGCGGGCGATCGCCCGCCATCATTGGCATTAATGGCCACTAATTGCACGCCTTGGTGGGCGAATTTCTCTTGCAGTTGGGTCAGATGCCCGACCCATTGCAGCGCGAGGGGGCAATTATTGGCTAAAAAGACAACGCCCACGACTTGAAACTGGGTTAAATAATCTCGTAGGTGATGAACGGAGCCATCCACTCCAGGAAGCTCAAAATCGGGCGCATAGCGACCCACGATAACATCGGAGGTAAGCATGGTAGAAGCCTGTGATGATGGAACTACGACGGCATAGACTACGTTCGCTCGGTAGGCAAATCAGCCAACTAATACGCAAAGCTAGCCCGCATTCATAGAGGACTACAGCCCCAACGCGGCCTATCACGCAAACAGTGCCCACAAAGTTAAAGTGCCTACAAAGTTAAAGTGCCTACAAAGTTACAATGCACACCCGATGCAAGGGTCTCAGGCCTAGCTATTTTCCATCGCTCTCCGCTCTCATGTTCGAAAGCCCCGTAAGACATCGTCAACCAGGCACGGGCGCAGAGGCGTAGACCTTAGTAAATCCCATTAAACCCAGTCTAGCCCGCGATCCCCACTCCTTCGCGTCCTTCACCATCCTTTTGCCAAAGCTTGATATCCAATTAACTTGTAGACCAATTTGGCCGCCGTAAATTCGGAAACTACGGAGTTGGGGATCGGTGCCAATTCCATCACATCACACCCCAAAACATGATGGGCTTCAAACACACGCCGGATAAAAGTGATGAGAGAATACCAGTTCAATCCGCCGGGCTCTGGAGTTCCTACACCGGGGATCAAGGTTGGGTCGATGCCATCTAGGTCGATGGTAAAAAATACATTGGGGGTTTGGATCGCCGCTAACACCCGCTCCATCCAGTCAGGTTGCATGGCGATCTCCCGTGCCCGAAACACCGGTAAATTCTTGGTTTTGATGAGATCTGCCTCTTCTTGGCAAATGCTACGAATGCCAACTTGTACCGTCGGTAAGCCCATATCTACCACGCGCCGCATGATGCAAGCATGGTTGTGGATAGATCCTTCATATTCATGGCGGAGATCTCCGTGGGCGTCAATTTGCACAACGGTAAACGGCTCGGTGGCGGCTTTGTGGTAAGCGCTGACCAGCCCGGTGGTGATGCTGTGTTCACCACCCAGCCCAATCACAAATTTGCCGTCTGCCTGTAATTGCGCTACCGTTTGCTCGGTGATCGCTAACATTTCATCAGCCGTCACCGGATTTTCACGGGTATCAGCGATGGGTTCGTGGGTATAAATACCAACGGGCCACACCTCCCGCTCTAACTCTTCATCGTAATATTCCACCTGTTGAGAGGCATCAAGGATGGCAGCGGGGCCGTTTTCGCAGCCCTTGCGGTAGGTGGTGGTGGCTTCGTAGGGGATCGGGAGAATGACGACCCGTGCGGCTCCTTGGGTGGCGGTAACTTCGGCACCGAGGAACGGTAGCATCGCAGTAAATGCTTGGGTCGAGAGAGACTGGGTTGACATGGCTAACAGTAATTAGAGCATTTTTGGGTTGACACGACGATGGGATTTTTCTTCCAGGGTTGACCCACGATTCATCCTGTCACAGATGATCCTGTCACAGACTGACTCTATCGTGTTGTTGATTTGGATCAGCCGACCTGTGTTTTTTGCCTTGAATGGGGTGGGGTGCCTTTGCCGACGTCGGATCACCTCTGCAAGTGTCTCAGAAAATCCTCCTACATTTTTCTGTACCTCTTAGAATTTATAGGGGAATTTATTAGGGTTCTTGCATTGGGTTGGCGGGCGTCCTAGCCCGGTGGCGGCTCAGGCTTGTGTTGCCCGATGGTGGCAGATCAGGCTGAGAATCGTCCTCTATCCTTGCCAGCATTTCCCAGCCTTAGAATCCCCCAGATCCCCGTCTCTTTCCTACTCACCCCTGGTTCCCCATGCCCGCCAATGTGCCCTATTTGTCCAAAGATATCGTGTTGATTGGGGGAGGGCATAGCCATGCGATCGCCCTGCGGGCGTTGGGTATGAACCCCTTGCCAGGTGTGCGGTTGACATTAATTACGGATGTGATGCACACCCCCTACTCTGGGATGTTGCCAGGGTATGTGGCTGGCCTATATGACTTTGATACTTGCCATATCGACCTACAACCGTTGGCAAAGTTTGCTGGGGCACGGCTGATTCACGATCGGGCGATCGCCCTGGACCTGCAAACCAATCAAATCCATTGTGCCCATCATCCTCCCATTCGTTTTGATTGGCTCTCCCTCGATATTGGCAGTACCCCTGCTGCCGACACCGTTCCTGGGGCTAAGGATTACGCCATTCCGGCTAAGCCGATTTCCCAATTTTTGAACTATTGGGATGACTTAGTGGCGGCGGTGTGTCGTGATCCCCAGATGCCATTGCGGGTTGGTATCGTGGGCGGAGGGGCAGGCGGGGTCGAGCTGAGTTTGGCAGTGCAACGGCGGTTGCAGGAGATTTATCAACAGGCTGGGCAACCCACGAGCCATGTAGAGTTGCACCTGTTTCATCGGGGGGCAGAGGTATTGCCGGAGCGCAGCCCTGGGGTGCGGCGACGGGTGCAACGGATCATGGGGCAGCGCGGGATGCGGTTGCACTTGGGAGAGTCGGTCGCAGAGGTGCGACCTGACCGGGTGATCTGTGCGTCGGGGTTAGAGGTCGAGTGCGATCGCCTCTTTTGGGTGACCCAGGCAGCAGCGGCATCCTGGCTGGCTGAGGCTGGGTTGGCGACCGATCCGCGAGGGTTTGTGATTGTCAATGATGCGCTGCAATCGATTTCTCATCCCCAAGTGTTTGCAGCAGGAGATGTGGCCACGATGCAGCGTCATCCGCGCCCCAAGGCCGGGGTGTTTGCGGTGCGCCACGGCAAACCCCTCACCGAAAATCTGCGACGGGTGACCCAGGGTCAGCCGCTCCAGTCTTTTGTGCCACAAAAAGAATTCTTGATTTTGATTGGCCTGGGAGATGAAACCGCTGTCGCCTCCCGGGGGCGATGGGGGCTAGGCCCTGCCCCATGGATTTGGCGTTGGAAAGACCGGATCGATCGGCAGTTTATGGATCAGTTCAGCACCTTAGAGCCGATGCCAATGGTGGCAATGCCATCAGATCCCCGTACAGATCCGGCGAATGCCCCCGACCTGATGCGTTGTGCGGGGTGTGGCTCTAAGGTTGGGCGCTCAATTTTAGAGGCCACCCTCCGGCGGTTGCAGGCCGCACAACCCCCCATCCCCGATACCCGCATTTTGTTGGGGCTAGAGGCAGCTGAGGATGCGGCGGTGCTCCGGATTCCGCCGGGGCAAGCGTTGGTGCAAACCGTCGATTATTTCCGGGCGTTGGTGGATGACCCCTTTGTCTTTGGCCAAATTGTGGCGCACCATGCCCTAAGTGACTTGTTTGCCATGGGCGCAATGCCCCAGAGTGCATTGGCGATCGCCACGCTGCCCGCTGCCCCCGAGGCCAAGATGCAAGAACAGCTCTATCACTTACTGGCTGGAGCCAATCAGGTGTTGCAGCAGGCCGGAGCCTCGTTGGTGGGGGGGCACACTACCGAAGGCGCTGAGTTGGCGTTGGGGTTGGCCTGTAATGGCTTGGCAAACCCCGATCGGCTCCTGCGTAAAGGAGGGCTGCAACCGCAGCAAACCCTTATTCTGACTAAACCTTTGGGGACGGGCACCCTGTTTGCGGCAGATATGCGGCTCAAAGCCAAGGGGCGGTGGATTGAGGGGGCGATCGCCTCTATGCTTCTGTCCAATGCTGCCGCTGCTCCCTGTTTCCTGAGCTATGGCGCGACCGCCTGCACGGATATCACTGGCTTTGGCTTACTGGGGCACTTGGTTGAAATGGTGCGCGCCTCTCACCTTGCGGTCACCCTAAATTTAGAGGCTATTCCTGTCCTAGACGGAGCGGCTGAAACGCTGGAGAGCGGCTACCTCAGTTCCCTCCATGCTTCTAACCAACAGGCTATTGCTGATCTCAAAGAGCCTGAGAGGGCGGTTGATCACCCCAACTTTCCCCTCCTTTTCGATCCTCAAACCTCTGGTGGCTTGCTGGCCAGCCTTCCGACACCCCATGCAGATGCTTGTCTAAAAGCTTTGCGACAAGCAGGGTTTACCCAAAGTGCGATCATCGGCGAAACCATGGGAGCGGGTACTGCACCGGCTGTTTATCTCTACCCAAACCGCCCTCACGCTGAAGCTGTTCTTGGCCATGATGAACGCTGAAAGGAGGCTCTCATCTTGCCGAAGAAATATGGAAATCAGGCGACCTAGGAACAGGGAATATAGCTATAAACTGGGAGCATTTGAAGCCGATAGAACCCTGAGCAGATGAGGAATATCGTGCCTGTTAGGATTGGGCGATCGCTCCAAACAGAGCATTTGCCCGTTCTCGAATCGCTAAGAGGTTATTAGCAAGGTTGTGGCGAAGGTTGCGCTCAATTAGGCCAACCGGAATAGCGCGGGGAGGCAGCACCGTCACCACATAGCGCAGGTATGTGCCAGCCCCAGCCGCTATGGGTTCGAGTTCCCAGGCTCCCGTAAACGTGCGAAAGTCTCCTTCAATCATGGTGAACTGCAGTTCATGGGGGAACCGTTCGACCATATCCAACACGACCCGCAGATAAACCTTGATTTTGAGAACCGACTCGCTCCCAATTTGCTCAAGCCGAATTCCCCCGTCGGGATGCTCAATCCGGCGACTCTGAGCCAAGTTAGGGATAAAGTCAGCCAAGTGGTCATAATCTGTAAGAATTTCCCACACCTGTTCGATCGGATGTGGAATTTCAAGTTGGGCAATAATGCGGCGTTGTCGTCCGTCTAGGTGCTCTGTGCGAACGGTAACGGCAGCGGTTTCTGAGGCTGGGGCTGGCGTACTCGGTTCCGCTGCATCTAGGTCAACGGCTAGGACAACGGGAGCTGTTTCAGAGACAGTGGAGCAGTTAGCGGAGGAGTTGTCGGAGGTCATAGGAGGAACCCAAAACAAATGATTAGCAATGATTAGCGAAGGAGTTCAGGGGAGAGCGGCAAGGTCAAGGTGAAACAGTTGCGCCAGGCTTCTTGGCCGGTAATGGGGTCACTGGTGACGGCGATCGCGCCATTCAGGTGAGCGGCCAAACCCCGAGCGAGTGCTAGCCCTAGCCCAATTCCTGGAATCGTGTTGCGTAGCGCTTCTTGTCCGCGCCGAAACTTTTCGAATATGAGCGGCACTTCGTCAGGAAAAATACCAATACCTGTATTCTCGATGCGTAATGACACATGGGGAATTGATTGATTTGACAGTAGCGCAATTTGGAGATCAATCGTAGTGCCAGGATGGCTATATTTTTGAGCATTGGTTAAAAGCTCGGTGAGAATCCGATGCAAGCTTTCAGGGTCTGTGCGCATCAAAATAGAGCGCTCAGGGAGGCTAGGGATGAGCGCTAATTGTTTTTTGCTCAGGGTTTCTTGCCAGACTTGGTGTAAATCCCGGATGACATAGTGCAAATCAACTTGGTGAAGCTGGGTGGTGATGGCATTAGATTCAATTCTTTGAATGGTCAGTAGATCTTGAATGAGATGGGTTTCTTGGGAGCATTGATTGTCAAGAATGGACAGGTAGCGATCGCGCTGCACCTCTGACAAAGGAGCTTCTCGCAACATCCGGATAGCCATTTTCATGCTGGTGAGGGGGGTCAGCAGTTCATGGCTAACGGTGCTGAGAAAATCTTCCATGACTCGATTCATCCGTTGCAACTGTTCGACCTGTTGCCGGGTTTTTTCATACAGCTTGGCTTGGACATCTAAACTGTGGCGTAGTTGGGAGGTGCGCTCCTCCACCAACCCCTGCACCTTGCGGAGGGTGTTGGATTGAATCATGGCCGTACTGATATGAGAGGCGACCAACCGAGCCAAGGCCAATTCATCGGGTTGCCAAAAACGGAGTTGGGTGTGTTGCAACACTAAACACCCTAACCCAACCCCCTGATTTTCTAGCGGCATCACTAAAACAGCAGGCATCCGCCCCAGGTCAAACAGAGGGGCGATCGCCATTCCAGCCAGAGACGCCTCTAGGTTTTTATCATCTTGCGACAAGCCCATGGCCGGAATGGTTAAGGAGTGTTCTACTCCGGTCAACACCCGGTGACCAATGGCACAGTCGCTGATCTGAAAGGAATGGCGCAGCCAACTGGAGCTTTTGGCGGGGAGGCTAGCCTCATGGAGTGCCGTCACCGCTTCATTGGCGAAGTAAAGCGCCTCAACGGTGGCACGGGTGCGCGGAACTCCCTCGTTTATTCGTCCTTTAAACTGGGGGTCAACATACTTAAAAGACAAGACAAACCCTGAGCTTAGTTGCAATAACTTGACTAAGCCTTCTGTCGCCAGCTCAAATACCCGTTCAAGCTCCCAGCCTTCACGGATGGCACCCACCAATTGATAGATCAAAGATTGCTGCTGAAATTGCTGCTCAACCTGTTGTTCTAGGTTGATCTGAGAAACGGCGATCGCCGCCTGATTAGAAAGGGCCTGAAGGACGTGCATTTCGGTCTCTGTCCACGGATGGGGTTGAGCGCGGAAAAGAAATAGGATCCCATTTGTTCTTCCGCGATATTGGGTACGGGCAACCAGGGCAGTTTGAAGTCCTTCTGGCAATAATCTGGCCAGAGGCGCAGCAGGCTCTAAAAAAGGGGGAGGTAGGGGGGAGACTGAGGCGGTTAAGGGATCCGACGTGAGCGGCAAAACAACTTGGATGCCAGTTGCTAGGGTCTGTTGTACCAAGGGGTGTTGGAGCCATCCTTCGGTACCCTCAGGGCTAGTGGCGATCGTTTTTTCAGAGCCTGTTCGCCAAATTGATATTGTGTCTAGACTTTGATCGATTTTGAGTGAACCCAGCATTACTGCGTTGAGGTGAAGTTGGCGACCCACACTATCGAGCATGGCTCTTAGGGCAAGGTGAGGTGGCTTGCTAATGAGGTACTGCATCAGTTCTTGGGCGACCATAGCAGGTTGTACCCCACTAGAAGCACCCAAGTTAGAGTGGGCAGAGGAGTCAGACATTCGGTGGGGTGGAACGGTGGAAGGCCTAGACATGGATGATTGAACCTACCTCACAGCAGAACCAACACACTCGCTTTACCGCAGAGGGCTTGGCTTACTTTGTTTTGTAACGATATGCATATCCCATTGGGCGGCTCATCTAATTAGGGTAGATGCCCCCTTGCTGCTCAGGATGAACATTTCTCAGGATGAGAATAATTCTTGTTTTTTGCCCAATTTCTGGGGCTAAAACGCTCATTCGTTCACTCGGCGTCGAATTAAGAAGCTTTAAACCCTAAAAATTAGAACAAAAACACCAAGATGAGAATTGCTGGCTCAGCATGATTTACGAGTGACAGGGTTAGCATTGAGGTGCGCTCTGTAGGGTCTATTTCATCCTAACGATCGCTTTTGGAAAGCAAGATAGCTGCCTCTTGCCCACCCTAGGCGATGTTCTCGTTTACCGCGTTCCTCCCAATCAACGTTCCTTTTAGCAGTGGCGTGATTAATCAGAAGGCCAGAAAGCAGAAGGACAGAAAGCCTGAGGTGATGGAGTTGCAAGTGCTAGATATTACAAGACGTGAATTGCATAGGGAACATCAGTTTTAATTTAATATTGCTTTAGACTACACGCTCTCGGGCTGTGACATATCCGTAAAATCTCTACGATTAGACAAAGCGCTCAGAATTAAATTCGGGGATCTCAACGGTGGAAAGAGGAATGGGCGATCGCCACCAAGAAGCGGGAGGCGATCGCCCATTCCTGCCTGTAGAAATACGGAGGACAGAGTACTTCGCTAGCACCCCAATCTTCCGCCCCAATCAAGCCTTAGCCCCAGGGGCAGCCCTGTCCACCTATAAATGGTATCCTCACAACTCTTACTGATACGGCGAATTCTGTTACATATAAAAATTAGATTTTAACCTTCTTCATGTTTTATGCATCCCAATCCATCCTGATGAGAGCTTGCCGTCCCTTGAGTGGTCTTCAATCCGGTGTTTGTGGTTCCTACTTCAGGTGATTCATCCAAAAGATCACTCTTGTTAAAGTTCATTCTGCTTGCTCAGTGGCGGCTCCTGATTGAAGGTTGTTGGAGCATTTCTCGAAGGTGATCGGTTCTGCTTTGCCCGTCGCTCTGCTGGTCTGGCGGATGGTCTAGAGGATGCATTGGCTGAATAGATCTGGATGAAAACGAAGCTGAGTGAAACCGTCGAGAGGGCTAGATTCTGCCCATGGGTTGGGTTAGCCTCAAGGTTAAAGGAGCAGAATGCCGATGATTTTGGCTGAATGCCGAACATTTGTTCTAAGATCTTGGGAAAGCTATTGTCTTAGAAATCATTTCACTCCTCCCTAAAAGGCGATTTGTTGCCTCTGCAGCCCGCCCACTTGTATCCACCCCGCCCACCTCGGTTTATGGCCTCTAACGTTGTGAATTTATCTCAAACTTCTGCTATCGGAACGGTTAAAGGCCCCGGAGAAAATGGTAATCAATACCTGTTCATCACGGGAGATAACCAATCGGTCAAGGTGGGTGAATTTGTTTATTACTGCCTTTCATCCCCTGAGATAGCCAGCCAGCCCTTACAGATCTTGGGCAAAATTTCGGCACGGAGCCTAATTGATCATTTGCCAGATCGCATTTTTGCAGACACCGAAATTAGCCCAGAAACCATTGCAGCCTTAGTCGGGTTTACCCATGCCAACCCCGAAATCTACGAAATTGTGGTGGATGTCATTGGTTATTTTGATCCCCGCTTAGGGTTTGCCAATCCTAGGGTCGCTCCTAACCCTGGAGCCAAGGTGTATCTGGCTAGTGATGCTTATTTGCAGAGTGTTTTAAACAAGAAGCAGCCGCGCGAGGTCGGGTCGGCCCATCTGGGTTCTCTGTTGTTGCGATCGCAAAATGCCGTGCCCGTGGTGTTGGATGTGAAGGAGCTGGTCAGCACCCACATTGCCATTTTGGCGGGTACTGGATCTGGAAAATCTTACACGGCTGGGGTGTTAGTTGAAGAATTGATGGCAAGCTATAACCGCGCTGCTGTGTTGATTTTTGATCCCCATGGCGAGTATGGCACCCTAGAAACCCTGCGAGGGCATCCGGCCTTTGCAACGGCGGATGGCTATGCGCCCCAAGTGAAAGTCTTGAAGCCCGAAGATATTCGCATTCGGCTGTCTTCTTTGGATTATTACGATGTGCTGACGTTGTTGCCAGCGATGAGCGATCGCCAACAGGCCATTCTCAACAAAGCCTTTGGCATTATGCGCAATCAATTGGGAGATAAGCGCTGGAGTGTCAATGATTTGCTAGATGCCGTGTATCAAGCAGACAGCATTCAAGATGAGGCCGGGAATGAAAAGCTGGGATCTTCGGCTCAGGCACTGGAGTGGAAGCTCGATAAGTTAGCCCGATCTGACTATTTTCATACCGCCGAGCACTTAGCCCCCAAAGACTTATTTACCCCCGGCCAAGTCACGATCTTGCAAATGAACGAAATTAGCCAGGAGGAGCAGCAAGTTATCTGTGCGGCTATTTTACGGCAGGCTAACCAAGCCCGGATGAACACTCAGAAGGACAAGATTGATTCTCAAGATGAAAATTATTTGCCCTATCCCGTTTTTATTTTGCTAGAAGAGGCCCATCGCTTTGCCCCTGCCCATGAGCCTTCTCGATGCAAAATGATTTTGCGGACGATCTTGAGTGAAGGCCGTAAGTTTGGGTTAGGGGTGGGGCTGATTACCCAGCGACCGGGTAAGTTAGATGCCGATGTGCTGTCTCAATGTATGAGTCAGTTCATCATGCGAATTGTGAACCCTGTTGATCAAGATAGCCTCAAGTATGGCGTAGAAGCGGCGGGGCGCGATTTGCTCAAGGAACTTCCGGCACTCACCAAGGGTCAGGTGATTGTGGCCGGAGCCTGCGTAAATACCCCTGTGCTGTGCCAAGTACGCCAACGTTTGACCCCCCATGGCGGTCAAACCCTGGATGCGCCAGAAATGTGGCAGCAGCATTTTCAACCCCATCAGGTGCGGAGTCGCGAAATTGAGCAAGCCCCTCCCTCAAACCGTCCGCGAGCCCAAACGATCCGTGGGGTGAGCGTAGATTAGTCTGCACTTTTTAGGACTGTGAGACGTAGCTTGCCAGATTTTATGATTGCTAGATTCTATAGATTGCCAGATCTCTTTGATTCCTAGGTCTGTAGCTGCCAGACTATAAAGGACTGCTAAAATCTCGCTGGAATTTGTTGAGATGTCGATTGGTTGCAGTTTCTTTTAGCAAATTCCGGCGTTGCTGAAATGAGGGATGAACAGATTTATAGAACCCTAGTAGCGCTAGGCTTTCGAAAATAGATTCATCCCAGAAATCAACAAAGCCTAAATCCCTTTAGCACCGTGGCATGGGCGGCTAGACTCGACCGCTGAGGCCAGATGATCTGAGCTTAAATAAGCTGAGGTTAGATGAGGAGATGGGCGCGATCGCCCTTATTGCAGGGGGATGCGGGCGTCTGAGTTGCGCGGGGATCGTTTTCCTGAGACGGGCATTACTGTGAACAAAGTCAGCCACAAAGTCAACGCAACTATTTCGAACATAGACTCCTAACGAGTGCCAAAGGGAAAAAGCCCACATTTTTTGAGTTTTTTTAGCGCCACTTGAGGGGATTATTCAATTGGCCATTTAGAGTTTTACCACTAACTGCTAGGTTTTTGGTGATATCCTCCAGTTCTTCGGGAATTATTTTAAAAAATCGTTAAAAATCGGGTTGTCCGATTAAGCCCATGCCCACTGAGCAAAGCCCACCTTCCTTTTTTGCCGACAACTGGGCCTATTTAAAGACAGAGTTGAATTGGCTCGACCGCCTGTTGATGGTTGCTGTATCCCGCTATCGCAAGGATATCCGGGGGATTGACCGCGTCGCTCAGACGGCGGCAGATCGGGTGAGTAGCCATTGGTGGCGGGGCATGATTTTTCTAGATGGTAAAGCCTCCTACGATGATCAGCGTCCTCCCATCCTAGCCGGAGCCCCGTCTCCTCAGCGGGGGCGCTATCAACAGCAATTGGAGGAGCGGATTCATTTGAGCCAAGGTCAAGGGGTGGTGCTGGCGTTGCCGTTATTGTGCGATCGCCTCCAACTCAGCGTGTTTGAGAAAAACCTGCTGCTGTTGGCGTTGGCTCCTGAGGTGAATCGTCGGTATGGGCATATTTACCGATTTTTGCAAGGAGAAGAGGGCGCGGGCAGTGATTTGCCTACGGTGGATCTGGTGTTGCGGCTGCTGTGCCGGAATGATCAAGAATGGCGGCGGGCTAGGCAACAAGTTGCGGGAACATCGCTATTGTTGAGCCAAAAAATTGTACGGTTGCTACCCACCGCAGGGGCTACGGTGATTGGCAAAACAGTGCAGTTGATACCGGAATGGGCTGAGTTTTTGTTGGCCGAAACTCCTACCCAAAAGGGGTTAGAGAGCTTGCTCTATCCTCCTTTGGAGCCAGCCGCAGAGGAACCTCAGTGGCTGCTACGTCCGGCGATCGCCACTTGGGATGACCTGATTTTGCCAGCAGCCTTACACCAGCAATTGCAGCGCTTTTGCCAACTGGCGCAGGCTACTCTCAACTCAGGATTAGGGGATCAGGCCAACACGCTGCCCCGTGGAGGGGCGATCGCCCTGCTCGCAGGGGCAGCGGGCACCGGGAAAACCCTGGCGGCAGAGGCGATCGCCCAATCCCTCAAACTTCCGTTGAAAATTCTCGACTTGGCACACCAAGACCCAGAACTGGCGCTTGTATCCGGGGCAACGGAAGATGATAGCCGCGCTGTGGTGCTCGTGCGCTCGGCTGAGCTTTGGTTGCGCCGGAGATCGGGGGTTGCGCCCGCAGCGGTGCAGCGGTGGTTAGAGCGGCGGCAGCAATCTGTGATCCTGCTGAGTGTCACCCATGCTGAATCGGTGGCGCTGCGGTGGTCACGGCAGTGGCCAGCGCCATTCCGGTTCTCGGTGCCAGACTTGGGCGATCGCCAGCGCCTATGGCAGCAAATCTGCACCCAACTGGCTCCGGTGGCGGAGGCTATGGCCTGGGAGGTGCTGGCGCGGCAGGTTGTGTTAACGGGGGGCGAGATTCGGGCGATCGCCCAAACGGCGATCGCCCTCTGGGCTGACTCAGGCGACGCAGCCCTCACCCCCGCCCATTTCAGCGCCGCTCTTGCCCACCATGGCCATGTCTGGCAGCCTCCCAACGCATCCCCCAAGACGGCTCTAGCGCTTGCCTCACCATCGCTGAGCCAAACGCCTGCCCATGCGGAACAACCCGACACCGAGAATCTGAATTCCCTGATGCCTTCAGCTAGCCCACCCGCAGCTAAGGCGACACACAGAAAATCGGCTAGAAAATCCACTCAAAAATCTAC
>Ga0105045_10003876_pt1 | contig 12937 bp, 13 predicted proteins | sample MAT02_FD_78089 | JGI IMG/M metagenome (GOLD analysis project Ga0105045, IMG submission 78089) | Freshwater microbial communities from Lake Fryxell liftoff mats and glacier meltwater in Antarctica - MAT-02 (megahit assembly) | ecosystem: Environmental > Aquatic > Freshwater > Ice > Liftoff...
CCCAAGAGCTGCTGCCCAAACTGTTCAAAGATCCCCAGCACGATCCGGAAAAATCAATTCCGTACAAGTACTTTTCCGAAAGTATGTTTTTTACCCACTTGCCCGAAAATTTTGGGGGGCGGCATTTGCTCAAGGGCCAAGATGGCGATCTCCCTTTTTTGTTGTCCGAGATCAGTGCTTCTTATGATTCTGGCGACCCTCCCACCAAGGGCCAAACCATCATCTTGCTGGATGGCCTGCTGTTTGTCACCCTGTTCCGGCGCGATTTCGCCGCTCCGGTGGTGGTGCTGAGCGACGATACCCGGCAGCAACTGGGCCGCCTGGGCCGCAAAATCCAACAAGCCAACTTGTACCGCCCCCACTACACTCAATTGTTCGAGGACGAGTTCGCCGACCATTTTGCCATTTATACCAACGATGTGGTGGAGATTCGACAAATTTTGACCCCCCAAACCCGGCAGCAATTGCTCCAGTTAAAAAAGGACTCGGGGCTGGCCATTCATTTTTCCTTGATTGGCAACCGGATCACTATTGCGCTGAACGGCCCGTTGATCAACTTTGATCCCAGCGCCCGGTGCGACAACCCCGCGTATGTGATGCAATATTACGAAAAAGTCACTTTCTTGCTCTCCTTTGGCCGGGCCATTAATGAACTACTCGCTCCGAAAAAGACTGAACTGAGCTGGGATCTTTAGGTAGAATTATGCAAAAATAAAATTCAACTACTTGATAATCAAAGTAGTTGAATTTTATACAGAAAAAGTAGGTTTCACCCGACACAGGCTAAGCCCAAGTCTAGCCCTTTACTCCGACCGGGATTCTTTGCTCAACCCGTTGCGATCCATGAAAAACTGGTAGATCCGCTGGTATTGCTCGGCCCGGCCCGAATACTCCAAGGCTTTTTCATAGGCGAAAATAGCATCGGCATACAGTTCGTTTTCCTCAAAATACCGGGCCTCGATCAACTTGGCAAAGGCACTGGGGGGGGTATCTTTGCCCACAATCACGCTGAGTTCACCTTTTATGGCCTTTACTTCTTTGGGCGAAACCCGCATTATTGCATTGCCGTCGAACATTTGCAGGGATGCTTTTTCTTTACCATCTGGCCCGATTGGTATCACTTTGAGCATCAACAGGGGATATCTGTTTAGTTTATACTTCACCAGATCAACCACCAAGGACAGTTCTTTCGTGGTTTCGGTGTATAGCTGGGTCTCGCTCAAGTCACTCACGATTACTTTGTAGGAGTTATTGGCCGAACTCGCACTATCAGTCATACTGTACCACCGCAGCACGAGCACCTCGCCGAAAATTTTGGTGCGCAAGGGCAGCATGGTCGCGATCGGTAGGGCAAAACTTCGCATCACGGCCCCAGTCTTGCCCATGTGCTTGGCTTTGTTCTTGTTAATGGCCACATTTTGGGCTGGGTTGGTCAGTTCGTTCATTACGTACTCGGCGTACTTGGTCGTACTGGAGCTCTTGCTCAGTAGCCCCACCAATGCCTGCACTTTATAGGTGCCGGGCACTACTTCCAGGGCTTTGCCCGTTTTATGGGCCAAGCTCAAGTAAGCTCCGGTCGGCACTTTGAGCTCTTCCGTCCCGCTGAGTTTAGTACCTATCTTGGGGGAGATGCCATTTACGGTGACCCCGCCCTTCTGGGCCAGCACCTGAAAAAGATATTCTTGGGCATAGACCGGCAACGACCCAATGCAAAGAAGAATCAAGAGGTATTTTTTCATTTTTTCCGCCATTTTAGATTTCGCACCAAGGTTGCATATATTTCAAAGACATCGCCCGATAGGACTATGACAAAAATTGAATACGTAAGGTCGACCTTCAAGTTATAATTGGCAAACAAAACTATCACCAGATAAGTTAACAGCACCGTTTCGGCCAATTGAATAAACTTGGTGATCAAATCATACCAAAGGCCGTAGCGTTCGCTTTCATCAATCTTGGCAAAAAGGGCAATGTTGAGGTATCCCAATATAACAGCAATAATTAGGCTAATCCATTCTGGAACTTCATCGATATAATCTTGGTGCAGGATCATGGAAACGATGTTGGCGTGGATCACGCCACCAAACATATCGGGGGCCGTCCGTCCAATTTGTTTGGGGTTGAGCGGGGTGTAAAACTTGTCATCGTCCCAAGTCAGGGCGTTGTAGTTGGCCCCCAAATAGCACATGATCACTATCTTGTCGCGGATGGTTTCTGGGGTAAAAAGTGTGTCCAGCACATCGTCCACGTCCAATTTGACAAACTTGTCGGAGTTGCCCCGAAAATTGATGATTTCCGAGGTTCGTTGGCGCGTAAAGAATTTTTTGGCCAGCGTGGAGTCGTATTGCCCCGCGACCTGAGTAGCGAAACTGCGCTCCACCCAGCCACTGGCCATTTGCTCCTGGGCCGAAGTCTCGCGCCAAGTTTCAAAGGGAGTTTCCCCTTCGGTCAGGGCGTTGGTAAACCCCGAGGCCCCATGCTGGGCAAAGCGGGGCAAAACCCGGCGCAAGCTGTCCCAAACCTCCGTACTGTCGGCCAATTTGCGCCCCCGCTCCAGCTTGCTGAACAGCACCAAATTGTGTGCTTGGGCAAAAGCCGCCTCCAACAGGGAGTCGGTTGGCGGGTCGATTTCGTTGCGAAACTCGACATCAACCCCAAGCACGCGGGGGCCGAAGTGGTTGAGGATCAGGATCTGCCGGGCAATGTCAATCCGGGCCAAGTCGCCAATGTTGACCAATACGATACTGGTGTCCACTGGCTGGGGCGGGCGGATTTGGAAGGCCACATCGGTGGCATTGTAGTCGGACAGGGCCTGCTCAAAGGGGTTGAGAAAATCGATGCGGAGGGCCAATTGCTGCACGGCCACCAACACCAAAAAAACAGTGACCAGCCCAAAAAAATAGTACCACCGAAAAAGTTTGAGAAACCGGCGCATCGTTCAGTAAAAGTTGGGGGTTGGCAAGACCGGTTTAGGGTTTTAAAAATGGCCGGGTTAAAGGTAGGGAAAAATTCAAAAGTTGGTACTAAAATTTCAAACCCTTAGCTTTCAATGTCCCAGCCAATGTTCGGCTTTTTGTTCGGCGCTTGGCGAGTGGTGACCAAAACTATTTCTATCCTGCGCAACTTAACGACCAGTGATTGCCGAAAGTCAAAAAAAATATCCAGCGGGAGCGGTTGGCCCATCCGGATCAAGCATTGTTCTTACGTAAGTCCCTTGCAGGGTGATTTGGCCAAAAATTAACCCAAACCAATGGGCCGATTTGGACAATAATCTCCTCATCGCCTTGGGTAGTTTTGCAGCAATCCAATACCAAGACCACAAGCGCAAAGCTACCCTGGGCAATCATTGACCCAACAAAAAAACATAGCGCAAGTGTAAGCGCCAAGTAAAATGGGTTGTCTGACAATTCTTGTGGAGCAGGTTGCTTCTGTCGCGTTTACAAAGATAAAATCTAACTTATTATGCTCACTATAAAGTGCTTATAAAATTTGCTGTCTACGAGAATCAAGCTAAATAGTCATCCCTCAAAAAAATTGTCAGAGAACCAAATGTACATCCGGAAAAACGTCACCCGCCTTACATTCATTACTTATTTCTGACTATTGTGAAACAAAAGTATGCAGAAGGAAATGTCAAAACGTACCCAGTGATTTTTCAAAAAAATTATCAGCGAACAAATTGCCCACAGTATTTAGGCTAAAAACAATTACAAATACCCACAATACAGCTTCAATAAATTTAGCTGAAAAACACTGTTTTATAAGAATGGTTTTTTGCAAAATATTGAAAAGCAAAAATGCGTTAAGACAAATTGAAATCGTCTCAAAGGCATACATTTCGTTTTTATTAGACAATTTCCCACCCCAAATATTTTGGTAGTCAATAATTTGAGTGAGAACCAAAGAATAAAATAAAATTACTATCAAAAGTAATCCAATCATTGTGTTACTGGCCAGTTGAAGTTTCATACTTCAGTAAAAATTTATTCCGATAAGTAACCCAAAGTTGCAACAATTTGCTGTTCCTGCGGGTAAATTGACATTGCTGTAGTTAAATCGTGCTTGCGAGTCAATTGCAAAGTTATTGTGCTTGTAGATTTCATAGCCGATTGCCGTTACCCCACCAAAACCCGAATAGTATTTTGTTTCTTCCTCGTTATCCGGTTTCAAGTCATAGAAAACTGGAGCATCCGTTCCTAAACCTATCTCGCCCAATATCCACCATTTATTGTTAAAATGATATTGGACAGAAGGAAACAATCCGCCAAAATCTCTTTTTCTGGTTCTCCCCGATGAGTCGAAGTCATAAATTGAAACTGCACCGTTAATTAACAAAGCAAGTTTAGGATTGAGAAAATAGCCGATTTTCCAGTTTAATGTAAAGTCTGAACCAGATTACTTTTTACTTTGCAAGGTTAGTTGTGAGTTTGCTATTCCCGTAGCAAAACCAATGACTAAACCTTTTCGCTCTGTACTTTTACTTTGTTGAGCATTAGCATAAGCACTGCTTAAAACTAATAAAGAAAACACCAGTAGTAGCTTCATTTGCATTGAAATTAAATTAATTATGCAAAGCTCAACCATTTTTTTCACTAAAAAGTTACCCTAAGGTAAAAAATGAGTTACCTCAGCTTTTTCCTTATTCTACTTAAGCTCTGGGTTGTGATTCCTAGATAAGAAGCGATGTGCTTTTGTGCAATGCGTCGAACTATTTATGGGCTTTTCCGTAGTAGTTCATTGTAGCGTTATTCGGCTGTTTTGATCAATAAGTCAATTTGCTGGTGTTATTTTTTCACAAAAGAGTTTTTGGCACCAATTAAAAATAGCGTTACTCCGAAGTTACTCTGCCTTAATTTGTCAATATTTGATTTACTTATTCTTAATGCAGTAGTTTTTTATAAAACGAAAGTTTCCAGTGGGGACGGCTTACCACTAATCAATGATAGATGGTCGGCAAAAAGTCGTTTTCCAAAACTATGTCTAAACAAACAAAATTATTCTCTTTCCAAAGAAACACACCACAAGCTCCACTCAGAATAAAGTAGGCATATTTTTCTGTTTGGTTTAGCCCCTTTATCGTTTCATTTTTTTTAAATTCAACTTTGTCGCACAGACTAATAAAGTTTTTCCAAACTTCAATTGGCGCCTCAAAATATTTGTCAAACGATTTTTTTAATTTTTGCTCTAGCATTGTCAATATCCCCTCTTGCAGTGATGCACAACGGCTGATATTTATACTGGCTTGTAATTTTGGAACCGCCCCCTGTTCCAAGCGCCCACGAAATTACGAAAATATAATTACAAACTACACTGAAAAGTTAATGGCTTTTTGGCCACTATGTTCGCCAAATTATAACTTAACTGAGCGTCTCCAGAAGTTTGTGCTAAAGAAGGTGATACCCCCCTTTTTTTACCGAAAGTTTGCTGATTTTAGAGAGGCGATCCTTGTCTCTTTTGGAATCATAAAAGATTTAAGCAGAAATTAAGCTCCCTAATGACTTAGAATTTTCATGTCCCAAAATCTAAAACCAGTTTTTATTGTATGTATGTGTTTGAAAAATAAGATAATTCAAAAAAACTCGCTACTCAATCTCATATCGCAAAAATAAACCTAGATTCTGAATGTTCCTTGTCGGTTCTTCCAAACGAAAGAAATCCGCCCCCAACCCAAACTGAAACTTTTGCTTATAATTCGCACCAAGACGCAATAATTGGGTGTTAGGGTCAAAAATCAGTTGCGAAAACATTCCCCATTTTTGGTTAAACTGAGGTTTGTATACCATGAAGCCCAATAAACTAAAATATACCTTGCGACTAAAAAGTGCAAAAGTAGGATACGTTTCTACCAAAAAAGTTTCTTTCCTATTGGCATAACCTAGTGGCAAGCCCAAACTTGGTACAAAAGAGCCCCCTTCATACGAACCGCCCACAGAAATTCCGATCCAGTCTTGGAATTGTTTGGTAAGTTGCCCATCAAACGAAATGCTGTTCAGCGTACTATCTTTGTAATCCACCAAAAACCGGTTGAGACTGAAAAAATTTAGCTTGCCTGCCTTATCCAAATTTTTCTGCCAATAATTGATATAATGAACTTGCCTATTGCCTACCAAAACTTCCATTGGAATTTGGGCAAAAGTAGCGGAAGTAGCCACCAAAAAGATGGCTACGAAAAATGTTTTTCTCATTTTGATTTTAATTGTGGATTGAAATTTTTTCGGTAGTAGGCAAGGATTGGCACGTCAAAATATAACCTGCTTTGATTTCATTTTCAGTAAGGACTTGGTTATTTTGCATTTTCACCTTGCCTGCCGTACATTTCATTCTGCACATTCCACAAAGTCCACTTTGGCAAGAATAAGGCAAAGGAATATTTTGTGCCAAACCACTTTGCAAAATCATTTGCTTGCCGTCGGTGCTAAATTCAAAGTTTTTGCCAAAAACTTGGGCAGAAATATGGGCTTTCTGCGATTCGATTGCCTGATTTTGTGTGGCGATTAGAAATAATTCTCGATGGATTTTTTCAGGCGAGATACCCAAATAATGTAAGTCATCTATCAGTTTATTGGTCATCAATTCGTGTCCACAAAGGTAAAAATCTAATTTTGCTTTGCTATATTGATTGATAATTTCCTCCAACGAAATACGGGTAATATAACCTTTAACAGTGTTCTCTATTCCCTTCCCTTTTGGAGAAGGGGCAGGGGTTGAGGTTTCACTAAAAAAGTGCTTGATAGTGAATTGGGCAGGCAAGTCTTTTGCCCATTTTTCCAATTTCTCTTTGAAAATAATGCTATCTTCGGTTCTATTGGCATAGAGCAAGGTGATTTTGCTTTTGGGTTCAAATTTCAAAATCGTGCCTATCATACTATAAATAGGCGTAATGCCACTTCCGCCCGCTATCATTACATAATGCTTTTGATTGGTAGGTTCGGGGTTGAGCGAAAATTGTCCTGAAGGTGTGGTAACTTCCAATGTATCGCCTACCTTCAGATTTTCGGCTAAGAAATTGGTAACCTTGCCTCTCTTTGTTTTTTTGATAGTCAAAGTAGCAAAGTCATCTGCATTGGGAACAGAAGAAAGCGAAAAAGTACGATACAAAGTTTCGCCTTTGATATTGACTTTCAAAGTGATATGTTGCCCTGCCGAAAACTGTTTGAAAATCGCAGGAATAGGGCTAAATTCAATACTAAATGCTTCATTTGGCTCTTGTCTAATGGCAGAAACAGGCAGGGCATATAAACCTTCGTTGCTTTTTTTGATGTTTTTGCGTTCAAAAATTTGTGTGTAACGGCTTTCATAATCTTTAAATTCCGTTCCCATCCATTTGTCCCACCAAGTAAAATACAAAGCATAATTGCCATTGAACAATTGGTGGTGCATATTGTGGTGGGTAGAAGCGGTTTTGTATTGCAGAATAGGCATTTTTATCCAGCCCTTGGGATAGATTTCATAGCCTAAATGTCCTACTACATTGTTGAGCATATCCAATAATTGAAAAACAATCAACATTCCAAAATGCAAAGGCATTATAAAGGGCATCACCAAGAAGACAAAATTTTCAACCACAGCCTCTGAGGGGTGAAAAGCAAAGGCAGTTAAGGGCGAAGGGTCTGTACTTTCGTGGTGTACCCTGTGAAAAAACTTGTAAAGTTTGGGGTGATGCATTGCCCTATGCGACCAATAAAAAAATGCATCATTGACAAACAACATAATTGCCAAACTCACAAAAATCCAAAGCCAACCATATTTGCTCACATCATAGTACAAAAAAGTGTAACCTTGTGATTGTAGATACACCAAAAAAACATCTAAAATAGCAAAAATAGCAAAGTTATTCAACGAATGTAAAATGTCGTGCCTAAAATGGTGGTTGGTAGCCCTTTCCACTTCTTGGATACGAATGGGTTTGACTTTTTTTTTCAAAATTATCCAAAAAAGCAAAAAAAATGGTACAGCTAATACACTATATAAAAAAGCACTTGCAAAAAAGGCACTTGCAAAATGCTCTATAAAGAATTGAAAAGTCATAGAATTTTACAGCTAAATGGTTTATACTATTTACACTGCAAAATTCTACTGAAAATCTATCTTTTCTTTTGAGGTATATCAAAAAGGGATTTGATGTAGGTCAAAAAATTACATCTTGCCTGCCCTGATTCGGCTCAAGGTTTCTTGGGTGATGTTTAGGTAAGAGGCAATGTGTCCCAAACTTACTCTGTTCGTAATGTGAGGAAATTGTAGCAACAGTTTTTCGTAGCGTTGTTTGGCAGATAAAAACTGCAAATCATTGATTCGGTCTTCTATTTGTGAAATATAGTGCTTTTCTACTAATTTGATGTACCAAAGGGCAAAGGAATGGTGTTTTTGTAGCAAGGTTTGGATACTGTTATAGTCTATAGCTATCAATTCGCTGTCTTCTAAAAGTTGTATAGTTTCATACGAAGGGATTTGTTGCACAAAAGAGGAAGTATCCGTAATGAAGTCATTTTCAAACGAAAACCACACATTACTTTCCTTGCCTTCCTTGTCTGTATAGAAGTATCTTACTGCTCCTTTGCTCAAAAACCAAAGGTATTTGCAAACTTTTCCTTGTTTCAATAAATTGTAGTTTTTAGGATATTCGAAGTGTTGAAAAAGGGAACTTGCTTCCTCCAAAACAGGCAAGGAAAGCGGATAAACGGCATTGAGTAAGTTAGAAAGGTTATTTTGCATAGAGTTAAAAGAAATAAAACAAATCAAGTGCGCCAAAAATTCCTGCTCCCACTATCAAAAACCACGAAAAGAAAGAGGTAAAAAGGTTTTTCTTGTGCCACAAAAGCAGCAAATGCAAACCAATATGCACCATAAAAAAAATGTCTAAGCCATACATAGTACCGTTGGGGTTTTGGCGCAACCCATAGAAAAACGCTACAAAAAGCGGAATGTGTAAAGCCGTAAACACCCAATAACCCATTTTATCATCTAAAAATGAGATAAGCGGAAAAATACGCCATTCTTTCATCTGAACAGCGTCTAATTCGTGGGTAAGTATAAAAGCAAGCCCGATATAAAAAAACAAGTGTTCCATTGAGTAGGTAAGTCTTTCAATTTATAACCCTAAAACAACAACTTTGGTTAAAATTCACACAAAAAAAGCCTTTGCATAGTTTTATTTAGGCAAAGGCTTGTAGGAAATATGTTTTTCCATTAAATTCCCCCCCCTTTCCATCGACAATCTACAAACATAACTCAAAACCTCGCGAATATCCGAAAAGTACCGAAAATACAACAAAATAGCCTAACACTTGCCTGCTACGTTAGCCTACCTTTGCAGTATGAAAAAAACACTCGTCTTTGGAGCAACAGGTTTGGCGGGAAGTCAAATCGTTGCTGAATCTTTGAAGGCAGAACATCAAGTTACGGCTTATATCCGCCAAGAAACGTATCCGTTACAACACCAAAATTTGCACATCGTGAAAGGCAATTTAGAGGACGGAAACGCCATACAAAAGGCTATGGAAGGGCAGGAAGTTATTGTTTCGGCTGTGGGCAATATGAATTTGGAAGATAGCACAATGGTCGTAACCCCGTTGGTCAAACGGATACTTGCCTACCTAAAACCTACGCAACGCCTGATTATTTTGTTGGGTTCGGGCTCTTTATTGCACGATTTCAAAACAATGCGGAGGGATTTGCCTAATCAATCGGCTATGTTTCAATATCCTCGTGCAGACCATTGGGAAACGCTGATAAGTGTTTCGCCACTTGACGTGGATTATACCTTTGTTTGCCCTCCGCAAATCAAAGCAGGCGAGGCAGATGGCAACTACAATACCCAAAAATTATATTTTCCTGCTGATTCGCAAGCATTTATCACTGCGGGAAATATTGGGCAATTTGTAGCAAATGAAATCGAAAAACAAATTTTTTTACGCACAAGAGTAGGTATTGCCACCAAAATTTAATCATCAATTCTAAACCAAAAAAAATATGAAAAAGTACCTTTTTATTTTTTGCCTTTGCGCAATGCCCTTGTTCTCTTTTTCTCAAAACACTAAACCTACAATCAAAATGAAAAAAGTTGTTTTTGTAGTCGCCAACCAAGCCAAAAACGAAGTTACGGGCTGGGATATTGGCTTTTGGCTGTCCGAATTGGCACAACCTTATCACGAGTTTGCCAACAAAGGTTATGAGATAACCATTGCCTCACCTAATGGTGGGAAAGTGATATTTGACGCAATGTCTGACCCCGAAAGCCCCAACGCAAGAATGATAGATTTGGTAAGCATAGGCTTTAAACACCACGCTAAAACCAAAGTCTTACTCGAAAATACAATACCTTTGAAAGATATTAAGGCAGAAAATTTTGACTGTATTTTTGTGGTGGGTGGGTTGTCGCCAATGATAACATTTGCCAATAATGAAGCCTTGAAAAACTTATTTGCCCAATTTTACGAAGCAGGTAAAGCCTCTGTTACCATTTGTCACGGCTCTGTCATTTTACTTTCCACCAAATTAAGCAATGGAAAATTACTGGCAGAAGGCAAAAAATGGACAGGATTTGCTGATGCCGAAGAAGATATAGTGGATAAAATGGCAGGCAAGAAAGTGCAGCCTTTTCGGATAGAAACCGAAGCCAAAAAAGCAAATTTGAACTATGTGGCAGGCGATGCTTACAAACCTAATGCAGTGGTAGATGGCAACTTAATTTCGGGGCAACAAGGGAGTAGCGGAGCCATTACGGCTAAAAAAGTAATTGAATTTTTTGAAAACCAAAATACAACAATTAATAGTCAAAAAATGGAAAATTCAAATCAATTTTACGGTAAAACAATTCAACATACCTGGACAGAAGGTGCTTTTGCAGGCGGATCATTCAAAAATCAATACAGAAGCGACAACTCGGCCTCTCTTGAGTGTGTAGCGGGAGGATATAAAGGTACGAAAGTTGAATTAAAAACCTATTCGGCAAGAAATATTGGCAATAATTTATGGCTAATGTCTTGGCTCGAGGAAAGTGGATATTCGGTATCAATTGTATTTGATTTCACCAACAAAAAAGTAACAGGTACTATTTCAAAACCTAATGCTGAAATTTACCCTGTTTCGGGAACAATAGATAGCGTTGAAACAACAAAATAATCGTAACTAAATAAACCAATAATATGAAAACAATCATCTCAACAATCGCATTGACCTTGTTAGTTACATTTGGCTTTGCACAAACAAAAAATCAACCTAAAACAAACAAACAAATAAATAAAACGATGAATTACAACACGGAAAAAGTAAGTTTTACTAGCAATGGCACTGAAATAAAAGGCATATTATTTATTCCTGACAACCAAACAAAGCCTTTACCTGCCTTTACCGTTTTGGGTCCTGTTGCTTTTGTAAAAGAACAAAGTCCTATACAATATGCCACTCGTTTGGCAAAAGCAGGATTTGTGGTTTTGATTTTTGACCCACGTTTTCACGGAGAAAGCGCAGGAGAACCAAGAAGATTTGAAAGTGGAAAAGCTAAGGTAGAGGACATTAGTGCCTCTATCAATTATTTAGAAACCCGAAAAGAAGTTGATAAAAACAAAATCAATATGTTAGGAATTTGTCAAGGTGCAAACTGGGCGATAAAAGCAAGTAATATAGACAAGAGAATAAAATCATTGTCGATAGTAGCAGGGCATTATCTCACTCGTGAAACTGCAGATATGTACAATGGTGGAGCAGAACAAACCAATTTAAGAATTGAAAAAGCAAAAATCTCAAAAGCAAAATTTGATAAAACAGGTGAAGTGGATTATATCAAAATTGTGAAAGAAAAAGATGAGGATGTGGCTCTATTGATTGCCAAACCAATAGCAGAATGGTATTTGCCGTGGGCAAATCATCAACCCTACTTTTCGTTTAGAGGTTTGTGGGAAAATAGGGTAACACAAATGAGTGAGTTGGAACTTTGGACTACCAATATTGCCGATGATATGAGAAACTTGAATTTGCCTACATTGGTCGTTCACGCAGACAAAGCTGCAACTGGGCAAGAAATCCCTAAAAAATTATTTGAATTAATTCCTACAAAAAATAAAAAATTGATTTGGTTGGGATCGCAAGTTCAATTTCAATTTTATGAGGAAAGTCTAACAATTGACAAAGCCGTTTTTGAAATCACCACTTGGCTACAATCAAAATGAAAAACACTTATTTTTTATGGCTTTTAGCTACTTGTTTATCAAGTTGTTATGCCCAAAATACGCAACAAAAACATTCAACCTCAACTAATTTGGATATGGAAATTCAACAGTTTTTAGATAACAAAAAAGGCACTTGGACAGATTACAATGTGCCTTTTGAAGACGGACACGCTCTCGAAAAATTGATAGTCGCGAACAACTGCAAAAATGTTTTAGAAATCGGTACTTCATCTGGGCATAGCACCATTTGGTTGGCAAAAGCCGTAGCCAAAACGGGAGGCAAGGTCATCACAATAGAAATAGACAAAGGCAGGTTCGAAAGAGCAAAACGCAATTTTGAAGAAGCAGGCGTTTCGCATTTGATAGAAATGAAATTTGGCGATGCGATGCAAATCATTCCTACTTTGGAAGGCAAGTTTGATTTTGTGTTTTCAGACGCTACTTGGAGTACACAACCTGCCGAGGGTTACACTACTTTTTTCAAATTATGCGAACCTTTCTTGAAAGTAGGAAGCCTTTTTACAATGCACAACGTAACTGATGGTTATGGCGATGACGGTCGTTTTTTTCGATATTTGGAAAAATTAGGCAATTACGAAACCGAGCTAATCAAAGTAAGCAACAACGGAATTTCGGTTAGTAGAAAATTAAAATAAATAATCTAAAATTTAAAATGGTTCCAAATATTGCAATTAGCGACTTACTTAATCAACCCGAAAAAAACATTTCGTTTTGGGTCGACAGGTTTGAGGATATGCCCGAACCTGAAA
>Ga0105045_10003878_pt1 | contig 12935 bp, 10 predicted proteins | sample MAT02_FD_78089 | JGI IMG/M metagenome (GOLD analysis project Ga0105045, IMG submission 78089) | Freshwater microbial communities from Lake Fryxell liftoff mats and glacier meltwater in Antarctica - MAT-02 (megahit assembly) | ecosystem: Environmental > Aquatic > Freshwater > Ice > Liftoff...
TGCCCGCCCAGGCGGCGGGATTGGCGGCTCCAGTAAACCTCATCAGGCCCCTTCATCTGGAAGCCGATGAAATAAAATGGAAGTTTTGCAGGGATGTCTGAGGTAAGTTCTTTGAAAAGATCGTCAAATTCATCAGCTCCAATTTTTTCTGAAGCACCGAAGCCACCACGCTCGAAGCTTCCGTCCGAGATCAGAAAAATCACATCTGGCGTGAGGGCATAGGCTGCCCGCAGGATCGGTGGCAGGCCGTTCGGCTCGGGCGCGATGACACCCTTGCCATTGCGGGGCATCATTCCAGATTCGTTCCACTGAGTTTGAATCCACGCCTTCGCAAGATTGCGGTTGGGCTGGGTGGCGGGGATGAGCTCGGGCTGGAACATCTTGTAGTTTCTCACAAATTGGATGATGCCGAAACGCGCATCCACCGGTAATTTATCAATCATTGCGATGGTTTCTTCTTTGATGCGGGCCAGCGGCATGCTCGATTGATTGGCCTTGTTCACCACGGAGGTGGAAACATCAAACATCAAAAGGATCCGTTTACCGCTGGTCTTGATCCCCATGAAATTGATGTCAGTGCCGAGGCCTTTGCCGCCCGCACCACCGAGGCCAAAGCCCGCGCCGGTGCCTGTCCCGGCGACGCCTGCAAGGCCGGTCACGATGTTACTCGCGAGCACTGAAGGGTCCGGTGTGAGCATGTTTTCAATATTGACTTTGGGCGCTTCCGGCAAGGCGAATGCGGTGGGCCGAAGGCTGACGAGGCGCGCCTTGAAGGTGGGCTTCGCGGCGAGTGCGGCATGAGAGGCGAGATTCATCCGGTGCTGCCGCGTCTGCGCTGGAACCTTGATCTTCGGGGCAGGCGGTGCCACGAAGCGGGGTGGCTCGCTCTTGATATAACTGGCGACGACCCATACCCCGGCAAACACGGCCAGCAGCGCATGGACGATGAGGCTGCCGAGCATCGCAGTGGTGATGGTCTTGCGGGCTGCCTTGCGATGATCCGCCACTTGATCGAGGATGGGCTTGGCCATAAAAATTTTTCAGAGTTCTTCTGCGGTATCGTCTGCCAGGGTCACCCCGCGGATGCCGGCCTGGCCGCAGGCATTGAGCACATCCACGATGCGCTGGTGGGTGGTGTCATTGACGGCATCCACCGTGACGAGCGCTTGGCTTTGATTAAGATCGGTGGATTCCTTAAATCGAATCAACAAATTAACGAGAGGCTTGAGTTCCTGATCGCCGGGTGCGCCGATGACTTCTTCATTCACCTCGACGCCACCATTCGCGAGGATGCCGATACGGATTTCTTCTGGGATTTCCACGGAAACCTCATCAGAGATGGATCCCGGCAAGGTCATGCTAAGGTCTGCCTCATAGCGGGGTGGTCTTGAGGAGATCAGGAAAAAACACATCAGCAAGAAGCCGATGTCCGCCATCGGAGCGAGCTGGACTTCGATGGATTGTTCTTGGCGGCGGCGTAGGAGCATGGCGGTCTAACGGGTGGTGTTGAAGGTACCGAGCACGATTTCTATAGCTCCGGCCTCGGCACAGGCGCGGTAGAATTCTTTGGTCCTGAGTGCGGCTGTATTTGCGTCCGCACGCAGGTAAACTTTAAGCGGAGGGAACTCGATCATCCGCCGCTTGAGCTGGCTGGTAAGCTCGGGCAAGCCGAGTGGCTCGCTGCCGAGGTAGTAGTTCCCGGATTGATCGAGGTTTACGATGACGCGGCCTGCTTGGTCCTCAGGGACGACGGCAGCGGAGGCCAGCGGGAGATTGACAGGCACATCATATTCGTTTTCCGCAATCTCATTGGTGACCATGAAAAATATAATCATAATCCAGGTGATGTCCACCATGGGGGCAATCTGCATCCCTACATCGTCCACTGCGCGGCGCCGGATCATTTGGATAGAGTCTATTTCAGGTTGAGAAAGGACTAGGCTTCTGCGTGATCGGCCACGGGATCCATCCCGGTGACGAAGCGGCTGATCAAGCTTGAGGAGGAAAGTGCGAGCTGGCTTATGAGTGATTGAAGCATGTTTTTAAACACGAAGTAAGCCAGCATCGAGGGGATGGCGACGATGAGCGCGGCTGCGGTGGTGATCATCGCCTCGCCGATGCCACCTGCGAAATCGGAGGGCTTGGAGGCACCGGCGGCGAGTTGATCGAAGCTACCGATCATTCCAGAAACCGTGCCCAGGAGGCCCATCATGGGTGCGATGGCGGCGAGTGCGTTGAGCATGTTCACCCATAGCATATATTTAGTTTCTTCATGGAAAATCGTCTCTGCGGCCACGGCTTCGAGATCCGCTTTGGAATAGACGCTCACGCCAGCAGCCGCTTTGGTGAAGGTTTCCCGCACCACATGCGAGAGCGAGCTTTCATTGCCTTCACATAACTTCATCGCAGACGATACATCTTGGTTTGTAAACGCGATGGCCAGTGATTTTTCAAAGCCGCTGGGGAGCATGGCTTTGCGGCTGATCTTCATGGCGCAAAAGGAAATGATCGCGATCACAACAATGGAGGAGAGGGCGATAAAGTGCATGATCCAGCCACCTTTCTGATAGATATTGAGCATGCTTTCCTTTTCTGCTTTTGCGGCGATGGGTGGCGGACCGGTTCCTTGCGCGGAGGCGGTGCGAGAGGTGATGGCCATGGCCACGGCGAAGAGGGCGAGGGCCATGACGAGGGGACGGATGATGGAGTATAGGGATTTCACGGAATGGTTGGGATCGGGGCTGGATAGAATTTATTCGTCAAAGATATTATACCGCTCAGGAGGCGGGGGAGGGGTGGTGGGAGGTGTTACCACCGGAGTTTCAGGGGGTGGTTGGCTCTCGCTTTGGGCGGGTTTTGCGGTTGCCTCTTGGGCGGCGGGGGACTCTGGATAGAGCGCGGCGAGGTCTGCGAGCGTGGCCTGCATCAGCTCCGTGGAGCCGGTGAATCGATAGACATCTGCGGCGCGCTTGAGGCCGTGTGCAGCCTCTTCCTCGCGAGTGCCGAGGAAGAGGCTGGGGTAGAGGAAAAAATCCAGAGTGAGCTGGTAGAGCCGTTGCCGTAGCGGGCGGATCTCCTCGTCATCCATCCAGCGTGGGTGCTCTTCTTCGGTGGCCTTGAGGTCTGCGAAGTGGCGCTCGCCAAGGAAGGCGGTGGCGAGCAACATGCCTTCCGGGTTTTCTGGGCCAGCGGTGATTTCCCAAGCGAGGCGGTCTGATTCAGTGACGTTTGAGCTTTTCTGAGAGAGGAGAAATTCAAGCGTGAGTTGCTCGGCTAGGACCCGCTCGAGGCGAGGTTTTGATGTCTCATGGCTCCGGATTTGGGCGACAATTTTCAAGGCTTCCCGCAATGTTGTGTCCTCAGCGCCGAGGCGCAGGGATTGGGCGAGCAGCAGGCCGGATTCGCCAGCGTTTGAGCCAGTCAGGCGGAGAGTGGATTGGCGGAGTTGCCAGAGCAGACGCAGCGCAGGGATGGAGGTGATTTTTGGCTTACGATGGAGCGAAGCCTCTGCGGGGGTGAATTTAAATGAAATGCCGCTCAAGTCCGAGAGCGGGATATTTCTAACAGTGAGGCCGGTGGCGAGGGTTTTCTCGACGGTGACGGTTTGGTTGTTCGATTGAATAATCCGGACGGCGACAGGAGCGCCGCGAGCGGGGTCTTTCCAAGTAATTTCATCCAATTCCGGGCGACTTTGGGTGAATCTTTGGATTTGTTCCGGGGTGGCGGGCGCGGCGGTAAGCGCGTGGCAGGTGAGGGCCGCGCACAGCAGGAGCGAGAGTGGATAGCGGGCGATCATTGGGCGGCTGGGGTTGGGGGGATGATGCCACCGAGGGCTTCGGCGCGCTCGCGGCTGAGGCGCGCTGGTTCGTAGGCGGCGAGGTCTTCGCGGCCCGCGAGCTCCGAGTAAACTTCACGCGCTTTTTCCGGCATACCGAGTTTTTCCAATGCTTCCGCCCGCTCGTAGTAGGCGTCTGCGACCAATGAGGGAAAGCGGTTGAACAACAGGTAAACTTGTTCGAAATAAGGGAGAGCCTCGCGGGGACGGCCTTTTTTCGCATGCAAGCGGGCTGCGGAGATAAAGGCCTCGGCACGGATGGCGGCGGGCATGGATTTGGTTTTTTGGACGGCCAGGAAAAGATTGAGAGCGGAATCGGGCGCTCGGTCAGAGAGCAATTTCGCGCGGGCGAGAGCGATTGTTCCACCGAGCTCGCCCTCCACAAGTGAGATACCGCGGGCATCGGGCGCGGTCTTGGGCATCACGGCAAATTTCTCAAATCGATCAAAATTGGTCAGTGCAGCCGTTTCATCGCCCGCGCGGACGGCGATGAAGCCGAGGCCGGCGTAGGCGCGGTCTCGTTCGGGCGCGCGGGGCCACCATTTGCGCAGCCCTTGGTAAATTTGGGTGGCTCCGTCAGAGTCGCCGGCGGCGGCGAGTGCATCGCCCGCATCGGCAAGGATGAGAGGGGCGGTTTCCTTGGGATCGATCGTGGGTGCGAGGGCGACAAGGGCATTTTGAGAATCGCGCAGGCGCTGCTCCGAGGGCTTGGATTTATCGGTAAGGTGAAGCCGTGAGAGCGCCCAGCCGAGGCGGATGGCGAGGCGATTTTGCTCGTTGCTGCGAGCCGCGACGAGGGCATCCTTGAAGAGAGTTTCGAGCTCGGTTTTTTGCTCGTTTGGATAAAGGCTCTGGAGGCCGGTGAAAATATCTTCCAGCCCGGGGCGGACGGCATCGTTGCCGAAGCGCTTGATGGCGGTTAGGTAAATTTCCCGTGCTTGTTGAGGATTTCCTTGTCGTTTTGCGATCCAGCCGAGCCAGTGCAAAGCTTCGGCGAGGCGTGGGCTATCCGGGCGTTTCTCGAGAAAGCCGGTGAAAAGATTTTTCATCCCTTCGTAGTCTTTCTTAAGTTTAAGGAGATTGCCCCGTTTCATCCATCCCTCATCGTGAAAGCCGGGTGCCTCGATCCCGATTTTCGAATAGGCTTCATCCGCATCGTCGAGTTCGCCCTCAGCGGCATAGGCATCACCGAGGCTGAGCAGCCCTTCGGCCAGCCACTCGCTTTGGGGGTGACTGGTGGAAAATTCCTTGAGTGTCTTGATGGCATCCGGGTAGTTTGCTTGCGAAAAATAACTATAGCCGATTCTGAATGCGGCATCGTCAATGTAGTCTTGGCCCACGCTTTTTTCACCTGCTGCGGCCTTGAGATATTGTTTGAAAAGTGCTCTGCCATCTTCCCAACCTTGCTCGAAGTAGTAGGCCATCGCTCTCCAGAAAATGACGTGCTGCCAGAGAGCATCGGTTTCTTTCAACTGTCCAAGTTGTTTATCTAAAAGAGTGCCGGCTTGCTGATAGTTCTCCAGTTGCAGAATATTATATGCCTCCATGAAGTTGGCCTGGGCGGCGATCGGCTTGTCAGGGAACTGCCGGGCGACTTGATGATAGCCGTCTGCGGCCTGCTGGTGTTCTAACTGGCCTTCCAAGGCCTGGGCTCTCAGGAAAAGTATATCCGGGAGATTGGGTTTCTCGGGTAGGGCGGCGAAGCGCAATTGGTAGAGTTCCGCCGTACGAACCGCGCGGCCATAACGCTCAAGCGACATCCAGCCTCGCATCAACGAGGCGGTGGCGGCCTCGCCGATGGAATCCGGTTCCATTTGACGCACCATTTGATCAAGGATCAGGCAGCCCTCGCGGGTGCGCTCGAGCTGGAAGTAAGCATCCGCCAGGCGGAGCCGGGCGGCACCATCGAACTGCGGGATCTGGGCGAAGGCATCCAGCTCGCGCTGCATTTCACCGAGCGCGGTCTTCACCTGCGCGGCCCGGGTAGAATTCTTCGCAGCGATGGCGGATTTAAGTTCAAGCTCGGCATCGGCAAGGCGTTGAGCTTGCAGTGTGCGGATTTCTGCGGAAGAAGGGACCATGCGGAGCACAGAGATGGCTTCGTGAAATTGACCGTTCTCCAACAGCCGATCACCCAACTCGATGAGTTGTGAGGAAAAGGTGACGACTTGGCGGGTCTGATCCATTTGTTGGTAGATGGAGCGGGCCATTGCTGCGGCATCCGGCCATGAACTTTCCTTCATCAATGCGTGGAGCAGGAGGATTTTAGCGCGCGCTCCAGCCTCGGGATTGAAGGCGGTGATCTCTTCGGTGTATTGAGTGAAAAATGTAATACATTCTTTCCAATTTTCTTCCAACACATAACTCATTCCCCCGAGTACGAGCGCTTCCATGCGGCGGCTGCGTTCTACTTTCGGATCGCTGAAGATTTCACCTAGATATTTGCGGGCGGCTTCCTGATTGCCGGTGCGGAGGTGGGAGAGACCGGCGAAAAATACCAGATCAACGCGTTGCTTCGGATCCAATTCCGGAGATTGTAATAATTCCTCCAGCAGAACGAGAGCTTCGCCATAATTTTCCAGCCTGACTTGGCAGATAGCGAGTAATGGCTTGATCTTTTGGATCGTCCCGGCGGTGCCTTCGAGGCCAGCGTAGTCATTGATAAAAGTGGAAAAGCGATCTGCCGCGAGTGCCCAGTCGCCCGCATTGAAGGCTGCTTCTCCTGCGGCCAGAAGTTCACCTGCGCTCATGGCGGCAGGAGGCGGAGCGGGTACCTGCGCCACGACAACCAGCGGCTGAAGCGCGATCCACAAACCAATCATTAGGCACAAATTTCTCACAACTGCTGGCTACTTAGCGACTTACCTAAGGGGCGCAAGCAATCGAGTGTGCAGATTTCGAGCCAATTGAGACAATGATCTAGGGTGACTGCCGGTGTCCTTGTGCGATTGGAGCTGAGGCAATCTCGTTTTCGCGCCCTTAAAGCGCTTTGACAGCCTTTGAAATCTCCTGCACTCTTTTTCCATGCAACCCATGGAATTTGAACAATCCGTCGTTTCAATTCTGAAGCGCGACAAGCGTTTTGATCCGCACGCTTATTTTTTTCTCAAAGATGCCCTGGATTTCACCCTCAAGCGGATTGCCGAGACAAATAATGGCCAAGCACGCCACGTCAGTGGCCCTGAACTGCTGGCGGGCTTCAGAGATTGTGCGCTGCAACAATTCGGGCCGATGGCCTCCACCTTGATGGGCGAGTGGAATGTGAAAAAATGCCAGGATGTGGGGGATATGGTTTTCCACTTGATCGAGGAGCAGGTCTTCGGCAAACAAGATTCTGACAAGAAGGAGGATTTTTCTGAATCGTTTGATTTTGAGGCATCATTCATTACACCGTTTCTGCCGGAGCGGAAGCTCATAGCCAATCGCTGCGCGAGCCGGGGCATGCGTTCGATTTCCTGAGCAATCGGATCGCCTGGGTGGATCCAGCCTTGCAGCTTCGGAAAATTCCGCCAACGCACCATGGCAGCCACCCCATTTCCCGGGAGGTATTTTCTCTTGTGCTCAGAGCAAGAGGCAGAGGGCATAGCTCGCCACTCCGTCTCGGAAGTTGGACCCATCTTTCCCGGCGGGATGGATTGGGTGAAAATCAAGGTAATCCTGTTGTGCATGGGCCTGCCCGCATTCTCAACAACCACTTTTGACAACAAGGCGGACACGAAGAGGGCCAATCCGGATGAAATTACGTCTTTGCCCGTGTTGCGAACGGGAGACACGCGCCGAGAAATGTGATCGCTGCATTGATAGGGTAGAACCACGGGAAGGCGATGGCCGGACGGCTGGCCGCAATTTGCTCTGCGATCCCGCCTTGGCCGATGGCGGTGAGAAGCTGCGCGAGCTCAGGCCGAATCCATGCGACAATGAGAACAGAAACCACTACCCCAGCGACCAGCCCTGGGATGCTGCGCCGTCCCGGAAGGATCGCTGCGAGTAAAACTCCCAGCAGGGGACCGTAGGTGTAGGCAACCATGCCGAAGGCTAGATCGATGAGGTTCTTGTTATCGCTCTGGGCGTAGCCGTCGGCTAGTAGAATGGCGACGCCCGAGAGGATCACCGCCCAGATCACAACGGCCATTCGGGAGCGGAAGACCATTTTTTTCCCATGCGATTCATCTTCCAATTTTTCACGTCCATAGATGGCGGAGAGGCTCGTCTGAGAAAGCGCGGCGAGAACGGAATCCAGACTTGAAATGGCCGCGGCAAAGGCACCCGCGAGGATCAACCCGGTGAGGCCGGGCGGAAGCACGGTAGTGATCCAAACGGGGAATACGAAATTCGGATTTTCGGCGAATTTCATGGCTTCATCCGGTGACAGCCCTTTGACCGCATACCAAGCGAAAAGCCCCGAGCCGACGGCCAGCATCAACAAGGTGGTGAGTAGAGCGACGCTGCTCCAGACAACGGCTTTGCGCGCGTCCTTGGCCGAGCCACAGCAGAAAATCCGCTGGGCATTGAGCTGATCCGTGCCGAAGGCCGCGAAGTTCTGGAATGGCATCGCGATCACGCCCACCCAGAACGTGTAGTTGAGCAGCGGGCTCTCCCACGGCGGCGTGAAATTGAAGATCCGCAGCTTGTCGATGTTTCCGTCCGGTCCGGCAGCGCTGTTGATTTGCCAGATGGTATCGACCCCCAGATGCCCCACCAGCCAGCCAAGCGCCAGCAGCCCGCCGAAGATGAACACGCCGAACTGGATCACATCCGTCCAGATCACCGTCCGCATCCCACCAAGCAAAGTCCACAACACTGCAAAAGCGCCGATGGAAATAATACATGCCTCCGTAGAAAGACCGGTGACGGTTTGTAAAATCAAGGCCGTGACCAGCACCCGCACCGCTTGTCCGAGAATGGCTCCGAGAGAAAACAGACCCGTTACAAGCTGTTTCACTCCCTCACCCAGCCGCGCTCCCATGTAGTCATACGGGCTGTAGATTTCTTCTTTGAAATAAAGCGGCACCAACCAATAGCCCACCGCAAACCGTGCGATGATCGAGCCAATCCCCCATTGCAAATACGTCCAGTCCCCAGCCAGCACATAGACACCGCCCGGCACTCCGATAAACGTCAGCGCGCTGATCTCCGTGGCGATCATGGAGCCACTTACCGCCCACCATGGAAGCGAGCGGCCACCCAGGAAGAAGTCCCGAATGGTCGCATTTTTCCCACTCAACGCATGCCCCACCCACGTGGTAAGCAGCATGTAGCCCACCACCACGGCCCAATCCAGGTAAGTAAAATGCGTTTCGATAGCACCGATGAACATGGCCAGAGACTAGTGCCCTGGCTCACCGATCCAAGTTTCAAATTAAGTACACATGGCCCTGGAAATCTGATCAGCCCGCCGTCTCTAACAAAACTTTCTCCCGCTGCTGCTGGAATTGGCGGGTATGGAGGGCGTGGTAATGACCTTTGGCGGTTAGGAGTTCATCGTGGCTACCGCTTTCTAGGATGCTACCTTTTTCGATAACCAGGATTCTATCGGCGGTCCGGATGGTGGAGAGGCGGTGGGCGATGACGAAGCTGATGCGTCCGTGAAACATGGCTTTCAAGCCTTGCTGGATGAGTTGTTCAGTCTCGGTATCGATGGAGGAGGTGGCCTCGTCCATGATGAAAATTCTTGGATTCGCCAACAGCGCGCGGGCGAAGGAGATGAGCTGCTTCTGGCCGGTGGAAAGGCGGTTGCCGCCCTCACCAACGTCAGTGTCATAGCCGTTTTCAAGGGCGAGGATGAAGCCTTCCGCATTGACGCTGCGAGCGGCCGCTTCAATTTCCCCATCCGTTGCAGCAAGGCGACCGTAACGGATGTTTTCCCTGACGGAGCCGCTGAAAAGGTGCGGGCCTTGGAGAACGATGCCGAGGTTCGATTGATACCATGCGAGGCTGCGGTCGCGGAGGTTATGGCCGTTGACGAGGATCTGCCCGGCAGTGGGCTCGTAGAAGCGTGCGGCAAGATTGACGATGGTGCTCTTGCCGCCGCCGCTGGCTCCAACGAGCGCGATGGTTTGGCCGGAGGTGACGGTCAGGCTGAAATCTTTCAGCACGGACTCGCCATCCGAGTAGGCGAAATCGACATGCCGAAATTCCAGGCATTCAACGCCATCAGGCAAACCATCCGGCGCGGTGCCGGGAGCGTAGGTGATCGTTTCCAAGCGCTTCTTCACCTCCTCGCTATCGCTGATGCCGGGCACGGTCGCAAGCAGGCTGAGCACTCGCTCACCGGCGGCTTGTGCGCCTTGCATTTGCACCAGCACTTGTGCGATTTGGTTGATGGGATTGAAAAATTGGCCAGCGTAGAAGATGAAAGCGACGAGCGTTCCCAGCGTCATTTTCCCATCCATCACATCCACGCCGCCGCGCCATAGGGCGATGCCTGCCGCCAGACTGCCAAGGGTGAGGACGATGGGGATGTACACGGCGGATTGCAGAGCATTCTGCATCGAGACTCCATACATCTGGGAGGAAATCCCTTGGAACTCGCGCAGGTTTTCCTTTTCCCTGACCAGTGCCTTGCTCGTGCGCAGCCCTTGCAAGGACTCGGCGAATGATGCGGTGACCATCGAGTTATACTTGCGGGTGTCACGCGAGCTGAGCAGTAATTTTTTCTGGAAAATGGCACTGACCAAGATCAAGGGCGGCACCACCGATAGCATCAACAGGCCGAGCAACGGATGCATCACGACCAGGATAATTGCGATGATGAAAACCAAACACACCGCCCACACCAGATCAAGGCTGCCCCATGCGATGATGCGCGCGAGCTTGTCGCAATCCGATGTCAGCCGCGAGATCAACCAGCCAGTGGGACGGTGGTCGAAATAGGCGAACTCTAGCTCCTGCAAGCGCTTGAAACACTCCGCCCGGATATCGTGGCTCATGTGGTTGGAAAGCCCGCCCGCCGAGTTGATGAAGACGAAGACGCCACCCGCGAGCGCCACCGTCAGGAGACTGTAAACCGCGATGTGGGGCCATAGGTTTAGGGCGTTTCCGGCTTGCACGACGTCGTCCACGGCCCAGCGGGTGACGAGTGCGAAGCTCGCGTCCACCAGCGCGATGCCCACGGCGGAAATCGCAAGCGGCACCAGCAGCCGCTTGTAGGGCAAGGCGTGGCGGAACACCCGCATCCATAAACTCCAGTCGAGCTTATCGCTAAATACATCTTCTTGCGGTTCTTCGCTCATCGGTTGGTGTCTGCTGAAATTTTCTTCTCAAGCGCATTCTGGATCGTCCACAGCCGCCGGTAGAGGCCATCCTTTGCGGCAAGTGCGGCGTGGGTGCCGTGTTGGATGATGCGGCCGCCTTCGAGCACGATCACCTTGTCGGCATGCGCCAGTGTGGATAGCCGATGGGCGATGACGAGCGTGGTGCGCCTGCCGTGGCGGCTGCGCAAAGCTTCGAGGATGGTCGCTTCGGTTTCTGCATCCACGGCGCTCAAGGCATCGTCCAATAAAAGGACTGGTGTATCTTGTAGCAGCGCACGAGCCAAGGCAACGCGTTGGCGTTGCCCGCCTGATAGTGTGACACCGCGCTCGCCGACGAGAGTTGAGTAACCGGAGGGAAATCCGCTTATTGTTTCGTGGATGTCCGCCAAACGCGCCGCTGCGCTGATCTCCTCGCTTTGGGCTTCCAGGCGACCAAGACGGATGTTTTCGCCAATCGTCTTTGAAAACAAAAACGGCTCTTGCATCACCACGCTGAACTGCGAGCGCACCCACTGCCGGTCGAGGTCGCGCAGCTCATGGCCATCGAATTTGATCGATCCAGAGTGATAGTCGTAGAGCCGCAGTAGCAAGTGCATGAGCGTCGATTTCCCCGCTCCAGACGGCCCGAGGATCGCCAAAGTTTGCCCCGGCTCGACGGTGAAGGAAATTCCGTTGATCGCCGCGCTTGCCCCGTCATGGCGAAAAACCAGATCCGTGACTTCGATCCGGCCGGCTGGGGATGCCAGCACTATCGGCCTATCCGGTGCGCTTTCTTCCGGCACGGCTAGGATCTCACCCATGCGGGTCAGCGCGACCACTGATTTCCCGAGATCCGTCAAAGTCCGGCCCATCTGGCGCACCGGCCACAACAGCATGTTCAGGAACATGATGAAGGCGAACAAGGTGCCAACCGTCAGCGTGCCTGCCGCAATGAAATACACACCGGTGAAAAGAACAATACCCTGTTGGGCAAGCACGATCAGGTCCGAGGTGGACCAATACCAGCTCATCACCCGCAGCATGCGCAAGCTGCGGTCGCGATAAAATCGGTTAGGCTCGGCAAATTTCGCAATTTCGAACTCCTGCCGGGCGAAGGCACGGACGACTCGCAGCCCGGTCAAATTTTCCTGCACCACTCGCGTGACCTGCCCTTCAGCCTCCGCCACCTCAGTGAAAAGATGCTTCACTTTACCCATATAAATATAGCCGAAAAGGATGATCGGACCGATCAGCGCGAAGGCAACAAGCGCCATCCGCCCATCAAGCATCACCATGATTGGCAGCGCCGTCACCAGCAACAGAACGGCGTTGCTCACATCCACCACTTGGGTTGAGAGAGCCATCCGCAGCGTTTCCACATCGGATGTACAGCGCTGGATGAGGTCGCCGGATTCCGCGCGGTCATGATAACTCGCGGGCAGTCGCTGGAGGTGATCATAGAGACGGTCTTTCAAGCGGCGGGCAATCCCGTCTGATGCTTGCGCTGCAAGACGGCCTTTCAGATAACTGAATCCACCGGCCACAAGCGTTAGTAAAACCATCAACAAGGCCGGAAACCATAGCTTTTCCTGGACGAACTCCGCGCCCCCCATCAGACCGATGATGCCTGAAGTCAGCCGAGCTTCCTGCGGCTCTTGTGAGAGCGCGAAATCGATCGTCGCGGCAGCCACCAGCGGAGTCACATAATTAATCACCGTGAAGACGAACAACGCAGCGATGGCCCACGCATACTTGCCGCGGAAGCCAAGCGTGAGCTGCCAGAGCAAGGCCACGGGTGAGGGTTGGTGGGATTTAGACATGGAGATGGGGATGAAAAAGGCCCGCTGACGGAGCGGGGCGACTTACAA
>Ga0105045_10003879_pt1 | contig 12935 bp, 23 predicted proteins | sample MAT02_FD_78089 | JGI IMG/M metagenome (GOLD analysis project Ga0105045, IMG submission 78089) | Freshwater microbial communities from Lake Fryxell liftoff mats and glacier meltwater in Antarctica - MAT-02 (megahit assembly) | ecosystem: Environmental > Aquatic > Freshwater > Ice > Liftoff...
CCTTGCAGCTAGAGTTCTACCCGTACGTTCGACCACACCCACGACCAGCGCATTGCCCATCAGGAATGCCCTGCGACTATCGGATGCCTCTTTGGTATGCCCGTCAGGGAACATGTTCAAGCGCTCCAATTCAACGGGTGTCAACCTGCGCAACCGGCCATCCGCCGTACGTATCACGTGCTTGAATCGAGAAGGAGTGGCTCCGCCTTCGGCTGTGATGATCGTGCGGGATGCATTGTCCAAGGCATCTGGAAACACCATGGCCCCTTCTGCATAGTTGTAAACAAAGCCATTCGCTTTGTTCGTCCGCACCTCACTCTTGCTTCCCTTAAGGTACTCCCACTGGGGAAGTTGTTCTGCATTCAAAAAGAATTCCTTCGGCACTTCATTGTTCGGGAGGATGATATCCCCCAAGGTCTTTCTCGGGCCTTCGTAGCGAGCTCTCGTATCAACAGTCCAAACCTTCCTTTCGGCCATGACTCCAGCATTGGCGAATGGACTCGTGGACGCCATCTTGCCTGCATTGAATGACTCAGTAAGCTCTGCCAGATCACCCTTAATATTGAACTCCGAGCACACACCGTCCTTGCTGGTCACGGGGAAAGTCTCAGCGAATACTCCATCCTTTGTGATCCATTCTTCAAAGTGCTTGGACTTCAACAGGGCTTGTCCGATAGGAGTTGACTTGTGATAGCCCAGAAAGAAAACGCGGCGACGGCGTTGAGGCATACCGTAGTCCGCCGCATTGACCACTCGCCATTCGACCACATACCCTAGGTCGGCGAGCGAGGCGAGCATCACTGAGAAATCACGCCCACGTTGCTTGGCAGGTGACTTCAGTAGGCGGTCAACATTCTCGAGAAAGATGTAGCCGGGCTTCTTCTTCTTACCCTGCAAGATGCGATGGATATCCCACCAAAGCACGCCCTTTTTACCAGCCAATCCCTCAGACTGGTTCAATGTCCGTGCGACAGAGTAGTCCTGGCAAGGAAAGCCTCCAACGAGAAGGTCATGATCAGGAATTGACTGTAAAGGAACTGTAGATATATCCTGGTTAAAGTGTCCTTCAGAACCAAAGCGGGCCTCGTAGATGGCGGATGCTTCTTGCTTCTTGGTTGAGGGTTCCCATTGATCGCTCCAGATCACTTGGAACAAGTCAGATGCGCCCTCAAGGCCAACTCTGAATCCACCGACACCAGCGAAAAGTTCGATCACCTTCAACTTATTCATTTCGTATTGGGTTGGTTCAAAGCTACATGGTGCCGCCCTCAAGATCAAGGCCCAACGCAAGTCGTTACGAACATCGTCATGCGCAGCTTTTTCCAGCATTACCAATACGATGGCGATGACCCTGACCCGCATAATTGTTGATCGACGAGTTGCTCATCGGGCTTTCAGGCCCATGATACAACATACCGTCGCATGGTACATGGGGTAGCTTCTCTCTTGCCGATAACCGCACCCAGAAGATGAGGGGCGAAAGGGGTGTTTTGGCTGCCGGTCATCACCTGAGCGGAGTTGCTCTTTGACAGTGTAGTCCTCGAGCAATAAGTGAGGCCAACCTCTATCTTCCAAAGTGGCAGAAATGACAAGACAAGCTTCAGCCCTCGTTCTGCGACGTAAATTCGACACTATGAAAAACCCCCTGCTTTACGTGTCCAACACCAAGGGCAAAGTGCTGGCCGTGCAGGTCGCGATCGGGGATCGGAACGCGCTGTTGGAGCAGGTGTGTGCATTGCAGGAGAACCTTAGGCCACAGACACAACTGGACAAGCAACTTTCTAAACTGGTGCGCAAGCGCATCGGCAACAAGAAGAAGGTGGATCTGGACGATATCGGCTTCATTGGGACTGGTCGCGTGGTATCCGAGGAGGAATCCATGTTGATGTTGGCGCGTGTTCAAGCGAACAAGGCAGAACGATCTGTGAAAGAACGCCGTGGTGCCGTAGTTTTGGGCAAGCGTATCTGAAGATGTCACAACTCACCTACCGCATCCTGCTGACCCTCGAGCCGGAAGGAGGCTTTACGGTCAACGTGCCTGCTTTACCGGGTTGCGTCACCTACGGTGAGAGTATCGAGCACGCTATGGCGATGGCCAAGGAAGCCATCGAACTCTATGTGGAAACGCTGCAAGCGGACGGCGGCGCGAGGGTCTGAACAGCACTAGCTTCCGCTTATCTTTGAGATCATGAACGCCAACGCCGAACTGCTCAAGCGGATCACGGTCGATGACCGGATCTGTAACGGGAAACCGATCATCCGGGGTATGCGGATCACGGCGCAGACCGTGCTGGAGTTCCTTATGGCCGGAACACCGGAGGACGAAGTTTTGAAGCAGTATCCCATGTTAGAGCGGGAGGACCTCGAAGCGTGCAGGCAGTTCGCACTGTCCCTGATGGGCAACAGCTTTACCGTGAAAGGCAACGCGGCCTGACATGCCCAGCTATCTGGTGGATGCGAACCTTCCGCGCTTGTTCAGCCATTGGAACAGCCCGGAATACGTTCACCAGCATGACTTGGATCCCTCCCGGCATGACACGATCATCTGGGAGTATGCCAAGGAGCATGACCTTACGATCATCACCAAGGACAGCGACTTTTCCAGTCGGATCCTACTGAGTGCCCCGCCTCCGAAGGTCATCCATGTCCGGCTTGGTAACATGGACATGCGCCGCTTCCATGAAGCCATTTCACGGTGTTGGGAAGATGTGTTGGCCATGAACGCAACGCACAAGTTGGTCATTGTTCATGCTGACCGGATCGAGGCCGTGTTATGACCATGTCATCGGCCTATCATTAACCCACTACTCCACCAAGAAGCGCTTCGCCACCGGCCCACGCTCGGTGTGGAGTTGGAACAGATACACGCCGGTACGCAGTTCGGATAGGTCGATCGTTGAGCGGGTGAGAACTCCGGTGCTGATCGTGCCCGCCCTTGGAGGTCGCAGACTAACGGTAAATGTCCTTCCGATGGCCGACCTCCCGCACTTCCACAACACGGACACCGTCATCGATTACATAGAGGATGCGGTAGGCTCCGACACGGATGCGCCAAGACTCGGTGTGGGCACCTTTCAACTTCTTGCAGCCCTTTGGCCGCGGCTCGCTCGCTAATGCCTTGATCGCCTTGAACAGACGTGGCACCACTGCAGCATGCACGGCAGCGATGTCGCGTTCAGCATCACGTGCAATGCGCACCTCGTAACTCACAACTTGCCTTGCTTGCGCAGTTTCTTCTCAAGCGCATCCAGCGTGATCGTAGGCTGGCCAGCACGCTGTTCAGCGATCAGGCCATCCATCATGTCCTCGATCTGCTCGCGCTGTTTGTCCAGCTCGGCCACGTCGATCTGCAAGTAGCGCTTCTTGTTCGCGCGGTCCTCCAGTATGGTAACTCCTTTCATAGTAATACAGGTTGTAGCAAAGGTAGTCCACCATTGTATGAGGCAGTGCCGCCTTCCAAGCGAACACCAACGAAGGACCAGCACCCCTACTCCAACAAGAAGCGCTTCACCACCGGCCCGCGTTCGGTGTGGAGTTGGAACAGATACACGCCGGTATCGTTCGGCCAGATGGAGCGTTGATCGGGTGAGCCTGCCTGATGGCAGTCAGGCGCAGCGGCATGGATGATGGCCCGCCCTTGGAAGTCGAAGGCATCAAGGCGTTGCACTTTCTGGTACTGATCGATGACCAAGGTCAATGCGCCTGACTGCCGTCAGGCAGGCTCACAAATACTTCTTCCGGAAGTCCGCTGGTTTCAAGATCCTTGTCTTGCCATGCTTGTTCAATACCAGCAGATCTTCATCACCGGTAACCAGGAGATCGGCCTTCGCGGCTTTGGCCATTGCGAGGAGGTAGTCGTCCTTGGGGTCGCGGCAGATCGCTTCATACGGTGGGCTGATGTCGATGGCCAAAGCATTCCGCTGGATAAGGTCCATCAATTCAGCCGCCTCTTCCACCGAGAAGTAGCGTCGGAGTCGAGGTCGTACTACAACACGTTCCAGCTCTTCGGTCATCCTGGACGAGATGAGGAACTCGAAGCGATCATCGTCAAGCACATCCCGGAACCAGCGCAGCTGTCCGCCGATGAGCGCGCTCAACATCACATTCGTATCAACTACGAGCGAAACGGGCTTTTTCGCGGGCATGGATCTTGGCACGTTCTTCTTCCACGATCGACGTCAGTTCCTTAGCGCTGATCTTCACTTTGCTGAAGATCTCGATCAAGCGATCAATATCCGCTGAGCGTTGGGTCTTCCGGATGCGCTTCGCCACCTTCAACTTCTCCGCATCAGAAAGCTGATCAACGATCTTCAAAACCTGATCAAAGGTGAGCGATACGGATGGCTTGTTCGTGAATGACATGGGCTGATCTGCTTGTTCAAAGATAGATCGCCTCTAAAGTTCTGCAAGCTCTCCCCACGGGTCCAAGCGACCATGGACTTGAGCGCAGCCCACCCCTGTTCCAAAAAGAAGCGCTTCACCACCGGCCCAAGCTCGGTGTGGAGTTGGAACAGATACACGCCGGTACAGTTCGGCCAGGTCCAGCGTTGATCGGGTGAGCCTGCCTGACGGCAGTCAGGCACTCCGATGCGGATCATGGCCCGCCCTTGGAGGTCGTAGACATCAAGGCGCTGGATTTTCTGGTACGGATCGATGACCAAGGTTCTTGCTCCTTGATCGATGCGGATGGCACCAAAGTCCACCACGCGTTGGGTAGCTATGCTGTCGTAAAAGTCATCCTCAGGACAACCACCTGCGCAAACGTTCTTTGATCAATGCCGGTGTGTCAGCAGAGACATCGCCGATAGCACCTTGGATCGCATTGTCGGGCAGGGTGGAAAGGTGCGCAACGCGGATCACGCTCGACATGCGCAGTCCCGCGCGCTCATGGTCTGGGTGCTTCAGATGAATGCAGACATCGAGATCTTTCACCTCGAGATGGGTTTGTGAGCTTATAGCACAGACCAATCAGTCGTTGAACGGAGGCACTGCGGCAATGATCACTGCAGGCCGCATCTTACGTTGGCCATCGCCCTGCACGCAGGTCCAGCGCACCACATCGCCCGCTTTAATTTTCCGTAGTTCGGGTTCGGCTCTTTCAGCACCAGCCCACTGATGTCCTGCTCATCATCGCCGTATGCGTTCTGTCCGAAGATCGCGGCGGCTGCGATCAGACCGTCTTCCTCTTCTTCCGTTCTGCCCGGCGTTTTGGCACGCAGCAGTTCCAAAAGGCGCTTCACCTTGGACAGCACGGTGGCATCGTTGGTGGAGACCAACTGCTGAACGAGTTCGAGCTTGAGGGCTTGGATGTCCATGGTGGTTCAAAAGTAAACAGTCGTGGATCTTGGAACAACCAGGCACCGTTGGAGGCGATCATCCGTTCTGTTCTCCCGGACCAATAGTTCACGGCGACGCCGATCAGTGATCTGATGCTGCGCCCCCCTGATCCAACAAGAAGCGCTTCACCACCGGCCCGCGCTCGGTGTGGAGTTGGAACAGAACCACGCCGGTACGCCGTTCGGCCAGATCGATCGTTGTGCGGGTGAGTGCAACAGCACGGTCAGGAACAACACCCATGCCACCACATCGCCGTACATTGGGATAACGAAACTGCTACACATGTCCACTGGTCTGCTTTCACGCATCACCACCGATCGAAGCATCTGCCATGGGCAACCTGTGGTGCGTGGCCTGCGCTATCCTGTGGAGAACATGCTGGAGTTGCTGGCTTCAGGGATGTCCACCCCTAGCGCTGGCTGTCGCCATTCGCACGACAGGAAGGGATGTTCGGCATACGCTGGACCTACCACGCGCGAACGCCACTGCTGACGACGCACTGCGCGAACTTGTTTTGAACGAGGACCGCATCATCACCAAGGACCGGGGTTTTCGTGCACCGCATGTGCTGTCAGGTCGTCCGAAATGACTTGTGTTCGTTACCACGGGTAACATCCGGAATGCGCAATTGATCCCGCTCTTCGTCCGCAACCTGTCAGTGATCGAAGAAGCCTTCCAGAAAGGGGACTTCGTGGAATTCGGGCTGGATGGGATCCGGGTGCAGGGTTAGAAGAAGGTCGTTCTGGTACCGATCGTTGACCACAGTGTGGAAGTCCTTGTCGGAGACACCTGCCTACAGCTTCATTCGCTCCGGAACCTGTCGGCTATCGAACACACCCTGTCCCGCTTTAGCGGATCCATCATGCGTATGGTATCGTCCACCAATTGGCAGTTCACCTTGTTCGCTCACGATCAACGAAATTTGCCCCCGATCGATCTGTCGAACAGGGAGCGATGCTTGGACCAAGTGGTGTTCCTTGAAGTTGGCGATCGCATCACCGGATATGGAAGAGAAGAACGTGCTGGGATCGATCCAGGAGGGTTTAGCGAACATGCCAAGCGACTGGCTGAAGCTTACCACCCATCGGCTGGATGTCTATGATGAGAAGCGCGCAAAGACCCAGTTCCTCGAGGAGTTCGAGCGCTTGCTCCAGGACGGTGGTGCCGGACCGGATGCATGGTCGAAACTGCCTACTGCATACGATTACATCCGTTTAGGTCATCCCTTGTCCTCGATCCTGGAATGGGCGATCGCCCAGTTGAACGGGTTGCCATCGGATCATGTGATCAGTTTCTCCTCCCGGATGATGCCTGTGCTGGCGGTGTTGCGGAAGAACCTGTTGGACAAGAAGCAGACCCGGATCATCCATACGGATGGGTTGCCCGCCCATTTCGACGAAGCGATCCTGCATGCGGTTTATGGGTATGCGTTCGAATTGGTCCGCATGGACGAGGGAAAAGAGATCCCGGCGTTCAGCGGGTCCACGATGCTCCTTTCTCAACAGCGCCTATTCGGCAAGGTAGACCTGCCTGCGAACGTCGACTTTTTCGTGGGTACGCATGCCCAGTTGGGGAGCGTGATGATGGTCCATGGCAAAGCGAATGCGGCCTACATCGCGGAGATCCAGCATGTGCGGCGCAGGGAATCCATTGCCATGACACCGGCTGATTGCCAGTTGGCCTTGCAGATGATGGTGGGTGGGCCATCCGTTCCCCACGTGGAACACGATCGCGCAACGGACATGGCCCGCGTTCGGCATTCGATCCAGCAGATCACGAACACAGGGACCAAGGCGCTGCTTGCCTCCAGTGGCCTTTCCATGCAATATGCCATCATGATGGGCCTCGTTCATGATGCCCAGGAAGTACACAAGGGAAAGAACATCCGTTTCATTGTACCACCGAACTGCTATGGCGGCACCAATGACCAAGCGCGGCGCGTGGCGGACTGTAATGAGCAGGTGGAGGTAGTCGACCTGCTCGTGGACGGCGATAACGAACTGGTGCGGAGCCTCGAGGCGATCCTGGACAACGTGGCCCGGGAGGATGCCATTCCATACATCATTGCAGAGATCCCGACCAATCCCCGCGTGGAGGTGCCGGACATGCAGGCACTGCGGGCTGTGCTGGGCAAGAAGCGCAGGACCGGATCGGGTCAAGTGGCGGTGGATCCGGTCTTCATACTGGACCAGACCTTCTGCCCGAACGTCCATTTTTTGGGTGATGGGGACCTGCTCTCAACAGTGCGGACCATCGCCTACGTCAGCGGATCCAAGTTCCCGAGCGGTGGGCTCTGCACAGCTGGCTATTGTGTAGGAAATGCACTGACGGACCGGTTGATCGAAAAGATCGATCTCCACCTTCGCCTGTGCGACAACGAGGCGACCGATCTGCAGGTGGAGATCTTGGCCAAGCAACTGCCCTCGATGAACCAACGCATTGCGGATGCCTACCGGAACACCCGTGAATTCGTAAGCTTCATCCACCGGACCTTGCCTGGGGCGAAGATCAATTTCGTGACCGAAGAGCTGGCCGACCAAGGGTTCACGCCATCGGTATTCGCACTGGACCTGCCTACCCACGGCAACTCGGATGAAGAACGGGAAGCGCACAAAAGAGCGCTGAACCTGAAACTGATCCACCGGATGATCACGCAGATCCCGCAAGAGAGCAAGTTCTGTGTGAGCTATGGGCAGCTGAAAGGATGCTACTGGACCATTCCCGCAACATCCACGCAAGGCACAACCAAGGAAGGCGATAAGGACTACATCGTTCGCGTGGCCGTTTCCCCGGATCTGGACCTTGAACTGCACAAGAAGGTCTTCGCGGATTTTGTGGATCAGGATGTGTTGGAGAAGAGTGGCTTGGAATAAGGACCCTTCCAGCCAAGGGCTTAACAAGGCCGTTACCGACTTCTTAAGGACGCTGTCCGGGGCTTGAGCTAGGAGGACTGCGAAGGCGTGCTGTCCTTTACTTCAAGCGTCCGCTCTATGGGGCCAGTTCCTCAACCCACTTTAGTACGGTGCGCCCTGTTTCCCTTCCGCAGATACCGAGTTGTGGGTGACCCTGGCCCAGAGTTTCATCGTTTCGTAAAAGTCGTCTTCATCCCAACCACCTTCGCAAGCGCTCCTTGATCTGCTCGATGGTGGTTGGCGAAACTTCACCGCTACTTCCTTGGATCGCCTTATCGGGCAACGTGGATAGCTGAGCCGCCCGGATCAAACTTGACATGCGCAGTCCTACGCGGTCGTAGTCGGGGTGTTGCACGTCAATTCGCATATCCAGTTCTTTCACTTCGCGATGCAACTGCGAGCTAACGGCACAGACCAGCCGATCGTTGAATGGAGGCACAGCAGCAATGATGACGGCAGGTCGCATCTTCCGTTGGCCATCGCCTTGCACGAAGGTCCAACGTACTACATCACCGACTTTCATTTTCCGTAATTTGGATTCGGCTCCTTCAGCACCAGACCGCTGATGTCCGGCTCATCATCACCACAGGCATTCTGTCCGAAGATCGCGGCGGCGGCGATCAGACCCTCTTCCTCTTCTTCCGTTCTGCCCGGCGCTTTGGCACGCAGCAAAAAGGCGCTTCACCTTGGTCAGCGCCGTGGCATCGTTGGTGGAGACCAAGTGCTGAACGAGTTCGAGCTTGAGGGATTGGATGTCCATGGTCCATCAAAAGTGATCGGTCGCGGAACTTGTAACAACGGTCGATCCGAAGGAAGCGCTCAGTGCGCAAGGCGAAATGGAAACGGATCTTGGCGATGCCATCAACGCGAAGGACCTTCTGGTACTGATCGATGACCAAGGCTGTCATACCTGACTTTGGAAACATGAACCCTTCGGTCAACCTCCTTTCACGCACCACCACCGACCCCAACATCTGCCATGGCAAGGCCGTTGTTCGCGGCATGCGCTGGCCTGTTCAGAACGTTCTTGAACTCATGGCCAGTGGCATGACCACCGAGGAGATCATGCAAGACCATCCAGAACTGGAAAAGGACGACTTCCTTGCTTGCCTGGCTTTCGCAGCGAAGATCACCGAGGTCAAATCGATACATAGGTCTGCACAGTGAATTGGTTGGTGGACACGCAACTGCCACACCAGTTGGCCACTGCGTTGAAACAACGGGGACAACAAGCCGTGCATGCCTCCGAACTACGCGCCGGGCACTTGAGCACCGACGAAGCGATCATTGCACATGGGATCTCGAAGGCGCCATTGTGGTTACCAAGGATGCTGACTTCATTGCGGCCTACGAAGTAAAAGACGTTCCGAAACGCCTGCTCTATCTCACCACGGGGAACATCCGGGATACCGAACTCATCTTTCTTTTCATGAGCCGCCTGGATCTGCTCAGCCAGGAACTGAAGGACGGCGGGCTGGTGGAGATGGACCGCAGCAGCATTACCGTGCGATAGAGGAGCAGTGCGGTAAACGCCCAACAGTGCTAAAGGCGCCATCGACGTTGTGCAGGTGAAGTTGTCATCTTCGCAGTGTCCCGAAGCGGAGACTCTGCATTCTTGGTCCGGAGCGCAGGAACCTCCCCACCCCCCTATTCCAAAAAGAACCGCTTCACCACCGGCCCGTGTTCGGTGTGGAGTTGGAACAGATACACGCCGGGACGCAGTTCGGATAGGTCGACCGTTGAGCGGCCGGGTGCGCCGGTTTGGATCATGGCCCGGCCTTGGAGATCGTAGACATCAACGCGCTGGATCTTCTGGTACTGATCGATGATCAAGTTTCTTGCTCCTTGATCAATGCGGATGGTACCAAGGTCCACCACTTCTTCAATAGATACCGAGGCTTGGCAAGCCTGCACCTTCTGGTACAATTGCACCTCGGTTTCGGAGGTGAGCACGCGCTCCGCGATCCTATCCGGGCAGATCTTGTAGACAGCCGGATAGAACGTCACGTTATAATCCGTGAACACACCGCGGTCCGGGTCCTCCACATTGAAGATCGGGTACGGGGTTCCGGTCAACCAATCGCCTGCGCTCACCCATGGCTCATGGTTCCCGGTAAAGGCGTTGGAATCGTTGTACTGGTCGTACTCCAAGGCCAGGACCATAAGTTCGTCGGTGCCGTCGGGTCCGTACTGTTCGTAGATGTTCTTCAGCCGGTGCGTTTGGTGGTAGGTCCAGCAGCTGGGGCAGTGTGCCGCGAAGATCTCCACGAAGACGGTCTTGTCAGCATCGAGGTAGTCATAGAGGTTGTGGGTGGTGCCGTAGTAGTCGGTGAGCGTGAAGTCGGGTGCTGTGCTCCCGTTGGGTAGCTGCGCGAAGACGCTAACGCTGGGCAGCAAGACGGCGAGAAGGAGCAGGTTCTTCATTGTGTTGGATATAATACCAATTCGCATTACAGATCCACCCGATCTACTTGCTCTTTTTCCGCATTACTTCTCCACGGAGAAGACCATGCGGCTGGTAGGCTTGGTTGCCTAAAGGTACGTTGGCTCGGTGGGTACACGGGCTACGGAAGGGCTGCTGTCCTAGGGATCCCTTCAGTCGTTACCGAAGTGCGGCCTGAGAAGACGGATCCAAGTCGCCCCACCCCACCGCCCGTTCACATCATCAGCGATCAGGACTGAAGGGCTAAGGATGCCCAGCATATGTAGCCATTCAAGCCGAAAAAGAACAAGGCCGGCAGGGAGACCCACAGGCTGTCCTTCGACCTCCTTCTCAAGATCAAGCCCGATAGCATGAGCAGGGCAAGACCCAGGGAAGCCAAGGTGAGGATGGGCTGGAACCAAAGCCCCACGAGGAGACCAAGAGCACCCAGGAATTGCAGGACAATGATGAACAGGCCCAGCTTCGCCATACCGAACCGTTCGAACTCGTTCTTCATGTGCGGCGACCTGAAATAGTCGGCCACGTATGCTAGGAAGGAAATGCTGGAGAGGAGAACAGCGATCTGAAGAAGCATCATCCGTGTGCTACGGCCTTGTTTGCACAAGGATGAACACGCAGAGGAGCAAAAGGATCAGGGATGGTAGCTTCTTGATGAAGGGGTTGCCCGCCTTGAAATGGAAAAACTGGGCAGCTAGCATGAATGCGGCCATACCCGCAGCCCCAAGAGGGACCGCAGGTGGATACCAGATGCCCACGACCAACATGGTGGCAAGGGCGGTTTTGGCCGCACCAACCGCGTTACGGACCACATCGCTAATGCCGAACTGCTTGAATTCGGCGATGACATTGTGGTACCGGAAGATCCAGACGAAGGCTACTGAGGCTGCGACAGCGATCTGCAGCACGATGATCATGTACTCCATGGTGTTGGGCTTTGTGCCAAATGTAGGTCCTTGGGTCTTCAGCCTCGGCTCCACCGGGCTGCCGCAAGGGTCCATACCAATTCGCACTAGAAAACCGTCCATTCTACTTGCTCTTCGCTTGTGCTGAGAGAAGCCGCAGCATCCGCATGCATTCTCCGACGAGGTCGCTCCGTAGGCATACTTCGGCACTTCTACAAGCTCAGCGCAATGCAGTGCAGCGCATGTTCACTTCAACCCTTGTACAAGCTCCAGACAACGCAAGCACACTTCGACATGATCACTTCGACATGCTCACTTCGACAAGCTCAGCGCAATGCGGCGCAATGCCGCAAAGGCCGCTACACAGCGCCCGCTTCGTCGCGATATGTATCTGGACGGCCTGAGAATGCTTCATCCCGCTGGACGGGAAAATTGCGGCGCATCTTTGGACGCCCTTCTGTTGCGAAATGGCATAAGATGAAGCTGGATGAACTTACTTGGTGCAGCGGATAGGCACCGAGGTAGCGCGACCTTTCTGTTCAGCCATGCATCGAACAACTAAGGCGTAAGCGCTACCGCTTGTATCGACCTTCGCCTGCGGTGGATATGGACAGTGCAGAACGGAGTGCTCAAGACTTCGGATCTGCCTGAACGCGGAGTGGCTTGAGTGCTGCGGCCCACTCTTCCAACTCATCGAACAGCGAAGGGATCTTTTTCACGAACACATCCCTGGGATCAAACTCCGTGAAATCCTTGAAATCGTCGTACAGTGAGAGGGAGACCTGCGTTCGGATGGGCGCCATTTGCAGCTCGATCACCACTTGCCGCAGCTGTTCTACGGCCCGTATGCCGCTGTCACTCCCATAGCACACGAAGCCAACGGGTTTCTTGTTCCATTCCTTGTACAGGAAATCCAGCGCGTTCTTCAGCGCCGCAGTGGTGCCGTGGTTGTACTCCGGGGTTACAAGAATGAAGGCATCGAAGGGTGCGATGCGTGCCGACCAGGCCCGCGTGTGTGCGTGCTGGTAGTCGCCTTGCATGGGAGATCTCGGCTCATCGAGAAATGGCAGATCGACCTCTTTAAGGTCAATGAGCTCATAACTGGCTTTGTCTCGGTCCTTGGCCATAGCCTGCACCCATTCGCCCACAGCTATGCCGTTGCGCTTCGGTCGCGTACTGCCGATGATGATCGCGATATTCAGACGGTCCTTCTTTTCCATGGCGTTCCGTTTCAGGCGATAGCCGTTGCTGCGTAGGCTTCACATTCGGTGTGACATGCATGGCATGCTTCCGCACAGATCTGGCAATGATCATGATCATGCGACCGGCATTCCTTTTCGC
>Ga0105045_10003881_pt1 | contig 12927 bp, 9 predicted proteins | sample MAT02_FD_78089 | JGI IMG/M metagenome (GOLD analysis project Ga0105045, IMG submission 78089) | Freshwater microbial communities from Lake Fryxell liftoff mats and glacier meltwater in Antarctica - MAT-02 (megahit assembly) | ecosystem: Environmental > Aquatic > Freshwater > Ice > Liftoff...
CCAGCGAGGGCAGTGTGAAGCTGACCATGGTCAGCGGCGACTGTCGCCAGATCGCGTGGCCTTCCAGGATCACTTCATACCAATGTTCGCGCACCAGCGGGCTAAGGTTGCCAAACGGTCCGGTCAGACATTCGGGGCCTGCCGCAACAAAGGCGACGCCCCCTGCAATGCCAGCAACAGCAAGCGCCATAAGGCGGCCACGCATATGCTGTGACAGGCGCGCATTGCCCATCCAGCACGCCAGAATCACGCCAGTCGTCGCTGCGCCCACCAGGTAGGGACGCGAAAAGGCATCGCAATAAACGCCAAAAATCGCATCAAACCCGCGCAAACCAAGAATCCACAGCAAAGGAATGATAACCAGACCCGCCGCAAAGCCGCGCAGCCGCGCCGCGCTTTCGGGTCGCCGCAGCCAGTCATAGGCAAAAAGCGCCCCGAAAATCACCAGATAGGGCAGACCCTCCAACGAGATTTCGACGTGCACGGAAATTGCCAACGCCGCAGCCAACCCGCGTGCGAAGGTTGCCGGACCCAGCGCCAGCCACAGCATCGCCAGCGACATGAGAAGTTGCCAGTTATGATGATCGATGCGCAGCGGCACGAAATAATGGAGGAAGCTAAAGCTCGTCGCCGCGACGATCAGTCCCACCCGAACAAACATCTGGTCGCCAAGCCGCGCCAGCAAGCGATGAAAGATCAGCAGCACCGGGAGAATGAGCAGCATCGGATAAAAGGTCAGTGCCCACCGCTCCGCTTCCACCGCTGGCAAAAACTGCTGCAACAGCAACACCAGTCCCGCAATTTGAACGTCAATAAAGCGTGACCAATGCAACTGCCCGCCGCCTTCGGCGGGGTTGACGCGATATTGGGTCAAATCATACCAGTTTTGACCGGCCATAAAATCGCGCACCTGCACCAGCCGCATCGCATCGTCAGGATCGGCCAGCGACAATTTTGCGATATTATCGCTATAGCCATACAGCATCGCCGCAACGATCAGCAGCCACAGGACAAGGATGATCACACAATCGGCGGGCGAACGGAGGATGGCCATGCTGCGGTCAGATTTCATAGTGCAACGCTTCCCGGAACGGCCAGAGTGATCAACGCGCCGCAAAAACGATCATGCGGCGGACGAAATAGGTGGTTGTAAAACTTGCGATTATGGCGAGCATCTTGGCCGCCCGCGGGTCCATCCCCAGCGCCGCGCCATAGGTAACAATGGCCACCGTCAGCGTCAGCCCGACCCCGGCCGAGAGCAGAAACATAAACTTCTGGCGCCACCGTTCGGCGCCGCCGGGGGCCGCGCTTGCCGCGAAAACGAGCCGCGATGAAATCAGCCAATGCACCGCAATACCGACACAATAACTGGTCGCCGACGCAGCGGGTGCCAGCAATCCAGCACTCAGAAATACCAGAAACAAGCCGACATCGACGGCCAGCGCAACCACGCTGGCACCGACATAACGAAGGAAAATCAGCGCCTTGAGGCGATCAAACAGGTGGCGAACCATGGCGTGCCTTTCTTAAGCTGCCTTGGCGATACGACCCGGAACTTCGCGCACCGATGCTAGTGCGGCCTGCTCGCCTTCGCTGCCGCTCTCATGATATTCGGCGTCTTCATTAACGCCCCAGATGTCATAGACGCGTTCACCGGCGATAATGTTGCGCACCGTCAGCATTGCGGTCATCATCGCATGATCCTGGTTGTTATAGCGGTGCATACCATTGCGCCCAACCATGTGCAGTGTCGGGTAACGCGCCTCGAGTTCGGCGCGCATCACCTCGACATTGGCGGCATAATCGTCGTCATAGACGGGATAGGCCTTTTCCTGCCTTACCACCGCCCCGCCGACGACATGTTCGGGGTCACACAGGCCCAGGATTGCCATTTCCTGCTTGGCGAGCGCAATCAGGTCGGCATCGCTTGATGACCACAGCCCATCCCCTTCGAAGCAGAAATATTCAAGGCCAACACAGGCAATGTCGGCATCGGGCACCATTTCGGGCGACCAACTGCGGAAGTTCTGGACGCGGCCGACCTTGACCTTGCTGTCGTGGATGTAAATCCAGTTGTCGGGAAACAGGTCAGGCGACTTAATCATCAGTGCAACCGTCAGAAAGTCACGATATTTAAGCTGCGGCGCAGTGGTTAGCGCACAGGCCGGAAGCGGATGGATCCGCGCCGCCAATTCGCGCATCGGCGCCGAACTGATCACATGCGCCGCGTCAATCACGACATCGCCGCCCTGACCATCGGTCGCCGTCAGCCGCCAGCGGCCTGTTTTCTGGTCCTGCGCGATTTGTTTGAAACTGTGATGCATCAACACATGGTTGCCGCCAGCGACAACATGATCGCGGGCTGCATTCCACATCATTCCCGGCCCCAGACGCGGGTAGCGGAAGGTTTCGAGCAACGTCTTGGTCCCCATGCCATCATTTGGCTTTTTATTAAGACCCAGGCTACGCTTGAGTCCATCGAGCACCGCAGCGCCCAGACTAAGGCCCTTGATACGCTGTGCCGCCCAGTCCGCCGACATTTCGTCGCAGGGCATGCCCCACACCTTTTCGGTATAGGTTTTGAAAAATATCGAATAAAGTTTCCAGCCGAACTGGTTGACTGTCCAATCCTGGAAACTGCGCACTTTCTTGTTCGGAAAGGCCCGCGCCTTGACATAGCTCGCCATGCACAAGGTCGACCGCACGATGCCCAGATTGAACAGGGCCTCAAACGCACGCAGCGGATAGCTGTAGAACTTACCTTCGTAGTAAATGCGGCTCATCCGGGGGCGCTGAATGAAATCATCGGGCAGAATTTCGTTCCACAAGTCGACAACTTCCTGGCTTTTTGAGAAAAAGCGGTGGCCGCCGATATCGAATCGAAATCCTTCATGTTCCACGGTGCGGCTGATGCCGCCGACATAAACCGGATCCTTTTCGATCACGGTTACGCCGTACCCAGCCTTGGTCAGCAGATAAGCAGCGGTCAGCCCTGCTGGCCCCGCCCCGATAATTGCCACATCTGCACTGGTTGCCGATTTGGTCACGGTGATAGCCCCTTGTTTCGATTGGTCCGTCGGGAAAATGGCGCGGAAAACCGCGGTGCAACTATCTCTGACGCAACGTGGCTAATAAAAGATTAACGCCGCGGCGGTCACTGTCGTTTCCCATCCTGCGGCGGGCCGCGCGCACTGGAGCCATCGGTATCGATACTTTCGTCAAGGCCGCCGACGTCGGCGGTGCGCACTGGCTCGCTGGACGGCAGGGTCAAAATGCCCAGCCGCGCGCGCGGATTATCGGGTCCGGGCGCGGCGGCGATGGAGAAAGCAGGGTCCAGCCGCGCAACCTTTGCCGAGGCGCGCACAATACGAACGTTATAGCGGCCATAGGCCACGCCTTCGAACAAGAAATAGCCGTCAAATTCACTCAATGTCGTCGCACGGACGCGGCCCTGGACATCCACCAGCTCCAGCGCGATGCCCTCAATCGGTGTGCCAGCGCCGCGCACTAGCGTTCCATCGACATCGCCCGCCGCCACCAACGGCAGCGCCACCCGTATCACGACGCCGGGTCGCGGAGTTACAACGACCCCCGGCAGGGCGGGCTGGACATAGGGATTGGGCAGGCTGCCGGCATCAATGCCGATCATCACCGGGCGGAACGGTTCCAGCCCATCGATGATCGCGCGGCCCTCCGCATCGGTCGCGGCTTCGGCGAAATTATTCCCGGCAGTCAATTCCACCTTGGGCATCAACGGTTCGTCTTCTTGCCGGATGCCGTCGGAATTATTGTCCTGCCACACCACAGCTTCGACCTGGCCCTGGCTTGCAATTCGTTCGCGTGAAACACGCAGGCCGCGGTCACGGCCTTTTGGACCAATGCTAAAGGCGACCGCCAGCGAGGCCGCGAGCGATCCATCGCTCGCCGCCTCGCCTCTGGCGGTTACCTCAATCTGCTTGAACCGGCGCGTATAGCCAAGACCAGCACGATAACGGTCAAGACCGCCATCATAGCCAAGCTCGGCACGCCATTCGGCGTTCCGCCCCGCCGCCCATTCGCCGATCATGCCAAATCGCGTGTCCGCCGATGCGCCGGACAGCACAAATTGCGCCTCGCCGCGCAGACGGAGTCGTCCGATGGAGGCATTTGCAAGCAGGCGAGCCGTCACCCGATCTGGCGGATCGGGGCCAACCGGGACGTTGCTGCGCAACCAATCAAGCTGGCTGGTCAGGTTGACGCGGCGAAACCCCACCGATGCCCGCGCCGTCGCTTCATAACTGCGCACACCCGAGGTGCGGGTAATGTGGCGCAAATCAAAATGCAGCGGCAACACCGTCTGTCCCAGCTGCACCGACTGGTCGACACCAACCGAATAATTACCGCTAATGCCCTTGATCAACCGATCTGACACAAAACCGCCAAAGCCCCGTACTGCTTCGACGCGGATATAGGTGTTGTTGAACCCCGCGAGCCAGCCCGCACGCACTGCGCTGCCGCCATCGGAGGCATAGGCTCCCGCTACCTCCAGCAAGGTTGGTCCGATCGATCGGCGAATTGCCAGCTCGCCATATTCGCGGCGGGCATTCTCGATCATCAGGCTATGGCCATAAGCGGCGATGGAGGTGCGTGCGTTGATCCCTCGCTCGATCCCGACCGTCCCGCGCCAGCCGCGCCGAAATGGTGCGCGCTGACGGCCAAGATTGATCAGATCGGCATTTTCCTCAGCAATCCCAGCCCAATACCAAGTTTGGCGCGGCGGGATGCTGTCCATTCCAACCGCCACCTGCTTGATTTCGCGCCGGACCTGCCCCTGCGGTCCATAAAGCACGATCTCAAAACGGTTGTTGCCATATTGCAGCGGTATATCGAGGAATTCATAGCGCCCAGCGCCATTGGGCGTTGCGAAAGCGAGCAGTTGGCCGTTGCGATATAACTCTGCATCCCAGCCAGCGGGCAAATCACCGCGAAAATTGGTTCTGTCAAAATTCTCGGGCCGTTCGATTGGTCGGTTGGTCACCACCGCGCCGCGCCCGGCACTGTTTTGCGATACCAACCCGGTCGCCAACAGGCTGACGTCGCCCAACGCATAATGTGTGGCATGCATCGGCCCCAATAAATTGCCCGTCGGGTCGGACCGATACGCCCGCAACCGCAGGCTTTCGGGCAGGCCATGCTCGTCGGACGACAGCCGCGCGTCAAAGCTTGATCCGAGCAGCTCGCCCGAGGCAAAAACCTCATACCGTGCATTCAGCTGGGCTTTGCCACGCGCGTCATTCACATAGGCAAGCGATGCTGCGACATCGACCGAGGGCAGCTGCCACATTTTATATGGGCGCGTGGCGGTGGGCAGTTTAGCGAGATCAAAGCTTTGTTGTGGGCGCAGTCCGGCCGCGCGCGCGCGCCGTTCAGCGGCCAGCTGAAAGGGGAGTTTTTCTTTCGCCTCGATGCGAATCACTGCATTGGACTGGTCGACTACCAGCGGCAGTTCGAACCATTCGCCAAGCTGTTTGATCTGGACGCACCATCCCTGCGGCGTATCGCGGATCGTGCCGGGGGCAAGCACATAGCTGCGGCTGCCCACGCGGACGGATCCGGCATCGCGGTCAATGGTGATAGTCCGGCGTTCGTCGAACAGCCAGCCGGTTGCGCGGCGCAACTTTTTGTCAACCCGCACGGCAAGATCCAGCCCCATGACCATATCGGCCATGTCCGCGCACATCCCGTCGGGCGTTTGGTACCCGCGCACGCCCTCGCCCAGCCGGTATTGGCCCGAACGCAGATCAAATAGCCATTGGTCGTCGTCATTGGCTTGCCAGCCATCGCTGCCCGGCGGAGGCGGGGGCGCACGACCTTGCTCAACCGCCATCGCGCCGACCGGGCCAACCCCGATCAGCGCGATGGCGGTCAGGCCGGTTGCCCGGCCCCAATTCAGAAGATTTGCTGCGGCCATGTGCCGTTCGCCGACCGACGGCGCGCCTATGGGATCGTCAGGCTCGTTTCACTGATCGTTCTGCCGCCCAGTTCACGATCTTCGGTATACCGGATCCTGACGGGTCCTTTGAGCGCCGCAGCGACCTCCGGCGGCACCGAAATCGATACGCGGCGCGCATCCACTTCGGGGTAAATGGCGATCCCGCGTGCCAGGAACAACGGCTCCTTCACCCCGGGCCGTGTCACTTCGATATCGCCGTAAACTGAACGATTGCCCTGACGCGTCAGGTCAAAAGCGAAATGGGGCTGACCATCCTGTTCGTCAATCCACGCCTTGGCGATGCTGGCGGTTGCCGACAAATCGCCGACGCGCACAATGATGGGTATCGTGATGCCATAGATCGGCGTCAGCGCGATTGACACGCCTCCGGCGCTACTATTGGCCCGTTCAGTCGCCGCGACCGTGTCAGGAATAGCGCGGAACAGCATGTGCACGCGATACTCCCCCGGAGCCAGGCCTTCGGGAGCGCGCACGCCGATCCGGATAACTTGTGGCTGGTTGGGCGGCAAAGTAACGCGGCGCGGTGAAAAGCTGATCAAATCAAGCGCCACGCGTTCGGCAGCGCTGGCGTCCAGCTCGTCGATTTCGGTAAGGCCGCCCTCGGTTGTCATCCGCTTTACTTCCAGCGAGATGCGATAGGTGGCAGGGGTACTGCCGATGTTATTAAGCACAACTTCGGTACCACGCGACCCGTCGAGCACAACCCGTGTTGGCGCAACCAGCAAATCGCCAGATGCATAGGCCGGGGCGCTCAGGCCGGTCATTGCCAGCACACTGAAAAGCGTAGGTAAGCAGAGGCGAATCATCGGAATTCTCCAGCGACAAGGATGCGCCGCCAGAATTGGGCTGGCGCGAATTCCGCCGGAATGCCTGCTTATGGTTGATATTTTGCTAAGTATGTTTCCGGAAGTTCATCTTCAACAACAAACAAGGGGAGCCACCGGCGTACAGCCAATGGCTCCCCTTGTTGTCTCGGCGTTGGTGGCTGAGCCGCTTTCTGGCCCAAAATCACCTTTTACCTATGGCTTATTGATAGTTTGCGGTCACGTTGAACGTACCGGTATAGTCGCCCGAGGCCTGGTTTGCACCAACCGACAGCGTGCCGCCGACTTGGAAGGTGCCACCGATCGGGCCGCTGTTGGCGAGTGTAACCGAGCTTGCCGAATAGCTAAGCGAAGCCGCCATCGTGCCGCCCAGCGAACCGTTCAGCGTAACGGATGTGTCACCACCAACCAAAACGACCGCATTGTTGGTGCCCTGGATGTTAAAATTGGCCGCGGTCGTGGTGCCGGTGCAAACCAAAGTCGCGCCGCAGACCACAGCGCCTGACGTCGAAACCGCAACCGTCGACGCGGTCGCGCCGCTGATGACGGTCGCGAACTGGAGGTCGCTGGTGTTGGTCAGGGTAATCTGGCGCAGTATCTTTGCCTTTGCCTGACCTGTTGCTGATGCGGCTTGTGCAGTGGTAGCACTCAACGCAGCAGCAAACACGGCTGCGCCAACAACGGCGCTCTTCAAAATCATCTTGCCCATAAATTGGTCCCTTTGAAATAATGGCGAATGGAAATCCCACCCATTCGAGGGTTTGTTTAGGAGCAAAGTGGTTCCGATTTTCCCTTCGATACTGGTTAACGCTGGGTTAGCATCTGGCTAAGTAAATACCAAATACGCTATTAATTCCAGATAGTTATCAATGATCCGCGCGAATCACAAGCTCCGGACTGTCAATCAGAAGTTTCGCCAATTTGCCTAAATCAATCCAATTCGGGGTGACTTTGTGACACCACCGATCATATCGATTCGCCGCTGAGCCGCTGACAGATCATGTCGAGCTGGTCGAGTGTAGCGAAGCGCAAAGTCAGCGCACCTGCCCCCGCTCCTTGATAGGCGATGGTGACTATAACTCCCAATAGTTCGGCAAGATGGCGCTCGACAGCGGCGATGTCGGCATCATGCCCGCGGGGGGACCGCGCACGGGGTGCTTTGCCTGCAGCAGCCCGGCTGCTGCGAACCAGTGCCTCAACCGCCCGCACCGACAACCCTTCGGCGACAGCCTGTTGTGCCACCATCTCAGCCTGCGGATGACCAATCAGCGCGCGGGCGTGCCCCATCGCCAGAGATCCGTCAGCAATCAGCGCCTGCACAGCTTCCGGTAAGTCGAGCAGCCGCAGCAGATTGGCAATGTGGCTGCGGGATTTTCCAACCAACCGGCCAAGCGCATCGGCGCTGTGCCCATAGTCGGCAATCAGGCGCCGATAGCCCAGCGCTTCTTCTATTGCGGACAGGTCTTCGCGCTGAATATTTTCGACTAGCGCAATTTCATATGTCGTGCTGTCGTCAAAGCTGCGGACCAGCGCCGGAATTTCGTGCAGTCCCGCCCGCTGCGCTGCGCGCCAGCGACGTTCGCCGGCGACCAGTTGATAACCACTGCCATCGGGCGCCGCGCGCACCAGAATCGGCTGGAGCAAGCCGCGCGCACGAATCGAATCGGCCAGTTCATCGATTGCTGCATCGTCGAAATGACGGCGCGGTTGGCCGGGCAGCGGGCGGATCGCCGCGAGTGCGATGCGCCTTATGTCGCGGCCATCGCCCACACCGCCGTTGGATTGCAGCGACGCCGGCGAACCCACCGAGACTTCTCCCAACGCGTCACCGAGCAGTGCGTTAAGCCCCCGGCCCAGCCCGGATGGGCGTTTGCGCGGTTCGGAATAATTTGATGTTTCTGGTTTTATTTCAGCCATTTATGCCGCCTCTTTCAATCCCGGTAACCGTCCGATCAGCTCGCGGGCCAGCGCGATATAGGCCGCCGATCCCGAACAGCGATAATCATAGATTAACGCGGGCAAGCCGTGGCTCGGTGCTTCTGACAGCCGCACATTGCGCGGGATGACAGTGGTAAAGACGATACCGCCCAGACAGGCGCGGACATCATCGGCAACCTGATCGGTCAGACGATTGCGGCGGTCGAACATGGTTAGCGCCACGCCCAGGATTGACAGTCCGGGATTAAAACGGCCGCGCACGCGATCGACTGTCGACAAGAGTTGGCTCAAACCCTCAAGCGCGAAAAACTCACATTGTAACGGCACCACCAAGGATTCGGCAGCAATCAACGCATTCAGAGTGAGCATCCCCAGCGAGGGGGGACAATCGATCAGGCAAATGTCCCACTGTGCCGCTTCGGCGCCCGTCAGCGCGCCTTGTAGACGATGAAGACGGTCCTGATATTCGATCAGCTCAATCTCGGCCCCTGACAGATCGACCGTCGCGGGAACAATCCCAAGCCGGGGAATGGACGTCGGCACGATGGCCTCGCCCAGAGTCACGTCGCCGCGCAACAATTCATAGGATGAGGTTGTTCGCTGCGCCTGTTTTATGCCCAGGCCAGTAGAAGCATTGCCCTGTGGATCAAGATCGACAATCAGGGTCCTCCAACCGCTTGCGGCGAGCGCCGTGGCAAGATTGATCGCGGTCGTTGTTTTGCCTACTCCGCCCTTTTGATTGGCTATTGCGATCCGGATCATGCGCTTTATCGCCAATCTTTTGCTGTGCCGGTGCCAACAATGATTCCACTCTCATTATCAGTGCAGCTGTGTTCCACGTGAAACAGCTTCTGCCACGACGCTGGCAACAATGCCAGTTCCTTAACCGCGTTTCGGCCCTTCGGCAGCAGCCAGCGAGTCGAAGCGGTGGAAAAGCGTGCGGATAAGTTGAGCAGCGTGTCTAATGAAGCAAATGCGCGGGCGCTGATCGTCGCCGCATCTTGGGTAGGCACATGTTTCAGAGGTATCGCTGCTACCGCTGCGCGTGCACTCAGGCCCGTCGCAGCAATCACCTCTTCCAGGAAGCGGCAGCGTAATCCGCGCGATTCAACCAACAAAACGCGCCGTTCAGATAATATCGCGGCCACCAACCCTGGCAATCCAGCCCCGCTGCCCAGATCGAGCCACAACCCTTCGCCATCTCGCACATCAAGGCACAGCAGTTGCGCGCTGTCGGCAATATGACGGGCCCACAATGTATCCAGCGTTGAGGCCGCAACAAGATTTTGCTGCAGACTCGCCGCACGCAACATCTGGGCATAAAGCTCAAGCGCTGCCCATTGTGCTGGTGTCGGCGCAAAGGTTGCCGTCAGCCATTCACGCGCGGCATCGTCGGTAGTAATTGGGGCCGCAGCGATCATGCCGCTGACCGGCTGTTGTGAACCAATATAGCCGTCAGCGCCGCCGGCGTGACGCCCGCAATACGCGATGCCTGTCCTAATGTTTCCGGGCGAGCACGGCTTAAGCGCTCAACCATTTCGTTGGACAGTCCACCGATGCTGGCAAAATTGATGCCGGGGCGAATCGCCACCCCCTCATTCGCAGCCAATTGGCGGATTTCTGCATCGTGACGTGCAATGTACGGAGCATAACGGGCATCTTCGGCCACCTCCGCGACAATGTCGCCGGGCAGCATGGCCAATTCAGTATCAAGACTGCATAAAGATGCGACATCCACCGCTGCATGACCCATCAACGTGCTGCGCGCACGGCGAACACCGTCGGCTGGCCAGGCAAGGCCCAGCGCTTCATGATCGGCACGCGATGCCTCATGGCCAAGTCGACTTTCGGCTTGCGCCCTCGCTTCGGAGCGCTGCTGGTAAGCAGCGGCAGTCGGCGGCGTCACCAGCCCGACCGAAATACCGCGCGGGGTCAAGCGTGTTGCAGCATTATCGGCGCGCAGGCGCAGGCGATATTCGGCCCGCGCTGTGAGCATACGATAAGGTTCTGTCACCCCCTGCAGCACCAGATCATCAACCATGACCCCGATATAACTGTCGGCACGGCTGAAAATTAATGGATCACGCCCCAGCGCCCCCAGCGCAGCATTTGCGCCAGCAACCAGACCTTGCGCGGCGGCTTCTTCATATCCCGTAGTGCCATTAATTTGCCCCGCACAATAAATCCCGCAAATCAAACGTAATTGTAGCGCGTGGTCGAGCGCGCGTGGATCAATATGATCATATTCAACAGCATAGCCCGGCTCGACCATCTCGACCTGCTCGAGACCCAGCATCGTGCGCAGCATGGCCAGCTGAACATCACGCGGCAACGATGTCGATATGCCGTTGGGATAAATAAGCGGCGTATTCAGCCCCTCAGGTTCAAGGAAAACTTGATGGCCGTCACGGTCTGCAAACCGGTGGATTTTATCCTCGATCGACGGGCAGTAACGCGGTCCCACCGCACCAATGGCCCCGGTAAACAGGGGTGATCGATGAAGATTTTCCGCTATGATCGCGTGTGTGTGGGCGTTGGTGCGCGTGATACTGCACGCAATCTGCGGTGCTGTCCGCCGATTGCTCCATGTCGAAAAGGTCCAGTCCCCCTCGTCGGACGGCTGCTCCTCCAAAATCGCCCAGTTAATTGTGCGCCCGTCGAGCCGCGGTGGCGTTCCCGTTTTCAAACGCGCCATCGGCAGATTCGTATCGCGTAATTGCGCGGCCAGCCGGTGCGCCCCACCCTCCGCTATGCGTCCGCCGACCATACGCTCTTCACCGCGAAACAGCGATCCGCCCAAAAAGGTTCCTGTCGCCAACACCACCGCAGCCGCAGCGATGCCGGTACCATCAGCCAGATAAATCCCGGCAACACGCGTGCCGCCATCCACCAGCATTAGCGCGGCCGCTTCCCCGGCAATTAGCGTAATCCGTGGTTCGGTGTTCAGCAGCTGCTGAATCTTGCTCTTGTACAGCGCACGGTCGGCCTGAACCCGTGGTCCCCGCACCGCCGCACCCTTTGAAGCATTTAGCATGCGGTGATGAATTGCAGCGGCATCCGCCGCGCGCGCCATCCAGCCGTCGAGAGCATCTACTTCCCGCACCAGATGGCCCTTACCGACACCACCGATGGCGGGATTGCATGACATTGCGCCGATGGTTGCTGGATCGAGGCTGACCAGAGCCACGCGTGCACCCAATCGTGCGGCGGCGGCAGCGGCCTCGGTCCCGGCATGGCCACCGCCAACGACGATGACATCAAAATTGTTGGTGTTTTCCATGATCGACGTGGCCCTTACTGCAAGCGTTCGAACAAATCCACTCCTGCACATGCCCTTGTTCCACGTGGAACAGCGTTCACTTGCCGATACAAAAACGGCCAAACAAGGCGTCGAGCATGTCTTCAACGCCAGCAGATCCGGTCAACCGGTTCAGCGCGGCGCTGGCCAGCCGAATGCGCTCGGCAAAAAGAATCATGTCGCGTCCCTCAATGCTGTCCGGCGCAATCGCAAGCCAGTGGGCGACTTCGGCCAGTGCGGCGCGCTGACTGGCATGAAGCGCCGCTTCGCCCTCAAGCGGTAGCATGGTGCGCGCAAGCGCAACGATCGCGCCATGCAGCGCGTCCATCCCAGTCCCAAATTTTGCCGAAAGAACCAAATCTGCGGCAGGATCGGCAACAATACGATCCGACTGCGCAGCGATGCGCAGCGCTTTTGGATGCACCGGACAATCCTCCACCACGCCCAACCACAGCAAGATATCGGCGGCGGCAATGGCTGCGCTTGCCCGGTCCATGCCAATACGCTCGATCATGTCGGGGCTGTCATCGCGCAGCCCTGCCGTATCGGCGAAACGCAGAGCAATACCATCCAACGCCAGAGGCACTTCGACGATATCGCGCGTTGTGCCGGCAAGAGGGGACACGATGGCCACCTCACGCTGTGCTATCGCATTAAGAAGTGTGGATTTTCCGACATTCGGTGGCCCCGCAATAACAACGGACAGCCCATCGCGGATGCGCTCCGCAGCAGGGCGTCTGAGCCAAGACGTAAACTCACTGTGACGTTCGGCAGTTTTTCGGCGAACTTCGCCCATAGCCGCTACCTCGCGCGCCACGTCATCTTCATCGACAAAGTCGAGGGCGGCTTCGATCCCAGCGGCAATTCCTAGCAAG
>Ga0105045_10003882_pt1 | contig 12925 bp, 9 predicted proteins | sample MAT02_FD_78089 | JGI IMG/M metagenome (GOLD analysis project Ga0105045, IMG submission 78089) | Freshwater microbial communities from Lake Fryxell liftoff mats and glacier meltwater in Antarctica - MAT-02 (megahit assembly) | ecosystem: Environmental > Aquatic > Freshwater > Ice > Liftoff...
CACCTCGATGATGAACACATTGAGGTTTATGCCCTCATATATGCTATTGAGGAAGGCTTCATTGAGCCGGAGCGCATCATCGGTGACAATATTGTTGCCCGATGCCGGCGAAGAAAACAATCGGGCTCGGCCGGGGCCATTGGCAACGATGGACGTGGGGGGGGGGCGGTTCCGCAGCCTGGCCTTCAGCTCTGGTTGGGCAAACGGATAACGGATGTAATCATCAATGTAGGGATCCACTTCGGTCAGATCGGCGGTTGCCCCGGTAAGTGTCAGTATGATCTTGGGGTGGGCTGCATGGTCGCCCTCCCTGATCTGGCGACAGATCTCCACCACCGTCCGATGGGACAGGCTTGGCCCCAAAAACAGCAAATCTACTGGACACGCAGCCAACTGCACAGCCAGCCCCCGCTCATTGGGAAGCGATACGAAGGCTTCGCCAAGGGCAGCAAAACATTGGGCATATTGCCCAACAATTACCCCATCTGGCTCCACAAGTAAAGATACGGGCATAACTTCAAATCTGCTTAATTGGGTAGCCAAGCTACATGGCCCTAAAACTAGGACATACGGTTCAGTTTGCCAATAAATAAATGGACTGGGAATAATTATTGGCCCATTTGGCCTTTGGGATGGCAAAAGGCCGTTCATCGATCACCCAACCGGAGCGGTGCAGTGAATTTTGACTAAAATCTTTCCTATATTGTGTCCCTCAAATTATCTGTTATTTTACTCATATTCACGATGAAAATGCACCATAAACTTCCACTGCTCCTACTGGGCTGGCTGGCCGTTTTTTTTTCCCATCCCGGGCGGGCGCACGATGGCCCCTCACCCAGGATCGAGGCCGCGATTGATCTCCAACCCCTAGAAGCTGCCCTGCGGCAAGGCCCACGAAATGTGACCTTGAAAGTCTTGCTGGTCATTGTGGACGCCATTCCCGGTGACAAAATCGGCCAAAGCGTGCGGGTGGATCTGGGGGCCTATACTCGCCTGCTCAACATCTTGGAAGCTCGCGAAATCCTCAAGGTGGAGCGCACCGTGCTCCAGGGCACCAAGGCCACATTGGCCAACGTGCGCCAAGCCCTGAAAGCGATCAAGCCCGGCCCCGACGATGTGTTCCTGTTTTTCTTCAGTGGGCACGGGGGCATGGAAGCCGGCAACAAGACCTTCCTCCAGTGCCACGATGAACGACTGCTGTACCGCAGCGAGCTCAACACTGTGGTGGGCCAGATGCCCGCCCGGCTCAAGCTGGTGATCAGCGATGCCTGCTCCAACGCAGTGGATGGGGTGGCCCCCAACGTGGCGCTCAGCAGTGCTCGGAGCGGCGGGGCCAACTCCGCCAATGATGCACTTTATAAACAATTGTTCCTCAATTTTCGGGGAACGGCCAGTATCTCGGCCTCGACCGAGGGTGAATATGCGTGGTGCAATGATGAAATGGGGGGATTTTTTACCCATTATTTTGTCAAGGAGGGATTGATAAAAAAACCGGAGGCCAATTGGCAAAGCATTTTTGAATTTGCCCGCCAGCGCACTGTGCAGATGTACAACAAGTTTCCCGAGGAACAAAAGCGCGAGCTGGCCAAGGATGGCATCAAGAGCCAAACCCCCAAGGCTTACACGCTGCCTGCGCCCGCCAATGGCGCGGTGGCCAACAACGGCGGGACCACCCAGGGCAATGGAGCGGTCCCTGCCAGCAAGGCCCAGATCGTCATCAGTAATTTTTCGGGCCGCATTGTCGATTTTGCCCTGGACAACAACCCCTCCACCAGCGTATGGTCGGCCACCAAGACCGAGCCCAAACGACTGGCAGTCAATACCAAAACCGGGATCGCCAAAAACTTGGCCACCATCCTGTTTACCGACGGTGGAGAAGATTATTTCTATGATCTGGAGCCGGGCAATTACTTTTTTGCCCTCAACCATTTTGATGAGCTGGATCTGTTCGCCGAGGAGCCGGGCGTGTCGCCCCAAGAAATTGCCCGGCCCGATCTGACCAAGTTCTTGGCCAACGGCGACTGGTTTTGGGAAGACAACGAGGGGGCCGAAATCAAGACCACCTTCCGGCCCAATGGCAATTTCACCGACACTTACTTGGACGGCAACACCACCGATGCTGGCCAGTGGAGCCTGACCAAAGAAACTATCGACGGCCATACCTACCAAGTGGTTCACTTTTTGATGAAGGATGACAACGGCGAGTTTGACATGAGTTACGCCCTAGTGATCGAAGAGGGCGGCCATTGTATCCAGCTCGTGTACTTGCGCAGTGCCGAAAATGGGGAGGAAATCCCTTACGAAGCGATGGAAGAGAACCCCAACTTTAACCCGATACTGGTCATGTACCGCGAGTAAGCAACATCTTTGTGTAGCCTACTTTTTTGCTGCCCGACAAGACTGGGGATTGGCTGGCCAGCCCCAGTCATTTTTTTTTCAATACACCTATCACACGCTTTTACGGTCTGTACCGAGCGTTTTACCGAAATTGAACCCCACATTTTTCTGCCATGAACACTCCCCGAAAACATTTTTTACCCCTCTTTGGCTGGCTCGCCGGCCTGTTGTGCTTGGTGGCCCACCCGGGGCAGGCCACCGATCCCCCCCCACCCCAGATCGAGGCCGCCTTTGATCTCCAACCCTTGGAAGCTGCCCTGCGGCAAGGCCCGCGAAATGTGACCTTGAGAGCCATATTGGTCATAGTGGATGCCATCCCCGGCGATGGCATTGCCAAAAGCGTGCGGGTGGACATGGGGGCCTACACCCGGCTGCTCAACATCTTGGAAACTCGCGAAATCCTCAAGGTGGAGCGCACCGTGCTCCAAGGCTCCAAAGCCACCTTGGCCAACGTCCGCCAAGCCCTCAGAAACAGCAAGCCCGGCCCGGACGATGTGTTCCTGTTTTTCTTCAGCGGGCACGGGGGCATGGAAGGCGGCAATAGGACGTTCCTCCAATGCCACGATAAACGGCTGCTCTACCGCAGCGAGCTCATCAACTTGGTGGGCCAGTTGCCCGCCCGGCTCAAGCTGGTGATCAGCGATGCCTGCTCGGATGCCGTGGACGGAGTGGCCCCCACCGTGGCGCTCACTGGTGCCCGGAGCGGCGGGGTGAACCCGGCCAACGACGTCCTCTACAAACAATTGTTCCTCAACTTTCGGGGCACCGCCAATATCTCTTCTTCCACCCAAGGCCAGATCGCTTGGTCCACCGATGAAGAGGGCGGTTTTTTTACCCATTATTTTGTGAAAGAACAATTGATCAAACGGCCCATTGCCAATTGGCAGGCCCTTTTCAACCTCGCCCGCGAGCGCACCATCCAGATGTTCAATAAGTTTCCGGCCAAAGATCGGCGCAGTTTGGCCCAAAAAGGGATCAACAGCCAAACCCCCAAAGCCTATGCCCTGCCCCTCAACCCCAACGGTGAAACGGTGGCGAGCAATGCCACCACGGCCAATGACGATCTTGTCGACCTCAAGACGGGCCAAGTCCGAAGCAAATCAGCCGGTGCGAAGGCCCCGATCACCATCACCAATCTGAGTGGCACCAGCCTGGCGTTTGCCATTGACAACAACGACAATGCCGGCCAATGGTCGGAAGCAAATTTAGCTGTCAAGAACATGGGCCCCGATGCCAAGTCTGGGATCAACCAAACCCTGGCCACGGTCTTTTTCCGCGACAAGGAGGAAGCGTATTCCTATGATCTGGAGCCCGGCAATTACTTTTTTGCCCTTAACTACTTTGACGAACTGGATCTGTTCGCCGAGGAGGAGGGCCTGTCACCCCAAGAAATTGCCCGGCCCGATCTGACCAAATTTCTGGGCAGTGGGGCTTGGCTTTGGGAAGATAGCGAGGGCACGGAGATCAAAACGGTGCTTCGGCCCGACGGCAGCTTCACCGACACGTACTTGGACGACAACACCACCGAAACGGGCCAGTGGGCTTTTACCAAAGAGACGGTTGATGGCGAAAACTACCTTGTCCTTCATCTGTTCCTCAAGAACGGTGCCGGTGAGTTCGACATCAGCTACGCCATTGAGGTGGAGGAGGGTGGCCATTGTGTGCAGCTTATTTACTTGGGCAGCGCCGAGAACGGAAAAGAAATCCCCTATGAAGAAATGGAAGAGGATCCCAATTTTAACCCGGTGCTGATCATGTACCGCGAGTAAGCAAGCGTGGAGAATGCTTTAAATGGCGCGGGGCCAAGCCGGAAAATTTTCCGGCTTGGCCCCGCGCTTGGGCACTCCCCCACTGGATGCGACCGACCAACTGGCCGATTAACTGTTGGGCGGCTACTTGGCCAAATCCCTGGTTCAGTCCAACCACACCCGCTCAATTTTGGAGATGTAGCTGTTCATGAAGGACAAATCTTCCAGCCCGACCGTCAGCGTGCCCGACTTGAAAATATTGGTATCCACATTGACGTGATCCTTGGCCTTCAACTCTTTGACCACCCAAACGGGAAGGTAGATTTTGAAAATCGCGACATAGTCGTAGCCATTGTTGGCATTCATGGCCCGGAGGAACGCAAAAGTTTCTTTGGGATCAAAACCAAACTGTTTGCCTTCATAGGCCCCGGGGGCGGGCCGGAGATAACGGAGCGTCTCGAGATCGGTCTTTTCAAAAGCCCCGACGGCCCGATAGATGGGGGTGTATTCCATTTTTAGTCGTGATAAAATGTGAAAATGATCAAAAAACCAATGCCAACCTTTGTGGGGCGGCCCAGTCAGCGTGAGCACCCCGATAAACCGGCGGCTTTGGGGTAAAGACCAAAACTTGAAGTCGTATGACATTGCTTTTTACCTGCCTTCAGTTCCCGGTCGGATTTAAAGTGGTTTACGGGAATTTTGTGATCGATGGTCTTGCTATGGCTTGATGCCGCCTTGATCGGCCCCAAACCAATTTCGGCGATTGCAAAAATAAAGGGATCCAATCTAGCGGGCATGGTGCCCTGCCCAAGATTGAACCCCTTTACTTACCCTGTTTAAAGCTTGCCTTCTGGTCAATTCAGTGGGCAAATCTTCAAAATCAATCTCTTCTGGCCCACTTATTTGATCGCGCCAATTTGGGTCTGGAGGTCATTGGCCCGCTTGCGGATGTCGTCGCTGATATTTGGGACTTTGAGCAAGTCATCCGCTACTTTCCACGCCGCATCTTTGTAGGTTTTGCGCTCGCTCTTGCTGATGTCGCCAATGTCGTCTTTGATGACTTGGATCAACATCAAAACTTTGCCAATCTGTTGTTCGTGGGCAAACTGGGCCCGGAGGGCCTGCTTGTCCTGGTTGCAGCGATCCAATTGGGCCTGGGCCTCCTTGGCATCGCCACCACCACCGCCTGGCTTGGGCGGTGGTGCTCCACCACCACCTCCTCCTCCACCACCTCCACCACCACCACCACCAGCCCCTTTGACCGTTTCTTTCATCGACAATTGGCCCAGAAGCTGGGTGATCGTCTGGTCTTTCATCGTGATTTCGTTGCGCAATTGGCCAATCATGGCATCGTCCCCGCCTTTGGCACTGAGTTGGTTCAGGAGTTCATCGGCCCGGAGCCGGTAGCCCAAAATGGCTTCGTACCCGTGGCCAATATTGTTGGCCTGGGCCACGGGCAGGGCATCGAGGTTGGCGGTCATCGGTGAGCGATCCTCGCTGGCCAAATTCTGGATGGTGGCTTCGTAGCGCTTGGATTGCAACGCCAAGTTGGCCCGTTGAATGGCATCGGCAGTGGCCATCCGGCTGTCCAGATCCTGCAAATGCCGGCCTTGGCGCGCAATGGAATCCAACCGGGTGAGCAGAAAATCGTACTCGCCCTTCTCCAGTTTGAGTTTCTGGTTCTCGCTGGCGAGCGACCCAGTGGGCGAGCGGAAAAGGAAATAAAAAGCGAGCAGTGGCAGGGCCAGCGAAAGGGCATAGAAGCCCGCAAATTTCTGGATGGCCTTACTGCGCTCAGGTTTGTTCAATGGTTCCATAAGTATTTGTTCGTCAAGCTATTGTTAAGTGGTTGAAGTTGCGCCTACCCCATTGGGCTCCAGCGGTTTTTCTTGTCTTGGTTGCTGGGCGGCGGCGGGGCAGGCTTGGTGTCGGCCACTTCCGATTCAATGATGAAAATCTCGTTGCCACCGCGACGCTTGCCAATGAAATCGATCTGGCTCATTTTGCTGAACAGTTCGGACATGGGCTTGAAAAACTCATCCACCACAGCCAGGATCTGGGCAATTTCCAAATGGTTGTACTTGAGGTTGAGCAGCGAATCGAGCTTGTTTTCCAGCACGCCCGAGGGTTGGCCGGACCATTCGGCAAAGTAGGCCAACAGTTCTTCCTTCTCTTTGTCGGTCAGGAACCCCAAGGCCGTGCGCATGGTCTGGGCAAACTTGAGCATGAACTCGATCATGTAGATGGGCGGTTGCTGGGGGATCATCCATTTGAAGGACACTATGCCCTGGGCCAAGCTGAACAGCACTTTGTCCATCACAAAAGTCATGCTTTTGGTCAGGGTACTTTCTTGGCTCTTGGTCTTGATCTTTTGGACAATCTTCAGGGCGTTGGTCTCCATGTCGCCCAATAAGTTGGCAAAATTATAAAACCAGTTGATCAACCCGTGAAAGCTATTGACCGACGTGCAGGCCGGGATATAATTGTTGATGGGGCTGAGCTGGCCGGCCGCGTAGATGATCTTGCCGATAATGAAATGGGAAGCCCCAAAATCTGCCGTGTTGATCAGGCTCGAGGGCACCACGTTGAGTTTGTACTCCGATCCCGAAAAGGGGTGGCGCGGCGGATTTTCCTCCAGGGCAGGCTCGCCAATGGGCACCCGCACATAAGGATTGACCGACACCGTGACGTAGAGCACATCTTCTTTGACCGCCTGAAGGTTGTATTGGCTCAGGATCTGGGTGTAGGAAGTGTTGAGGGCCATGCGATCGCTGCGCACTATCTCGATCCGGTAGCCGCTCGAGGTGATCGCCCGGCAGTTGACCAGCCGTACGTTGATCTGCTGGGTATAGTCACAGTTGACGTACAGCTCCAAGGACTTTTGCTGGTTCGATTCGGTGGGGAGCAGCCCATAGTTGAAATTGGTGATCCCGGTGGCCAGGCCATCGCGGAGGTGATCTATGAAAAAATTCTCAGTTTCAACAAAATGTTTTTTGGAAATCTTCATTCCGTCAATCCAATTGACGGGAAAATTGTTAATCGGAGGCAGCATAAGGTTCGTTTTAGATCTTACCAGCAATTTTTTAGTTTGTTATCCGCCAATCCCTTTAAACCAATTCCATCCATTCTGAATTGATCAACAAAGGCTTGCCGAAAGCAAAAAATGACTAAGGCACGTAAAATAAGTAAATCCAATGGAAAATAAAAAATTGTGGGGGAAATCGGCCCAAAAAAGCTTGGCTTCACTTTGTTGAACGGACTGCTGGCCCAATCTGGCAAGAAACAGCCACCGGCCCAGCCCCGAAAATCTTGACTGGTCCCAAGTACCGAAAAGCGCAGTGCCCCAACCGTTGAGCAGTTGGGGCACTGGTTTGGATTGGCCGACGTTTTTTACGTTTAGGCCACCACTGCCTGCCGTTGGGCAAGTAACCGCTCAAATAGTTTAAAAGTGTCCTTGGCCTTTTGCACCACGGCATCTTGTTTTTCGTCGGTATCGGCCCAAGCATTGAGCAGGCCGAGGAAGTTTTTCCACCGCTCACCGATCAGGGGACCATAGCAGCCATAATAGTGAAAATCAGCTACTTGGTTGGCAATATTGGGGTTCTTGGCCAGTTCGCGGCGGATCACGGCCCCGCCCAGGGTGGAGCCTTCGAGCACATACATCGCCCCGAGCGCATCGTACAGATCGGCGATCTGGTACTGGGCCACGAGTTCGGCAGCATTTTCGTGGAGGCTATCAGGGGCCACCAACCCCATGTCCTGGGCCAAAAAGTCAATTTTGCGCCGTTGGTCAAACTCCAGCTCGGTTTTTTGGGCTGGCGACAGCACTTGGGCCATCCGATCTTCCAGGACCTGGTGCAACTGGTATTGGCTGATGATCAATTCGCGGTATTGATCCAAACTCAACGTGTGATCCATGATCTTGTTGGAATGGGCAAACTGCTCTACCGATTCATGGTAGGGCTTGGTTTCGGTTTTTAGGCGCAATGCAACCATTGTCAAGGTGTTAAAATGGAATGTTTGGGCAAATAAAAAGTCTTGGCACCAGCCAGCACCAACCTCGGTAATCCCAGTTTGGTGCTGGTCATGGCGTTCCAAGACCAAATGTAGCAAAATAATCAAGAACCGTTCTAAATAACTGGTTTTAAGACCGGCCACATGCCGGCAAGGGCACGGCACAAATGGCCCTTGGTCAGTTTGCCCAGTGGCGCAGGTCGTCGATATTGTCAAAAAAGGCGATCTCCATTTCCCCCGTGGGCAGGCCCGCGAAGATGGACTTGATCACGATTTGGGTCATCATTTTCTTGGGCACGACCACGCCCACCTTTCTCACTTGGTTTTCCTTCACTTTGGGAAACCAATGGTGGATGGTCCACACCTGATCGTCGAGCGACAGGTAAGAAGACATATTCCGGTAATTGAGCAGCAAATAGGTGGCTGATTTATCCGCCAAGAGATCCAAAAGGCTTGAGTTCCCCTTTTTATACTCATCAGGCGTAGGATCACCGTCCCAGTTCATGCTGATCGCTGGTTTGCCTTCTTCCAGGGTGATTGTTAAATATTTCTCCTTGAAAAGCTCCATACTTTGTTGAACATGCTTGGAAAGGTGGCTACTTATTGATTTATTAGGGCATCACGCAGGGCAGAAGCATTCTCCACTTCGTAAGTGTTCCATGCGGTGGCCGTATTCTCCACTTTGGACTTCCACGCCTCAAATGACTTTTTGGGGTTCAACTGGGTCTCGCGGTGTTTTTGCGGAAAAATGCTCTCCTCTGGATTGCCCGCCCAAGTGGCCGTTTGGACCACTTCAGGACGGAACCAGAGCAAATAATCTTCCCGGTTACGGGAAATGGGCACTGCCACAACCCCACTGGCGGCACTCTTTACCCTTTCGGCCAAAGTTACGTCAAAAGAAGATAATTTAAAAAGGCGGCTCAAATTATTGGTATAAAGCAGCCCACGCTGGTCGTTTTTAAAGACCAAGCCTTTGTAAGGATCGCAGAGCAATTTGATCAGGGAGCGGATGTCGCTCTCAGCCGGGGTTTTGCCCACGGTGCGCAGACTGCCCTTGGTGTAAATGGCGGCTCCTTCGGCGCTCATCATTTGCAAGAGGACGGTGGCATTGCCCGACATGGCCTGGGCCAGATCGCTTGCCCCCTTGGCACTGCCCATCAAATTGTCGCGGAAGCCCTGGATCTTGGCTTGGTATACCTCCGGTTCCTCGCGGGACATCAGTTCGTCGGGAAACACCGCCGCCACCTGCTCGCACAAGAGCCGGTGGGCATACGAGATTTCCTTGGGCCGCCGGTTGTGGCAGGCAAACATGGCCCACAGTTTTCCTTCCGCCACAATGGAAAACGACATGGACGAGCCAACGTTCATATCGGTCAGGTATTGGATGTGCACTTGCGGGCACGATCGCAGCATGGAATAGGTCATGTCCAGTTTGCCCTGCGTACTGGCATTGTTGAGGGCCATTACTTTGGCTGGCACATTGAACACGTGGGGAATGTACCGGGTCATGTTCTTGATGTACAAGTCGCGCACCTTGGCCGGGATTTCCCATGAGGGGAAGTGCAAGCCCAAGAACGAGGGCATTTCGGCTACCCGCGACTCAGCGATTACTTGGCCATCATAGTTCTCGTCGAACATATAAAGCTTTACCCGATCAAAGCCACTGATGGCCCGGATCTGGTCGGTGGCCACTTGGAGCAGTTGCTCCACTGAGCCCGCCGAAAGTATTTTCATCATGGCATCTTGGGCCATTTGTCCATAGACTTGGGCGGTGCTGGTGCTGGGGTCATGAACCGGCTCTGCCTCCATGAAAAGAGTGCCTTGGTTGCGGTGCAGCACGAAATCAAACGGTTTGCCACCCACCAACAGGCGGAGGGGGTTGATCATTTTGAAGTTCTGCGAACCGAGGCTTCGTTTCAACTTTTCCAGCTCATTTGGCTCCAAGAGGTTCGCCAAATCGCGGCCCAGTAATTGGGCGTAGGGAATCTTGAACAGCTTTTGGGTGTTCTCGCTGAGGTAGGTGATATTCAGAGATGGTTCTTGCACCCCGATGAGCACCCCGTGCGGTTGGATGTCACCCGGCGAGTGAACACTCATGGCGTCACATTCGGTGAGTTGTAAATCCTGCTGTGGGAGTACCTGAGAAACAAAGAGTGGCGCCATAAACGATAGATTTTTTAAACCATGTGCAAAAGTACAATGCCCGGCCCGAATGGTAAATGACCAAAAGCACTCAAAATGATGTGGTGGAAATACGGCGAAAAAGTAAGTAGAAGTACTTATTTGTCAATAAAAGCAGCATCTACAACCCCGCACCAGAGGTGCCCGATCAGGATGTGCATCTCTTGGATGCGGGCCGTCACTTGGGAAGGCACGATCACATTGAGGTCGGCCACGGTCGATGCCTGCCCTCCGTCGCGGCCGGTGAGGGCCAAGGTCCGGCACCCCATTTCCCGGCCTTTTTGGAGGGCCAGCAGCACGTTGGGGCTGTTGCCGCTGGTGCTGATGCCCACCAGTAGATCGCCGGGGCGGGCCAGCGCTTCCACCTGCCGGGCAAACAGATGGGCAAAACCGTAGTCGTTGCCGATGGCGGTGAGGGCCGACGTGTCAGTGGTGAGGGCAATGGCGGGCAGCCCGCGCCGCTCCTTGACAAAACGCCCCGTGAACTCAGCCGCCAAGTGCTGTGCATCGGCAGCACTGCCCCCGTTGCCAAAGAAAAAGATTTTGTGGCCCGCCAAGAGGGTGTTCACCACCAGGGCGGCCGACTCCGCGATGATCGCTGGCAACTCGGCCCGCACCCGCTCGGCCGTATCGAGGTGCGCTTGGAGATCGGCGGCGATCAGATCGGCAAAATCAGGGCTGGTCATGGTGTCTCGGCTAAAGTTGGGCCCGCAAAAATGCCCCAAGCCCACCAACATTCAAAATGCGGGCGGGCTTGGGGCACTCAGCGGGCGGGACTATTTGGTCAATGGGGCACGTTGTCAATTAAAGCAGGATTATTTGGTCAATGGGGCAAGCTGTTAATTCAGTTTGAAAGAAATGGGCATCACAATCTGCTGTTTGACGGCGTTGCCGGCTTGGCGGCCGGGGACCCACTTGGCCGCATCCGCCATTACGCGCAGGGCTTCTTCGTCGCAGCCCTGACCAATCCCCTTTCGCACTTTGAAGTCGGTCAGGGTGCCATTGGTCTGGACGATGAACTCGACATACACCTTGCCCTGCACTTTGGCTTCCCGGGCAGCTTTGGGATATTGCATGTTGGCCGCGAGATACTTGTAAAATTGCTCATAGCCACCGACGGGCAAAGCTCTCTCCTCCGCCACGGTGAACACTTCGTTTGTGGGATTGACTGCCGGGGAGGCCGCCTTGTCTTCCCCGATTGAGATACTGTTGGGTTGACTATTGCCCAGCTTGAAAGAAATGGGCATCACTATCCGCTGTTTGACGGCGTTGCCGGCTTGGCGGCCGGGAACCCACTGGGCCGCACCCGCCATTACGCGCAGGGCTTCTTCGTCGCAGCCCTGGCCAATGCCCTTCAGCACTTTAAAGTCACCCAAGGTACCGTCGGTCTGGATAATAAACTCCACATATACTTTGCCCTCGGTGCCAGCTTGGCGGGCAGCCGATGGATATTGGAGGCTGGTCATGATGTACTTATAAAACAACTCATAGCCACCGACGGGCATCGCTCCCTCATCCACCACAGTAAGTACATCGCCTTCCTGGGGCCGGTTTGCGTGATCGTTCTGTTGTTTGATCTTGGCCAAATCAAAATTGCTTTGTTCAGCCATTTGGTTGAGCAAAAACTCCATCCGGGCCAGATCTTTGGCGTCGGTCACTTTGGCGGCCTCTTGCGGGAGCATCACCACGGTCAGCTTGCCCCCTTTTTCTTTTACCTCAAAGCCAATGCCATCGGATTTGATGCCATACTTGGTCCCGATCTGTTCCAGTTCTTTGGCGAAACTAACGGCCAATTCTTTGCGGTTGGCCTCGTTCTGGTTGCGCTCACGGGTGAGGCGATCCAAGGAGTTGGTGCAGCCAATGGCCAAAGCCGCTACGGTGGCCACGCTGAGGGCCAAAATGGTTTTGAGGTTGCCTTTCCAAAAGGCAGTGCGGTTTTTCTGTAACATGGCAATCCGGGTTTTGATGGGAGAATCGTTGAAACTATGTACCAAAGGAATCGAATACTGTTGGAGGGCCGTGCGCACCATGAGCTGGATATAGCTTTCGGGCCGGGCACCATCGACGGCGGCGCAAGTTTCCACTGCCTCGGCATCGGCCAAAAACTCGTGCTGGGCCTTGAGGGCAGCGGCATACCAGTGGGCCGCTGGGTTGAACCAGAGCACGGCCCGGAGGATCTCGGTGCCGAGCACGTCCCAAGTATGGTGGCCCCGGATATGGGCCAGTTCATGGGCCAAAATCTGGCGCTGTGCCACCTCGGACTGCCCGGGGATTTCGTTCCAAGCCAAGTAGTGGAAAAAAGAGAAAGTGGGCAAGTCCCGCTGGGCCACGGGGCGGGCCCCACTGCGGTAAGCCCGCAAGGTGAGCGCGGGGGAGAGCGCGGCGGGGGGCGCGGCGACCACCAACTGGGCGGTGCGCCACAGGCCAATGGCCAGCCGCAGCAGTCCCCACCCGGCCCCAATGGCCCAAACCCCAAAAACCACGACGGGCCAAGTGATCGGGAACGCACTTTCGGTGGCCGAACTGCCCACCACTTGGAGGGGGAGCAGCAGCACATCCGGGCCAACGACCGACTCATCGGGTGC
>Ga0105045_10003883_pt1 | contig 12924 bp, 12 predicted proteins | sample MAT02_FD_78089 | JGI IMG/M metagenome (GOLD analysis project Ga0105045, IMG submission 78089) | Freshwater microbial communities from Lake Fryxell liftoff mats and glacier meltwater in Antarctica - MAT-02 (megahit assembly) | ecosystem: Environmental > Aquatic > Freshwater > Ice > Liftoff...
AACATACCGAAAATTAAAAGCTGGACCTGTGTGGGATTTTGATTGGGCATATAAAGATATTGATGCAAATTCTGAAGATGGATCTGGATTTATGCATGAAATAAATGGTGAAGATGTTAATACTCCTGGATGGTACATTCGCTTGCTTCAAGATCCATCATTTGCGAATCAACTCAAATGCAGGTATGTTAATTTACGAAATACCATATTGAATGAGTCCTACATTTTTGCAAAAATTGATTCGATTGCATTGAAGTTAAATGAAAGTCAGGAATGGCATTACGACACTTGGGGGCATTTGGGGGCCGCAACAGGAACGCCAGAACAACAAGCTCCATCCCAGACTTATACCGCAGAAGTGCAACGTTTAAAAGATTGGGTTTCACGAAGATTTGACTGGTTGGACGCAAATATGCCCGGAAGTATAGCTGGTTGTGGTTTCGCAAATATTAACACATTAACTTTAGATAATGTGGAAATTTACCCGAACCCATTTGGTGATATTTTGTATATTTCTTATCCAAATAAAAAACATGAAGCAGCAACGATTACACTTAGAGATGCGCAAGGTCGCACATTGATTAAATTAAACAACAATCCTTCATCAAATATTGAAACAACGCAATTAACTGGATTAAATGGTTTAAGTTCAGGGATTTATTTTGTTGAAATAGAGGTTGGCACAGAAAAAATTGTGAAAAAAGTAACGAATTAAGATTTTTAAATTAATTCAATTTTCACTTTGGAGATAGGATAAAAATGCTATCTTTGTTGCCGCTTAAGCCAAATCTTTGGCAGTCCATTAAGCAAAATGCCCCGGTGGCGGAACTGGTAGACGCGCTGGATTCAAAATCCTGTACTTTCGGGTGTGCCGGTTCGATTCCGGCCCGGGGTACTTCTTAAGAGCGAGAAACAAAGCGAAAGCAGTGTTTTTTGCTCTTTTTTTATAACTTTCACTTTCTTTATTGACACTTAACCTTTTAATATCATTGATTTTCAAAGGTTAATCGATAATTTCAGAGCGAAAAACAGAGCGAGTGCGAGGAAGAACAATTGTTGCAAGGCCTTTTTAATATTCAAAAATCACTCAAGGTTTTCATCGCTGCTCTAGGATTCGAGATTACAAAGCTTATTTACCCCCCCCTACTATTTTCCACCTATTATTCCATATCTTTGACCAAAGGTAACGTTCAATTTGTTCACATTCATTCTTATATTTTTCGGCTCGACGCTTGTCAGTTTTTTAGGTTCAGTGCAACTTGGACCCGTAAATATTTTTGTAATTAACACTGCACTTTTTACGGGAAAAAGAGAAGCATTACTAATAGCTATTGGCGGGATATTGCCCGAATTTATTTATTGCTCTTTGGCTGTTTTCGCAACAAGTTATATTTTGCAATTTGATTGGATAATCCCCGTTTTTGAAATCACATTTATCGCTGTTTTTGTAGTTATCGCAATCTTGTTTTTTATCAAAAAACCTATTAATGTATCGCTAAATAAAAACGAAATCAGTAAGCAATCAAACTTTCTGCTTGTATCAAAAGGATTTATGTTGGCTATTTTAAACCCGCAGCTTCTTCCCTTTTGGGTTTTTGTGCAAGTTTATTTCAACCAAATTTCTTTTCTAAACGTTAAAACCATGTTGGACAAAACGTCGTATGTCTTAGGAGCAGGAATTGGTGCGTTCGTTTTGTTGAATTTTTTCATTTACTTTTCGCACAAGCACCGCGAAAAAGTTCTTTCTTACGTCAATAATTCCTATTACTTCAAGGTATTATCTGTGCTGTTTTTTACGGTTGCGGTTTATCAATTGTGGAAATATTTTAATTAGAAATAAAAAAATGATTCAAGACAGCAAGTACTGGTATTTGAGAAATCACAAGTTGTTTGAGCAATTAAATGAACAGGAAGTCGCAGATCTCTGCATCGTTTCGAACATGAAAACCGCTTCGAAAAATGAAGTGATTTATTTTTCAGGAATAGAAATCAAGAAAATATTTATTCTCAAAGTAGGAACGGTTAAAATTTGCCGAGAAGACAAAAATGGACGAGAAATGATTTCGGAAATGTTGACCGAAGGAGATATTTTTGGACATATTGGGGGTGTTGGAAGCGTTAATGAATATGCAAAAGTGCTCAGTGATGAAGTGCGACTTTGCTATTTTGATTCCGCAAATTTCAACGGAGTTTTACAGAAAAATCCAAATTTATCAATCAAATATACAGATGCTCTTAACGAAAAATTGATTTCATTTCAACAGAAATACGAAGATCTTGCGTTCAAAGATGTCAATACAAGAGTGCATGATTTCTTCAAGCGCTATGCGAAACATCATGGGAAATTTAATGGTAAAGAAGTTGAAATGGAAATGTTACTAACACATCAAGACATTGCTGATTATACAGCTTCATCAAGGCAGTCCGTTACTTCAATCATAAATCGTTTGGTGGAGAACGGGAAAGTTGTTTACGAAGGAAGAAAAAAAGTAGTTATCCCGAATATTGAAGTGCTTTAAGACGCCAAAATTGAAGTGTAACGTTCTTTCTTTTCTGCCAATTATTATCGGGGTATTTAATCTTAAATGCTTTAAATATTAGTACCTTTGCATCACATTGCATGACTGAAAATTCATCTAAAAAACGCCCAAAAAGTGTCAATAATTCCCACTAAGAATACCGTTAAGCTTTTACGTATTCCCTTTTCGATTTTCTTGATGCCGATTTTTATTTTGGCCTTGAGTCAAAGTGCTGAACCGAAGTGGTTTTATGCCATTTCATCTTTCTTAATTATTCATTTATTGGTTTACCCAGCAAGCAACGGCTACAACAGTTATATCGATAAAGATGAAACGAGTATTGGCGGTCTGGAAAAACCACCAATGCCAACAAAAGCATTATTTCATCTGACATTGGTGATGGACTCAATAGCAATTTTGCTTTCAGTAATTTTCGTTCATTGGATTTTCGCGTTGTGTATTTTGGCTTATATTATTGCCTCTAGAGCGTATAGTTCGAAACAAATTCGTTTAAAAAAATACCCAATCATTGGTTTTTTAGTGGTGGTGATTTTTCAAGGTGCATTTACTTACTACATGGCGAATTATGGAATAAACAAAAAATCACTTACTTTTTCGATCTCAGACATTTACATCATGCTTGCCTGTTCCTTGCAAATTGCTGGGGCATATCCTTTGACACAAATCTATCAGCATGAAGCAGATTTGGCAGACGGCGTGACAACTTTGAGTTATAAATTGGGATACAAAGGAACGTTCCTTTTCACCGGAATCTTATTTTTGATTTGTAATATATTCTACTTTTTGTATTTTCAATCCGTTAATGGCTTGAATCAGTTTTTTATTCTTCAACTATTTTTTGCACCAATTCTTTTATTTTTCACTTTTTGGTTTTTAAAAGCAATGAAAAATATCGAAGAAGCAAATTTCAAAAACACAATGCGAATGAACATGATTGCGTCTGTTTGTATGAATACCTGTTTTATCATTTTAACCATCTTAAATCATTAAAGTTTGAGTTACGTTACTGCCATAGAAACATCTTTACCAGCAAATTGTCACCAACAAAAGGTGATTTCAGATTTCTATGCAAATACAACAGATGATTTGAATATTCAACGAAAAATTCGAATAGTTGCCAAGAAAGCTGGTATCGAAACGCGCTATTCGGTGCTTGATGATTACAGTAAAAACCCAAGTGAATTCACTTTTTTCAGTCCAAATAAACATATAGATCCCGAACCAACTTTGAGTCAACGGATGGATTTTTTTCGCACTGAAGCACTGAAATTATCACTAGCAGCAATTGGAAAAATTCAACACATTGAAAAAATTAAAGATTCAATTACGCACGTAATCACCGTCACTTGTACTGGATTATTTACTCCGGGTTTGGATATTGAAATTATCAAAGAATTACACCTCAAGCCAACTACGCAACGAAGTAGTATCAATTTTATGGGTTGTAACGCTGCGATTTTGGCGCTGAATAGCGCAAATAATATTTGCAATAGCATTCCAAATTCTAAGGTTTTAATTGTTTGCGTTGAATTATGCACCTTGCATTTTCAGAAGAATTATTCGGATGATTACATTCTTTCGACCGCACTTTTTGCCGATGGATGTGCCGCCGTGATTTTAGATTCTGAACCGTCGAAGGGACAAAATTTAAAAATTAAATCATTTGATTCATTAATTCTCCACGAAGGATTTCAGGAAATGGCATGGCAAATTACTGAGAAAGGTTTTATCATGAATTTGTCCTCTTATATTTCGGATTTGATAAATGGAAATATGAGGGATTTTCTTGCTAACATGAATCTCAAAAATGATTCAGTTGATTACTGGGCAATTCATCCGGGTGGAAAAAAAATCTTGGATGATTTCCTAAATACACTAAAATTAGAAAAAAAAGATCTTCATCATTCTTACGAAGTTTTGAGACAGTTCGGAAATATGTCTTCGGCAACTATTTTGTTTGTTCTCAAAGCACTAATTAATGATAATAAATCTGCAAAAAAAGGTGAACAAATTTTTACTGCGGCTTTCGGTCCAGGTTTGAGTATTGAAACCATGCGTTTGGAATATGTTTAAGGAACGAAGCCATAAAAAAGAAATACTCGACGGCGAAAATATCCCCGATAAAGATTTATTTCAAAACTTAAAAGAACTTGACACAATCAACCATTTGTTAGGAGGTTATAAAATTACTTTTGGTGCACTAAAAAAAGTGTTGAGGAATAATAAATCTTACAAAATTGTTGATATTGGTTGCGGCGGTGGAGACACTTTAAAACGAATTTTTAATTGGTCAAAAAAGCAAAAATTAAATCTTGAATTAATTGGGGTAGATCTGAAACAAACCTGCATAGATTATTCAAAAAGTAATAAACCAAATCCAGAAATTAGATTTATTCAGGATGATTATCGCAATATACAATCGCATTTAACGAAAATCGATGTTATTCACGCTTGTTTGTTCTGCCATCATTTAAGTTCAAAAGAGATAAGTGAACTCATTCAGTTTGCAATCGAGCAGAATGCAACTCTGGTCATAAATGATTTACAACGCAACTGGTTTGCCTATTATTCCATCCAATTTTTGACGCGCATTTTTTCCAAATCTTACCTAGTGAAAAACGATGCGCCATTATCTGTTTTACGTGGATTTAAAAAACTTGAATTGCTTGATATTCTCCAAAATTCAGGCGCAAAAAATTATACTATTCGCTACAAATGGGCATTTCGGTACGAAGTGATTGTCTATGCAAAGTGACTCAAAATTATATGATTGCATCATCATTGGTGGTGGTTTAGCTGGTTTGACTTTGGCTATTCAATTGGCGGAAAAGAAGCGAAATATTCTTGTGCTTGAAAAAAATAGTTATCCTTTTCAGAAGGTTTGTGGTGAATATATTTCTATGGAAAGTTGGGACTTCTTGGAGGAACTTGGTGCAAATTTGCGAGAATTAAATCTGCCTAAAATCAATCATCTTCGAGTTTCGGCTCATGAAGGCTTCGCAATAGAATCGATGCTTGAACTAGGTGGTTTTGGAATTCGTAGGTTTACTTTAGATCATCGCTTGGCTAAAATCGCAAAAGAATGCGGCGTTGAACTACTTGAAAATTGTTCGGTAATAAATGTGCAACTCGAAGATGAAAATTACACTGTCGAAACAAGCAGCAGAACTTTTAAAGCAAAATTAGTCTGTGGAAGCTATGGCAAAATTGAGCCAAGTTTTGTAGAACGAAAGAATCAAGCAAAAGGAAAATACATCGGAGTAAAATACCACATCAAAAGATCATTTCCAGATAACCTCATCGAACTGCATAACTTCAAAGATGGCTATTGTGGGATTTCAAAAGTCGATGAAGAAATGTATTGTCTTTGTTATTTGACCACCACCAAAAATTTGAATGAAAACGGAAATAACATCAAGCAAATGGAACAAAATGTATTGATGAAAAATCCATTTTTAAAAACCTATTTCTCTGAATCTGAATTCATGAATGAAAAACCAATTGCGATTAGTCAAATTGGGTTCAGAAAAAAAACAACCTATCAAAACCATGTCATTTTATTAGGCGATGCTGCTGGCGCTATTGCTCCTTTGTGTGGAAACGGGATGAGCATTGCGATGAGATCTTCGAAGATGTTGGCTAATTATGTTGAAGAATTTTTAAATCAAAAAATAAGTAAACAAACACTCATAGAGCGTTACACCAGAGACTGGAACAAGAATTTTTCCTTTCGAATTAAGACTGGATTTTACCTTCAAAAACTTTTTGGAAAGCGATTAACAACTTTGTGGATGCTTAAGATCTTGAACAAAACCCCCAGATTCTTGCGTAAAATCATTCGTTTGACACATGGCGAAAAGTTCTAGTTGAAAGAATATCCTGCATTTTCTTTGTGACCACAGAAGCACAATCAGCTCAATCAGCTCAATCAGCTCAATTCGTAACAATAATCAACTTTTTAAAATTCAAACCTAAGGATTGCAAAATTCTATTTCCTGGCTTCGAATAATCAGCCACTATAAATTTTTCAAGCATAAAATCAGCGGTCACATCCCTCTCTATCTCATAATATTCAAGCAATTCAGCCGCATCTATAATTGACCCTACTAGTTCATTTTCAACGTGCTTAAAACTCGCCAGAATTTTTTGACTCATCTGATAATCATTATTCAAATTATTGATTTTCACTGCAATCAAAACACCTATCACGAGCAAAAAACCTTTCATATTACCTTTATAATGAACCGTTTAATCCTTTGACCTTTCGTTAATCGTTTGGAGTTGCTATTTGCGGGTGCCACACCGTAAGAAATTAATTTTATAACCCGAGGTTATAAAATATTTACTACCGCCCCAATTGTTGAAAACAACCACTACTTTTCAACATTACCACTTTTTACCACAAATTCAATATCCTCTATAAAACAATTATAGATTAGCATCGAGCCAAATCGTTGAAACTTTATTATCTTTGACACGTTAAGAGTTATTAACAAATACAAAATCGGTGGTAAAAAGTGGTAAATACTATCTACTTTTACCCATTAATCGTCATGGCAGGCTTAGTAGGAGAATATGAAGTAAAATTGGACGCAAAAGGGCGTTTCTTATTTCCTTCCGGTTTACGGAAGCAACTTCCTGCTGCATCTCAAAGCGATTTCATGTTGAATAAAGGATTTGAAGATTGCCTTACGCTTTATCCCATGACTGAATGGGAAAAAATAAGCGTGAAACTTTCAAAAATGAATTTGTTCAAACCGAAAAACCGTATGTTTTACCGCTTGTTTCACCAAGGGGCAAAAGCAATTTCACTAGACGGTGTTGGTCGAGCTCTCATTCCTGTAGCACATGCAGAAAGAGTCGGAATCAAGCAAGAAGTGATGTTGATAGCATACAATGATCGAATTGAAATCTGGGATAAGTCTAAATACTTCGAGGTAATCGAAAGTAACATGACGGATTTCGCTGATTTAGCGGATGAAGTAATGGGTGACTTAGACAATGGAGAATAGAGAGTATCACATACCAGTATTATTAAAGCAATGCATCGAAGGACTAAACATTAATCCAAACGGAATTTATGTTGACGTTACTTTTGGTGGTGGCGGTCACGCTCGTGCAATCTATGATTTACTTAATCCTCAAGGACAATTATTTGTTTTTGATCAAGACCCCGATGCAAAAAAGAACACTTGGGAAGCGCCAAACTTCCATTTTATACCTGCAAATTTCGCATTCATTCAAAATCATTTACGAGCGTTTGGAATTCAATCTGTGGATGGAATTTTAGCCGATCTCGGCGTTTCTTCTCATCAGTTTGATGAGGAACAACGTGGCTTTTCTATTCGTGGCAATGCTCCACTTGATATGCGAATGAACCAAAACGGTGAATTGTCTGCCGAAAAAGTAATCAATGAATACGACGAATTTCAATTGATGAAAATCTTTAGAACTTACGGCGAACTGAAGAATGCTCGTAAAATTGCTGGCGAAATTTTACGTCACCGAATTTCTAAACCAATCAAAACTACTGGTCAATTAATGGAGATACTCCTGCCCTGTGCTCCAAAATTTAAAGACCATAAGTTTTTTGCTCAAGTTTTTCAAGCTGTTCGCATCGAAGTAAACCAAGAAATGGATGTACTCGAACGATTCATCACCCAAACTGAAAATGTTTTGAAACCTGGAGGAAGATTGGTTGTGATGTCTTACCATTCACTCGAAGATCGAATAATAAAGAATTATATGAAAAAAGGTTCCGTCCATGGCGATTTGGAAAAGGACTTTTTTGGAAATGTGTTAAAGCCATTTGACGAAATAGTGAGACATCCAATTGTTGCGGATGACGAAGAATGCGAACGGAATTCACGTGCGCGAAGCGCAAAGTTGAGAATAGCAGAACGAAGAAATGGATAACGAGTTTGTAAAACCACAACCTGTTGCTCCTAAAAAGACGCAAGCAAAACCTAAGAAACCTCGGAAAGTTTCGAACGGAAAAACTTCGCGCGCTTTTAATCAAATTCTAAATGGTGATTTCTTAACTAAAGAATTTGTAATCAATAATTTGAATTACATATTCTTCGTGATTTTTCTCTTATTGCTTGTCGTTGCGAAAGGATATTATGGCAAACAATTAACGAAAGATGTTGATGCGACTCAAAGAGAAGTTGATGAAATAACGGCCGAATATGTAGAGGCAAAAGCAAAATTGGAAGAAGTAACTCGACGACAAGTTTTGGTTGAGGAATTAGGGCCAAAAGGATTGAAAGAAACTGTAAATCCAACGAAGGTAATTCGATTGAAAAATGAAGAATGATAACAAAGACATATACTGGAGAGCTTACCTGATTTATTTCGGGTTTGTTGTGGTAATGTTAGTCGTTATCATAAAGACTTTTTCTTTGCAATTCGAAGGAAGAAATACCGTATTCACAACAAATACAGGTACAAAAGCAAAAATGCCAACGCGCACCATAGAAAGAATCCCAAGACGTGGCGAAATTGTGGATATTCATTATGTTCCTCTCGTAACTTCTGTGTCGTTTTATGATATTCACCTCGACCCAACCGTTATTGATCAAAAATTATTCGACAAAGAAATTCGAAATTTGAGTATCAAATTAGCGGAACATTTCCCGGATAAAACAGCATCAGAATATGAACAATATATCCGTTCTGGTCGTCAAGCAAAAGAGCGTTATTTACTTATTCGAAGAAAAGCAACAATTGAAGAACGTAAACTCATCCGTTGTTTTCCAATTTTTGATAAAGGAAGACTAAAAGGAGGATTAATCGATACAGACGAAACAATCCAACGAAAAAGACCGCATGGCGAATTATTGAAAAGAACACTTGGTCGTTATCGTCCAAGAGTTGGAAATAAAAGTGAATTACGCGTCGGGATTGAAGGTGCTTTCAATGAATATTTGGCTGGCGAACCAGGTGTTGAGATTGAACAAAGATATGGGAACGGCTGGAAGAAAACTGGTCAAATAATTCGTGAATCTGTTGAAGGCGCAAATGTCGTGACTTCGATTGATAAAGAAATCCAAGAAGTTGCTCACACAGAACTTGAACGCCAATTAAAATTACAAGGAGCCAAAAATGGTTCTGTGGTTGTGATGGATGTGAAAACTGGCTTCGTAAAGGCAATTGTTTCGCTCACAAGGGAAACAGATGGAAATTACTGCGAATCATTCAATCACGCCATCGGAACGAAAGAAGTGCCAGGTTCAACCTTCAAATTAGCTTCTTTAATGGCAGCTTTGGAGGATGGACGTATCGAAATTAAGGATAAAGTAAATGCTTCAGGGGTTTATAAATTCTACGACCGAGAAATGACGGACCATGAAGGCGGAATGGGCGTAATAACGGTTCAAGAAGCATTTGAAAGATCGTCGAATGTGATTTCTAAAGTAATTAACAATGCGTATCGAGGAAATCCACAAGCATTTATTGATCGATTAAAAAGTTTTGGTCTTGCCGATTCACTCGGAATTGACTTAGTTGGTGAACGGAAACCAACGATGTATTATCCTGGACATCCATCTTGGTCAGGGATTTCTGTTCCTTGGATGGCAGTTGGTTATGAAATACAACAAACTCCAATTCAAACTTTGGCTTTTTACAATGCAGTTGCGAATAATGGCAAACTTATGAAGCCACAATTTGTGAAAGAAATTAATCGCGCTGGACAACGAGTAAAAGTATATAGACCAATCGTTTTACGTGAAAAAATTTGTTCTCAAAAAACAATCAACATTTTGAAAAGTTGCTTGGAAGGAGTTGTGAAGCGAGGAACTGGAAAAGCACTTCAAGCATCATTTTTCACCATTGCAGGAAAAACAGGAACGGCACGTATTCTTAACGACAATCTGGAATACGGCGAAAAAGGAGAACGTAAATACCAAGCATCATTTGTAGGTTACTTTCCTGCGGAAGATCCAATCTATTCATGTATAGTTGTCGTATCGGCTCCATCTCGAGATATTTACGGGGCAAAAGTTTCTGGGACAGTCTTCACAGCTATTGCAAATAAAGTTTATGCTTCAAAATTGAAATATCACGATGCAATTAATGAAAAACGAAAAGGAATCAAGGAAGCTCCAAAAGCTTACGACGGAAATCGATCTGATATTGAAAAAGTGATGAAACAATTTAATATTCCTTATTCAAGTAATGACGATAAAGAATGGTTAGACACGAATCCAGAAGGCAATACAATGATGCTCGTAGGCAGATATATTGGAAAAACTACAGTGCCTAATGTTCTAGGAATGACTGCGCGTGATGCTGTTTACCTCATCGAAAAAACAGGTATGAAAGTCCGAATTATTGGATACGGAAAAGTAACTAATCAATCTATTCAAGCTGGAACAAAAGTTTATGATGGAGTTGTCACAATTACATTGAATTAATGCAGAAAAATTTTAAAGACATATTATACGGAGTATCGATTAAAGCGGTTTATGGAACAACGGATGTTCTTGTTGAATTCCTTACGCTCGATTCTCGAAATGCAAAAGCTGGAAGTGTTTTCTTTGCTGTAAAAGGAATGAAAGTTGATGGTCATGATTTTATTTCAGCTGTAATTGAACAAGGTTGCACATGTATTGTTTCAGAAAAAGAAATTGAAGTTCCTAAAAACGTAAACTTAATCGTAACTGACAACTCTCATTTTGCCGTTGGAATCGTCTCTTCAAATTTTCACGATGAGCCATCACGACAAATGAAGTTAATTGGAATTACCGGCACAAACGGTAAAACGACAACAACCACTTTACTTTATAATTTATTCACAAAACTGGGTCATAAATCTGGGTTGATTTCAACGGTCGTGAACCGAATAGGTGATGAAATAATTCCATCAACGCACACAACGCCTGATGCTATTTCACTCAATGCTTTGCTTGCAAAAATGGTTGATGCAGGCTGCGAATATTGCTTCATGGAAGTAAGTTCTCATGCCATTCACCAAGACAGAATTGCTGGTGTGACCTTCGCTGGTGGTGTTTTCACAAATATAACTCACGACCATCTAGACTATCATAATACATTCAAGGAATACTTAAATGTGAAGAAAAGTTTCTTCGATCATCTTTCGGCAAATGCCTTCGCATTAACAAATGTCGATGATAAAAATGGAATGGTGATGCTTCAAAATACGAAAGCAAAGAAAGTAAGCTACGCATTGAAAACAATGGCTGACTTTAAGGCTAAAGTACTTGAAAATCAATTCAGTGGATTAGTTCTTACAATCAATGGAATTGAAGTTTGGACAAGATTAATCGGCGACTTCAATGCTTACAATTTATTAGCCGTTTTCGCTGTTGCAAAATGTTTGGACGAAGATGAACAAGAAATTTTGACTGTTTTGAGTTCGCTAGAATCCGTGGAAGGAAGATTCCAATATGTGGTTTCTCAAACTGGAATCACAGCAATTATTGATTACGCACACACGCCTGACGCACTTGAAAATGTGCTTAAAACAATCGACAACATTCGAACAAAAAATGAACTCGTTTACACAGTAGTTGGCTGTGGTGGCGATCGCGACAAAACGAAACGACCAGAAATGGCTGCAATTGCATGCGAATGGAGCAACAAAGTGATTTTAACTTCCGACAATCCTCGATCCGAAGATCCAAATGTCATCATTGAAGAAATGGCAGCTGGTGTTCCAGGGGTTCATTTTAAGAAAACGCTTTCTGTCACAGATAGAGCACAAGCCATAAAAACCGCTATTTCCTTAGCAGAAAAAGGCGACATCATTTTAATCGCTGGAAAAGGACATGAAAAATATCAAGAAATTAAGGGTGTGAAACACGATTTCGATGACACAAAAATAACTGTTGAATTATTTGAAAAACTTGAGAAATAATGCTGTATTACTTATTTGATTATCTAGACTCATTAAATTTTCCAGGAGCTGGACTATTTGGATACATCTCGTTCAGAGCGGCGATGGCCTTAATTACATCACTTATCGTTACCATTTTCTTCGGGAAAAAGATTATCAATTTATTACGCAAGCAGCAAATTGGCGAAACAGTTCGAGACCTTGGACTGGAAGGACAATTGGAAAAATCAGGAACTCCAACAATGGGTGGAATCATCATTCTCGCGGCCATTTTTATTCCAACATTGTTATTCGCTAAGCTGGATAACATCTATGTCATTACAATGCTTCTAGCAACAGTTTGGCTGGGAGCAATTGGATTTTTAGATGACTACATCAAAGTTTTTAAAAAGAACAAAAAAGGATTGGCTGGGAAATTTAAAATAATCGGTCAAATTGGTGTTGGAATTATCGTTGGTTCAATGCTTTATTTCTCGGATGATGTTGTTGTACATAAAAAAGTGAGTACCGATTATGTTCTGCATG
>Ga0105045_10003885_pt1 | contig 12921 bp, 9 predicted proteins | sample MAT02_FD_78089 | JGI IMG/M metagenome (GOLD analysis project Ga0105045, IMG submission 78089) | Freshwater microbial communities from Lake Fryxell liftoff mats and glacier meltwater in Antarctica - MAT-02 (megahit assembly) | ecosystem: Environmental > Aquatic > Freshwater > Ice > Liftoff...
CGTCGACGCGGTTCATCGAACTCGACGCCGCGGTGTGGTCGAAAAACACGGTGCGCGTGATGGCGCGGAACATCTCGGGGGCGACGTTCGATCTGGCAGCGGCGACGCTGTCGGTGCAGGTGGTGAAGCGAAAGGTTGTGTAGCAACGGGGGCTGTTCCAAATTACCGATGTGCTTGTGATTTGCATCGCAATCGAGTCAGAAAAAGCCTTCTTCGAGCAGTTGATGAGGTCAAATATTGATGCCGCAACGACAGCATGTGACCATCCTTGGCCTATCTGCACAGTGAAAAGCGGAGTGAACTCTGCCGTTCTGAGCATCGCTCGCAGCCATGGCGGCTATGCCTTCAAGCCAAGGAGGGCTGACGCATGGTGACAACGCCGGGAATCGGAATCCTACAGCCCCACAGCGACGGCAGCACACGACGGCGCCGGGGGCGGCCACCCGTGATATTGTCGCCAGGCATCACCGCTTTGCCGAGCCTTGCCGCGCAAGGCGCCGCGGTCCACGACACAGTGTATTTGACCCTTCGCCAAGCGCAGATGGCAGGGCAGTTCTGGCCTGGTCTCGAGTTCGTGGTCCGCACGCTCGCAACGCGCTTGGGTGTCTCCCCCATGCCCGTGCGCGAGGCGCTGCGGCGGCTCGTTGCGGAGAAGGCACTGGAGACCGGCGCGAATGGAATCGTCCGCGTTCCTTTGGCCTCGCGCAATGTGTTGCGCGATCTCACGCTATGCCGAGTGCTGATCGAAGGGAACGCCGCGGCCCAGGGCGCCCGAAAGGGCGGACCGGCGCTGGCCAATAGGCTACACGCCATCAACGCGGAGATGCAGGCCGCCGCTGCTGCGCGCGATATCGACCGACTGCTCGCAGTCAATCAGCAATTCCATTTCGCTCTTTATGCCGCAGCCAGCTCACCCATCGCCATGCCGTTGATCGAGAGCCTCTGGCTGCAGGCCGGCCCGTATCTGAACATGATGCGCGAGGCGCTGCTCGTTGCCACCATCCTTGATCACCATATTGAGGTGATCGCTGCTGCTGCGAGTGGCGATGCACCTGCCGCTGCCGCCGCCATCGCCGCCGACATCGAGGAAGCCGCGCGGGTCATGTTGGAGCTGATTCCACCCGACGCACAGGATCAGCCCGGCCAGGCCGCGGCCATCACCTCCAGCGCGGCGCGCTGAAACGCAGGCAGAGGCAGGGATCCGCGTGCGCGCATGTCGACGCAGACAAGGCGCATCGACGCGGTACCGAGCGGTGCCTCGTCGCGGCTGGCCGACATTTCCAAGGTGAAGCTGCTGCGGCCGAGTTTGAGGCCGCTGCCTCGCACCTCCACCACATCGCCGGGTTTCGCTTCTGCGCGATACTCGAAAGTGCTGGTCACCGCGAATCCCCCGAGCTCGGTGCCGGCCAGCCCGGCATCGACCAGCACCTTTTGGGCCGCCCTGTCATAGAGGTATGTCCACCACATCAGGTTCATATGGCCGTTTTCGTCGAGCCAGTCGGGCGAGACGACAGCGCGGAACAACATCGGCGTCATGCGGGCCGCAAGCCCAGGATTCGGCGGGCATCGGCGGGGGAAGCAGGCTCGCGCCCCAGCATGCGCAGCAGCGCGACGGCCTGTGCCACCAGCTCCGCGTTGCTCGCCGGGCGCCCGCGCGTGAGGTACAGATTGTCCTCCAGCCCCACGCGCACATGCCCGCCCAGCAGCGCCGCCTGCGCCACCACCGGAAACTGCTCCCGACCCACGCCGAAGGCCGCCCAGACCGCGCCTGACGGTAGCAGATCTCGCATGCGACGCAGCGTGTCGCCATCGGCCGGGGCGCCGCCGCGCACGCCCAGCGCGAATTGGAAAAACCCTGGCGCCGGCAGCAGACCTGCATCCACCAGCTGACGGGCGCCCAGCACATGACCCAGATCGAAGCATTCCAGTTCCGCGCGTAGTTCCATCGCGGCGATGCGCCGCGCCATCTCCGCCATGCAGCCAGGGGTAGAGACGTACAGTTCGTCCAGGCCGCCGGCGTTGAAGCTGCCGCAGTCGAGGCTGCAGATATCGGGCCGCAGCAGCTTGACATGGGCGAGGCGAGTCGGCCCGTCCACCAAGTCGCTCTCCGCGCGCGCGGGGAGCACGCCGCCGTCCGAGAGGATCAGCTTTCCGCCCATGCCCGCCGTAAGATTGATCAGCACATCGCGGCCGTCGGCGCGAATTCGGCGTACCACCTCGGTGTAGAGCGCCAAGTCCCGGCTGCCCTCGGTGGTGACCGGGTCGCGCACATGGATGTGCACGATCGCGGCACCTGCGGCAGCAGCCTCGATGGCGGATTGCGCGATCTCCTCGGGCGTCACGGGCACCGCCGGATTCTTGGCGAGCGTGTCTCCATCCCCGGTCAGGGCGCAGGTGATGATGGTGTTCATGCCGGGCTGCCTCCATGGCTTTCTGCTGGCGCGCCGAAAAAAGTGCTTGCCAGCGTCTCGGCCGGGAGTATGTTTATGTGATCGCAAAATACAAGGGGGTTTGCATGTGGCGCGTTGGGGTGGATGTAGGCGGCACCTTCACCGATCTGTTCGCCTGGCATGAGGCGAGCGGCAAGCGCCGCACCGCCAAGGTTCTCACAACTCGTCATGACCGCACCGAGGGCGTGATCGGCGCCATCCGCAGCGCCGGCATCGGCTTCCATGAGATCGGCTACTTGGTCCACGGCACTACGACTGCGACCAACGCCCTGATCGAACGCAGCTTCCCCGATGCCGCGCTCGTGACGACGGATGGATTTCGCGACGTGCTCGAGATCGGCCGCATGCACCGCGAGTACCTCTACCGTCCCTACCAGACCAAGCCGCAACCGCTGATCCGCCGCCGCTTCCGCTATACGGTGCGCGAACGCCTGACTGCTCAGGGCGAAACCTTTCGCCCGCTCGATGAAGCCGAGGCCAGCGCCGTCGCGCAGCGCATCGCCGCCACGCCCATCCGGTCGATCGCCGTATGCTTCGTCAATTCCTATGTGGATACGCGGCACGAAGTCGCGATGCGCGAAATCCTGCTGCGCCACATGCCGGAGGCGGAGGTGGTCTGCTCCGGGGAACTTCGCCCGGTCTTCCGCGAACATGGCCGCTTCACCACTGCCGCCATCGCCGCCTGCCTGATGCCGCTGATGCGCGCCTACTTCGATAAACTTGAAGCTGACCTCGGCGCGCTCGGCTTCGCCGGCCGGCTGCTGATTCTCAAGAGCAATGGCGGCATGATGTCGGCGCGGCTGGCGCGGCACCACCCGGAGGAGTTGATCGAATCCGGGCCTGCCGGAGGTGTCGCCTATGCGGCACATCTCTGCCGCACCACAGGCTTCGCCGACATACTGCACACCGATGTGGGCGGCACCAGCTTCGACACCTCGATCGTGCAGCAGGGCGAAGCGTTGGTCACCCGGCAGTACGAGCTGGAATGGGATGTGCCAGTGGTGGTGCCGATGCTCGACATCCACAGCGTGGGCGCGGGTGGCGGATCGATCGCCTGGGTTGATGCGGGCGGATCGCTCCGCGTCGGTCCGCGCAGCGCCGGGTCCGAACCCGGACCGGCCTGTTATGGGCGCGGCGGCACTGAAGCGACGGTGACCGACGCGAATCTGCTGCTGGGCAGGCTCGATCCATCGCTTGGCGGCAAGTTCCCGCTGGACCATGCGGCGGCGAAAAAGACCGTGGGCGCGATCGCCGAGCAGATGGGCATGCCGCTGCTTGCCGCTGCCGAGGGGATCGTGCGGATCTGCTGCGAAACCATGGCGCATGCCGTCAAATCCACCATGGCCAGCCGCGGTCGCGATCCGCGAGACTTCGTGCTGGCAAGCTTCGGCGGCGCCGGCCCAATGCATGCGCCCTTCGTTGCCGCCGCCCTGGCCATGCAGCGCATCATCGTGCCAGCCTATGCCGGCGTGGCCTCCGCCTTCGGTGCCACAGCGATGGATGTGCGGCACGATCTGGAGGCCTTCCACCTCACGCCCGTCGCAGGCGCCGATGCCACGCGCATCGAGGCGGTTCTGCAGCGACTGGAGGAGGACGGCGCGAAACGCCTAGCCGAGGATGGCATTGCGCCCTCGGCCATGCGCTTCAGCCGCAGCGCGCAGATGCGCTACATGGGACAGACCTACGAAGTCACTGTTCCGCTCGACGCCGGGGCGTTGGACGAAGCGGCGCTGGGCGCGCTCGCCGCACGATTCCAGGGTGTACACCAGCTGGAGTACGGCGTTGCATCGGATGAATTCGCGCCCGTCATCGTCTCCCTCGCGGTGACGGCCAGCGGGTTGATGCCGCGGATCGGGGGGCAGGATTCCGCCGCCGCAGTGTCGCGGCCCACCACCCAACGGCCAGTGTATTTCGACGGGGCTTGGCACGATACGCCCGTGCATGACGGCATGGGGCTGGGCAGCGGCGATGCGGTGAGTGGCCCGGCCGTGGTCGAGTATGACCATGCCATCGCCATCCTGCCACCCGGCAGCCGCGGCCAGGTCGATGCCAACTGCAACCTCATCGTAACCCTCGGCTGAAGGAGGCCGCGCCCATGCCCGACATCATCCTTGCCAAGACTGGCCTCGACGGCACCGAGGCCAAGGTCGATCCCATCACCTTCGAGGTCCTGCGCAGCCTGTTCGACTACGCGGCGCTGCGCATGTCCTCGGTGCTGCAACGCGCGTCCTTCTCGCAGATTCTCGCCGACAACGTCGATTTCTCGAATGCCATCTACGACCCCGACCTGCGCCTGCTGGCGCAGGCGGCGAACTGCCCTGTCCATCTTGCGGCGATGCATTTCTCCGCCCGCGCTGTGGCCGAGCGCTTCGGTATTGACAACCTGCATGACGGCGACATCGTCGTGATGAACGACCCCTACAGCGGGGGTACTCATGTCAACGACCTCACCTTCACCATGCCCATTTTCCATGCCGGACAGCGCATCGGCTTCGCGGTGAGCCGCGGGCACTGGATGGATCTCGGTGGTGGCGCTGCTGGCGGACTCGCGGGGGGCACACATGTCGCCGGCGAGGGCTTGCGCCTGCCGCCGCTGAAGATCTACCGAGGCGGCGAGCCCAACAACGACGTGATCGACGTGCTGCTCCACAACAGCCGCACGCCGCAATTCATCCGCGGCGACTTGCAGGCGCATCTGGGTGCGCTGCGCGCCGCCGAGCGCGAGATGCAGCGCGCCGCCGAGCGTTACGGCGCCAAGACGCTGCTGGTCGCCATGCACCAGTTGATCGCCTACACGGAGACGATCACCCGCAAGGGAATCGAGGCGATCCCCGACGGTGTCTATCTCGGTGAGGACTTCACCGACACCGACGGCCAGACCGACAAGCCGGTGCGCCTCAAGGTCTCGGTCGAGGTGAAGGGCAGCGACATCACTGTCGATTTCACGGGCAGCGACCCTGCCGTCGCCGGCGCGATCAACTCGCCGATCGCCAATACCGCGGCCGCCGTCTACTATTCTCTTCAGTTCTTTATCGCACCGGATGCGCCGCCCAATGCCGGCATGTTTGCGCCCATTCGGATCATCCTGCCCGATGATTGCTGGCTGAATGCGAAGTGGCCTATGCCGGTCGTGAACTGCACCTGCATCTCCGCCTCCAAGGTCTCGGCCGCGATCTGGCTCGCGCTGTCCAAGGCCATCCCGCAGCTGATCAACGCGCCGACCTTCTCCGAGGCGAACTGGTTCATGGCGACGGTGACCACGAACAGCGGCACGACGCTGTTCACGGATATTCTCTCGGGCGGCTGGGGCGGCACGCCGTTCAATGACGGCATGTCCGTGACGATGGACCCGCTGGGCAATTGCCTGAACACGCCCGCAGAATCGGCGGAACTGATGCACCGCATCATCTACGAGCGCTTCGACCTTTTACAGGACAGCGCGGGCGCCGGGCGCAACCGGGGTGGCTTCGGCTCCGCCTTCGAGGTCCGCTTTCTGGGCGAGGGCATGCTGGGCATCGAGACGTCCCGCACGCTGGAAGGCAGCCTCGGCGTCAATGGCGGCGGTGCCAGCATCCCACAGCGGGCGATCCGTCTGGACGAGGATGGTAGCGCCGATGTGATCGGCGGGCTGCGCCCCGATGGAAGCTGGGCGAACGTCATCCGCTCGACCCACCCCTTCGCCCGGGGCCAGGTGTTCCGCTTCGAAGCAACCGGCGGCGGCGGCTGGGGCGACCCGCTGGAGCGGCGGCCTGCGCAGGTGCTGGATGACGTGCTCGACGAATACATCTCCGCCGCCGCCGCCCGGCGCGACTACGGCGTCGTTCTGACGGCCGCGGGGAACGCTGTTGATCTTCCTGCCACCGAGGCGCTGCGGGCCGAGCGCCGCGCAGCCCTCCAAAAGGAGACTCTGTCATGATCATCACATCCCGTCGCGTCGCCCTGCTGGGCAGCGCGGGCATCCTCGCCGCGCCTGCCATCGCGCTCGCCCAGACAGTCACGCGCGTGACGCTCGCCACCGCTCATACCGAAGGCTTTCTTTGGGTGCGTTACGTAAAGGAGGCGTTCCTGCCCACCGTGAACGCGGAACTGGCGCGCACCGGCAGGCACCGGATCGAATGGACCGAGGCGCTGGGCGGCACCGTCTCCCGTCCCGGCAGCGAACTCGAGAACATGGAGCAGGGCATCACCGACTGCGGCACAGTCATGACCGTGTTCCACGCCGCCAAGATGCCACTGATGAACGTGACCTTTGCCGCGCCCTTCGGGCCGACGGATGCGGGGCTGGTCATGGGGGCCGTGGATACGCTGCATGAGCGTGTCCCCGCCTTCAACCAGGCCTGGACGCGCAACGGCTTGGTGCACCTCACCTCGATCGGTGTAGACAACTACCTGCTCTACACGCGATTCCCGATCACCCGGCTTGAGGATCTGAACGGCCGGCGCATTGGCGGTGCGGGGCCAAACCTGCTGTGGTTGCGCGGCACAGGCGCGGTCGGTGTCGCCGGGCCGGCTCCCGCGGCCTACAACAACATCAGCTCTGGTGTGGTCGAGGGCTACATCTTCTACCATACCGGCGCTGCGCCGTTGCGCTTCCAGGAAGTGGCACCGCACGTCACGACGGTGGATTTCGGCGCGATGCTGGTCGGCGCGCTGGCAGTCAACCGGAGCCGATGGGATCGCTTCCCTGAAGAAGTCCGCGCTGCCTTGCGCGTTGGCGCCCGCGTCTACTCCGAGCGCTACCGTGCCGCGCTGGCCGAGCGTACGCGCAGCGCGGAGGCCGAGTTGCGCGCAGCCGGCGCCCGCTTCAGCGCATTGCTGACAGAGGACCGCGAACGCTGGATCCGCCAGATGCCCAACCCGGCGACCGAGTGGGCACAACAGGCGGCCAGCCGCAACGAACCGGCCCGCGCATCGCTGAGCGCCTACACGGACGCCGTCGCTGCGGCAGGCTTCCGCTTCCCACGCGACTTCTCCGCCGAACTCGCATGAGCGAAGGCGCTGGTGATGTGCCGCCCGAAGCCGTACAGGGCTTCGGGCGGCTGACCGCGGCGCTGAGCGCAATCGGCACTGTCTGGATCATCGGCCTGATGCTTCTCATCAACGCCGACATCCTGGGCCGTGCTGCGTTCGGTATGCCCATCGCCGGCGTTCCTGAACTGGTGACGCTTTCCATTATCGGGATCGTCTTTCTACAATTGCCACACACGGCGCGCGTGGGCGGCCTGACGCGCTCCGACGCCCTGCTCAACTACCTGGATGCACGCGCGCCGCGCGCCGGCGCCCTGCTGCGCAGCTTCTGGGCGGTCGCCGGTGCGATGGTTTTCCTGCTGCTGCTGCGCGCCGCCTTCATGCGGGCCGAGCGCGCTTGGGAAGATGCCGATTTCATCGGCAATCCCGGGCTGCTGACGGTGCCGACATGGCCGCTGCACGGCCTGATCGCTCTCGGCGCGGGCATGCTGGCAGCGCAATTCCTGATCGAAGCGGCCTCTCGTCTGCGGCGCGCCGCGCCATGATCGACCTCGCACCGCAGACGCTTGGCCTGCTCTCCGTCCTGCTGTTGCTGGTACTGGTCTATGGCGGGATGCATGTGGGCGTGGCGCTCACCGCCACATCCTTCCTCGGCGTGTGGCTGCTGCGCGACAATATGGAAATCGCTTCACGGCTGCTGGGCATTGCCGCGTCGGACGCCATCTCTGACTACGTGTTTGGCGTCATCCCGCTTTTTGTCCTGATGGGGCTGCTGGTCAGCGTCGCACGGATCGGGGAGGACTGCTTCGATGTGGCCAACGCGCTGCTCGGGCGCATCCGCGGCGGGTTGGGTGTCGCGACGGTGGGCGCGAACGCCATCTTCGCGGCAATCACCGGAATCAGCATCGCGGCCGCCGCCGTGTTCAGCCGCATCGCGGTGCCGCAGATGCTGCGCTTTGGCTATGCGCCACGCTTCGCCGCGGGGGTGGTGGCTGGCTCCTCCGTGCTGGGCATGCTCATCCCGCCAAGCCTTTTGTTCATCCTGTATGGCGTGCTGACTGAGCAGTCGATCGGCTCCCTGTTCGTCGCAGGTATCCTGCCCGGTATCCTGCTGGCGCTGGCCTACTGCACCGCCATCGTCGCCGCAGCAGCCTGGCGGCCGGGGCTGATCTTCCGTGACGGGAAGGTGCGGGCGGCACCGCTACCCGGCGCGATGCTCGGCGCTGCCGACATGGCTGGGCGCATGATGCCGATCATGGTCCTAGTACTGCTCGTGTTGGGCGGCATCTATGGCGGCATCTTCACGCCGACGGAGGCCGGTGCGGTCGGCGCGCTAGGCGCGCTTGTCATCGCCTTCGTGCGCGGTCGTCTGGACCGCCGCGGCTTCTGGAAGGTGCTGGTGGAGACAGGGCAGATCACGGCATCCGTCTGCCTGCTGCTGATCGGCGCTAGCCTTTATTCGCGCTTCCTCGCGCTGGCCGGCGTGCCTGACATGGTCAGCCAAGCGATCATCGGCGTCGATCTGGGTGTGCCGCTGTTCCTCGCGGCCTTCATCGGCATCGTGATCCTGCTGGGCTGCATCATCGACAGCAGCTCGATCATGCTGATCACCCTGCCCATTGCCTTTCCCGTATCGCAGGCGCTCGGCATCGACCCGATCTGGTTCGGCGTGATCACCGTGCTGGCGGTGGAGATCGGGCTACTCACCCCGCCCTTTGGCCTTTCCGTCTTCGTTGTGAAGTCGGCGCTGGGGCCTAATTCGGAGCTGACGCTGAATGACATTTTCATCGGCACCGCGCCCTTCGCGCTGATCATGCTGATCGTGCTGATCTTCATCTGCCTCAACCCCTGGATGGCGACCGCGCTGCTATGAACCGACGAGTCCTGGGCCTGCGCGATGCGATTCGTGCGGCCTACCTGGTTCCCGAGGCGCCTTTTGTCACCTCGCTCTGCGCCGCTGAGCCTGCCGACCCGGCAATCGAGGCGTCGGCGGTCGAGCTGATAAAGGCGCTGCGCGCCGAAGCCGCGCCCGGCCTGCTTGAGACGGTGCTGGCCGAATACGGTTTGTCGAGCGAGGAGGGCATCGCCCTCATGTGCCTCGCTGAGGCGCTGCTGCGGGTGCCTGATTCCACCACGATCGACGCGCTGATCCGCGACAAGCTCTCGCCAGGCGACTGGCACTCGCATCTTGGCCAGTCGAACAGCGGTCTGGTCAACACCGCCTCGTGGGCGCTGATGCTGACAGGCGGCGTGCTGCGCGCCGACCCGGTGGGTAGCCTGCGCGCAATGCTCCGCCGCGTGGGTGAGCCGGTGATTCGCCACGCCGTGCGTGCTGCGGTCAAGCAACTCGGGCGGCAATTCGTACTCGGTGAGGATATCGGCGCGGCGCTGAAGCGCGCGACCCCCGAAGCGGCGCGGGGCGCACGCTTCTCCTTCGACATGCTGGGCGAGGGCGCGCGTACCGCCCCCGACGCCGCGCATCATGCCGCTGCATATGCCGCCGCCATCGTCGCCATCGCGCCGCATTGCCGAGCAGGTTCCGCCACGCTCAACCCAGGCATCTCGATCAAGCTCTCGGCGCTGCACCCGCGCTTCGAGGCGGCGCAGCGGGTGCGCGTGATGGCGGAGCTGGTCCCCGTGGTGCGCAGCCTGGCACGCGAGGCCGCGCGCGCCGGCATGGGCTTCAACATCGACGCCGAGGAACAGGACCGCCTCGATCTCACGCTCGATGTCGCCGAGGCTGTGCTGGCAGACCCCATGCTGCACGGTTGGGACGGCTTCGGCCTGGTGTTGCAGGCCTATGGGCGCCGTTGCCTCGCGGTGCTGGATTGGGCGCATGCGCTGGCCGAGGCGCATGACCGGCGTATCATGCTGCGCCTCGTCAAGGGCGCCTACTGGGACAGCGAGATTAAGGCGGCGCAGGTGGCGGGGCTATCGAGCTTCCCGGTCTGGACGCGCAAGGCGACCACGGATCTCGTCTACCAGAACGCCGCCCGCCGGCTCCTTGCGATGCGGGAGCGCATCTTCCCGCAATTCGCCACCCACAATGCCGAGACGGCGGCCGCCATCATGCACATGGCAGCCGATACGGAAGGCTTCGAGATGCAGCGCCTGCATGGCATGGGCGGCAGCCTGCATGGGCGGCTGCGCGAGCGCTTTGGCGTCGCTTCGCGCGTCTATGCCCCGGTGGGCCGGCATGCCGATCTGCTGGCCTATCTCGTTCGGCGCATGCTGGAGAACGGGGCCAACTCCTCCTTCGTGCACAAGGTTCTGGACCCCAGCGTGCCGGTTGCACGATTGGCTCGCGCGCCGGCCGCGAGGCTCGATGGCCAGCGCGCAGAGAACCCCGCAATCACGCCGCCGTCGGATCTTTTTGCGCCCGCGCGGCGCAACAGCGCTGGTTCGGCCTTCGGGGACCCGGCGCAGCTTGCCGCGCTGGATGCGGCGATGGCACCTTGGCGCGATGCCGGTTGGCCTCTCCACGCGGACGGGGATGAGGTCCGTAACCCAGCCGATCCCTCGCAGATCATCGGTCGCATCCGCAGCGCGAGCCGTGCCGTGGTGCCACAGGCGCTTGCCGAGGCGCGCGCCGCACAGCCCGGCTGGGCCGCTCAGCCACACGCGGAACGCGCAGGGTTGCTCGATCAAGTCGCGGACGCCTACGAGGCGCATGCTGGCGAGCTGATGGCGCTGGCTGTGCGCGAGGCAGGCAAGTGCCGAGCCGACGCCGTGGCCGAACTGCGCGAGGCCATCGACTTCCTGCGCTACTACGCCGCCGAGGCACGAGCCCTGCCTGGCCAGGCGCGGCCACGGGGTATCTTCGTCTGCATCTCGCCCTGGAACTTTCCCTTGGCCATCTTGACGGGGCAGATCGCGGCGGCGCTGGTGACAGGCAACGCCGTTCTGGCGAAACCCGCACCGCAGACACTTTTGATCGCCGCCCGCGCCGTGCAGATCATGCATGCGGCAGGCGTGCCGCACGAAGTGCTGCATCTGCTGCCGGGCGGCGCGGAGCTGGGTGCGGCGCTCATCGCCACGCAAGGGATCGACGGCGTCTGCTTCACGGGCTCCTGTGCGGCAGCCCGTTCTATCGAACGCAGCATCGCCGCCACGCAGGACGCCGATGTACCGCTGATTGCGGAAACCGGCGGCATCAACGCGATGCTGGTCGACAGCACCGCCCTGCCCGAGCAGGTCGTGCGCGATGCCGTCGCGTCCGCCTTCGGGTCGGCTGGTCAGCGCTGCTCGGCGTTGCGCCTGCTGCTGCTGCAGGAGGAGATCGCGCCGCGCGTCATCTCCATGCTGCGTGGTGCCATGGATGCTTTGTGCCTGGGCGATCCATGGAACCACGCGACCGACATCGGGCCACTGATCGACGAAGCCGCGCATACGCGTGTTTCGGTCTGGCTGCGGGAGGGCCCGGGGCAGGTGCTTCATCGTACGCCCGCGCCGGGGCGAGGGCACTTCATGCCGCCCACACTGGTCACGCTACCGGACATAGGCGCCTTGCGCGAGGAGGTGTTCGGCCCTGTGCTCCACGTGGCCACGTTCCCCGCTGGCGGCCTCGCCGCCGCCGTCGATGCGGTCAATGCGCTGGGGTATGGACTGACCATGGCGTTGCACAGCCGGATTGAGGCGCATCAGGCTTTATTGATCGAACATGCGCAGGTCGGTAATCTCTACATCAACCGCAATCAGGTTGGCGCCGTCGTCGGCAGCCAGCCATTTGGCGGCGAACGGCTGTCCGGTACCGGGCCGAAGGCTGGCGGGCCGCGGTATCTGCGCCGTTTCCTGCATGATGCGGGGGCGCTTCTCCTGCCGGCCCGGCACGATCTGCCTGGCCCAGTCGGTGAGACGAACTTCCTGCGCAGTATCCCGCGGGGTCTTGTGCAACTGATTGTCGATCCAAGCAGCGACCCAGCCACGGTCGATCACTTCCGGGAGCGTCTCGAAGCGGGCGGCAACAGAATCGCAGCCCTGACGAGCGGGACTATAAGCCCTGACGTCGTGGCCGTAGCACATGTCGGCAATGCGCAGGCGCGTCGGATGCTTCGGCAACAGCTAGCGGTAGAGCTGGGGCCTTTGCGACCCATCCTGACGCCAGCCGATCCCGATGATTGGTTCCAGCAGGAACGCTGCGTCAGCGTGGACTTAACGTCGGCCGGGGGCAACGCAGCGTTGCTTGGGAATGATGCTCAAGTCGAGCCCTGACCGGCGAATTGAGCAAGGGGAGTTCTGCCAGTCAAAGGCGCGGGAGTGGTCGGGCGATTAACCCCAGAGCAGGTTAGATTCCGGTTCCCACCGCTGCTCCAGATTTCTCCAGCCATTTCAATAGTTTGCAGGCTAAACTGCCCGACAGGCGCACGGACCTCCTGTGGCTCTGGGTGCAGGTTGGGGTGCACTTTTCGAGTGGCTGTGGGCGGCTTTGGGCGCACCTCGGCGAACAATCACCAGGTAGGCAGCCCTCAGGTCGTTGGATTGAACCGCTCCGGTTTCCCCGGAG
>Ga0105045_10003886_pt1 | contig 12917 bp, 7 predicted proteins | sample MAT02_FD_78089 | JGI IMG/M metagenome (GOLD analysis project Ga0105045, IMG submission 78089) | Freshwater microbial communities from Lake Fryxell liftoff mats and glacier meltwater in Antarctica - MAT-02 (megahit assembly) | ecosystem: Environmental > Aquatic > Freshwater > Ice > Liftoff...
AACTCACCAACGCATTTTCATTCCGAAAATTGTGAATATCCGTACCGGGCAATAAGCATAAACGTGTCGCGCGAGAGAAGGAAAGCGATGGTGATCAAGGCTTCCAACGTTTACGATGTGCTGATTGATTAAAATGGCCAAAGCGGTTTCGAGTGGTCGCGAGTATAGGATACGAGATGCGCTGATGGGTCAATAGGCCTGCTTTTTTTGCGCGCATTTGCAATTTCGAAATCTATATTCATTTGGATCAGAAGGTAAAACTGCCAATTATCGAAATATTTCACTCCACTGCGCATTGCAAAATCCACAGTTTGCTCGTGTTGCCATTTCGGCCACTTTACCGGTTGCGATCGCATGGCGTAAACTCCCAATGAAAAGCGCACCAATGCGCTGATAGTAGGTCTCAATACTTACAGGTTATTTTAGTTTGTAACCCGGACAGATGAATCGGATTGAAAATAAGGATCGGGTTCACCGATGTAATCGAAATAACTCTTCCGGTGGGTGACATCATCGGGATTTGCGTAGTAGAGTCCTGTTAGACGAGCCAATTCTGGATCGTTGCGATATTGAAAATCCAAGAGTGTCTGCTGGCTTGTAAAGGCTAAAATTGCACTTATTATGATTCCTACTACGAGTCGATTTGTCCACAGTCTTCGCGTGTCGTGCGTCTCCTGAGCCGATGAAGCTGCAGAATTGGAAAATTGAAGGAATAAAATACAGCCCGCGCAAAACACCAGAGCGACCTTCAGAATGATGTCGTCCATAGGCCAGTATTGCAATTTGAACAACACGCCAACAGCAGCGATAGAGAGCGCATATCCCGCTGCAATAAGAGGTGCCTTTGCAGATAATGCCGTATTGCCTCTACTTTGGGCCATTAATCCTAAGTACAAATAGAGTATTGACAAAATGCTGAGTGTAAGTACAAGCATGATCCCACCAAAAGGCCACTGCTGCATTTTAAAGACTACCGCGATGAAAACCAGAAATAATAGAATTCGTTCTACGAGTGGCATATGTTAATGATTGATCTGACAGGTAAAATTAATGGATTTTTCAGATCGGCCATATTGGTCTGACAGGCATTCAAGGCGCTAATTTTTTGATTGGCTCTTTTCCATTTGCAGCCGCCTTCATTTCTGTGAATGAGAAAGCTCTCGATTTATCGCACTGTCTCAGTACTGGGTCACCTTTATCGAAAGTTACAGCGACTTCCGTCTTGCCATTATCTATTCAGCTTCTTATACCCGTGCGACTTTTGGTAATCGGACCCCGCCCGATCTCTCTAACGATCTATCTTTAGAAGATTGGTGTTCTTTTGAATAAGTTTGATCGAAGCATACCAAACCAAACCAAAAACCAAAACCCAAAGCCAATAGGAGTTCAGATTTACAGCCTGTAAACCATCCAAATAACTGCCCAATGACTTGAATGCAAAAATCACCACGCAAAGATTCAGAATTCCTGTTTTCTCTTGCCTGATTATTTTCACCCAGCTAAAGGAGTGTTTTGCAGGTTTCCATCCCTTTACAGAAGGTATTATGAGTGGTGTACCAGCCGAATATGCTTCATACCCCTCACCGTATTTGTCTCGTAAATAAGCTTCTTCGGCAAAAATGATGCGCTCGTAGTAAAGCCAGTATAATAAAACGAAGAAACACACGAACCATAAATCTTGGGTGAAAAGTGCAATTCCCAACCACATGAAAAAATTGCCCACATAGAGCGGATGGCGGCATAGAGAATACGCACCAGATTTGTTTATCTCATCTGCAATTTGTCCTTCCGCGGTATTCCTGCCCGAGGTATTATCGCCGGAAAATCCGACGGCAAAAACTCGAATGAGGAGACCAAATAAACTTATTGAAATACAAATTAGATCATAGAGCAAGCCAGAATATGGGACCGCTCGATTTAAATGATTGAAGACATAAACAGAAAGCCCGCATGTGAGTATGAGAAGTGGTAGAAAACTACGGTATTTGAAAAGGAAATTTCCTTGCGCTTTGAGTTGTTGAACGAACATTCTGATACCCTTTCGAAGTGAAAATAATATTTTAAAAGCGCAATTTCACTACCAAACTTGTAGAAATTTGGGATCGCCGTTTTGATCGGGCTACCTATCCAACCTTTTTCATTCCAAATACAAGTAGAATTTAGCTTTTCTTTGGTTTGCATTATGAAAATACTCATAGTAGAAGATGAACGCTCGCTTCGGGAAGCAATAGGAAATTTTCTTTCCAGTGAAGGCTATCGCTGCGAAATGGCTGAAAATTTCGAAATAGCTTCCGAGAAGATGAGTCTGTATGAGTACGATTGTGTGTTGCTGGACATCACGCTTCCCGGTGGAAATGGATTGAAACTTTTAGATGCTTACAAGAAGGATGAAAAGAAAGGTGGTGTAATCATTATCTCCGCCCGCGATTCGCTGGATGACAAAGTTTCTGGGCTGGAGCTAGGGGCCGACGACTACCTAACAAAGCCTTTTCATCTTCACGAGCTCAGCGCAAGAATCAGTTCCCTTATTCGCCGATTGAACTTTCAAGGCAACAGGGTAATTAAATTTGAAGACATTGAAATTAAACCCGATTCGCGAGAGGTAAGCATAGCAGAAACAAGCATCCATCTCACCCGCACCGAGTTTGAATTGCTACTCTTCTTCGTTCAAAACCAAAGCAGGGTAATTTCAAAAAGCGCCATTGCGGAGCATATTTACGGGGATAATTCGGACATGGCCGATTCCTATGACTTCATCTACTCCCAAATTAAGAATCTTCGCAAGAAATTGAATGAACATAGCTCCAACGATTACATTCATGCAGTGTATGGCGTGGGATATCGCCTTTCGGGAAAATGAAGCTCCTCACCAAAACCAACCAGTACGCCTTCTTGATGGTAGCTTCCGTGCTTCTTGTAGGTGCGGTCTTCCTTCATTTTACGCTCCAATATGTCATTAGCGAAGAAGTATCCGAAATTCTAGAGACGGAGCTTGAAGAATTTACACATGCGGTAGGTCAAGACCCCGAATTCGTGCGAACAGAGTCCACCGCCGAATTAGAAATTTCAATAGTGAGTAAAATTCATTCGCCCGATGCTTTTCGAGATACGTTGATCTACAGTGCGTATGAAGAAGAATTTATACCCTACCTCCAACTCACCGCTTACCGCAAGATTAATGATCAATACTTCCGATTCACCTTCCGCGAATCGCTTATAGAATCAAATGACATCGTTGCTGTGCTTGTCGGCGTATTCATCGTAATCTGTCTGCTGCTCTTCATTGGTATTATAATGCTCAACAAGTACCTCTCCGGCCATTTGTGGAAACCATTTTATATTATGCTCGACAAACTGAAAGTCTACGAAATGGGCGATCAAATCTACGCAGCAAACTCCGGATCGGATATTGAAGAGTTCAATACCCTACAAGGGGCGCTTGAAGGTCTTTCCCGTAAAATTCATTCAGACTACAACAATCTCAAGGAATTTACCGAAAATGCAAGCCATGAACTTCAAACACCATTGGCAATTATTAAATCGGAAATCGACCTACTCCTTCAAGATTCCCATCTTCCAGATCACCTTCAGCGCTTAGGTATTATTGAAGAAACCGTAAATAGAGTGGCCGCAACAAACAAGGCCCTACTCACACTCAGTAAAATTGAAAACGATCAGTTTCGGGGGAAATCCACGATTGACTTATCAGCTCTAATTACGGATATCCTAGAACAACTATCCGACTTCATTGGAGCGAAAGAGCTCACCATACAATTTGCTAATGAGCCTTATGAGATTCTAAAAAACGCCCCATTGCTCCGAATTTTATTTCAGAACGTGTTGAGCAACGCCGTGAAACACAATGTTCAGCAGGGGGTCATCATAATTCGCCTGGAACCGAATAAGATCGTGATAAAAAACTCCAGCTCCGAAGTTTTTATCGATCCTGATTTGGCCTTTCAACGGTTTGCTAAAGCAAATCCTGCCAGTCCGTCGCCCGGACTTGGATTGGCCATAGCCAGTAAAATTGCCGAGAAACTTGAACTTAGGTTGGATTATCAAATTCAAGAAGGTTTGCATGCACTTACGCTGACATTCTAGCCCTACTTACAAATTTTCTCCAAATTGATTTCTCAGTTTTGCCGCTCACAAAAAAGAGGCAGCATGAAGCTTACCAAGCTTAACCAACGTAAAATTAAATGGCTTAACACCCTGAGATGGCTATTTCTCTTCTCTATTTTACTTACGGCTATGCCAGTAAAAAGTCAACAGAAATCGATCACTATTTCCGGAAATTTAAAAAACCAGGCAGACGGCTTAGCACTACCCTTTGTGAACATAATCGTTAAAACATCGACAGACTCCACTTTCGTGAGCGGCACTATATCGAACGAAAGCGGAGTTTTCACTCTCGCTGGGTTAAGCCCCGGTGAATACCTGCTCGAAGCAAGCTTCATTGGATTTAAAAAATTTAACCGTCCCTTTTACGTGGGCTCCAACTCGGCATTTTTGAATCTCGGCGATCTAACTTTAGAACAGAACTTTGAAGAATTGGGTGAAGTGATTATAAGCGGAGAAGCCGATAATGTGAGCGGTACATTAGATAAAAAAACATACAATGTGGATCAGAATGTAAGCCAAGGAGGCGGTAGCGTGCTCCAATCTATGCAAAGCTTACCGGGCATTACCACCCAGGATGGTGAACTGCAACTCCGCGGAAATAACCAAATAATGATTTTAATTGATGGTAAGCAGACAAGTATTACCGGTTTTGGAAATCAAAATGGATTGGACAACATTCCAGCTTCGGCGGTAGAACGGATAGAAATCATCAATAACCCTTCCGCCAAATATGATGCAAATGGAAATGGTGGAATCATCAATATCATTCTTAAGAAAGAAGACCAAACCGGATTCAACGGAAAAGTCGGACTAACCGCAGGATTGGGAGCCCTTTGGGTGAAAAAAGAAAACTTACCGGGCATACGTCCGCAATACCGAGCTACGCCCAAAATTAGTCCTTCAATTTCGCTCAATTATAGAAAGAAGAACATCAACTATTTCTTTCAAGCCAACAATCTCTATACAGAAACGCTCAACAAGAACGAATTCATTACCCGCAGCTATGCAGACGGGACTGTGGTTAAACAGCAATCGAAACGAAACAGGAATACCAACTTTTTCACTTCTGGCACGGGTGTAGACTGGCAGATCGACGAGCGCCAAAGCCTGACTGTTTCCGCATTTTTCAGCCAAGAAGCGATTAAAGATCTCGGCGATCAACCCTTCTTCAATGAAGACCTGAACGAGCGCTTACGCTTATGGCAATTTTTGGAAGATGAAGTCCTTACCGCGGTTATGGGTTCTGCGGTATACGAATATAAATTCATTGAGCCTGGAAGGAAACTCCGAATCGGTTTCAACTATAGCTTTGATCGGGAGGACGAAAAGTACTTTTTTGACAATACCCTGCCGACCTACGAAAGCCAGGAATCTTTCTTTCTAATTGCAGACCAGCAGGTGGCAGATTTAACCGTAGACTACACCCTTCCGCTCAAACACGGTGTTTTCGAGTCGGGGATAAAATATCGAAGAAGGGTGATACCTACGAATATGCAATTCAATCCGGGTAACAACTCACCTTTGGATACCAATGCGGATGGAAAAGCAACCTATCAGGAAACGATTCCGGCAGTGTATGGCAATTACCGATACGAAGTAAAAAAGCTTGATATGGAGCTCGGCATGCGGATAGAATATGTCGATTTGACCTACGAAGTAGATCCCAACCACAACACCTATAAGAGTAATGGATACCAATACCTTCAGCTCTTTCCGAATGCCCGGGTGACTTACAATTTAAATCCTGAGAACAAAATTTCCGCCTTTTTCAACCGCCGGGTAGATCGCCCCGATGAAGTAGATATTCGCATCTTTCCGAAATACGACGACGCCGAAATTATAAAGGTGGGCAACCCTGCATTAAATCCACAATTCACCAATTCATTTGAAGTTGGCTACAAAACTATATGGGAAAAAGGCTATTTCTACGCTGCGGCTTACCACCGAATCTCCGATGGCACCATCACTCGCATTGCCACTACCGCTCCCGGAAGCAATCTCATCTACAATATATCGCAGAATGCTGGTCGGAGCTACAATACCGGTCTGGAAGTATTAGTGAGCAGAACGCTTTCCGATGAGATTTCGATAGATCTGAATGCAAATATTTATCGAAATCAGATCAATGCTTTTACCGTGGTGAATCTTTATCCGGTAGCTTCTGTTTTTACTGCCGGTAAACAGGATCTCGTATCTGGAAACATAAAAGGAATCATTAACCTGAAGGTTGCAGATCGTTGGGATGCGCAGCTTACAGCCATCTACCTGGCACCCGATATTATTCCACAGGGCAAAATTGATGCGCGCTTTTCGCTCGATTTCGGACTGAAAAGATCGCTCCAAGGTGGCAAAGGTGAGCTATTCATTAACGCCACCGACTTGCTCAATACCATGGTGATACGAAAGCAGATTGATGGCAATGATTTTAGTTACACAAGTGCCGATTTCTATGAAACACAGGTAATAAGGATTGGGTATAGTTGTAAATTCTGATCAAATCGTTTTACATTTTGAAACGCCTTTTTTGAAATGGGTGTTACCTCATATAATCAGCACTCTTTGAACAAGTCTTGTGGCCTTTCTTTCAATTCAAACCACTGTTTGCAACGTCAATCTTCGCGTAATATTTACAGGTCCCAGTCGCTTTCACCGGATGACGTTTCCTTTGGCAGTATGAAAAAGGTGCAGTTGTACTGCCTTTTCAAGCAAAGAGCGTCACACCAAAATGGGTATAATTTCCTCCTTTTGAAGTGTTAAAGTAACCAGAAATTTTTCTAATTCACCCACAATTGATATTGGAAATTGCCGTTCATTTGCTCACCAAATATCATCAGACCATTTTCGTAACCGCTATGCGCATCACGTGTTTTACAATTTGTTTAATTGTGACGGTGTGCGTTGCAAAGGCACAAACGCCTTCGTACACCATCTCCGGCACTATTACCGACGCTGCTTCTGGTGAAGTTTTGATAGGCGCTACGGTGTACGATTACCTTTCTGGAAAAGGAACAACTGCCAATTCATACGGATTTTACAGCCTAACCTTGCCTTCCGATTCGGTGAAGCTACGGTATGCTTATGTGGGGTATGAGGCGCAGAGCCAAAGCTTTTATTTCAACGCAAACCGATCACAAGATATCGAAATGGGTGGACTCACGGAGTTGCAAGGCGTGGAAATACGCGGCACCCAAAAAAACGATCTAATCGAACGATCGCAAATGAGCACAAACGACATTCCACTCGATAAGGTGAGGGATTTGCCTGTGCTACTGGGCGAACGCGATATCATGAAGACCATCCAACTGCTACCCGGTGTGCAGAGCGGCTCCGAAGGAAGCGCCGGTCTCTACGTACGCGGCGGCGGGCCCGATCAAAATTTGATTCTGATAGATGGAGTACCTATATACAATGCGAACCATCTTTTCGGGTTCTTTTCGGTTTTTAATACCGATGCTATCAATTCGGTAAATCTCATCAAAGGTGGTTTTCCCGCCGAATACGGTGGTAGACTAAGCTCGGTAATTGACATCCGAATGAAAGAAGGCAATTCCAAAAAGATTCACGGAGAAGGCGGTATTGGCCTTATTGCTTCGCGACTCACGCTTGAAGGACCAATTATTAAGGATAAGACCTCGTTTATAATTTCTGGACGGCGCACCTACATCGATGTGCTCACTCGGCCCCTTATCCGGGCTCAGGGCGACGTAGACGGGGGTTATTATTTCTACGATCTCAATGCTAAGGTCAATCATAAATTTTCGGATAGGAGCAGGCTTTATTTGAGCGGCTATTTTGGCAAGGATCGCTTTTACGCGAAAGATAAATACGAATACGGAAGCGGCGAAACCCGTCAGGAAGACAGCTACGAAGCGCGGCTGCAATGGGGAAACGAAATAGGTGCTCTTCGTTGGAACTATATATTCAATCCACGGCTTTTCAGCAATACTACCGTTACATACAGCAATTACCAATTTGACATTTTCAGCGAATCGAATTACAGCTACGTGGAAAATGGCAATACCGTTAAAAACTCTTCCAAAATAGAATACCTCTCCGGAATCCGTGATTTAAGCGCGAAAATGGACTTTAATTTTCTGCCAAATCCCGACCATTACATTAAGTTCGGCGGAGCTTACACTTACCACCGCTTCAATCCAGGTGTAAACCGCTACCGCGAAAATTCGGTCGATGCCGTGCAGGACACCTCTTACGGATCTTCTAAAATTTACGCCGATGAATTTTACATTTATGCGCAAGACGATTTCAAAATTACAGATCGACTCAAGGTAAATGGAGGTCTCCACTTCTCGGGTTTCATTGTAGAAGGAACAGACTATTATTCGCTCCAACCGCGCGTTTCCGGAAGGTATCTGCTCACAGAGCGCACAGCACTGAAAGCGTCATTTGCCAGTATGGCTCAGTTCTTACACCTGCTTACCAATGCAGGTATTGGCCTACCCACCGACCTTTGGGTACCACCTACTGCCAATATAAAACCGCAGACAGCACAGCAGCTAGCAGCCGGAGCTGCTCGCCAACTCAATGATGGGTATGAAGTGAGCATCGAAGGATATTACAAATGGATGAATAATTTGATCGAATACAAGGACGGTGCTTCCTTTTTAGCAAATGCCAATGACTGGCAAACCAAGGTGGAAACCGGAAGGGGTTGGAGTTATGGCGGAGAAGTATTATTCGAAAAGAAGGCAGGCAAAACTACCGGGTGGATCGGCTATACACTTTCCTGGAGCGATCGGCAGTTTGAAGAGCTCAATAATGGTGAGAAATTCCCATATCGCTACGATCGTCGACACGACGTATCAGTGGCACTCACTCATAAATTCAACGAGCGGGTAGATGTAGGTGTGGTATGGGTGTATGGCACTGGCAATGCTGTGACCTTGCCCACCGAGCGATACCGCCCAGCAACGGGTTTTAATTCTTTTGGCAATGACGTGGGCTTTATCGAATCGCGAAATAATTACCGCATGCCAGCTTACCATCGCTTAGACGTCGGTGTGAATTTCCGCAAGGATACCCGCTACGGAACCCGCGTGTGGAGTTTCGGATTGTACAATGCTTACAGCCGCCAGAACCCTTTCTTCCTTTACTTTTCGAACGATCGATTTGGGAATACCCGACTCACACAGGTTAGTCTTTTCCCAATTATACCTTCGTTTAGCTATAATTTCAAATTCTAAGGATATGTCCGTAAAAAATCAGCTCAAACTCACCGCAGGCATTTTAGCGGTTATCGCTTTGTCAGGTTGTGAAAAATACCTCGACTTCGAAGGAGATGATGCCAAACCGCGCCTGGTGCTCAATGGCGTTTTCACCGTCGATTCGGCATTCACTGTCGAACTTTCAAACAGCGCAGGTTATATCGACAATCGCCCTTTGCGTGTGCTTACTACGGGCAAGGTAGCCGTATTCAGTAGCGATGGCACCTTCATTGATTCGCTTTACCATACCGGCGAGGGCATTTATCGCAGCAATGCGGTGGGCGAAGCAAACAAGACCTACATCGTGCAAGCTTCCGTAATTGGGCTTGGTACAGTTTCAGCGAGCGATTATATACCATCCGTAGTTCCAATTGCGAGTTGGGATACTACGATCGTTTCGGTCACAGAGTATGACTACACCGATGAAAGGCTCGAAGTAACTTACACTGTTAGTGACCCGTCTGGAATTGCGAATTATTATGCCATCGAAGCTTACAGATTAATTTCCTACTACATTTCTCCCAATTACGATCCTAATACCGGCGAGCTCACGCTGGATACCATTTACTTCGATGAGCCCGAGAAGAGTTTAATTTATTTCAGCACTACCGACCCAATTTTGATTAACGAAGGTGTTTTGTCAATAGATCAAATTTCGCTCTACTCCAATAGTTTGGTTTACAGCGATGAACTTTTCGACGGTCGGTTGCAATCTTTTAGAATCTTGCTCGATGGCTACCTTGCACAGCAAGAAGGAAGCGTTATCAGCATCGAACTCAAATCATGCTCCGAAGCATATTTTAAATACAAGCGCTCACTTGACGCTTTTTTTGCCGCCGAAGGCGACCCTTTTGCACAACCAGCGCAGGTTTACAATAATATTCTTGGTGGTGGCTTAGGTATCTGGGCAGGTTATGGGGTGTATGTGGTGGATATTGAGATGTGAAAATTGGCTACCTATCTGGGTTGTGATGTCGCCCTATAAGTGCGTGGATTTAACAGTTTATAAATTCCAAAGATCTCGCTATCCGAGTAGGTAACCCTATGTGCTTATTGCCCACTTCGCTACCAATTCTGCAGTCTTCATTGATTGCGTTTTCTCAACAGATGTTTTAATAGCGCGAATCTGGATCGCGCGGTGGAATGGGCAAAGCGAAAATTCAAACTTCATATTCAAAAAAAAAACCGAACTAATGTCCGGTTCTTTTAAATCTTCTAAAATCTGAATCGCTTACTTAATCTCGTAAGCCGTCGTTTCTTTGAATACTGTGCGGTATTTGAGTTTCGCAAGGAGTAGATACATCACTGGCACAATTACCAGCGTAAGGAAGGTTGCGAAGGTCAATCCAAAAATAATTGTCCAGGATATAGGGCCCCAAAATATTACGTTATCTCCACCCACATAAATCTGTGGATCAAACGAACTCAGCAGCGTGAAGAAATTGATATTCAAACCAATGGCCAATGGAACTAAGCCAAGAATAGTGGTTACGGCAGTAAGAATTACCGGTCGAAGTCTCGTTTTCCCACCGGCAATAATGGCCTTCACCGTTTCCGGAAAAGGTAGATGCTGCGCATCGGTTAAGCCCAGTTCATCGCGGCGGCGAGCCCGTATCAAATTTGTGTAATCGATCAACACAATAGCATTGTTTACCACAATTCCCGCAAGGGAAATGATACCAATCATGGTCATAATGATAACGAAATTCATCTGGAATGCCAGCAGGCCCAGAAGCACGCCAATCAAACTGAAGAGCACCGCAAAGCCAATGATAAACGGCGTTGAAACAGAATTAAATTGCGCTGTAATTATCAGAATTATCAGGAACAGTGCTATGGCTAAGGCGGAACTCAAAAAAGCCAATTCCTTTGCTTGCTCTTCCTGCTGACCGGTAAACATCACCTTATTGCCCGCTCCAAATTCATATTCATCCGAAAGCTTTTTGATCTCTGCTACAATTTCATTGGCATTGTAATCGGTAAGTACATTGGAGGTAAGGGTAATCACACGGTCGAGATCGCGCCGCTTAACTGCCGAAAATGTGCTCGATTTTTCGGCTGTAGCCACCGATGAGATCGGCACCTGAACAATCTTGCCGGTAGCTTGATCGCGGAAGGTGAGTCGCATGTTGAGCAGCGCATCTTCATTGTCACGATAGTGCTTCATCAAGCGCACATTGATTGGATAATCGTCTTCCCCGTCTTTAAAGGTCGATACTTCCCGGCCAAACAGCGCGGTGCGCAAAGCATCGCCTATTTGATAAGTCGAAAGGTTCAGCTGCTGCGCTTTTGCGCGATCGATGATGATTGGCATTTCAGGTTTTCCATTCTCGACATCGAGCTTTAATTCTTCCAATCCGGCAATATTATGATCTTCGATGAAGGCTTTAAAACCTTGGGCATCGGCCATAACCCGTTCGTAGTCATCGCCTCGGATTTCCACGTTTACTGGCGCTCCCTGGGGCGGCCCACCCTCATTCTTACTCACGGTAATCTGCGTGCCCGGATAGCCTTGAAGCGCATCGCGCACTTCTTCCATTACATCGCTGGAAGCTATACCTTCGCGATCTTGAAATTTTGTGAATTGCACAGTGATCCGCGCTTTATGCGGTGTATTCGCCAGTGATGGCCCCTGCATCGGATCACTCGTGCCGGCGCCCACCTGCCCTATTACCGATTCGATCATAAATGATTCTATTGGATTTTTAGGATCGGTGTAATACTTGTCTAAGGTTTGAATGACCTTTTGCTCAAGTGCTTTAGTCACCTTGTTGGTTTCTTCGATGTCGGTACCGATAGGCTTCTCAATAAAAATATTCAAATACTGGGGCTCGTTGCTAGGGAAGAATTCTACCTGTGGTGGGAAGACCTTCATTAAAGCAATTGAAGCGAAAAGCAAGACCGTAGTACCTATAAGGAAGAATTTCGGTCGACCGGCAACAAGCGCAAATTTTAAAAAATTCTCATAGGCGTTTTCCAACTTCGGAAGTCCTGAATTTTGAAGCCGACGTGTACCTGGATCGAGTACGTAGTAGTAAAGGAAGCTCAACAAACCAGCTATGATGGCTAAATTGCCAATGGTAACGAGTGCCTTGATATCCGTACTCAACCCGATAGCATCGAAAAAAATACCAACTCCAATTAAGATCAGCCCGTTGCGAATGGTTTTTGCCTTGTTGGGGCGTTCTTCGCCCACTTTCATGTACATGGCAACCAACACCGGATTAATCACCAAAGCCACAAATAAGGACGAACTGAGTACTATGATCAACGTTATCGGGAGGAAATACATAAACTCGCCCATTAACCCCGGCCAAAACGCCAGCGGTAGGAAGGCGGCCAGTGTAGTAGCAGTAGAGGCAATAATGGGCACCGCTACTTCTCCTACCCCGAGCGTAGCCGCGTCCACTGCCGAATAGCCTTCATCCATCAATCGATACACATTTTCGACGACCACAATTCCATTGTCCACAAGCATCCCTAAGGCCAGAACCAAGGCGAAAAGCACCATTACGTTTAGGGTAACCCCGAGTGCACCCAGTATCATGAAACTCATCAGCATACTGAGCGGTA
>Ga0105045_10003887_pt1 | contig 12914 bp, 10 predicted proteins | sample MAT02_FD_78089 | JGI IMG/M metagenome (GOLD analysis project Ga0105045, IMG submission 78089) | Freshwater microbial communities from Lake Fryxell liftoff mats and glacier meltwater in Antarctica - MAT-02 (megahit assembly) | ecosystem: Environmental > Aquatic > Freshwater > Ice > Liftoff...
ATGTATCGACGATGATCTTGCGCCCCGTAAGTCCGCAATCACCCTCGGGGCCGCCGATGATGAAGAGGCCGGTCGGGTTGATGTGGTATTCGGTCTCGGGAGTGAGAAGCTCGCCGGGAATGACGGCCTCGATCAGTTCCTTTTTGAGGATCTCACGAATCTCGGCGGTGGTGATGTCGGCGCTGTGCTGGGTCGAGACGACGACGGCGGTGACACGGGTCGGCTTGCCGTCGACGTATTCCATCGAGACCTGCGTCTTGGAATCGGGGCGCAGCCAGGGGTGCGTGCCGCTCTTGCGGAGATCGGTGATGGACCGTCCGAGCTGGTGCGAGTAGGCGATCGGCGCAGGCATGAGCGAAGGGGTCTCGCGCACGGCGTAACCGAACATGATGCCCTGGTCACCGGCGCCCTGCTCGGCGGTCTCTTTGCCGGCGGCGGCGGCGGCATCGACGCCCTGGGCGATGTCGGGCGACTGCTGGCCGATCGCGTTCAGGAAGAAAAAGGTGTCTGCATTGAACTTGCAATCCGCATTGGTGTAGCCGATCTCGACCATGGCGGCCTTGACGACCTCGCGGTAGTCGAAGGTCGCGCTGGTCGTAATCTCACCGCCGAGAACGACGATGTTGTCTTTCACCATCGTTTCACAGGCGACCCGTGAGGTCGTGTCCTGCTCTAAACACGCATCGACGATCGAGTCGGAGATGGTGTCACATACTTTGTCAGGGTGCCCTTCGGTTACTGACTCGGACGAAAAAATATAGGAGTTTGCCATGTCGTATTTACAAATCTTGATTCGTTGATAGAATAATCGACCCGATCATGTCGTCAATTTTAAAATCACTGCGATTGATCGCTGATCCGACCCGCCTGCGGATTGTCAATCTTCTCCGGCGCGAGAACCTTTCCGTGGTCGAGTTGCAGGACATCCTCGGGATGGGTCAATCGCGAATTTCCTCGCAGCTCTCGCAATTGCGTCTCGCAAAGCTGGTAACGGACCGGCGCTCGGGCAAGAACATCATTTACACCTTCGGGAACGACACGGCGGAGATCGACGAGAGGCTCCTCCAGGCACTCGACCTCGCCATGTCGGACATCGATGAGATCGCCGACGACTGTGCTTCCCTCGATCTCACCCTCGCGAAGCGGAAGGACAAGGCGAGGGCTTACTTCGACGCACTGGCGGGCAAATTCGGCCGCACTTACTGTCCCGGCCGGTCCTGGAAGGCGCTCGCGGAGACGCTCCTTAAACTGATGCCGCCGATGGTCATCGCCGATCTGGGCGCGGGCGAAGGGACTTTTTCCCAGCTCCTCGCGCAGCGGGCGGAAAAAGTCATCGCGGTGGATAACTCGGAAAAGATGGTCGAATACGGCGCTTCGGTCGCCCGGGAAAATGGTTATCACAATCTAGAATACCGCCTCGGTGAGATCGAGTCCCCGCCCATTGACGACGGCACGGTGGACCTCGCCTTTTTCAGCCAGTCCCTTCACCACGCCGAGAACCCCGACCGCGCTATCGCGGCGGCGCACCGCATCCTGAAACCGGGCGGACGCATCATCATCCTTGATCTCCTGAAGCATCAGTTCGAAGACGCACGAGATCTCTACGCGGATATCTGGCTGGGATTTTCGGAGCTGGAGATCTCCCGCTTCCTGAAGAACGGCGGGTTTCGCGAGATCGAGATTTCGGTCGTGGACCGCGAGCCGGACTCGCCGCATTTCCAGACGGTGATGGCGCTGGCGCAAAAGTGAGCGTAGGTTTTGTCGAAGAGATGCTGATTATCCAAATCGGCTAATTTCCCGCCTTTTCACGCGTCCTAGCTGCATCGTGTCCACGTTTTCTCCATCCGCCTTCCTCTCCCGCTTTTCCGCGATGTTGCTGACGGCTGCGGCCATGGTGCCCCTGACCGGCCCGGCGCACGCCGATTGGAAGATCGAGGATCAGTCCCCGGCCCAGAGCCCGGATTCGCCGCTCGTCGTTGAAAAGAAGGTCATCAGCCAGGCTGGCGAGACCGGCTTTTTCTCGACTCGCCGTATCGATCTCGTCTGGTTCAACGCCTCGGAGTTCACGTTTAAAGTAATCGACAATGGTCCGATGGAGACGCCGCACTATCCGGGGCTCGGGGCGGCGATGCAGGAGCACGGATGCCTCGCGGGCTGCAACGGCGGATTTTTTCTCAAGGATCACGCCCCCTCCGGACTGATGATCGCCGACGGAACCTCGCTCGGGCGCTTCGGCGAAGGATCTCTCCTGAGCGGGGTGCTGCTCTCGAGCGGCAATCGCAACCCCTACCTCCTCCGCCGGGCCGAGTATGACGGCGCGAAATACAAGGCCACCGACCTGATTCAGGCCGGTCCCTTTCTCGTCGATCAGGGTGCTACGGTGCGGGGTCTCTCGCCCGAGAACTCGCGTCGGCGCACTTTCGTCCTCCACGACGGGGGAAAATGGTTCGCCCTCGGCCTGTCCGACGCTTTTACGTTGGCGGAACTGGGGCTCATCCTCGCCCGGCCCGATTTCTCTCCATCGCGTAAGATCCACCGGGCGCTCAATCTCGATGGCGGATCTTCTTCCGGCCTGTATTACGAGCGCGGCAGCGCCGGGGAACCGCTCCAGATCGAGCCCTACAAGACCGTACGCAACTTCGTCGGGATCGTCCCGAGGGCTCGTCCGCGTTAAAGGGGAAAAGAACCTGTCACGAAAATGCGGTGCGGGGATATACTTCCCCGTGAGCGAAATGGTAAATGAAGACGAACTCGTCGTCCGCGTGCAAAGGGGAGATCTGGCAGCCTTTGAGCGGCTCCTCGATCTCCATAGCTCGCACCTGCGTGCCTTCGTCGCGATGAAACTGCCCGTGTCCCACCTCATCGACGAGATCGCCCACGAGACTTTCGTCTTTTCCCATCGCCACATCATGGACTTCAAGGCCGGGCCGGATTTCGGGAAATGGCTGCGGGCGATCGCCTTTAACCTCATTCGCAAGGAGACCCTGCGCCACCAGCGCCTCGCGAAAAATCAGGACAAATTCCTCGAGCACCATCTCGTGCAGCAGTCGGTCCGCGGTGACTTGTCGGCAGAACTGCCTCTCGTGAACTTTCTCGAGGAATGCCTCAGCCGCCTCCCCGAGCAGCAACGCAAGCTGCTCGAACACAAATACACTCTCTCGGAATCCTCCCGTGAGATCGCGAACGCCTTCGGGCAAAGCGAAGCCTGGGTCCGGACGACCCTCTGCCGGGTCCGCACCGCCCTGCGCCAGTGCATTGACCAGAAATTGAACGGCTCTCCGGAGCTCCTCTGACCCTTCCATACTTTGAACTCTGAACATTTAGAAGCTTACCTCGCGGGCGAACTCGACGAAAACGGTCGTCGTCAGGTGGAGCACGCCCTCCGCCATGACAGCGATCTCCGCGCGAGCTTCGTCGCGCAGGCGCAGATGGAGGCCGCGCTGAAGGTTCTCCTCGGAAACGCAGCGAGTGAGAGTTCGCAGAATTTCAACCGGGGAGTGCTCGCCCGTCTCCGCGGTGAAGGCGCCGGTGACAATCGTGGTTTTGCCAAGTCCGTCCTCACCGAGATCGTCGAAGAACGCGAAGGCCTCCGTCCGTTGCGCTGGCCAATACTCGTGAAAACGGGACTGATCTCGGCCGCCGCCTCGATCGGGCTCCTTCTTGCGCTGCAGACGATTATTTTCAATGAGGGGCAGAGGGACGGAACTCGTTCGCGCGAGCCCGTGCCCACCGCCGGCTTCGCGGCCCGCATTGAGAAGAGTGAAAACGTTCGCTGGGCTGAAGACACGGAAACCCGGATCCGCGAGGATGGATGGCTCCCGATCGGCTTCCTCAATCTGGAATCAGGGACTCTCCTCATCGCTTTCAACTCCGGCGCCACTGCCGTCGTGGAAGGCCCCGCGCAGATGAGCATCGAATCGGGAAACCGCATGTTTCTGAAATCAGGCCGCCTCACCGCAGACGTGCCCCCTGCTGCCTCCGGCTTCACCGTCAATACTCCGCGACTCAACGCAGTGGACATCGGGACACGTTTCGGCGTTACGGTGGAAGGCAATGGAGATTCGGAGCTCCACGTCATGGAAGGTGAAGTCGAGGTCAGCCGGGCCAGCGGCAACTCCGTCGCGACTCTCGTGCGTGAGGGGCTCGCCCTCCGTGCCGACAGCCGGACCCGCAGCGAGCTGATCCCCATCCCCTACGCCGGCGATCATTTTAAACTCCGACTCGGAGACGTCACCGTCCCGCAACCCGCTCTCTTCTACAATTTCGATGAATCCGTCGGCGCGATTGTCGAAGATTCCGGGATGAGCCCTCTCATTGACGTGCCCATCATCGCCCCCGGCGAACTCGACACATCCCCCCGCCGCGCCCCCGGTCACAGCGGGGGCGGCCTGGTGTTTAAACCGGGGGAAGTTCTCGATGTGCCCCTGTCACGGGAGTTCCGCATCGAATCCCCCCACACCGTGACTTTTTGGGTCAAGCTCCCACCTAGGATCGGTCAAAGCGATCAGGACCAGATCCTCGAATATGGGCGTGAAGGCCTCAGTTGGAAGGTGAGTTGCAATCTAGAATCCGGGATGGGCGTCCGCGGTGCCCTGAAAGTGGACAGCCCCGAGGGTCATGTCATCGGTAGCACGGACTTGGCTGACGGAAATTGGCATCATGTCGCCTATCGTTTCATCGGCGGCGGGGATATTGACATCGCCTCGCATGTTCAACTTTTTGTGGACGGTAAACCCGAGACCCTGAGCGATTCCCGCTCCGGCTCGATCCGTCCTTCCCGAGCGGGCAATCTCCGCCTGGGAGGAAGAATGGAAGAGGGATTTACAGGATGGATCGATGAACTTTCCTTTTATCAGGAAGCCGTTTCCACCCTGACAATCCAAGGTCTCGGCAATTGAGATCTTGCTTTAAACTTGTAATTATCATAAATTTTTTCTATTTTGTCACAAAGTGTGCCGGACCCGCTATACCTCTTTAGAATTCACTTCGTTTAAAACTCCAAATGACTACCAGAACCTTGAAAACCCTGTTATTTGCCCTCTTCGGCGGGCTCTTTCTGACGGCAGCCTCTGTCCAGGCTGAGATGCGCACGTGGACCTCGGCCGACGGAAAAACCTTGCAAGCGGACTTTTCCGGGACTGCCGGAGCCGGGGCGAACGCCGTCGTGAAGCTCAAGCTCGCGGACGGCTCGGTGATCGATTATCCCGTCGCCAAGCTCAGCGAAGCAGATCGCCTCTTCGTCAAGGGCAACCTCCCGACCGATCCTGCCGCGCTCGCCGCCGAGATCGATAAACTTGTCCTTAACAAACTGAAAGAGAGCTACTACGGACTCCGCGAGGAACTCGCCGCCCTCCCCCAGAAGGCTGATCTCACCGCCGATGAAAAAGCAAAGCGCAAAGAGGAGATCAATAAGGAGATGTTGATGTGCGTCCCCAATGAGATGACGAACGACAACCAGTTCCTTCGCCGCATTTACGTTGACGTCGCGGGCCGTATCCCCACTTTCGACGAGGCCGAGGCATTCCTCAACGACCGGGCTCCCAACAGGCGCGCCCTCCTCATCGACAAGCTTCTCGATTCCGAGGGATTTGTGATGCGCATGTACACCTATTATGCCGACATCCTCCGCATCCGCGAGGGCGTCACGATGATGGGCAACGGGGATATCAAGGTGGATCCTTACATGGAGTACATCAAAGCGAGCATCCGTGAGAACAAGCACTATGACGAACTCGTCCGCGAACTCCTCAGCGCCAAAGGCAAAGTATGGGAAGAGCCCGCCGTAGGATACCTCATCTCGGATCAGGGCATGCGCCTCTGCAACCTCTCCAATACCTTCACCATTTTCATGGGCACCGAGATCACTTGCGCCCAGTGTCACGACCACCCCTTCGAAGAAGTTTATCAGATGGATTTCTACAAGATGGCGGCCTTCATGGGCGGCACCGAGACTACCGCTCGCGGCGGTGACGCCATGATGATGATGGGCAGTGGTGACTACCGCGCTGAGATCGACCGCATGAATAAGGTTCTGCTCGATGCCGGGAAGCTCCGTCCCAATCAGACACAGGACCAGGACCTCGGTCAGTGGTTTGGCACCAACCGGACTCAGGTTGTTGATTCCGAAGCCAACGCCGTCAAACTCCCCCACGACTACAAGTATGACGATGGCGAGCCCGAAATGAAGGTCGATCCCGGAACCTACTTCGGGGACAAGACGGATCTTTCCAAATACAAGACTCCCCGCGAGGCTTTCGCCAACTGGGTGGTTTCTCCCGGCAACCCCCGCTTCACGATCAATGCAGTGAACCGCTTCTGGAAAATGGCCTTCGGCCTCGCCCAGATCGAACCCGTCTACAACATCCCCGGTCACCTCGACGGTCAGGCCCAGAACTACGAGCTCCTCACCTTCCTCGAGGAAATGATGAAGGATCTCGACTTCAGCGTGAAGGATTTCTTCCGTGTCATTTACAACACCGGCACCTACCAGCGCGAAGCCGAAACCTTAACTCCCAGCCTCACTCAGGTGGACAAAGGAACCTACCATTTCCCCGGGCCGATCCTTCGTCGCATGAGCGCAGAGCAGATCTGGGACTCTCTCGTCGCCCTGACGACAGCGAATCCCGAGTCCGTCATTCGTCGCGGAGCTGACGAGTACAAGCAGGTCATGAGCGTTGACCCCGCTTCACTCAAGACAGCGGACGAGATCCTGAAGTGGAAGGAAGACTTCCGCAACATCGGCAAATTGCAGAAATACAGCGGTGAGGCCGTCTCCCGGGAAGACAATGTGGACGGCGTCCAGATGTTCCGTGCGTCTGAGCTCCGCCAGCCCATGCCCTCCGATCACTTCCTCCGGATGTTTGGTCAATCCGACAAGCAACTCATCGAAAACCAGTTTACCACCGGATCGGCGCCTCAGGTGATGGCGTTGCTGAACGGCTCGATCACCAACGCGGTGCTGACCAGCCCCGACGCCTACCTCATCAAGGAGATCGCCTTCGGGAAAGGGTCGAAGCGTGACAACGTGGACAAGATCTTCCTCAGCGTGCTCTCCCGCTACCCCAGCGCTCAGGAAAAAACGGCCGCCCAGTCGGGCATGCGCGCCAAAACTGACCGCGACATGAGCGAAGCCGAGAAGTTGAAAATCGAAGCCCAGGCTATCGGCAACGTGATCTGGGCACTCGTTAACACCCGTGAGTTCATATTCATCCAGTAAACAATCCCTTTTTTCGAAACCCGTATCCTTTAGCATATCATGAAAGACCAACTGAATAAACTCGACCAACTCAGCCGCCGCCAGTTTGTGGCCCGTGCTGCCAAAACCGCTCTTGGCGTGAGCATCCTCCCGATCGGCGGGGCGAATCGCCTCCTTGCTGCCGGCGGTGGCAAGGCCGAGCATTGTATCTTCTTTTACATGTCGGGCGGGATGACCCACATGGAGACCTTTGATCCCAAGCCCGGTACCGAGACCGGTGGGAAAACCAAGGGGATCTCCACCGGCGTCGCCGGAGTAGAACTCGCCGAGTTCATGCCGCAGCTTGCGAAGCGCTTCAGCGACATCGCGGTGGTCCGCTCGATGACGCAGAAGACCGGTGATCACCGCGGTGGTGCTTACTGGATGCGGACCAGCTACGAGCCCCGCGCTACCATCATCCACCCCTCCATGGGTCCCTGGGCGCAGACTCTGCTTGGCAAAAAGCACGATACCCTCCCCGACTCCGTCGTGATCGGCGGCGGTGGCGAGCACCCCGGGGCCGGCTTCTTCGGCCCCGCTCTCGCTCCGCTCCCCATCGGGGATCCGGACAAGGGCGTCCAGAACTCCGCTCCCTATAATGGTGTGAGCGAAGACCTCTTCGAGAAGCGCCTCGACCTCATGAACACCTTCGACGATTCTTTCCGGCGCAAGTTCCAGACCGACGAAGTCAAGGCCTACACCCAGTTCTACGAAGAGACCCTCAAGCTCATGAAGAGCGAAGACCTCGCCACCTTTGACCTCTCCCTCGAGGAGAAGTACGAAGAAAAGGCGGCACGCTACGGCAACACACGTGTGGGCAAAGGGGCGATGCTCGCCAAGCGCCTCGTCAGCTCGGGCGTGCGTTTCGTCGAAGTCGTCTCCGGCGGCTGGGATATGCACAACGATCTCTGGGATGCCATTCCGACTACCGGTGGTCAGCTCGATCAGGCGCTCGGCTCGCTCATCGATGACCTCAAGGCAGAAGGTCTCTTCGAAAAAACCCTCATCGTTGTCGGCACCGAGTTCGGCCGCACTCCCATCATCAACGCCAATGGCGGTCGTGATCACCACCCCCGCGTCTTCTCGACGATGTTCGCCGGCGGCGGCATCACCGGCGGCCAAGCCTACGGTAGCTCGGATGAGAAAGGGATTGCCGTGAAGGAGAATCCAGTGGAAGCGACAGATTTCAATGCAACCATCGCTTACGCGATGGGCCTCGACCTGAATAAGGTCATCTACGCCCCCTCCGGCCGCCCCTTCCTCGTGGCCGGTCACACTCGCGACCCCAAATCGGACGCGATTGTTTCCGAAGGCCAGCCGATCATGGATCTGTTCTCCTAAGATCGGGCGAGCTAAGTTCCAAGCACAAAAGAGAGACCCGGGGGAAACCCCGGGTCTTTTTTGTATATAAATCAAATTCCGATAAAATTAAGCTTTCTTAATTAAATATTTTCGCGTAAATAAATGTCGGATCCGCACAGTGGATTTCCTTTCTCGTTCCGCATTTCTGATGAGTTTGGTAGAACAAACCGAGCCACCCCTCTCTGTCGTGCCCGATACCAGCATAGGCGTATTGGTTATCGAATCGCGTTCAACGACCCCTCTGGGACCGAAGATCGTCTTCGCGGATGAACGCATCGCAAAACTCTCGGGCTATGAGATGGAATCCCTCATCGGATCACCGCTCGGTCTCCTCTACGACCGGACAGATCTCTCGGCCTTGATCGAAAAGCTCCCCGCCATTGCGGCGCGGCCGACTCATTGTTACATGGACAGGGTCCTGATGCGAAACGGCGGGACCCGTCGCCCCTGTCACTGGACGATTCGCTCCACCACCCGCGAAGGGGATAGCCGCGGATTCTTCACTCTTACCGTCAAGCCCATCGTCGCTCCCGTTCGGATCACCACGCCGGCGGCCAGTCCCGCGCCCCCCTCGCCAAAGGATGGAAAACCGGCGCCGACCTCTAGCACACCGAAGTCGAGCCATATGATGGCAGCGACCCCTCCTCCGCTTCCGCCCCTCGATCTGACGGCTTCGGACTATGCCGTCTCACGCACCGAATCCATCTCGCTCGCGGCGGCCGGGGTGGCTCACGACTTTAAAAACGCGCTTCAAACGATCAAATCAAACCTCGAACTTGCCGCAGTGAGTACACCGGTTGGGGGAAAGGTGCAGGGCTTTCTCAACGAGGCACAACTCGCGCTCGGCGACGCCGAGATCCTCGCGCATCAGATGCTCGCCTTTACCCGCGGAGACGCTGAGACCAAACGCGTCTTCGGGCTGGGCAATCTCCTGACCCGCGTTTCCCGGCTTTGCTCGGCGGGATCGGGGATACGGTGCAACCTCTTTGTCCCCCCTGCGCTTCTTTGCGTCGAGGGCGACCCGACCCAGATCTATCAGGTGCTGCATAACCTCGTCATCAATGCGAGCCAGTCCATGCCCAAGGGCGGGACGATCAACCTGACCGCGGGCAATGCGGACCTGCGTGCCGATAATCCCTACTCGATGCCCGCCGGTCGCTACACGGTGGCGTCCGTGAAGGACCGGGGCTGCGGTATTCCACCCGCGATCCTGCCGCGCATCTTTGACCCGAACTTTACGACGAAACCCGACGGCAGTGGGTTCGGTCTCGCCTCGTGCCAGGCCATTGTATCCCGTCACGGAGGTGCCATCAGGGTTGCCTCCAAGGTCGGAGTGGGAACCGAGTTCCTCGTCTTCCTGCCCTCAACGGACGCCGAGGCCGATCCTGACACCGTTTTTACCACGGGCGAGGATGCGGGTTCGACAGCGAGCCTGGTAAGCGGAAGCGGTCGCGTCCTCATCGTCGAGGACCAGATCGACGTGGCACGCGCCACCAGAGGACTCCTGAAGCACCTCGGCTACGAGAGCATCCATTCGGCAAACGGAGAACAGGCCATTTCCGCCTTCCGGGAGCATCTCGACTCGTCCGAGCCCATCGATGTTGTCCTCCTCGACATGACTCTTCCCGGCGGACTTACCGGCATGGATGTCGCCAAAGAGATCCGACGTCTCGATCCGCTCGCCCGCATCGTCGCGACGAGTGGCTACTTCGAAGAGAGCAATCGCTCGAAAGGAAAATCCGGCGAGTTCGCCGCGATCCTGCCAAAACCCTACTCGATGGCGTATCTCTCGGAAGTGTTGGAAGCGGCTATCGCCCATTGAGAATCGGAAAACGGGATAGAAAAATCTCCCGACGACCCGAAAAGAACCACCTCGTGAAATTCCGTTTCACGCGATCCGCCGCTTCGTCGGGGCGGATGCCGCGCCAGACCGCGTACGCTTCGTAGATCGCGGGCAGATTGGCCGGGTGATTGATCTCCCCACCCGCGGGTGAGACCAGGGTATGGCGCAGCATGGAGCGCGGCGGCAGCATGTCCGGCGCGTCGGTCTCGAGCAGCAGCCTTTCATCGGGCACCTTTTCAAAGGCCCTCAATTTTTCCGATTTTTCCTCCCGGAAAAAGTATCCTGACAGGGAAAAGTAGACACCGAGCGCCACAAACTCATCCACCATCTCAACCGGCCCCCCGTAGGAATGGAGCAGGCAGCCGGCGGAGAGATCCGCCGTGCGAAGGCAGTCTAGAAGACTTCCCCACGCGTTGAGACAATGGACCGAGACGGGACGGCCGAGTTCCGCCGCGAGCGCAAGCTGCACTCGAAACACCTTCTTCTGGTGCTCCTGATTGTGTCCTTTGATCCAGCGATCAAGACCGATCTCTCCCACCCCTGCGACGGGAAAATCGATTAAGCGCTCGGCGAGCCGCTCCCTCCATTCGTCATCCCCGACTTCGTTAGCACGCCAGGGATGGAGACCGAAAGAGGGAATCACCTCCGGATAAATCATGGAAAGTTCCGCCACCTTTTCCCAGTCTTCCGGATGGGTTCCATTCACCACGAGGCAGCCGATATGTTCGCACCGCACCGCAGTGAAAATCTCCGGGATGCTGCCGAGACGGGGATCCTGCAAATGGAGATGACAATCAATCATTCACCCGGCATTACTGACCCGCTCGACTAGAATCTCCCGAATTTGCCTCAATCCGCGCAGACGGGTCGGGGTAAGGTGCCGGTCAATGGAGAGTCGCTCGATGAAATCGGGCGGGGTATTCACAATATCGGCCCCGGATCCTCCCGAATAGACCCGGCAGAAGAGAGCCCCGATACTTTTCAGCGCGGGCGCTTCCGAATCGAGCAGGACATCGAAGGTATCTTCTTTGTTCCTGCGGACCGCAAGCCACACCCGCGAGACACAGCCGGGGACGAGATGATCGTCGTTACGAAACTCTTCAGGATAGAGTTCGAGTCGGGTATGTGCGGTATCCACCAGCACCTGAAACCGCTCGAATGTATTCTCGATCAGCAGATAGTCCTCCACCAGAAGATCCTGACGTTCACTTACCGTCATGCAAGCTCGCAGTAAATCACACTCAGTCCTCAAAGGTCAGGCGCATTGGAATCATGTGCGAGTGGCGGAAATTCATCTTCTCAAAGAAGCGCTGACTCTCGGCACTGATCTTGTCTGTCAGCAGGGTGATGCGTTTGAAATCTTTGCGTCGCGCAAAATCGACGACGTACTCGACCAACTGCGAACCGTAGCCCTGACGACGGAAGTCGGGATGAAGGATGACGTCCTCGAGCAGGATCACAAACCCTCCCATCGCGGTGCTGATGGTGAAAAGTACGTTAACCATTCCCATAATCTCATAATCGGTCCGGACCACAAAAATGCGGCCGCGACTCGGTTGCTCGAGGATGGAGCGCAGCCCCCTCTCCTGCTTCTTGCGATCCGGCTTGAAGTCCTCCTCCAACTCGAAAAGCGCCATTGTCAGGTCAACGAGACGGGGCAGGTCATCGATTGTGGCGGGCTCGATCCTCGCTCTCTGATTCAGAGGCTTGATCGGGGCAGTATTTGAGAGATCCATGAGGTTCGGGCCGGTGAGAGCTTCAAAACCGAGAGTAGCAAAATACACGGCATTGTAAACCTTAGTTTTCCTCGCCTCCGACCGCCGGAGCCTTGTCCAAAGGTATGGTGACGGGCCGATCGGACGATTGGGTAAACTCACGGGCGCTGAAGAGCCAGATCACGACTTCCTTCCCCGCCCAGTAGCCCGGGGCGGCGCTCGCCTTGTAAAAGAGCTGCTTCCGCGCCTGGACCAGACCGGAACCCCTGACTCCGACGAGGTCGGGTGCAAATCCAAGCTTCGCCGCAAGATGGTCGAAAACACCCCCACTGCGGCAATGCATCCCGTTCTCCTCTCCCGCCTGAAAGACGAGGGTGTGACTATCCCCCAGGAGGAGGACTGAACTCTCCGCGTCAGGCTCGACAGGTTTTCCACCCAGAGTCGTGACCCTCCCCACCTCGAGCGTTTCCTGAGGAACCAAACCTTCCCACTCGCTGCCGGCAATCTGATCGCCGGTAATGGCGACGGAACCCGGTGCCGAGACCACCACCCCACCGTTCCCGTCGCCAACGGGCAGATCCAGGCCCTTTGCTACCAGTTCAGCCACCAATTCTGCGGCATAGGGGGAAAAATGGGCATCCTGGCGACAGTAGAGCAGTGTTTCCGGAGAGGACACGGCGGCGGCGATGAACACAGGCTCGAGATCGAGGACCTCAATTCCGCCTTCGCGAAGGCGCTCGAGAAAAGGGGCGATGGGCTC
>Ga0105045_10003889_pt1 | contig 12913 bp, 14 predicted proteins | sample MAT02_FD_78089 | JGI IMG/M metagenome (GOLD analysis project Ga0105045, IMG submission 78089) | Freshwater microbial communities from Lake Fryxell liftoff mats and glacier meltwater in Antarctica - MAT-02 (megahit assembly) | ecosystem: Environmental > Aquatic > Freshwater > Ice > Liftoff...
GTGCGGAGTCTGGCCCAAAAAACGGCGAAAAAACAGGCTCCCCAACCTTTGACCACCCACACGCCCTCCGCCGATTTCGCCCCCACCAGCACGGCAGAGCTAATCGCCGGGCAGCGCGTTGAACACGCCAAATTCGGTTTCGGCACGGTAAAGTCAGTCGATGTAAACGGCAATGACCGCAAAGCCACAATTGAGTTCGAGACAGCGGGCGAGAAAGTGTTGCTGCTCAGCTTTGCGAAGCTGCGGGTTGTGGTGTAATTGTTGATAGAACTACTTATGAAAATAAAATATGACCGGGAAGTCGATATTCTGTGTATCCGGCTGACCGACAGCGAAATTGACGAAATCGACGAAGCGCAGCCCGGCCTGGTCATCGACTATGATGCCGAAGGTGCCATCGCTGGTTTCGAGATTATGGACGCATCGAAGAAAATGCCCCGCCCCGCAACCATCGAATTGGAAGTGTCTTGAGTACACTTCCCTCTATATTTACGGGTATGAACCTGGAGAAATACCCGCTGAAAGCTGAGAGTAGTTTAACCGTATTCGAGTTTGTTAGCGAAGGCCCCAACGGATTAATCCGTAAACTCATCCAGTTCCAGTTAACCAACCAGCCTGATTTGTACAATCTCGCTTTCGGCGATAAGAGCAAAGAGACTGGTGAAGTTGACGATTTGGCGGTGTCCAACAACGGCGACGCAGACAAAGTCCTTGCTACCGTAGTAGCCGCTTTGTACGCCTTTTTCGATAAGTATCCGAATGCCTATGTTTATGCTACGGGGAGTACTAAAGCCCGTACTCGATTATACCGAATGGGCATTACTCGTTTCTACGATGAGATGAGCCGGGATTTTGAACTTTACGGTCAGATTGGAGACGAATTTTCTGACTTTGAAGTTGGTAGAGAGTATGCCGGGTTCTTAGCTTTACGAAAGTTCGACTACTAATTTTTTATAACCATGAGAAGCATTCAGGAATTGAACAACAGCAAGTTACCTATTGTCAGGATTGATCCAGCTTTGGAGCAATACCGTGATAAAGTGCTTTTCCCAGAGAAATTGGCTAAAGCCCACGAACTGCTCAAAAACGCTAAGTTGCCCCGCAGAAAGCGTTTGGTTTGAGTGGAATTTCGGGAGATGACAAGCAAAAGATACGACAACGCCACCCTACCAATTAATCTTGATACCTGAACCGGAAGGCGGCTATACGGTGAGGTTACCCGCCATTCGCAGTTGCATTACGCATGGAGAAACCATTGAAAAGGATATTTCCGGTTGCTTAGCCGTACTGAAAAAGGAAGGAGCCAGCGTGTTCTAAATACAAATTCCCCTGCTCGCGTCGTTCTTCCTGCGAGAAATCCATCATCCCGATTATTGTCTATGAACGGTGCCTTTGCCGCTGCTTTACTCCTTTTTGCTACGCTGACCGCCCTTGCGCAGCCCAAACCCGACTCCACCGGTGCGTCAGCGACGAAGGCGGAGAATCTGGGGGCGCAGGTCAATTCGGAGTACAACGAGATTAATCCGATGATTGCGCCCGATGGCAAGACGCTATATTTTGCCCGTATCAGCCACCCCAATAATACGCACGGTGACAAGGGGAGTCAGGATATCTGGTACTCGGAGTTCGACGAACTTAGTAAGCAGTGGGGACCCGCCCGGCGTATGGGTTTTCCGCTCAACAAAGACGAATACAACTGCGCCTATAGCATCACGCCCGATGGTCAGACGATGCTCATTAAAGGGCAATACAACAGCGGTAACTACGAAACGCGCGGGTTTTCGCTCAGTAAGAAAACCGCCAACGGCTGGTCGCCCCCGCAGAAAATAGACATTCCGAACTACGTGAACCTGAGCAAAGGGCAGTTCGACTGTGGGTTTCTGTCTGCCGATGGGAAGGTGCTGCTGATGGCGTTCAGCGAGAAAAAGAACAGCAAGGAAGACGATGTTTATGTCAGTTTTCGGCAAAAAGACGGCTCGTGGAGCAAACCGATGGACCTCGGCCCCGAAGTCAACACCAAATTCACCGAAACCACGCCGTTTCTGGCCCCCGATGGAGCGACGCTCTACTTTTCGAGTAACCGCGAGGGAGGGCTGGGCAGCAACGACATTTACGTGACTAAACGCGTCGATAAGACCTGGAAACACTGGAGCAAACCCATAAACCTCGGCCCCAAAATCAATACCGACGGCTACGATGCCTACTATACCCTCGGCGCTTCGGGCGATTATGCCTATCTGACGACGTTTAAAAATACCCTCGGTAAAGGTGATATTGTGCGCGTCAAACTCACCGAAGACCAGCCGACCGATCAGCCCGGTAAAGTGGGGGGCGGGGGCAGCGACGTAGCCAAAACCGACGTAACCCGCCCCGATCCCGTCGCGCTCATCAGTGGGAAGGTCATTGACCAGACCACCGGTAAACCCATCGAAGCCCGCATCGTGTATCAAACCCTGCCCGACGGGGTCGAAGCGGGCGAAGCAACGTCGGACCCGATCACGGGCGAGTACAAAATTGTGTTGCCCTACGGTCAGAAATACTCAATGCGGGCCATTGCCAAGGACTTCATTGCCGAGGGCGATAACGTCGATCTGACGCAAATGAAGGGGTTTCAGGAAATAAAGGGCAAAGAACTTAAGCTGGTGCCGATAGAAGTGGGCCGGACGGTACGGCTCAACAACATCTTTTTCGACACGGGCAAGGCCGAACTACGGTCCGAATCCGGCCCCGAACTTGACCGGCTGGTGACGACGCTGAACGAATCGCCCAAAATCGTGATCGAGGTGCGCGGCCATACCGACAACACTGGCTCGAACGAAATCAACGCCAAACTCTCGCAGGACCGCGCCGACGCCGTGCGCGAGTACTTCATCAGCAAAGGCATCGAACCTGACCGTGTGGGCAGCAAAGGCTTCGGCGAAAGCAAACCCGTAGCCACCAACGACACCGACGAAGGCCGCCAGCAAAACCGGCGCGTGGAGTTCATGATTGTGAAAAAGTGAACTCGCTGCCGTTTAACCCCGTCTCCAACCGCAAAACCCACCGAGCGGTTACCGCCCACTAATCCGGTTGGTGAAACGCTACGTAGATGACGTACTTTGGGACGAACTTAAAACTGACTTCCAATGAAACGCCTTCCTCTTTTACTCGCCTTCTGGCTGTTCGTCTTTGCTGCCAACGCGCAAACTCCGGAGGTTGACCCCAAACTCGATTCGCTGGCTAAACTGGCGCAGCAGTTCATCAACAACAACCAGCCCGATTCGCTCTACGCGATGATGGGCGATGCGTTTAAACAGCAGATTTCGCCCGACAAGATGAAGGAAGTAACGGCGGGCATCAGCGGGCAGTTGGGTAAGTGGACTGAAATGGAATCGCAGGGGGTAAAAGATGGCATCGCCCGCTATAAAGCGATCTTCGCCGTGACGCCGATAGATTTCTACATCAGTCAGGACAAGCAGGGCAAAATCGAAACCTTCCTCTTTAAACCGCTGGAGTGATGAAAGCAACGCTGACCTTGCTGATTTGCGTGGCTGGATTAAGCACCTGGGCGCAAACGCCGACAGCTATACCGCTGGATTCGCTCGTCCGGTTGTCAGAAAAGTATTACAACGCCCAACAGCCCGACTCGCTATACCGCCGACTCACGCCTGACTTTAAACAGCAGGTATCCGAAACTGACTGGCGGGCCTTTCTGACGGACAGCTACGCCCAAACGGGTCGATGGCTACGTAGCGAACGTATTGGTGTGGGCAACGGCTTCACGAAGTACAAGGCCACGTTTGAGCGGGGAACGATGCTGTTTCAACTGGCCGCCGATGACAGCGGGAGCATTGCGGGTTTCGGTCTCTCACACTACGTGGCTCCCGTTGCTGGAGGTAAAAAACTGACGACGTCGAACCCGTTGCGCTTACCGTTAGACCGTCAACTCGATTCTATTGTGCAGGCATACAATGGTCAGCACCCACTAATTGGGTTGAGCATTGGTATTCTGTGCCATGATAGCCTCTTCCGGTACGGTTACGGAGAGACAGCCACTGGCAATGGGCAACTTCCCAACGCTAATACGCTGTTTGAGATTGGTTCGGTGTCGAAGACGTTTACCGCCACGCTGCTGGCCGATGCCATCCGGCGCGGTTTGCTCCGGCTCGACGACCTCATCAGCCGATACCTGCCCGATTCCATTCCACCCTTGCAGCGAGATGGCGTGGCCGTGACTATTGGCATGTTGGCTAACCACACGTCGGGCCTGCCGCGTTTGCCGGATAATTTCATGCGATTGGGGTTCTCGATGCAGAACCCGTATCGTCTGTATGATCGGGCGGCCCTGTTCGCGTTTCTGAGAATGGTAAAGCTGAGCAGTACCCCCGGCACTACGTATGAGTATTCCAACCTTGGCATGGGCTTGCTCGGTACTATTCTGGAACTGAGAACGGGGCAATCGTATGAGCAGCAGCTACGAGCCGTAATCACGCAGCCATTGGGGTTGACGCACACGAAAATCAGCTTGTCGGATGCAGACAAAAAAATACTGGCGCAGGGGCATACACAGTCAGGAAGACCCGCATCCAACTGGGATTTTGGTACGCTGGCGGGTGCGGGCGGCATCTGCTCCACCGTCAACGATCTGCTGACATACCTGCGGGCTGAGTTGGGTATGGGTCCTGAATCATTGACCGAGCTAATGCAAACCACGCAGCAAATCACGTTCAGGAACGGGCAGCGGACAATCGGTCTGGCCTGGCATCAGAGCAAGATTGGCGGCAACACGTGGTTTTTTCATAACGGTGCCACCGGCGGCTATGTCAGCTTTGTGGGCTTCAATCCGCAGAATAAAACCGCCGTGGTTGTGCTTTCTAATGCAGCCGTGAAACTTGATGATATGGCCATTGCGCTGATTCGGGCGGGGCAGTTATGAGTTTCGTTCCGGCAAAAAACATTCACTACACCCAACCAACGTATGCAACTCGATGCTGGTTGCGACCTTCGGTTTGAAGCGTCCGCCCCAACGCCACTTATTTTGATGCTTCGCCCGCGCTCCGGGGCGGGGCAGTGGATTATCCGCGAAGAATATCAGATTACGCCCGCCGTGAACGTAACGGAGTTTACCGATATATACGGTAATCTCTGCCAGCGGCTCGTGGCCCCCGAAGGCCCGTTTTCCATTTACTTCTCGGCCACCGTACAGACCGCCGATTTTATAGATGTAGAACCCGGTGCGCCCTACACACCCGTAGAAGACCTGCCCGACGACGTGCTGCACTATACCCTGCCCAGTCGCTACTGCCAGTCGGATCAGTTGGGCGATTTGGCTACGCAGGTTACCGACGGTACCGAACCTGGCTACGACCAGGCTGAAGCCATCAGAAAGTGGATTCACGAGAACATACGCTACGAATACGGCACGAGCGATGCCAGCACCTCGGCCATCGAAACGGCGGAGAAACGTGTGGGCGTGTGCCGCGATTATACGCACCTCGGTATTTCACTCTGTCGCGCCCTGAACATCCCGGCCCGGATGGTGGTGGGCTATCTGTATAAGCTCGACCCAATGGATATGCACGCCTGGTTTGAAGCCTACGTGGATGGCCGCTGGTTTACTTTCGATGCCACCCAGAAGGCCCCGCGCGGCAACCGCATTACCGTAGCCTACGGACGCGATGCTGCCGATGTAGCGTTCACCACGCAGTTTGGCCCGATGATCCTAAACGGAATGCGGGTGTGGGCTGATGCCAGTGCGGATGCCGAGGAAGAAGACAAAGAAAATTAACGGGCGTTGCAACTGATTACTAACAGGCCGGGTCTCTCCTGCATAACCAGCTATACGCCGATGAAAAAACAACTGCTTTTCTGTTTGCTGCTCAGTTCATTTGCGGCCTGTACCCAGGAGAACGATGTGCATCCCAGCCCCGGCACTCTGGCCGGTGAGGTAAGCGGTGCCTACCGAACCAACCCGTTCGTCAATCCCTCGTGCGTGGCTATTCCGGCCAGTCAGATGCCTGTTATAACGCTCCGCCCTGAATCAGATGGTGTTGTTTCGCTGGTGTATGCGTATCAGTTTCCGAAGCCGGGAAGTCGGCAGATTACGGGCGTTCAGTTGAGCCGCCGGGCCGACAGTGCTGTGCAGTTGACTCATGATAACGTAGTGCTGGGTACCGTACAAACCGACCGCGTGTTTACGAACAACGGTATGGAAAAACAGGGTAAATTGCTGCGTGTCGATGCACAGGACATACTACCCGACGTGTCCTATTTCGCTGGTGTAAAAGAGTAGTATAACAGGCTATACAGCGACAAAAAAAGCGCGACACTGTCAGGTGCCGCGCTTCATCACTTTTGGGTTAGTTAGGGTCTTCTGTGCTTACCGAACGGCAAACTCACCGGCTCCGATGCGGAAGCCTTCTGAGTACAGTTCAACGGTATATTTGCCCGGCTTGTAGGGAATACCACGGGTATAGAGCAGTTCTACGTTCTTGCCTTCGTTGGTATAATCAATGGTCTGCTTGGTGGTGTAAATCGTTTCGTTGCCGTCAACCATGAACGTACCCGACCCGTTGGCCATGTCCGAAACTACAGCGCCCTGCGGGTCAAGTACCCTGACAAATACCTCTTTCGGCTCCTCTCTGGTCAGTGGGTTGTCCAGAAGCTTGTAAGTCAGTTTGATTTTTTCGAGTCGCTTTGCCTTATACGCATCGTCGTCTTTCACCTTACCGCGCGAGTTGACGGCATAGATTTTCACGTTCTGCGCTTTCAGAGCAGCTGCGCGGGTCACTTTGTTGCTCAGTTCCTGGTTGCGCGACACTACCGACGTTACCGAGTCGGTCAATTGCTGGCGTTCGGTTTTCAGTCCGGCGTTTTCCTGGTCCAGCACCTGTACGTTACCGGCCAGGGTTACGTTCTCGCGCTGAAGGTTGGCAATGAGCGTATCTTTCTCGACCAGAAAGGCTTCATACTGCTTGATTTTGGCATCGTACTTGGCCAGCGAAATTCGGTTGCCCCGGCGTAGCGATGCTTTGTCTTCCTCAAGCAGGGCCTTTACTTTCTCCAGTTCCGTAACGTCGCCCCCCAGTTTCTGTACTTCGGCAATCTTGGCGTCTAAAGCCGTCGAAATCGAATCGAGTTTTACGCGGGTGGTCGAGAGTTCTTCCACGCGCTCCGAAATGGTAATCTCCTGGTTTTCGGCTACCTTTTTCTGGTCGAAATACAGGTAGCTGGCCACGATGGCCGCAAAGGTCATGATGACGAGGGCGGCCAGAAGCGCACCATTGGTACGGGGTCTTTGCGAATTGTTTTCCATTGACAGGATTTGTTTAACGATTGATTGGGTACTGGTTAGTCCTAAAGAAGATGCTAACACTAAACCAATGCGGGTTGTTGCTAAAAGACTGGCAACCCGGTCGGACAAGGTAAGAAAGCAACGCAAACGTGGTTTTTGTTATTGTCTAAACCGAAAATTAATAGTCTGTAAAACAAGCTATTTTGCCGTATAATCAACAAATGACTTAGCGAATGGGACAGGCTACTTCTATAAACAACTGCCCGAACGAAAAGTTAATCAGCAACAGAAACCCGCCCGAATTGTCATGCCCGAACTCCCCGAAGTAGAAATCAGACGCCAGTATCTCGAAAACTCCGCCACGCTCCAGCCCATCCGCCACATCGAAGTTGAGGACCGAAAACTCCTGACGACCGATTACAATACGCTGGTGGAGCAACTGACCGGGCGGCAGTTTACGGGAACGCGCCGGGTCGGTAAAAATCTGTTTGTGTTTACTGACAAACCCGGGGTTATCGTTAGAATGCATTTCGGCATGACCGGCGACCTGGCGTATTATCATGCCTCCCTCGACCGGCCTCGCTTTGCCCGCATCGTGTTCGAGTTCGACAGCGGTTTCAATCTCGGCTTTCTGTGTCCGCGTAAGTTTGAGCGCGTTGGCTTGGTCAGCGATGTGGATGCGTATCTGGCCGAAAAGAAGATTGCCAAAGATGGTCTCGACATTTCGCTGACTGAGTTGAGCGAGAACATCCGTCGAAAGAAATCGCTGATAAAGCCGGTATTGCTGGACCAAAGCGTAGTGGCCGGGCTGGGCAACTGGATTGTTGATGAGGTTTTGTTTCAGGCCTACATCCACCCCGAACAGCGGGCCAACACTCTTACTGACGCTCAGGTGCGGGCATTGCACGATGCCATCCGGCTGGTGCTGGAAACGGCCATCCATTACGAAGCCACTTACCGCGATTTCCCGAAGAATTTCCTGATCCACGTTCGTGAATGGGACACCTCACCCTACGACGACCTCGAAGCACATAAGTTCTGCCCCCGCTGCGGCACCCGCATTGAACGCAGCACAGTAGGGGGCCGCACCACGTTCTTCTGCCCAAATGAGCAAGTGTTGAGGTAAAAAGGGTGGAATCGCATCGGCGCACCGATAGAGATGCACGAAGAAGATACAAAGCCTCACAGATGCTGACACAAACAGCACCGCTGGCAGGATGTGATGATCGATTCGGTTGCGGTGAATAATTTTTGGCTAAGTGGTAGTCTTTGGCACTATCGTCCGTCTGTATTAATGCGTACTTTTGCTGTAATATGGGTGCAATATATTTTATTTGTATTATATCGCCACTATACCCATACTATAACAATGGTAATTTGTTCCGATAAAATAGATAATCCCATGACAATTCAGGATAGACTGAAGCAGGTGTTCGATGCGCTTGGCATCACCATCTATCAGATTGCCAAAGAGTTAGGAGAGAATCCTTCCAAGTTTTACAATATCCTGAATGGGCGGGCAAAGCCATCTTACGATACTATCATGAGCTTACTGGCCCGCTACCCGCAAATCAGTGCCGACTACCTTATTCGGGGTAATTTACCCGTACTGAACTCGCCCGAAGCCAACGCCAGCATGGTCAATGCCGACGAAGCAACGGTCGAAGTTCCATTTGTACCTATCCGGTTCTACGCTACGTTTGTCGAGAGTTTTGCAGATGGCGGCAGTACGCTGGAGACCGAGCCGTTCCGGGTCAGAAAGCCGGTGGTGAAGGGTCATAAAAACGCCGTAATTCTCGAAATTTCGGGTAACAGCATGAGTCCGCAACTGGCGCACGGAGCTAAAGTTCTGGCCGTACCCATTGGTGAGAGCGACTGGCAGTACCAGTCCGGCGGGGTATATGCCGTGATGTACCGCGATTATTTCGTGGTGAAGCGCGTCCGCGACAATGAACTCATTACCCGCAACTACCTGACACTACATTCCGACAACCCCAACGGTGGCAACGTTACGGTTCCCCTGCACGACATGCGCGGCATGTGGAAAATCGTCAGCATCGTAGAGGCACCGGTGGAGTAAAGGAGAAAAGGGAGGAGAGGGACGAAGGGGAGCTGACCACTCCCCTTCGTCCCTCTCCTCCCTTTTCTCCTTTACTCCTCTTTCTTTTGCGGTTGAGTTTCAGTAATTTTGCGACCTGATTTCAAAGGCCCTCCCTGAGCGAACTCAACGGAACCCTTTGGCTGTTATTGGATTAGTTACTTACTGTATAAAACAAGCTAATGGCTCGCGATTTATTATTCACGAGAAACATCGGTATCGCTGCACACATCGACGCAGGTAAAACCACGACTACCGAACGTATTCTTTATTACTCTGGCGTCAGCCACAAGATTGGTGAAGTGCACGATGGTGCCGCCACTATGGACTGGATGGAGCAGGAGCAGGAGCGTGGTATCACGATCACCTCAGCCGCCACCACCGTTGACTGGATGTACCGCGATGAAAAATACCACATCAACATCATCGATACCCCCGGCCACGTTGACTTCACGGTTGAAGTAAACCGGTCGCTACGCGTACTTGACGGGCTGGTGTTCCTTTTTAGTGCTGTTGATGGCGTGGAGCCACAGTCGGAAACGAACTGGCGTCTGGCTAACAACTACAACGTGGCCCGTCTGGGCTTTGTGAACAAAATGGACCGCTCCGGTGCCGACTTCCTGAACGTGTGCAAGCAGGTAAAGGAAATGCTCGGCTCGTATGCCGTACCGCTTCAGTTACCCATTGGCGAAGAAGATAAATTCAGGGGTGTGGTTGATCTCGTTAACTTCCGCGGTGTTCAGTGGAACGAAGACGATAAGGGTATGACCTTTACGGAGATTCCTATTCCTGATGACATGCTCGAAGAAGCGACTGAGTGGCGCGAAAAACTCCTCGAAGCCGTTGCCGAATTCGACGACAACCTGATGGAGAAATACTTCGACGATCCAACTACGATCTCGGAAGACGAAATTCTGGCTGCGTTGCGCAAAGCGACCATTAGCATGAAAATCGTGCCGATGCTCTGTGGTTCGTCGTTCAAGAACAAAGGCGTTCCAATGATGCTTGACTACGTGATGGCCCTGTTGCCCTCGCCGATGGACAAAGAGAGCATTATAGGTACCAACCCTGACACAGGTGAGGAGATTTCGCGGAAGCCATCGTCGTTGGAGCCATTCGCGGGCCTGGCGTTCAAGATTGCTACCGATCCATACGTGGGCCGTTTGTGCTTTGTACGCTCGTACTCGGGTGTGCTGGAGTCGGGTTCCTACGTCCTCAACAACCGGTCGGGCAACAAGGAACGTATCTCGCGTATTTTCCAGATGCACGCCAACAAGCAGAATCAGATCGATCGGCTCGAAGCGGGTGATATTGGGGCTGTTGTTGGTTTCAAAGACATCAAAACCGGCGACACGCTATCTGACGAGAAGCACCCAATCGTGCTGGAGTCGATGGTATTCCCGGAGCCAGTTATTGGCTACGCTATCGAACCAAAGAAAACTGCTGACCAGGATAACTTCTCGAAAGCTATCGGTAAGCTGATCGAAGAAGATCCAACTCTTAAAGTGGAGTCGAACGACGAAACCGGGCAGACCATCATCCGGGGTATGGGTGAACTTCACCTCGAAATCATCATCGACCGGATGCGTCGGGAGTTTAAGGTAGAGGTAAACCAGGGTGCACCCCAGGTGGCTTACAAAGAGAAGCTGACCAAGAGCGTTGAACACCGCGAAGTTTACAAGAAGCAAACGGGTGGTCGCGGTAAGTTTGCCGACATCCTGTTTGAACTCGGACCCCGTGGCGAAGACGAAAACGGCGTTGTGCAACCCGGTCTCGACTTCGTGAATGGCATTGTGGGTGGTGTAATTCCCCGCGAATTTATCCCCGCTATCCAGAAAGGCTTTGACGAATCGCTGAAGAACGGTCCATTGGCTGGCTTCCCGCTTCAGAGCATGAAGGTTCGGTTATTCCACGGCTCATTCCACGACGTTGACTCCGATTCGCTGTCGTTCGAGATGGCGGCCCGTCTGGGCTTCCGCGAGGCTGCCCGTCAGGCCGGTCCGAAACTGCTCGAACCGATTATGGCTGTTGAAGTGCTGACTCCGGAAGAATATACCGGTCCGATTACGGGCGATTTGAACCGTCGTCGGGGTATCATGAAAGGCATGGATACCAAACAGGGTTCGCAGGTCATCAAGGCTGACGTCCCTCTGTCTGAGTTGTTCGGCTATGTAACGGACCTGCGCACGATGTCGTCGGGCCGGGCCACGGCCAACCTGACCTTTGCGCACTACGAAGTGGTACCGCAGAGCCTCTCGGAAGCTGTTGTGGCTAAAGAAAAAGGTGGCAGCAAATAAGGCGTAACTGCCTGAAGATGCTTCCTTCGGTCAGCATGACAAATTGAGCAGGACGTTCGGGCAACCGGGCGTCCTGTTTTGGTGTATGAACCCCGGCTTATTTTTTGCAGTTTTACTGCCGACAAGACAACGGAAGCCATGATGAACATTCAGTATATATCCAACCACAAAGGCTGCACCGCCGGGGTATTCATTCCAATTGAAGAATGGGAGCCAATGAGAGAGCAACTCGGCCTGCCCGAAGAGCCGCAATACGACGAAGATGGCCTGGCCATAAATAAAGCCGCTATACTCGCTAACGTGAGAGAAGCCCTGGAAGAAGTAAAACTTTACAAGCAGGGAAAAATTAAGTTGCAGTCAGCTCGTGATTTTCTCAAAGAACTGGAAGCCGAGAATGAGTTATGAAGCTGTATTAGCCGTTTCGTTCAAGCGAGATTTCAAACGGCTCGCCAAGAAGTACAGGTCTTTAAATGGAGAACTTGACAGCCTTATCTCCTCTCTCGAAGAAAACCCTATACAGGGTAATTCACTTGGCCGAAGTTGCTATAAAATCCGACTGGCCATCAAGAGCAAAGGCACGGGTAAAAGCGGAGAAGCACGTGTTGTTACCTACGTCGTTACGGAAGACGAGCAGGTTATTTTGCTGACTATCTACGACAAAAAAGACAAAGCCGACCTCGACCCTGGCGAGTTGGACGCACTTCTAAGCGATATATCAGAGTGACGTAACAAACTCCCGGATGCGCCGGACGTAGCCATCAGCAAACTCTTTTTCCTGCCACACCGTAGTGGCTTCTAAATGATAACCTTCGTAAAGTAGAAACTTACGATTTGGGCGCATGGCCGCAACAGCCCGCACATCAGATGGTGGCGTAATGTCATCTAGAGTACCCGTCATCAACAGCATAGGGCAGGTAACTTGACGGGTTGCTGCTACGTATTTATCGGATCCCGATGGCAGAACGAGTTTTAACTTTGGGTCTTTCACTTTCCAGATGTCGATAATTCGTGAGGGATCTCTAACGTAACCTTCGCCAACGATAAAATTGACCGAGTGTTCCTTTACGGCCAACGTAGCCAGAATTGTACTTGCCGACGACGCCAAAATTCCCAACCGATTGTTTGGAAACTCCTTTTTGGCGGCTTCGATGGCCGTTTCCATATCGGTGACGTATTCGTTGTAATACAGATATGCCGGGTCTTTGGGGAAATCAGAACTGCGGCCAAAGCCTCGGTAATCGAACA
>Ga0105045_10003890_pt1 | contig 12913 bp, 8 predicted proteins | sample MAT02_FD_78089 | JGI IMG/M metagenome (GOLD analysis project Ga0105045, IMG submission 78089) | Freshwater microbial communities from Lake Fryxell liftoff mats and glacier meltwater in Antarctica - MAT-02 (megahit assembly) | ecosystem: Environmental > Aquatic > Freshwater > Ice > Liftoff...
GCAGCCGATAACTTTCAGCACCGCTTTGACCTTATTGCCCGTCGGCAGAACCCGATCCACCAGTTCATTCTTGACCGCCAAGACGACATTACCACCAGTTCGACCTTGGTGGACTTGATGAACCGGAAGCTGGATCCCCGCCGCACGGTGTATTTCACCCCGGCTCCCTTCAGCATGGCCCTGTTGGCCGCTCCGCCCACCGGCAGCACTGGCTACATTGGCCTACGCAATGGATCTGGCGGTGGTGGGATCAACAATGGTCTGTCGCGGATCCACACCCACGTGCGTGGCGCGTTGACGGGGGGCTCTACCCCTGGTCCGACGCTGGGCGTATTTGGCCTCACTTATGCGGGCAATGCCCCGGTGCGGATGTTGACTTTTGCCGAGTACAATTTTATCCGGGCCGAGTTGGCCTTGCGTTTCGGCGCACCGGGCGTGGCGCAAGATTTTTACCGGGCCGGGATCCAAGCCTCAATGGTTGACGCAGGCATTACTGGTCAATTGGCCACCGATTATTTGGCTGCCCAAGGAAACCTCACCGGCACTCCCGAGGAGCAACTCCGTCAGTTGATCGAGGAAAAATGGGTCGCCAATTATATGGTGGGGGTAGAGCCTTGGAACGACTGGCGCCGCACGGGCTTCCCCTTGCTCAACCTAGTTCCTTCATCGCTCAGCCCCGGCAACGGGGGCCGGGTTCCGCGGGCACTGCCTTATCCGCAGCAAGAAGTAAACTCGAACCCCAATATGACCCAACGCACCAGCTTGAGCGAAAAGCCTGTGTTTTGGGACGTGCGCACCACTGGTCAACAATAAATTAACCGACGCTTAACAAAAAAGGCTGGCCAAACATTTTGGTCAGTCTTTTTTTGCTTTTACCCTCAATTGATTGCCATTTATTCAAAAAAGGAGCCTTTTTTTGAAATTTCACCCTTATTTTTGGTCGTTTAATTTAGTTTTGTTAATATAGCATCTTGATTCAAATGTTACTAAAGCAATTATTAATGGATTGGCTTGATTGCTCGTGGGTATATTTAATCTGTGGGCGATCGGCCATCAAGTTTTTCAAATCAATACCATCAACCAGTTAAAGTACCCGATTACTACAACAATTTATTTATTTTAACAACCTATTACGATGAAACGACTCTTACTTGTCGGAATACTCAATGTATTATTGCTTCACTGCGCCCTAGCCCAAGAAAAGAACATTTCTGGTACGGTCACCTCCAGTGAAGACAAATCACCCCTGCCAGGGGTGAATGTGGTGGTCAAAGGAACCTCCACTGGCACCATTACCGATGCCGATGGTAAATTTAAACTTGGTGTGCCCAGCGGCAGCACCAAGCTGGTGCTCTCTTTCGTGGGGTTTGAACCCCTAGAAGTGGAGATTGGGGGCCGGGCGGTAATTGATGTGGCTTTAGTGCCCGACACCAAGGAATTGAGCGAAGTGGTGGTGACGGCCCAAGGCATTGTGCGCGAAAAGCGGGCCCTCGGCTATGCCGTATCCACTGTGAACAGTGCCTCCTTGGCCGACCGCGCCCAAGCCGATTTGGGCCGGGTGTTGCAGGGCAAAATTGCCGGGGTGAACATTATCCAAACCTCGGGCGTATCAGGTACGGGCACCAACATCAACATCCGGGGCTATTCGTCCATTACGGGCGGCGTCCAACCCCTGTTTGTCGTGGATGGAGTGCCGTTCAACTCCTCAACCAACTCGGGTGGCGGCTTTACCGGTGGTGGCCAATCGGCTTCCAGCCGCTTCCTGGATCTGGATCCCAACAACATTGAGAGTGTCAACGTGTTGAAAGGGCTGGCTGCTTCGGTGCTGTATGGCGATCAGGGCCGCAACGGGGTAATTCTGGTGACCACCAAAAATGGCAGCCAGAAAAACCGCCCCGCCGAGGTGAACCTCACTCAGTCGGTGTTTACGAACCGGGCGGTACTGCCTGTTTACCAAGACACCTATGCGGGCGGTTTTCAACAGAACCCCGGCTTTTTCTTCAGTAACTGGGGACCACGCTTTGCCGACATCACCACGCCCCAGCCCCACCCGTACAGTGTGTTGCAAGATGCCAGTTTGCGGGCGGCTTTCCCCGAGTTTCAGGGCCAGAACTATGATTTCCGGGCGTATCCCGACAATGTGTACGATTTCTTCCGGACCGGGGTGGTGAGCAATACTTCGCTCAACCTGTCGGGTGGGAACTCCGCGATGAGCTACAATGCCTCAGTGGGCTACAACCGCGAACAGGGCTATATTCCCAACAACGGTCTACAGCGCCTCAATCTTGGCTTGGGTGTGCGCACACAAGTGAGCAAAAAACTGACCATCCAGTCGTCGTTCCAATTCACCAATACCGAAACCCAAAGCCCCCCCCTGAACGCTGGGCAGGGCAACAATACCTTGGGTGGCTTCCCATCGGTACTGGCCAACGTGATGTACACCCCCCGCAGCGTGGATTTGACCGGACTGCCATTTGAAAGCCCAGTGGACAACCGCAGTGTCTATTACCGCAGTGGCAATGACATCCCCAATCCCCGCTGGATTTTGAAGTATTATAAAACGCCCACCTCGATCAGTCGTTTCTTTACTTCCAATTCGTTTGTGTATGACCTTACCGAAAACCTAAACGTTACTTATCGGGTGGGGTTGGATACCTACACCGAGAAACAGGAATTTCAGTTCAACAAAGGCGGAGTTGATTTTGTGAACGGATTCTACCGCACCCGCGACATCAAGAACACCATTTGGAACCACGATGTGATAGTGGGGTACAACAAAGAGCTGAACTCCAACTGGACTTTGGCGGCCAAACTGGGGGCCAACATGCGCAACGACCGCTATGATGAGGTAGGCACCACCAGTGACCAACAATTGGCCTTTGGCTTGATGCGCCACAACAACTTCATTGCTACGACAGGCCAGAGTGTCACCGAAGAGCAAACCCGCGTGGGGGTGTATGGTGAAGTGACCGCCGATTATAAAAACTACCTATACCTGAACGTGGCCGGCCGAAATGACTGGACATCGACGGTAGAATTGGAAAGCCGCCGAATTTTCTATCCCTCGATAAGTGCATCATTTATCCCTACCTCGGCTTTCCCTGCCTTGGAGTCAGATATTATGAGCTATTTGAAAATCCGGACGGGCATTGGCACTTCGGCTGGTTTCCCCAACCACTACAGTACCCGCAGCATTTTGCAACAAAATGCCCGGGGCTTTCTGGACGGGGGTGGTGCTGTGACCCAAACCCACACGGTGGACAATATCTTGGGCAATCCCAATTTGCGCCCCGAATTACAAACCGAATACGAATTTGGGGTTGAAGGTAAATTCTTCAAAAATAAGATCGGGATAGATCTGACCCTGTACCGCCGCGAAACCCGTGATTTGATCACCCGCACTCCGATTGATCCATCGACCGGCTACACCACTACTTTTGTCAACATCGGCCGCTTGCGCAACAGCGGGATTGAGTTGGCTGTAAATGCCACACCGGTCAAAAGTGGCAGATTTGAATGGGAGAGCACGCTAAACTTTAGCCGCAACATCCCAGTGGTGGTAGAATTGGGTGGCAGCCTCACCGAAGTGGTGGTAGCCGGCTTTACCAACTTGGGCAACTTTGCCGTTCCGGGCAGACCTTTCAACATCATTAAAGGAACGGCTTTTTTGCGCGATGCCCAGGGCAACCGGATAGTGGGAGGTGATGGGCTCTACCTTGCCGACCCGCAGATCCGCGAGCTGGGCAACCCCAACCCGGCCTTCAACACCTCGTTCATCAACACCTTTACTTACCGGGGAGTGAGCTTTAACATCATGCTGGAGTACCGCCACGGCGGGGTGCTGTATTCCAGTACGGCTGGGGCATTGCTGGGCCGGGGCTTGAGCAAGGATACCGAGTTCGACCGGAACAGTAGTTTTATTTTCCCCGGGGTAAAACAAGACGGTGCGCCCAATGATATCCAAGTTACCGCTTCGGACACCCACTTTAACAGCTATTATTTCTTCGGTGATGAAGGCCGAATGTTTGATGGCTCCACGCTGCGCATCCGGGAAATCGGGCTGTCCTATTCGTTGCCCAAAAACATGGTGCAGAAAACCCCGTTCAAGGGCATCTCGCTTTCGTTCACCGGCAATAATGTCTGGTTCCGGGCGCTCAACATCCCCAAATACCTGCGCTTGGATACCGATAACCTCGGTTTGGGCGTGGGCAACGGTTTGGGCTTCGAGTTCCTCACTGGTCCGGCCTCGCGCCGTTGGGGTGGCACTTTGCGCTTTACTTTCTAAACCAACCTTTCACTCATTTTAAAGTCTAAGAAAGATGAAAAAATATATCAAAGTAATGGGCTTGGCTCTCAGCTTGGTGTTGCTAAACGCCTGTAAGTTGGATTTGCTCGATAACCCTAATGCAGTAACACTCAACAACGCCAGCCCCAACTTTTTGCTCAATCGGATCCAGTTGGATTTTGCCGGGTTCTTTAACCAAGCTTCTGCCCCCGGGATGCGCCTCACCCGCATGTTGAACCAAGGTTCGGCCGTGTATGCCAATGCGTACACTCCGCAAGAACTTGATGGCTTGTGGACCAATAGCTACGCGGGGATTTTGAATGATGTCAAAACCCTCATCCCATTGGCGGAGCAAGGCCAACTGTTTGTTCACGCGGGCATATCTCGGGTGATCCGGGCGTATGTGCTTATGACGTTGGTTGATTACTTTGGCAATGTCCCGTTTACCCAAGCGTTGGATCCAGCCAATTTCAACCCGGGCACTGATCCTGGAGCGACCATTTATACCGCTGCCCTAGCCGACTTGGATGCGGCTATTCTGAACTTTGGGGCCCGCTCGCTGGCTACTCCCGCCGATTACTTTTATCGGGGCAACGCCGACAACTGGATCCGGGCTGCCAACAGCATCAAGCTCAAACTGCTGCTTACCCGTCGTTTAGCTGATCCGGGGGCTGCCGCCGCCATTAGTGCAGTGATTGCTAGCAACCGTTTGATCAGCATGGGCAACCAGAATTTTGCCTTCCGCTTTAGTTCCAACTTGGCCAACCCCGACAGCCGCCACCCGCGCTATGCGGGCCAGTACTCGCCCACGGGCGGGGGGGATTACCAGTCGAACTTCTATATGTGGCAGTTTAGCGAGGTTAAAGGTTTCCCCGACCCTCGGTTGCGCTATTATTTCTACCGCCAAGTAAGCCGCAACACCACCGATGTGAACGAATTGCGTTGTATTACCAACCAAGCACCGGCTCATTACCCCCAAGGGATGGCATTTTGTATTCCACCCGGCACACCCGGTTACTGGGGGCGTGACCACTTGAGCAATGAAGGGATTCCCCCCGATGGCCTACGCCGTACCGCTTGGGGCTTGTACCCTGCCGGAGGCCGCTACGACAACAACTCTGGCCAGCCGGTGGCTTTGGTGACAGGTGCCCAGGGGGCGGGGCTGCACCCGATCATGATGTCGTCGTTTGTAGATTTCATGCAGGCCGAAGCCGCGCTGGTGCTCCGTACCACCGGCGATCCCAAGGCATTGCTGGAGTCAGCAGTGCGCAAATCCATGACCGATGTGCGGGCCTTTGCCCTTGGATCCTTGGAAGCGGGTAACATTGCCACTTTTGAGGCGGCCAACAGCATTAACTGGAATGCCGAGGTGGATCGGTATGTGGCCAGGATCAACATGCAGTATGATCAAGCCACCAGCAATGATGAACGCCTAAACGTGATTTGCCGAGAATATTGGCTCTCGCTGCACGGCAATGGCATCGAGGCCCTCAACATGTACCGCCGCACCGGTAAGCCGAGCGGGATGCAACCCGCCTTGGAGAGGGTTCCTGGCAATTTTATCCGTTCGTTCTTCTATCCGGCCACTTTTGTGAACCGCAATTCCAGCACGCCACAAAAAGCCAACATAGAATTGCCCGTGTTTTGGGATACCAACCCTGCCGGCTTTGTCAACTAGTTTGTCAGCCCAAAGGTGTATACGATTACACCCTTGGGCATTTACCAAAACTTTAATTAGCTAAATTCGCCATGAAACCATTAAAAATAATTGCTTCCTATTGTTTATTGGCCCTGATGACCTTGGGCTGCAAAACCGAAATGATCGAGCGCATCGACCTATTAGCGCTTGAGACTGGCGGTTATATGCGCAATATCAACCCGTGGCCACAAAATGCCCTCCGGTTCACCACCAGTGGCGAGATCCGCATTACGCTCGAGGCAGTGGATGCCGAACAAGGCCGGTTGTTTTCATCTTACGATCTAACGGCCCGTTTTATCGACCGTACCCCAGCCAATGGCGGCAGCAATGTGGCCAACCGGACGTTCCTCAGCCTGCCAGCTTCGGCTTTTACACCTGATGCCGCCACTCAGTTGCCCCGCACCATCATGACTCTGCGGGCTGCCGACCTGATTCGCACGCTGGGGCTGAGCGCGGCCAATGTGCTGCCCGGCGACCAGTTTGAAATCGATGCGGTGCTCCGCCAAAGCAACGGCCGGTCATTTTCGTTGACCAATTCTGGGAGCAACATCACCGGCGGGGCGTTCTATCGTTCGCCGTTTTTCTACCGGATCACGGTGCAATAACGCCCCGATGGATTTGTGACCAAAAAAAAAGGGTTGCCAACTTTATGAAAGTTGGCAACCCTTTTTTTAGGAGCGGACGATATTGGTTTTGAAGGTCGAGTGGATGGTGGATGTCCGCTCTTGGCCTTTTACCACTTTTTATGGGGGCCAATCCAAACCGAGGCAGTCATTTTTTGGTCTGGCTTTTCAAATTGCTGAGACTAATTTAAGCGGAACACAATGGGCATGCTTACCTTTTGCAGCACGGGCGTACCTTTGTTTTTGGCAGGTTTCCATGAGCTGCCCGCTCTGATCACGCGGATGGCTTCTTCATCGCACCCAAACCCGATGCCTTTTTGCACTTTGACCTTGGCCAGGGAGCCGTCCTTTTTGACCACAAACTCGAGCCAAACCTTGCCTTCCGCTTTCTGGTAGCGGGCTTCTTCGGGGTATTTTAAGTTCAGCTTGATGTATTTGTAAAAGGTTTCATAGCCGCCTTCTGGCTCGGCCGGTTCATCGGCAATGACGACCACCTCTTCCCCTGGGGCTTGAGGCTTGGGCTTTTTGACCACTTTTTCCTTCTTGGGTGGTTCAACCTTGGGCAGGGCCACTTTGACTACTGGCTGCGGAACTGCTTTTTTTAATGCGGTCAACGTATCGACCAGTTGGGGTGCGGGAGTGGCTACCCCGGCCACTAGCGGCGGGGGTGTTTGAAAATAGCTAATGGCAACATAAGCGATTCCTGCCACGACCAGCCCGGCCAGCAGCCAGAGCAATGGTTGCTTGCGGTTTTTGTTCGCTGTATTGCTGGGAGATGAATCTTGCTTGGACATTTTTTTGTTTTTTTAAACTCGGGAAATGTAATACCAGTAAGAGATGTGCGTTGTTGACAAGTCTCGGCAAAACCGACTGCCCAACCTGCTTTGGCTATAAACAGGGACAGACAGTGCCAAGTCAGAGATAGTTGGCAATAAGGGGGGAACCGGCCAAGCCAATTGGCTCGATCGGCTTGGGTCCAACGTGGTTAAATTCGCAATTTCAATGCCAAATCCCAGTTAGTTAAATAAAGCGTACATTTGTTAAAATTTGGTAGTAAGTTCACAGATTTGGTAAGCATGGAATTTAGGGGTTTGATTATGCGATCCACGGGGTCTTGGTACGACGTTCGCTCCGAAACGAATGGCGAACTGTTGAAAGGCCGCCTACGGGGCAAACACAAATTGCTCCAATTAAAGGTGACCAATCCGGTCACGGTGGGCGACTATGTGCACTATGTGATGGAAAACATCTCCGAGCGCACGGTGGCCATTACCGAAATTTTGGATCGGGACAATTACATTGTGCGCAAATCGCCGCACAAGACTGCCCACGCCCATTTATTGGCCGCCAACTTGGATCAGGCCCTGCTGGTGGCCACACTGGTGTTCCCGCGCACTTCATTGGGTTTTATCGATCGGTTCTTGGTTTCAGCGGAGTCATTTCGGATTCCGGCCGTCATCGTGTTCAATAAATCAGACCTGCTCAACCAAGAAGGGCTTGGTTATCAGACCGAGCTTTGCCAACTTTACGAAAAACTGGGTTATACTTGCATCCAAATCTCTGCTGAACACGATCCTGACCTAAATGCGTTGGAAAATCTACTGTCCAATCGAAAAACTTTGATCTCTGGCCATTCGGGCGTGGGCAAATCAACTTTGGTCAACCGGCTTTCGCCCGGATTGCGACTGCGCACCTCCGAAGTATCAAAATTTGCCAATAAAGGGGTTCACACGACTACCTTTGCCGAGATGTTTGAAATCCGCCAAAATACGTTCATCATTGACACCCCGGGCATCAAGGAATTGGGCTTGGCCGATATTGCCCCGGAAGAAATCAGTCATTATTTTCCCGAAATGCGCGAATTGCTCAACAATTGTCGTTACCACAACTGCTCGCACACCTCCGAACCCGGATGCGCAGTATTGGCCAAAGTAGAAAATGGCCAAATTGCCCTTTCGCGCTATCAAGGTTACTTGAGCATGTTGTCGGGCCAGGATAACCGAAGATAAATCAATCGTTATGTCAGAAATTATCGCATTAGTTTTCACTGAAAAGTACCTAGCGGCCGGTATTGTCCAAAACCGCGACAATGTGCAATGGCTGCGGGTAGAAGACCACAAATTTATCCCCCTCTTTTTTGAGGTCAAGGACGAAAATCGGGTGGTTCTGGTGGACGAAGCCACGTTTGAACTGGCCGACACCCCCAACTTTATTGGCCATTTTTTTGACGCTATCAGTTCAAATAAAACATTCATGCTTGGAGGATCGGGGCAACCGGTGGAAAACCTGTTGCTGGATGTGGTCTCGGGCATCAAAGCCAAGTATTGGGCTGCCTTGGGCCGAAGCCCCGTCGGGCGGATCCCCTTGGCACTGTGCCTGCCCGATGATGTGTCGGAAAAAGCCAAGGATCATGTGCGCGACCTGTTGGGCCGGCAAGGCTTTGACTTGATCCGCGAGGAGAGTGTGGCCGCCGCCCTGCTGGCCCAAGATGGCATTTCTTCGGTCATGCTGGAAGCTTTGGGCGGTTCGTCGCTCCAAATCGTGGTCAAGCATGGCACCGTGCTTGAGCGGGAAAAACTATTTGACTTTGACAATTTGACGGCCAAGGTAGCACTGGGCAAACTAGTGGTGAACAAGGCCCTGCGAAACTCGTTCAGCAGCCTGCTCCGGGATGAAGATGCCGCCCGGAACGAATACCGCAACCACTTGGGGCAGGCCGACGCTTGGATTGCTACCCTGCAAAAAGAAGGAACACTCAATACTTACATCAATTTTTCGGATGGGGAATCGGGCAATGCGCTCGTACGGATCGAGGAATTCAACAATTTATTATTTGATGCGGGCGGGGTTTTTGCCCGCACTCGTTACAATGTTGAGCAGTTTGCCCAAGGCGCGGGCATTAGCCGAGCTTGGATCGTGGGCAGCAAATTGGCCAATGAAGCCCTTCAAAGTTTGCTTACCCAGCAATTTGGCCGCGATAAAATGGTGATTCTCACCGAAGAAGAGGCGGCAGTCCGACAAGTAATGATCGGTCTGCTCGATCGGGCTGCCACCGATTACGGCAATCGCCCCCGCCCCATTCAGGAAAGCCGGCCCGTTAAAGAACCCGAGCCGGTCTTTGTGCCCGAACCCGAGCCGGTCTTTGTGCCCGAACCCGAGCCAGTGTTTGTGCGTGAGCCCGAGCCAGTGTTTGTGCGTGAGCCCGAGCCCGAGCCAGTTTTTGTGCCCGAGCCCGTCGTTATCCGTGAACCCGAGCCGGTCAAAAAAAATATCCCACCAGTTGAACAAGATTTTGCCAAAGTAAACGTTCTGATGGGGGTAGAGTCAAACAGCCTATTACAAGAAGTCAGTACTACTGAATATCAAAAGGCCGTTAGAAAGATCTTGAAAGAAGAAAGTTCCAATGACAGGTTTGCCAAGGACAATTTTGTCGCTGAAATTAAACGGCTGGCTTACATTGCTAACCCAGGCATCGCCAAAGTATACAAGGTGGATGTTGATGCCCGGCTCCCTTATTTTTTGGCGGAATATGCAGAAGGCAAAAAACTAAAAACCGTTGCTCCCTTGGCCAATGCCGAGGATACCAAAAAAAGTATACTTGGGATATTGAAGGCAGTTGAGTATTTGCACAGCCGCGATTTCTGGTACAAAACCTTGAAATCGGAAAACATCATTGTCAATAAAGATAAAATGCTTTTAGTGGCCTCGGGGCTCGAGTACGTGGTGGGGCAAGATGCCAAATCGGGGCTGCCCAACAAGATCAGGATCAACATCAAAGATTTGGGCAGTATCCTGCTCGAGATGTTGACGGGCAAAACAACGGTGCAGGCCCTGAACGAAATTAAGGACAAGCGCTGGGCCGAGGTAATCAAACGGTCGTCACCGGGCAGTTCGGCCGATACGTACAAGACTATATCGGAGATGATCATCGATATTGAGAAACGCTTTGCCCCAGGGCCGCCTACTCCTGCACCCACACCATTTCCATTGGTCAAAGTTTTGGTAGTGGCGGGCATCGCCTTGGCAGTGGTGGCAATGGCAATGTTGGGATACGTGTACCGCGACAATATTATAAAAATGTTTGCCAAAACTGAAAGCCAAGTAGAACCCAAACCTAATCCACCGACTGATAGCAAAGTTGATCTGGGACGGCTGCCGGGGCGGTACAAGGGGTCATACCAGAATGCCAACAATGAGAACATGGAAGTTTGGCTGGACATTGCAACGGTTGATCTCCAAGCTGCCCCTTCCACTTTCAAGTATAATTTGCGGATAGAAACCACGGCCAAGGTCATTCAGTTTCGTTCGTTTGGCCAAACCGGGACGATCGATCCGGCAAACCTGAAAGTGAGCATCACTTCAGAGACCTTGCGCGAGTTTGAGCTGATTGCCAAAGGTGGCCAGTTCAAGTTCCAATCCAAAGATTTTCCGAGTCTTATCCTAGAATAAATGTTTAATCAATCAATTTAACTTAACTAACACAATCATGAACAAAAACCATTTTTTTTTCACATTAGTAGCTATCCTTTTTGCATTTGCATTCACTTCTTGTGGTACTGGTAGCGGCGAAGAATACCAGAAAGTGCAGACAGAAAACGAGGAACTAAAATCCAAAATACAAAAGGATAGTTCGTATTTGGTGCAGATGAACTCCGAAATGCAGGAGCTTTACGCCAATCTGGATTCTATGCGGGCACGGGAAGAGCGCATCCGCCAGACTGCCTCCCGGATGCAAGGTGGCCAGTTGAGCGGCGAGGGCAGCGCGAGCATCGACAAGGCATTTGCCGATATGGAAAAGCTGAATGCAGAAAACCAACAGAAAATTGCTGCGCTGCAATCCAAGTTGAAGTCATCGGGTTCCAAAAATGCCCTCTTACAACGCACACTGGACGAACTCCAGAAACAAGTGGACGACAAAGAGAACCAGATCAAGGACTTGCAGACCACAGTTTTAGCTTTGCAAGGAGAACTGGATGAGGCCAAAAATACCATCGCGACCACCAAGACCAAGTTACAAGACACCGAAAACGTGGTGGTGGAACGCGAAAACAAAATTGCTGAAGCGTTCTATACCATCGGCAGCCGGAAAGATTTGGAAAAAGGTGGGGTGATCACGGCCAAAGGTATGTTCAACAAAAACAAAGACTTGGCTGGCGATATTGATGAAGCCAAATTTACCAAGGTTGACTCCCGCAACGTAAGTGAGATCGAGATCGGCAACCATAAGGCCAAAAAGATTGAGCTAGTGCCTGCTCGGGCTTCCAGCAGCTACCAATTGGTGGAAAATGGGGCCAGCACCGTGTTGAAAATTTCTGATGCGGCGGCGTTCTGGAAAACCAAATACGTGGTCATTGTGGTCAAATAATCCACCTCGCTTGACCTTAAACCAAAAAAAGCCCCACTGATCACAGCGGGGCTTTTTCTATGATTGTCTGGCCAATCGGCAGATTAATTGGCTTTCTTCTTGGCTTTTTGATCGGCCAACATTTGATCGTAGACTTTTACTTGATCAGCCTTGAGCGCCTTTTTGATATCTTCTTCCAACTTAGCTTTCAGTTGATCGGGGCGGGCATTGAGCAGCGCCTGATCGGCCCGTAGAGATTCTTGCATTTTAAGTATTGCGTCGTTCTCAGCTTTGGCCTTGGCGGCTTCTTCTTCGGTAGCTACCTCCTTGGGAACGGCGGCGGCTTTGGCCTTGATCTCTTCCACCCGCTTGGGCAATCCGGTTTTGGCTGCTTTGACACTGTCCATGCCGGTCTCGTAGGCCAATTGGGCATCTTTCATGCTCTTCTTCTGGCCAGCGTTTAGCTTTTTGGGCACATCAACAATTTTTGAATCGATAAATTTAGCAACTCCTTCACTCTTGGTCTTTGCCCGCTGGTCGGGGGTGGTAGGGGTTTGGGCGAATGCACCTGCGGTCAATAATGCAAGTGACAGACTTAAAATTACTTTCTTCATCATAAGTGTTTTGGATGTTGGGTTTATGAAATCTTTTCAACCTCGAATGTAGTCAAGAATTATTCAATTCCTATACTAACCTTACTTGAGGCAAAAAATAATCCATTTTGCCAAAAACCACTAAAAATGCAGTTTTATCCAAGAAGTTATCAAATAATTACTAAAAATGCAACGAATGCCCAAACAAACCGATATTGGCGAATGGCATTTTTTTATCTTTGCCCTGTTTTATAGCGATGGCCCACTACTCAACCGCCAGTTGGCCGTGGGACTTTCCAAGCTTTTTTTTGAAAATACGCGAATACTTTAAATATTTGGGCAGGATTCAGCCCCATTTAGGTGCGGTCA
>Ga0105045_10003891_pt1 | contig 12912 bp, 12 predicted proteins | sample MAT02_FD_78089 | JGI IMG/M metagenome (GOLD analysis project Ga0105045, IMG submission 78089) | Freshwater microbial communities from Lake Fryxell liftoff mats and glacier meltwater in Antarctica - MAT-02 (megahit assembly) | ecosystem: Environmental > Aquatic > Freshwater > Ice > Liftoff...
ATCGAGACGCCATCGGGGAACGATGCGGATCGCGCCGGCTCGTGCACTGCTGTGGAACTCATGGATGTCGCCCTTCGGTCCCGATCAGGATCCCAGCACCGTGGCCAGGACATCAAGCAGGCGGTCGACCTCGTGGTCCGCCATCACCAGCGGCGGGCACATCGCGAGGGTCGAATCGCCGATCGGGCGCACGATGACACCGGCGTCCACCATCGCCCGGGCGACCTCGGACGCCGAACCGGTCGGCGCCGCCCCCACTTCCGCTGCCGCTGCAGCTGCCACTTCCGCTGATTCGCCCAGCGGCCCCGGCACTTCGTGTGCACCAACCTCGGGTGACCCGGGAAGGTCGACCGCCCAGATCGCTCCGTGTCCGCGAACTTCGGTCACCAGGCCGTCCGCCAGCAGGGCAGCGAGCCCCGCATGCAGTCGGTCACCCAGTTCCACCGCACGTCGGACCAATCCCTCGCGCTCGGCGATCTCGATGCACGCGACGCCGGCTGCGGCTGCGGTCGGATGACCGGAGTAGGTGAACCCGGTGCGCAGCACCATCGTCGGATCGGCTTCCAGCGCGCCCCTGACGGTGGGCCCGACGATGACGCCACCCGCGGGGATGTACCCGGAGGTGACCCCCTTCGCGAACGTCACCAGGTCCGGTTCTATGCCGTGGGCGGAGGACGCGAACCACGTCCCGGTGCGCCCGAAGCCGGTGATGACCTCGTCCATGATCAGCAACGCGCCGTGCTGATCGCACAGTCGACGGAGCCCCTCCAGATAACCAGGTACCGGTGGATGCACGCCGCTCGCTCCCTGGATCGGCTCGGCGATCACCGCCGCGATCGTGTGGCCGCGCTCGGCGAAGATGCTCGCCACGGCCTCCAGATCGTGACGTCCCACATGCTCGACCCCACCTACGAACGGACCGAAGCCGTCGCGGTTGGGCCCGATCCCCTGGAGTGACGTTCCGCCGTACGCGGTGCCGTGGTAGCCGCCATCGCGGGCGATCACCACGACACGGTCGGTGTCGCCGAGCAGCTGATGGGTGAGCCGAACCAGCTTGAACGCTGTGTCGACCGCCTCCGAGCCCGAGTTGGTGAAGAACACCCGGGCATCGCCCATCGGTGCGCGCTCGGCGATCATCTCCGCGAGCCGGTCCGCCGGCTCGTTGGTCCATCGTCCGAAGGTGTTGTAGCTCGCCAGCGCGGTCATCTGCGTGGTCACGGCCTCGATGACCTCGCGCCGGGCGTGTCCCACGTTCACGCACCACAGCGACGCGATCGCATCCAGGTACTCCTTGCCGTCGCTGTCCACCACCGTCGATCCGTGCCCGTGGGTCAGGGTGATGAAGTCGGTCTGACCTGTTGCGGCGAACGGATGCAGGAATGCCGGCACCGTCATGGTCCGTCCTCCGTCTCGACAGCACGACGAGAACACACTGCCATGGTCGCGCGGCGACGGTGTGCCGCTGCGGCGTCGGCCACCGGACCTCTGGTGGGTCACGTCGTCGACGTCCCTGCCACCACGCACCGGGACGATCCTCGGTGCCGACGTGGCTCGGCGTCGCGACACGGGGTACGTGCACGATATGAAGTCGTTGACGAAACAGGTGTGGGGCGCGCTCAACACGGTTGCGGAGCCGCTCGCTCGCTCCGGGTGGGCGGGGCCGCCCCCGGTCGGGGTCGGCCTCGTGCTGCTCGAGTCGGCGGGCCGACGCTCGGGCCGTCCCCGACGTCGACCTCTCCTCGCAGCGCGGATCGGTGACCAGCTGATCGTCGGCACCGTCCGACCCCGATCCGATTGGGTCGCGAACGCCAAGGCCGCCGGGACGTCGACGGTATGGTCCCGCGGCGGGCCCGAGCAGGTCACAGTGCAGATGACCGAGCTGTCGAGAGGATCCCTCGCGATCCTGCGGCGCACGACATCGCAACGCTGATCCATCACATCGTGGCGGAGCGGACCCGCTGGGACCGCGGAAACTCGGACCGCAGCCGGCCGGCACCCACGGTCCCCCCGCCTTGTAGCGATGCGGCCGCTGTCAGCTCGTCGGGTCGAACCACGTGACGGGCTCGGGGGCGACCACCCGCACCAGCGCCCGGTCACCGCGACGAAGAATCGGCAGGGAGGGCCGCCGGACGCTCAGCTCCAGATCTCCGAGGCGCACCCGATAGGTCGTGTCATGGCCGACGAAGTCGACGAGTTCGACCGACACCTCGGCGCCGGGGTCAGCGTGACCCCCACGGGCCTCACCCTCGGGGCCGTCGGCTCCGTCGGCTCCGTCAGCTCCGTCGACCCCGTCGCCGGAAGGTGACGACACGGCGGTCACCGACGTACCCACCGGGGCGATGTCCAGGTGCTCGGGACGCAACAGCACGTCCACCGCCACGCCGTCCCCACCCGGCTCGGCGAGTCGTACAGCGCCGAGCGGCGTGGATGCGGTGGATCCGTGCGCTGTCGCCGGCACGAAGTTGGCGTCGCCGACGAACCCTGCGAGCCACCTCGTCGCCGGACGCTGGTAGATCTCGACCGGTGGCCCGATCTGTACGACCCGACCCTCGGCGAGCACCGCCACCCGATCGCCCAGCACGAACGCCTCGTCCTGGTCGTGGGTGACGAAGATCGTCGTGATGCCCAGCCCCACCAACAACTGGTGGATCTCGGTACGCACCTGCGAGCGCAGCGAGGCGTCCAGGTTGGAGAACGGCTCGTCCAGCAACAGCACCGACGGCCGGGGCGCGATCGCTCGGGCAAGGGCCACCCGCTGCTGCTGCCCACCCGACAACGTCGAGGGCATCCGGTCACCCAGGCCGGCCAGACCCACCATCTCGAGCGACTCGTCGATGCGTGCCGAGACCTTGCGCTCAGGTCGCGCCAGTCCGAAGCCGACGTTGCGGGCCACCGACAGGTGGGGGAACAACGCCCAGTCCTGGAACACCATGCCGACCCGACGGCGTTCCGGGGGCACGAACGATCCGGGCGAGGTGAGCAACCGGTCGCCGACGGTCACCGTGCCGGCATCGGGGCGTTCGAGGCCTGCGATGATGCGCAACAGGGTGGTCTTGCCGCATCCGCTGGGGCCCAACAGGGCGAGCGTGTCACCTGCGTCGACCGCGACGTCGACGCCGCGCAGCACCTGGGTCTCGCCGTCGAAGGACTTGGTGACCCCGGCGACCTGCACGCCGGCGGCATCGACCTGGGCTTCGCTCTCTGCGGCCCCAGCAGTGCGGTCCGTCGCTACCGGGGTCGGGTCAGCCATCGGCGCCGGGTGACAGCTCGGGATCGGTTGCAGCGGTCCCGTCATCGTTCGGGACCGCCGGCAGTTCTGACAGATCCTGTTCCGGGCGCAGGGTCGGGAACAACACGATGTCGCGGATGGTGTGGGTGTCGGTCAGCAACTGGGCGAGACGATCCATGCCGATCCCGAGACCGACCGTGGGCGGCAGCCCGTAGTCGAGCGAGCGCAGGTAGTCGTGGTCGACCGCCATCGCCTCGTCGTCACCTGCGGCCTTCTGCTCGGCCTGGTCGAGGAAGCGGTTGCGCTGCTCGGTCGGGTCGGTCAGCTCGCTGAAGCCGTTGCACAGCTCGCGACCGACCACGATCGCCTCGAAGCGCTCGACCAACCCCGGCTCGCTGCGATGCTCGCGTGACAGCGGGGACACCTCGGTCGGGTAGTCGATCACGAACGTCGGGTCCCACAGGGTGTGTTCGGTGGTCTTCTCGTAGAGCTCCAGCAACAACTTTCCGGTGCCGTAGCTGTCCTTCCGGGGCACACCATGGATGTCGCACAGCTCGCGCAGCCGCTCGATCGGGGTGTGGATGCTGACGCCCTCGCCGACCTCGGACGAGGTCAGCTCGGCCATCGTCGCCCGCCGCCACGGCACCGACAGGTCGACGTCGCGACCGCCGAAGGTGACCGTGGTCGACCCGTGCAACTCCTCGGCAAGGTGCGCCACCAGTTGCTCGGTCAGCGCCATGTGCACGTGGTAGTCGCCGTAGGCCTCGTAGGCCTCGAGCATGGTGAACTCGGGGTTGTGGCGGTTCGAGGTGCCCTCGTTGCGGAACACCCGGGCCATCTCGAACACACGCTCGAAACCGCCGACGACCAGCCGCTTCAGGTAGAGCTCGGGCGCGATGCGCAGGTACATCTTCTGGTCGAGCGCGTTGTGGTGGGTACTGAACGGACGTGCGAGCGCGCCCCCGGGGATGGGGTGCAGTACGGGGGTCTCGACCTCGAGGTAGTCGCGGTCCTCCATGAACCTGCGGGTCAGCGACATGATCCGCGACCGTTGTTGGAAGGCGAGCCGGGCCTGGTCGGTGACCCAGAGATCGACGTAGCGCTGGCGGTACCGGGTGTCGGGATCGGTCATCCCGTGCCACTTGTCGGGGAACGAGCGCCGGGTGGGAGCGAGCAGCGCCCACGAATCGACCCGGACCGACAGTTCGCCGCGGCGGGTCGTCATGACCACTCCACGCACGCCGATCCAGTCGCCCAGGTTCAGTTCGCAGAACTGCTCGAAGTCCGGCGTCGTGGCGAACGGGGCGAAGAGTTGGATGCGACCGCTCGAATCGGCCAGCGTGCCGAAGGCCAGCTTGCCCTGCACACGGCGCAGCATGAGGCGCCCCGCGATGCTGACGACCTGATCGGTCTCGACCCCGGGCTCGAGTTCGCCGAAGCGGCCGGCGAGCCCTTGGGCGGAGTCGGTGACCTCGTAGGTGTAGGGCTGATCGAACCCGCGCTCGCGAGCCACGTCGGGTGAGATCTGACCCGGGCTCTGTTCCGGGGTGGGGTCGGTCCGGTCGGGGTCGGTCTGGTCAGGGTCGGTCACGACTGGTTCTTCTCCCAGATCAGGCGCAGACCGTGGAGGGTCAACCACGGCTCTTCGTGTTCGATGGAGTCCGCGGTCGGGGCGATCAGCGACGCCAGGCCGCCGGTGGCGATGATGGTCGCCTCGCCGACGACCTCTTCGATGCGATCACACATCCCGTCCACCATCGACGAGGTGCCGTAGACCGCACCGGACTGCACCGACTCCATGGTGGTCTTGCCGATGACGCTGCGCGGCTCGCTCAGCTCGACGCGACGGAGCGCCGCGGCGCGCCCGAAGAGCGCATCCATCGAGATCTCGATCCCGGGAAAGATCGCTCCTCCCAGGTACTCGCCCTTGGCCGAGATGACGTCGAAGGTGGTCGCGGTGCCGAAGTCCACGACGATCGTCGGACCGCCGTACAGGTCGAACGCGCCGACCGCGTTGGCGATCCGGTCCGCGCCAACCTCTCGGGGGTTGTCGTAGAGCACCGGCATGCCGGTCTTCACACCTGTGCCCAGGATGACCGGCTCCACCTCGAGGTAGCGCTCGCACATGCGGCGCAGCTCGAAGGTGATGCTGGGCACCCCGGAGGACACCGCCACCCCGGCGATGTCCTCGGCCAGGTCCAGGTCTCGTGTTGCCAGCAGGTGGCGGATGCTCAACGCCAGTTCGTCGCTGGTGCGTTCTGCACGTGTCGCCATTCGCCAGTGGTCGACCAGTTCATGGCTGCGATCGCCCGAGTCGTAGAGCCCGACGACGGTCTGTGTGTTGCCGACATCGATGACCAGCAGCACATGGCCTCCTCGGGCACGTGTCCCGGAGGTGGCCCCCCGGGTCGGTGGGGCTCTCGTGGAACGGAGCCCCCATGATGCTCGCCCGGCGGCGCGCGGCGCACGTCGGATCGGGTCGGGCACGCGCGTACGGCTCCGCGCGTGAAATCCGCGTACGGCCGTCGCGACGACGCTCAGGTCAGATCGAGCCCCAGATCCAGCACCGGGGCCGAGTTGGTGATGGCCCCGACCGAGATCATGTCGACACCGGTGCCGGAGTAGTCGGCGATCGTGTCCAACGTGATGCCACCGGAGACCTCGAGCAGCGTCGGGCGCACCCCTCCACCCTGGACCCGGCCGGCGATCTCGACAGCGGCCCGGACCTGTTCGGGCGACATGTTGTCCAACAGGATCGAATCCGCCCCCGCCCGGAGCGCCTCGGCGCACTGTTCCAAGGAGTCGCACTCGACGTGCACCGTGCGTCCGGGCCAACGGTCCCGGGCGGCCAGCACCGCGTTCGTCACCGAGATGCCACCGAGATGGTTGTCCTTGATCAGCATCCAGTCCGACAGGTTCCCCCGATGATTGCGACCCCCTCCGGCACGCACGGCGGCCTTGGCGAGTGCACGCAACCCGGGCACGGTCTTGCGGGTGTCCCAGACACGTGCCGAGCCACCCGCCGACGCGGCGTCGACGTACCGGGCGGTCGTGGTCGCGATCCCCGAGAGGTGACCCAGGAAGTTGAGCGCAGTGCGCTCGCCGGTGAGGATCGACCGGAACGGTCCGCGCACCAGGCCGAACACCTCGCCGGCTGCCAGCTCCGCACCTTCGGCCACCGACCACGAGATCTCGACCTCGGGGTCGAGCTGGGCGAAGGTCTCCCGGGCGCAACGGGTGCCGGCGAGGCGACCACCCTGGCGAGCGGCGAAGCGTGCCTCGCCCGGGGCATCGGGCACCAACGTCGCGGTCAGATCGCCCAGCGGCGTCAGGTCCTCGGCAAGTGCCCTCTCGACCGCATCGCGCACCGCTGCGATCGGGGGATGGACCCAACTGTGGTCAGGAGTCGTGCTCACCCCGGCAAGTGTTGCACGCGCCCGGAGCGGTGCGGATCAGCCGACGACGAGACGGTGCGCCTGCTCGGGGTCGGCGAGCGGGTGATCGGTTCGGGCGTGGGTTCCGCGACTCTCGGTCCGCACGATCGCTGCGGCGACCAACGCCTGCGCTATCTGGGCCAGGTTGCGCAGCTCTGCCGCCTCGACGCCCGGCGCGTCGCCCACGGCTGTAAGCGTGGCGGTCACGACGGTCGAGACCTCGTCCAGGCTCGTGGCGCTGCGCAACACGCCGGCACCGATCGACATCGCATGCTGCAGCCCGGAGCGCAGCTCCTCGAACGACGCGACGCCGACCGCCCCAGCATCCTCGTAGCCGGAACCTGCCGGCCCAGCACCCACCGGCTCTGCACCCACGGAACCTGCACCCACCGACGGGGGGCCGGGGTCACCCGGTTCGGGTCGACCCGTCCGGAGGGCGACGCCGCCGATGAACAACTCGTCGGCGTCGGGGGGCAGTACCGCCCGCATCGCCCCGGTCGCTGTGGGGCCGTCGGCACCCCGGGCGATCGCCTCGACCGAGCGCGGGCCGAACACCATTCCCTCGAGCAGCGAGTTCGACGCGAGCCGGTTCGCTCCGTGCACGCCGCTGCAACTCGTCTCGCCCGCCGCCCACAGCCCCGGCATCGACGACGCTCCCGAGAGGTCGGTGACGATCCCGCCGCACTGGTGGTGGGCCGCCGGAGCGACCGGCAACCAGTCAACGCCAGGATCCAGGCCGACACCTGCCAGGTCTCGCCAGATCGTCGGGAACCGCCGGTCGAAGTGGTCGATCCCGGTCGCGTCGAGCCACACGTGCTCGCAGCCATCGTCGACCATCGCAGCGAGGATGGCCCGCGACACGACATCGCGGGGCAACATCTCGTCCACGAAACGTTCACCCGAGCGGTCCCGCAGCAGCGCGCCGTGACCGCGCAGCGCTTCGGACAGCAACGGTCGGGGCATGCCGGGGTGATGCAACGCGGTGGGGTGGAACTGGAAGAACTCCAGGTCGGCAACCGCAACACCTGCTCGGAGCGCCATCGCCACGCCGTCGCCGGTGGCCACCGGCGGGTTGGTCGTGACTGCGAAGAGCTGACCGGCACCGCCAGTCGCCAACAGCACGTGACGCGCCCGCACGTCGCGCCAGGTTGCGTCGGGCGCGAGCACCCGCACACCCACACAGCGGCGGTCCTCGACGAGCAGGTCGAGCGCGAACGTGTGCTCGTGCAGCGCCGCGGCGGTGGCCCGCACCGCGGTGACGAGCGCACGTTCGATCTCGGCGCCGGTCGCCGCGCCGCCCGCGTGGACCACGCGCGCGACCGAGTGGCCGCCCTCGCGCGCCAGTTCCAGATTGCCGCGCTCGTCACGGTCGAACTCGGCGCCCAGGGCGATCAGGTCCTCGACGCGCCGTGGGCCCTCATCGACCAGGACACGGACCGCATCGACGTCGCACAGCTCCGCGCCCGCCCCGAGCGTGTCGGCCAGGTGCAGGTCGATCTCCTCGGGGTCGCCCGACAACGCTGCGGCGACGCCGCCCTGGGCCCACCTGGTGGTCGCCAGGTCGAGCCCCCCCTTGGTGATCAGCCCGGTGCGGAGGTCATGGACCTCGGCTGCTCGGACGGCGGCGGACAAACCGGCAACGCCGGAACCCAGCACCAACAGGTCCAGTTCCTCCTCCCGCTGCGGTGCCGTGCCGCCGACCGGTCCGGGGGTCATGGTGCGAGCAACGGGAACGGCCCGGTCGGCTCGACCTGGTCCACCGCGACGTTGTCGATCAGCCGGGCGCGACCGAAGCGCACCGCGACGAACAGCCGGGCCTGGTCGCCCGCAACCCGCAGCGGCGCCAGCGTCCGGGGGTCGGCCACCTCGACGTAGTCGAGGTCACCCAGTGCAGCGGCCTGGATCTCCGAACGCATGAGCGTGCGCACCTCGTCGGCGTCGGTGGTTCCCGTCCGGATCGCCGCGGCACCCAGGTGCAGAGCGCGCCGCAGCACCGGCGCAACGCTGCGTTCCTCCGCGGTCAGGTAGACGTTGCGCGAGGACATGGCGAGGCCGTCGGACTCGCGCACGATCGGGCAACCCACGACCTCGACGGGGAACGACAGGTCGGTGGCCATGCGCCGCACGATCGCGAGCTGCTGATAGTCCTTCTCGCCGAAGTAGGCACGACACGGACCGACGATGTTGAACAGCTTGGCCACCACGGTGCACACCCCACCGAAGTGGGTGCGCCGGGCGACCCCCTCCATGACCGAGGACAACCCGGCCACCTCGACCCCCGTCATCACCGCGTCACGGCCGTTCGGATACATCTCTGACGCCGTCGGCGAGAACAGGATCGAGACCCCGGCCGACCCGGCCTTGCCCGCGTCACCCTCGGGGTCACGGGGATAGGAGTCCAGGTCCTCCTCCGGTGCGAACTGCAAGGGGTTGAGGAAGATCGTCATCACAACGACGTCGCACTCGCGTGCAGCGGCGCTCGCGAGCGACAGGTGACCCTCGTGCAGGTAACCCATGGTCGGCACCAGTCCCACCGACGAGCCCCCTGCACGCGCCTGGTCCAGCTCCGAGCGCAGTTCCGATACAGTCGTGACCCGGTGCATCACCAGCATGCTACGGCGCTGTGCCGTCGGCGCGGCCCTCGGACCCGCGGTCACCGCCATTGCCTCCGTCGGCATCGGCGCCACCGCCGGCACCACCGCCTGCACCACCGTCGCGATCGAGTGCGGCCAGGACACCACGCAGCTCAGCGACGCGCTCCGGGCCCACCAGCTGCGCCGCCTGTTCGGCCAGCGAGCGGTAGGCGAGCTGCTCGTCGGTTCCGAGCACATCGAGGTGGGCCAGCACCGTCGCCCAGTCCGCACGCGCCACCGGACCGGTGAGCGCAGCGGCCGGACCGGTCGCCGCGACGTTGGCCAACGATCCCGATGCCAACTGCACGAACGCCTCGAGCGGGACGCCGACCGAGGCGGCCAGACGCTCGACCTGTCCCATCAGGGCGACCAGATGGTTCGACGCGACGACCGCGGCGGCGTGATAGGTCGCGCGGTCAAGGTCGCCCACCTCGACCGCGGTCCCGCCCAGCGAGGCGACCAGGTCGGAGACCAACGGGTCACCTGCCACGGCGAACCAGGCGCCACGGAGCCGTTCGGCACCCGTGTCCGGGTCCGGCAACGACACGAGCGGGTGCAACGACGCGACCCGAGGGTGTGCGCCGAGCACCTCCAGCCCGAGTGACCCTGCGCAGTGGGCGACGACGGTGCCCACGTGCACCGGCCACGTCGGCACGAGCGTGCCGACCACGGCGTCGGGGACGCAGCACAGGACCAGGTCGACGCCTCGCCCTGGGTCCGGGTGGTCCCGGTGCACCAGCTCGACCCGGCAGCCCACCTCGGTGAGCGCTGCTGAGAAGGATCCTCCGGCCCGACCGGTACCGACGATGCGGACCCGGATCGGGCCGTCGGTCACAGCGGGTCGACCTGCGAGACGCTGCCGTCCGCGAGCTGCAGCTCGCGCTCCCCGACCAGTTCCGGTGCGAGGTCACGCAGCGGCGCGAGTACGAAACGGCGGGCCTTCCAGCGGGGGTGGGGAATGGTGAGCCGCTCCTCGTCCATCTGGATCCCATCCATCCAGATGATGTCGATGTCCAGGGTGCGGGGACCCCAGCGGGTCTCGCGCACGCGTTCTGCCGAGGACTCGATGCGATGACACACGCCGAGCAGTTGGAAGGGGGTCAGCTCGGTGTCGAGCTCGACGACCAGGTTCAAGAAGTTGTCCTGCTCGGGCCCTCCCACCGGCGCCGTCTCGTAGACGGGGGACACCGCGACCACGTCGGGCAGCGAGTCGACCGCCTCGCGCAACCGCGCACGACGGTCGCCCAGGTTGGATCCCAACGACAGGAACGCCCGCACACTCACGACACCCGCCTCCGGGTGACCCGTACCCCCGAGGATTCGAGCGGGTGGGGAACCGGCGGGCGGAGCTTGCGGACCGAGAGCTCGACCGCGCCGATGCGTTGGTCGAGGCCCAGCACCGCCTCGGCCAGGTGCACGGCGAGCCGCTCCAGCAGTTCGGGCTGGAGGCGGTCGATGAGCTCGACCACGGTGTCGCACACTGCGCCGTAGTCGATGGTGTCGGCCAACGCATCGGAGCCGGCAGCAGCGGAGGTGTCGACCACCAGGTCCAGATCGACCTCGAGCGGCTGGGCCCGTGTGCGCTCCTCGGGCAGCACGCCGACCACTCCCACGACGCGCAGACCTCGCAGCTCGATCCGATCGCCCTCGACGGTCACCGGGAGCTCAGTCCTCGGCGACCAGACGGGCGGCCTCGCCGACGAGCTGTCGACCGTCCGCACCGATCTGGCGACCAGTGATGTGCTCGATGAGCGCGATGGCCTTCGGGGGCTCGGGCACCATCGCGTTCCACACCAGGTAGCCGGCGAGCAGCCCCACGAGGCGCTCGGACAGCTCGTCCTGGTGCAGGATCAGCCGCTGGCGCTCGGTCAGCAGCCGCCGCAGCTCGCTGTAGGTCCGGTCGAGGTAGCGAGGAAGATCCTCGGCAGCGGGAAAGGGCCAGTGTCGCCACTTCACTCCGAGTTCGTCATAGCTGTGCAGGTTGTTCGGCGCCGAGGACATCGAGATGACCAGATCGAAACCCTGCTCCCGGATCCAGATGATCTCTTCCTGGCGGCGGACCTTGCGGTGGTTCGCTCCGAATCCTCCGGGCCGCTCGCAGATGGCGAGCTGGTCCTTGATGATCCAGTGGAAGTGACGGGGCTGTATGCCCTGCGCCCATTTGCCCTTGGCTGCCATGTCGTCACCTCCTGTGGTTCCTGGCGTCCCGGCGGGAGGCTGGTGGTCGCCCGGGCGGACGCTCCAGCGGCGATCGTAGAGGATGTCAGGTACCCCGGAAGCCGCCCGCCACGATCGTGGCCGCACGAACGGTCGGCGCGACGTCGTGGACGCGTACCATCTGCACACCCTGGGTCATCATCCAGGTCGCCGTGGCGACTGAGCCGTCCAGACGGTCGTCGACCGGCACCGCCGTCACCTCCGCGGCGCTCGAAAGGTCCCCCAGCCGGTGACCCGGCGCATCGGAACGGGCCAGCAGCTCGCCCAGGAACCGCTTGCGGCTCGTCCCCACCACGACCGGAAACCCCTCGGCGACCAACTCGCCGACATGTGCCAGCAGCTGCAGGTTGTGCTCGGTCGTCTTGCCGAACCCGATGCCAGGATCGACCCATACCTCGACGCCGGCTGCAGCAGCAACCGTCGCCCTCTCGACCAGGAAGCGGCGGACCTCGCCCACGACGTCGTCGTAGTGGGGATCGGCCTGCATGGTGCGTGGATCCCCCGCCATGTGCATCGCCACCCACCCCACGCCGAGCTCGGCCGCGACCGGCCACAGCGACGCGCTGACGTCGTTGATCAGTGACGCACCCGCCGCCACCGCCGCCCGTGCGGTGGCCTCGTTGCGGGTATCGATCGACAGGCGCGCCCCGCGTTGCCTCACCTGGTCCGCGACCGCCTCGATCACGGGCAACACCCGGGCACACTCCTGTGCGGGATCGATCGGCTCGGCCCCCGGGCGGGTGGACTCCCCACCGACATCGATGAACGATGCACCTTCGTCCATCAGCTGCTCGACACGATGGACCGCGTCGAGTGGATCGTCGAAGCGCCCGCCGTCGGAGAATGAATCGGGCGTGAGGTTGATCACGCCCATGACCTCGATGGCTTTCACCGTCGCTCAGCGCGAGGGCTCGATGAAACGCATCGCCTCGGCGCGGGCGGCGGGATCGGAGCGGAACACGCCGCGCACCGCCGAGGTGACCGTGGAGGCGCCAGTCTTGCGGATGCCGCGCATGGCCATGCACATGTGCTCCGCCTCGATCACGACCAGCACGCCCCGGGGGTCGAGGGTGGTCTCGATCGCGTCGGCGATCTGGGTGGTCAGCCGCTCCTGGACCTGGGGGCGGCGGGAAAAGCCGTCGACCAGACGCGCCAGCTTCGACAGCCCGGTGACACGACCGTCGGTGTTGGGGATGTAGGCGACGTGCGCCTTGCCGAAGAACGGCACCAGATGGTGCTCACACATCGAGAACATCGAGATGTCGCGCACCATGATCATCTCGTCGTGGCCGGCGTCGAAGGTGACCTTCAGGTGGCGTGCAGCTTCGTCGTGCAATCCCGAACACGTCTCGGCGTACATCCGTGCGACACGCGCCGGCGTGTCGAGCAGACCCTCGCG
>Ga0105045_10003892_pt1 | contig 12912 bp, 12 predicted proteins | sample MAT02_FD_78089 | JGI IMG/M metagenome (GOLD analysis project Ga0105045, IMG submission 78089) | Freshwater microbial communities from Lake Fryxell liftoff mats and glacier meltwater in Antarctica - MAT-02 (megahit assembly) | ecosystem: Environmental > Aquatic > Freshwater > Ice > Liftoff...
GGCACTAATTAATATTCTACATGATCTTTCTGCTTCCCGTAATATTCGAACATTATCAAAGTCGGGTTTCAACAGCGAAACGCAATTTAACTTTAACAGCCGGCGAATCGAAAAAGCATTTGAGTACATTAATAAAAATTATGACAAACAGGTTGCTTTAAATGACATCGCCAAACTGGTAAATATGACGGAATTATCCTTTAGCCGCTTCATAAAAAAACGCACGGGTATTACTTATATCGATAGTTTAAATGAAATCAGGCTAGGGCATGCCTCCCGTTTTTTAATAGATACCACCAATTTAATTGCTGAAGTTTCTTACAGTTGCGGTTTTAATAATATTTAAAATTTCAACCGGTTGTTTAAAAAGAAGAAAGGGTGTACACCTAAAGAATTCAGAGAGAATTTTTCCGGCACCCGAAGGTTTATTTAGACGAACCTATAACACCCTGTGTTGTTTCGTTTTATGCTATTGAATGGCTTCCTTTTTCAATTATTCTGTCTACTTACTTTTTATGGCTTCCTGTTTTTTTGATATCCCATAGAAGATGTTTTTTAAATTACTCAAAAAACAAATACGGGTAAATGCCGCCAAAAAATGGCAACCAGCCAGACTATCTTTAACGCAGAGTTTATTCCCCGATTATTTTTTTGGAAACTCCAGCTTTTATATCAATAGCTATCAACTAGAGAAATAAATTTAAAGCTGTTTTTCAAACCGGCATCCGGTTTTTCAGGCTCAAGCGTTCCAGGTATTCTTCTTTACTGGATAATCCATCTGTGCTAAATGCGTACAAAAAGTTGTTTACGTTTTTTTTATCCTTCAGGCGTATCATTTGTGACAAGGTTTTACAGGTGATACGATATTCTTGTAATTGGCAAAAACGGTCTTGGCGTTTTTGAAGGTTTGATTTAAGTGGGGATCTAATAGGGTTTACCTGTTTAATATTGCATCAACTTTTTATAGTTATCGGCAAAATATACACAATTATTTTACCCCGTTCAATCAAAATTCGGATGCCAGTGTAATTTTCAATTCGGCATTGACGGTTCCGGAAACAATGATGAAATATATCACGCAAACCAGACAGGCGAATGGCGCAATTGTAAAACCTATTGTGATGGATGAGTGGAACATGTGGGCCAATGGCACAAAACAACAGGTATCCAATGTTAGTGGGATTTTTGCCGTTTTGGTAATGGGCGAAGCTTTAAAAAATAAATATGGTTTGGCTGCCGGCTTGGATTTATTAAATGGCTGGGCAAATGGTGATGATCATGGAATGTTTAGTTCTGGTGATGAACGTGGCGCAAATAAGTGGAGTCCACGCCCAAGTTTTCATTACATTTATTATTTTTAAAAAATGCTGGGCGACCGGTTAGCGAACACAACTGTACATTGCAGTTCTAATATACTGGCCTACGCTTCCACCTACTCATCCGGAGAAGTAAATGTTACCTTGGTAATTACATCTGCTGCATCCTTGAATGTGGATGTAAAAATGAAAAAAATCTACGGCGGCAACCGGTATTATTGGTACTCACCTGAGGGCATTAATGATAATGGTGAATTTTCAAGAAAAGTATTGGTGAATGGCATTGGGCCAACCGGAGAAGCAGGTGGCCCGACAAGCTACCATACAATTAAAGCACTATCATCCGTTGCAACCAATGGTTTAAAAGTGACAATACCTGCAAGGGGAGCCGTTTTTATGACTGTTGATAAAAAGTGGAGACTAACATAACCAGCCTTGCTAATAAATTTTTCAATAGCTCACTAACGTTTGAAACTCCTCTAAAATTGGTCTCCGTGATTTTAGAGGAGTTTTACTTTAAAGTAAGGCTCAAAATAAAATACAGCAGTTGAAATACACATAAAAAGAAATGCGATCATCTATGTGATAAAGATATCGCAGGTATTGATAAATTTTAAATTTATTCAAATATTTGAATTATTACAACAATATGAAAGAACTAATTTTAAAAATAAAATAAAATTTATTTTGTTTTTAAATTTAGTAGTGTATATTTGTCCTACCTCTTATATCTCTAATATCCTTTCATTTACCACACCTCCAATTAGATCAATCCCAAATTTCTTTAGAAAAGCAATAATCTAATACAGTGAAGAGCTGCATTGTTCACAACCATAATACCACAAGAATGACACGTAATTGGTTTGCAGTTTACACAAAGCCCGAGCGGGTAAAAAGAGTAGCTTCAATTCTTAGCAGAAAAGGCATCAAGAATTATGTTCCTGAGAATAATATTTTGGGCATCAATTCAAATAACAAGAAGGCATACAAGGAACCATTGTTCTGTTCGTACGTTTTCGTTTACATTAGTGAATGTGAAATGTCATTATTAAAAGATATTTCCGGAATTGTTAACATCATGTATTGGTTAGCAAAACCAGCTATTATCAGCAATGAAGAAATTGAAGCTATCAAACAACTCACTTCGTTTTACCATAATATTAAGTTAGAAAAAACTTCGGTAAATATGACAGATTCGGTTCGCATCATTGACGAACCAGTAATTTCATTCAAAGAAAAATCAGCTTCCATAAAGTTTCAAACATTAAAAATTGTTTTGCCATCTTTGGGATATGTAATGATAGCTGAAAGAGATAAGGTAAATGAATTAGTATTGAAACAGGATTTGGTGCAGGTTGGTTCGTTTCCCAGGAAGTTGACTGCCTTTTTCTCGAATTAAAGCTCCAAACTGATTCTGTAAAATAACTAAAAGGTAAAAACAGTCCGCATAATGATCCATAACGTGTGGCTAAGGATGGAACAAATTTAATCCAAAGTCTTACACACACATGACTAATCATTATTTTGATTCAGTTTTGCTTTAACTATTAGAAGAAAAAAAGCCAATTATGCGATGCTAAAAGATCTTTTAGATTCAGGGATACTATTTACATTATTAGTATCCCTTTTACTTTAAAATATAAATTTTTTTTTTGCAGCCTAAATCTCATCTGACATTAATCTGACCCGAATACAACTCTAGCTTTGCTTTTATACAGCCTATGGATTGTCTTACCTCTATGAATAAAAAATGCCATTGAACGAATTTTGCCCGCCCCGCAATTTTAACAAGTCTCCATTTAATGAAAAATAAATTACAAATAATTGATTGCTGGTTATTTGTTTGTTACCTTCATCGCTACCCAACACACAATTATTTACATGGAATTATTGGAAGATCAAATGCTTGTAAAAGAATCTACCCTTCCCGGTTCAGGTAAAGGGTTGTTTACGAAAATATTCATTCGAAAAGGAACGAGAATCATTGAATACAGGGGGAAAATAACCACCTGGAAAGACGCTGACCACCAGGATGGAACCAACAGCTATATTTATTTTGTTACAAAAAATCATGTAATAGATAGTAATCCTCACGAACATGAATTGGCTCGCTTTGTAAATGATGCACGAGGATTAACAAGAGTTAAGGGAATCTCGAACAATTGTGAATATGTAGAGGAAGGCATGAGGATATATATTGAAGCAACAAAGAATATACCGGTAGGTACTGAGCTATTTGTTGGCTATGGAAAAGAATATTGGGATGTAATAAAGGCCAACTACAAAGCAGATTAATTTGCACTTGCTTCGTATTAAAAATTTAATTTCTGCCATTATTTTATAACGGATGCTATTGATGCTGTATCAAAACCTTTTTATAGATCGCTACATATTGCTTTCCTACAACATCGTAATTAAATAAGGCACTTGCATTTTCAGCAATTTGCTTTCGGTTATATCTAGAATAACCTTCCATCATTTGAATCATGGCTGCGGCCAATGCCTGTATATTATACTTTTCAACCAATATGCCATTTCTGTCATCAATCACTTCCGGTAAACCGCCTACACTGCTACAGATAACGGGAAGCCCACAGCACAAGGATTCCAACACAATGCAGGGCAGATTTTCGTACCTGCTAAACATTAATAATGCGGATGACTGTTGCATTCGCCTGGCTACCTGATTATATGCAATGGCTGTTTCAAAAAAAACAGTTTTATTCAATATACCCAATTGATCGGCAAAGGCCTGCAAGGATTCGTCACGACTTCCAATCATCTGCAATTCAAATGGATAGCCCTTGTCCTGCACGATTTTGCAAGCTGCTAAAATCCCTTCCGGATTTTTGGGATAATTCATGTAGGATGGATGTATAAATTGAAACATAGCAGGCTGCTGTGGCTTGTGAAAAAACAGATCGGTATCAACTACATTGGGTATAACGGTAAAGGGCAATTGCACAAAATTACGGATGATCGTTTCTCCCAAATCATTGGTTACTGGTAAAAGTATGGCGGCATTTCTCAATACAGATTTATTCAATGCCAGATACAATTTACCCATATCATAAATATTGGGATTGCTTACTTTGTAATACCCAGACCAATGTTCTGTAATAATGTATGGTATTTTGTATTTTTTTTTAAGACGGCCAGCAAATATTCCTGCCTTCATTGCCACTTGTACATGCACTATATCTGGCAGTCCTGATTCAGCAATAATCTGCTGAAATATTTTTTGCTGGAGCTTAATATATCTCTTTGTTGACAATATTTTTTCTATTGGTTCAGGCCAGGCAGATCTTCCATAATATACCCGATACACGGTTAGATTTTGGGTAACTGTTTTATTTATTTCAACGGTGTTTTTTTGGATTGTTTCGTCTTTTACTATGAATATTACGGTAACCTTAACAAAACGACTCACTGCAAGCGCATGGCGTTCGATGAAATCACCATTGAAGGAATCTAACCTGTTGGGGTACCAGCTTGCGAGCCATAAAACGTTCATCATGCTTCCTTCTTTTTTATGATTGTAAACAATCCCATGATGCAATCGCCATTATAAGGAAAGTGGTTCATTACGAAATTGATTTTTGTTCCTGATTGATAATACATCCCAAAATGCAGTTGATTTAATTGAAATCTTTTATCATCTAATAATTGTCGAAGCGTAAAGGGTGAAAAATACCAATGATGATGTGGATGAATCGATTCTGTTTGATTCAGGCTGGCTGATATAGTATCCAATGCAGTATAATTCGGTACCGTAATCAACACCTGTGTACCCGATGGAAAATTCTGGTATAATACATCCATTGCTTTGTGAGGATCTTTCAGATGTTCCAACACCTCCGAGATCAGGATTAGTTCAGGTTGAAATGCCTTTGCCTCGCCAGGATAAGCATGCGTAATATCTCCTTTAAAAACTCTTTCATCGTTGGTAATTGATATGTATTGCCGGATCACATTTTCATCCACATCCAGCCCGATCAGATTTGCTGTTACCTTTTTTAACTGGATATGCAGTAAGGCCCCATCCTTAATTTTTTGCTCCGTGTAAGGGTAATCCGAAAACCCAACGTGTAATACCCTTTTTTTTTGGCATATATCCAATATAAAATCTATCCTGTTAAACAAACCTGGTTTGTTGGAAGATATTACCTGCAACCAGGATGCCCCCTCTCCTTTCAACCTGCTACCCAGGCTATGCTTCAATACCGACATTGATACCCAGGTTGCCAACCATTTTATAGAACCGCTCATTTTCAATTGCTTGCTGATTTATTGAATGATTGAATGAATTTAAAAGCCTCTGCGAAATATTAAATGCAGGTCTTTTAATTGTATCTTAAAAAAATCTTTTGACTTACTTGCAAAATGCTGTTTAAATATCCATAGCAAATATAACATGCAAAAAAAATAGGAAAGACTGCTCACTGCTGCGGCGGCATTGATTCCCCACACCGGTATTAAAAATACATCCCCAGTTATTACGACGATCAATGCTATTCCTGATGCCATTAGGTTTTTTATAAGCATTGCCCTCCCTGCGATGTAAGCTGCCATTAAAGAAACGACGCTTAAGAAATAAAAGCCCGGCAAGTAAAACAACATTGCCTGATACATGCCCGCAAAGCCACCACCAAATAGCCAGGGAAACATCCAGTATCCAGAAATAATGATGATGACCGCCACAGGTAAAAATAACAATCCGATAATTCTGCAGAGTGCTTGTAGCTTACCAAGGTAGGCTTCATCTTCCACACCGGAACTATATGGGAAAACCACTCCTGCAATGATCGTAGGAAGTAAAACCAACAATTGCCCCATTTTAGACACCTGTACATAATTACTCAATGCAATTTCAGTACAATATTTTTCAACGAAAAAGTAATCGATCCTTGTTGCCAGGAAAAATACAATGTTGCTTATAAAAGCTATGGAAGAGTATTTAAAGATTTTCCTAAACAACATTGGATTAAAAGGAATCACCGTAAACCTGGGTCTGCACTTTATAAAAAAGATGATCACCAAAGCCAGCCCTTGCAAAAGAAATCCTCCAAAATAAACCAGTCCTGCAAAATAGAACGCTTGTGAACTTGTATTATCGCCAATCCCGTGCATGCTTACAAAAGGTTTTAGGGCCAGCCGTTCTTTCACTACTTCAAACATCTTTTCTTCATCGTTGCCACACCGGATGTACACCCATGCCAATCCACCCAAAACAATGCTATTCACCATACAAATAATTATGTTGATTGAAACAAAGGATTTAGTCGCATAATAAAGGGATGAAAAATATATAATCAGCAGGTTTGAAACTACGTACACCCATGATAGCTGCCTGCCAATGTGAACAGGAATTAAATAAAGTACTCCCCATGTTATGATTGCCTGTAAAAATAACCATGGGAGAATAAAAATGGTGATAGAAGGAATACTACTTAATTGGTTGCTTCCATAATAAGTGATACCCGACTCCATACTCCAACTGATAATTAAAGTAAAAAAGGATAGCAGCGTAATGGAATAAAAAAAATCTCCACTTGCTGTTGCACCAAGGATTCTTACCAGCAAAAGATTGATCAGGAAGATCAATATTGTGTTCAGGGCTTTCCACCCAATGGAATGTTGCAGTGCTTTTGTAAATTGCATAAAATAGCTTACAACAAATATTGTTTAATTTACGATACAAATCAAAGATATAAACCTGTAATGGCATTATTAAGAAAAATAAATTTAAAAGCTAAAGCTGAAATAAATACCGGGTTTGGGGCCAATACGACCGACTATGGAGGCCGTTTTTTAAACAAAAACGGCAGTCCAAATATTCAAAAAAGAGGCATCAGTTTTTTTGAAAGAGTAAACTGGTACCACACTTTACTTCAATTACCCCGCTGGAAATTTTTATTATTGGTGTTATCTTTTTACGCATTGCTAAATTTAATTTTTGCAATTATTTATTATTCCATTGGAATTGAAAACCTGGAAGGAGTAAAAGCTGCCACTAAACTGGAAGAATTTGGGGAAGCTTATTTTTTTAGTGCGCAAACCTCTACCACCGTAGGATATGGTCGCATAAGTCCACATGGGTTTGCGGCAAGTTCTGTTGCTGCTGTGGAGGCATTGGTGGGGCTGTTAAGTTTTGCAATTGCCACCGGTTTATTTTATGGTCGCTTTAGTAAACCAACTGCTTTTTTAAAATTTAGTGAAAATGCCATTATTGCTCCATTTAAAGATGGCATTGCGTTAATGATGCGGGTGGCTCCTTACAAAAACAATAATCTATCTGACGCAGAAGCAAAGGTTACAGCCGGGTTAATGATTGAGGAAAATGGCAAACTGGTTAATAAGTTTTTTACGATGGAACTTGAATATATTACTGTAAACTCATTTACACTTAGCTGGACAATTGTACATCCCATCAATGAGGATAGCCCTTTTTACACATTTTCTGCTGCTGACTTTGGAACTACAGACGGTGAAATATTATTGTATATAAAAGCATATGACGATATGTTTAGTAATACTGTTGTAGCACGCACATCTTACACTTTAAAAGAAGTAGTAGTAGGAGCAAACTTTAATCCAATGTATCACCGGGATAATGAAAAAAAGAAAACAATCCTGGACCTTGATAAAATTAACAGCTTCCAGCCGGCAGATATTAACTTTGCATTTGTTACTGAAAATAGTCCGCCGATTGCTTCTTAACGGGATACCTCATTTGAGGTTGTGACTATTAATTTTAACACAAAAAACTATTTAAACGCACAGTAATGTTGATTTCCCAGATGGATAAAAGCTTAAATAAATATATTAGTGAAACTGGTTTCTGCTCCCGGAGGGAAGCTGATAAATACATTGACCAGGCACGGGTTACCATTAACGACAATATAGCCATCAAAGGTAACCGGGTAATGCCGGGCGATGTGGTGGAGATTGATGGAGAACCTATCAAAAAGAAAGATAAAATAGTCTACATGGTCTTCAACAAACCGGTAGGCATTACCTGCACCACAGACCTTAAGGATAAACACAATATCATTTCTTTCATCAACTTTAAAAGCCGGATATTCCCCATCGGCAGGCTGGATAAGCCTTCTGAAGGATTGATATTTTTAACCAATGATGGTGATATCGTAAATAAAATTTTAAGGGCTGGAAACAACCACGAAAAAGAATATGTGGTTACAGTAGGTAAACCCATTACCGGAGAATTTGTAAATAAAATGAGTAATGGTATTCGCATATTGGATACAGTTACCCAAAAATGTTTTGTAAAACAAGAAGGTAAAAATCGTTTCAGAATTATTTTAACCCAGGGATTGAACAGGCAAATCAGGCGGATGTGTTTGGCGTTGGGGTATAATGTAAATACCCTAAAAAGAGTACGGATCATGAACATGACCCTTGCTGATTTACCAGTAGGCAAATGGCGATACTTTACTCCGGGTGAAATAAAAACAATTGAAACTTTGGTGGCAGATTCATGCAAAACTGTTGATAATTCAATTTACGCAGATCTTGACGGACAAGAGTAGTTTCCGGATTTTTCATTTAAAAATGCCGTGAAAAAACATTCACTCCATTGAATAACTTGATGTGATTGTTAAGTTACCATTCAAGAAATTTATCGCTTCTGTTTCCACAATGTGCAACCAACGGAGCAATGGTTTGACTAAAATTACAAAAAACCTTTACAATTCAAAACTCATAACCTGCAATAAATTAAAACAGGTTATAACTTACACATACCTTACACTGTCCGCTGTTTCATGGCTTCGTATAAAATAATCCCGGTCGCCACCGATACATTCAAAGATTCGAAATCACCAGTCATCGGTATTTGAAATTGCTCATCGCAAATCTTCATCAACGCAGGATACACACCCTGCTCTTCGCCACCCATTACCAAAGCGCAAGGTTCTGATAACTCCAACTCGTATAATTTTTTAGTTGCCGTCATCTCACTGGCGAAAACTTTAATCCCATTCATGTGTAGCTCATCCACCGTTTTCATTAAACTGTTTACCCTGCAAACAGCAATCTTTTCAAGTGCCCCGGCAGAGGTCATGATTGCATCTTCATTCAACGCTCCCACGCCCTTATCGGGAATGATGATAGCATTGACACCAAAGCAAAATGCGCTTCTGGCAATGGCACCAATGTTCCGGATATCGGTGATGCCATCCAATATTAAAAAGAGCGGCACTTCTCCTTTTTCAACAATAAAAGAAATTACATTCTGCAAATCCTGATATTGAATCTTACTGATCACCGCTACTACGCCTTCGTGATTGCTGATATTGAAACCATTTAGCTTTTCCACCGGCACCTTATTGATGGGCACCAGGTATTGTTCCGCCAGCTTCCGTATTTCATCAATTACCTCGCCATGTATGGTTGTTTGCATGTAAATGCGTTCCAGTTGCTTACCGGTCTGCATCGCCTGTATAATTGCCTTTCTACCTATTACCAGCGTATTTTTTTTAGGCCTTTGCTGTTGTTGTCTGAAATTTTTCACAATTCAAATTTATGCTTTATTGTAACTAATAAAAAACCATAAGCTCTTTCAAACTTATGGTTTCATGTTGCCCATCCTTCGGAAGAATTGTGAATGCTTTTATTTTATTCCAAATACTTTTTTTACCTCTTTTACAGCATCCAGTTTTTCCCAGGTAAACAATTCAACTTTCTTCTTAATTGATTTACCATAAGGGCTGGTAAAGATCTTTTCAACCACTTCATTTTTGCGGCCCATGTGTCCGTATGCTGCAGTTTCGCTATAGATAGGATTGCGCAATTTAAGCCGTTGCTCAACAAAATAAGGACGCATATCAAAGCACTTCATAGCCATTACTTTTTTAGCAATCTCACCATCCGTTAAGTTTACTTTGACCGTACCGTAAGTAACTACGTTGATACTGGTAGGTTGGGCAACACCAATGGCGTAACTCACCTGAACCAATACTTCGTCACACAGACCAGCAGCCACCAGGTTTTTGGCAATGTGACGTGTTGCATACGCAGCACTTCTATCTACCTTACTCGGATCTTTACCGCTGAATGCACCACCACCATGGGCACCTTTTCCACCGTACGTATCTACAATTATTTTACGACCGGTTAAACCAGTGTCACCGTGTGGACCGCCAATAACAAACTTACCGGTTGGGTTAATGTGATACTTAATCTTATTATTGAATAAATGCGCATATTTAGGATATTTTGCAACAACTCTTGGTATCAGAATATTGATGATATCCTTTTTTATTTTAGCAAGCATGGTTTCTTCTTTGCCAAAATCATCATGCTGGGTGGAAACAACAATTGCGTCTATACGAACCGGTCGATTGTTATCATCATATTCCAGCGTAACCTGGCTTTTTGCATCCGGGCGCAAATATTTAATTTCTTTATTCTCCCTGCGGATAGCTGCCAATTCTATCAAAAGAAAATGAGCCAGATCCAAAGCCAGTGGCATATAATTTTCAGTTTCATTGGTTGCATAGCCAAACATCATTCCCTGATCGCCTGCTCCTTGTTCTTCCTTTTTCTTTCTATCTACGCCCTGGTTGATGTCAGCAGATTGTTCGTGAATGGCCGAAAGGATACCGCATGAATTAGCTTCGAACATGTATTCACTTTTTATGTATCCAATTTTCCGGATAACTCCACGTGCAATTTCCTGTACATCCAGGTATGCCTTACTTTTCACTTCACCTGCCAGCACTACCTGACCGGTAGTCACCAAAGTTTCACAGGCTACTTTACTATTGGCATCAAATGCCAGGAAATTATCAATTAAAGCATCACTAATCTGATCAGCTATTTTGTCCGGGTGCCCTTCACTAACGGATTCTGATGTAAACAAATAAGGCATATAGTTTTAAATTTTGAGGTGCAAAGATAGGTGTAGCGTTGTAATTGACAAAGCCTCAAATAACGGAGGCTTTGTCAATATTTCTTAGTTTATATGTTTGAATAAACGACCCGCATGCGTAAACGCAGTCTGTTGTTGGTATTATTACCGTTTCCAATTTTTACCCTTCCGTAAGCAAGATTATTTTTATAAGTTAATTTAAATCCATAATAATGTAAATTATATGGAGCATACACCCTAAAAGCGTAGTTGGTAGTGCGCCTTGTTACCAGATTTTGCACATACCTTGTAAGGTTAAAAGTATAGAACGACCGGGCACCAAACGCATCAACCAATTTTCGTTCAAACCCACCATAATAACTTTGATCGATTCCCTGCGATGGAAAGAAGAAAGTTGAATTATCGGGGTCATAAAACTCATTCGGACTAAGATCGAAATATAAAGGCTTATATTTTTTAGGAATGCCAGAATCAATTAAATCAAGGTATAGATACTGAGGCGCAGCCAAAACAGCATCCTGCTGACTACCAGGTATCTGTTCCATAAAAATTTCTGCACGATGGATGATCCGATTACTCAATAATCCCAGTTGTGGTATTTTAAAACTGATTGCAGATCCCGGTGCAGTTTGAAGATACAATGCAGTAGCACTTGGTGAATTTGGAAACTCAGAAGAACTGGTATCCCTTGCGATGTAATTGGCAGTTGCGGAAGCGCTTACTGCTGCAAAAGAACCAACCGAAACAGGTAATGAAGCAAACGCCGTATCCAGCTTATTCGCATTTCCGGCAACGTAGTGTACTTCAAGTTTTGTTGCAGCATCAGTTAAACTAATATAGAATAAACCATTTGCACCAGGTCCGCCATCAGAAACGACTGCAAATCCTTTGTATTTTTCTTTGAAGATCGAATCTCTGTAAAAAAAATTGTTAGGTCTGTTTTGACCAGAATCGTTGCTAACCAATGCTGTTAAAAAGGAAGTATTTAATTTAATACGAATCTGTCGGATAACAGAATCTTTTCGGCTTGTTTTTAAAAAGGTATAATTTTTAAGTTCAGGCTGGTAAACAGTTGTTTCCCCTAACAAATTGCCAATATAAGGTTGATTTGGTTGGAAATTGAGCAAATTCGAAATAGTACCCGTAAAATTGCTTGTGTTTTCGTCCAACTGATACACTTTAAAATGCTGGGCTTTGGTTGTATCTCCGTAGAAGCCTTTGTACGAAAGGCAAAGAAAGACCGAATCATAATGAGTAGCAGGATTGAGTGAAGGATTGATGGTATCACCTCTATTTCCAAAATAGAAAGGGAAAAATGACGGCTTTAGCTGCAAAAAAATATCTGCCTGTGTTTTGCCAAAAACTGGGTCATTGTTGATATTTCCCAATGCGTGATTCTCGGTCCGGGAAAGAATAGTGGTATCCGTATTTTGTTCCCTTGCAGCATCAATATAAAAAGTGTCTGCAAAGGTAAAAATATTGTCAACAGCGGGAATCAAATCAGCACCCAACTCAGTAGTGTCAATTTTATTACAACCCAAATTAAAAAAGTAAACACAAGCCAGACCGGCTAAAAATAAACGAAAAGATTTTTTTTGCACAAAAACATAATTTAGGGAAGTTCGGTTGATTTTATTTACTACTTCGAAAGGTCGCTATATAATTGTAAATAGTCTGTTAAATCACTTTCTTCATTAAAAGGCA
>Ga0105045_10003894_pt1 | contig 12911 bp, 8 predicted proteins | sample MAT02_FD_78089 | JGI IMG/M metagenome (GOLD analysis project Ga0105045, IMG submission 78089) | Freshwater microbial communities from Lake Fryxell liftoff mats and glacier meltwater in Antarctica - MAT-02 (megahit assembly) | ecosystem: Environmental > Aquatic > Freshwater > Ice > Liftoff...
ATTGAGGCCATGTTCGAGTGAAAAAAGTTTTACCAGATTGAAGCCATTTGCTATTAAGTCGGCCTTTGTAGTAATGCCCGCATCCGTTACGGAGGCATTGTTGCAAACGAGTGCCATCCGTATATCTTTTTGATCTCCTGCAAATTGTCTTAATTGATTGTAACGGAGGTTTTTTGAATGTGCTGCCGGGTTCATGGCAAATGATGGGATGATCGATTGTGCTTTAATAATACAATAAAAAGTACAAAGGTATTGTCGGGGTGTATTTCAATTTGTCATTCTAAAAGGTGCCTAAAATTTTTCCACATACGCAGTATTAAAATGAAGGGAAATTGCCAGTCAATATCTAATTGCATCGTTCCGTAAAAAAGCCATCTTTTTAATAGATGGCTTTCACGATTTTATTTTATTGATGGATTATTGAGGCACTGCATGGCTGAGTTCCAAACCGACCGAAGTACGGGGTTTAAATCCGGTCCATGGTTTTTCATTGGCTTGCCCTGGCAGGGACAGGAACTTACCATATTCCTGTTGCTTAAGATGGATACCAACAAATGCGGTAACAAAGTGCTGGTTGATATTATTAATGCGTCTTTCATTCCAGGCAGGTTCTGCATAATGATAATATTCATTGAATGCCACACCGGCTTTTAAAGTTTCTGCCGGTGGTGGATTGGGTGCAATATTGTGTCGGGCATTTTGGTAGGTTAGCAGATAACGGTTGGCATTTGTGCTCCCTTTGTAAATGGCCTTGATGCCATCTTCATAACCAGATATATCATCAAGGCTTCCTGCTATAAAAAATGTGGGTGTTTTCAGGCCTTTTAAACCAGTGGAATCCCAAACGCCAAATTTCATTCCCCAGGGAGCAAAGGCTACCACAGCTTTTATTCTTGGATCCTGAGATTCGTTGAATGCGGTATCACCATTTAAGCGTACATGAATGGCTTTGCTGCCACCGGTCATTTGGGCAAAAACGGTGTCCAGCTTTTTGCTGTAGCCTGCACCGGCCGCATTCAGCACACCATACCCACCCATTGAATACCCAATTAGTGCGGTATTATTCGCATCTGCCAAACCTGCTAAAAAACTGGATGAAGATTGCTTGCTCAAGTCCGCCATTTTGTTGAGCACAAATAGAATATCCTGGGGCCGGTTAAGCAAAGTGCTTTGAAATGCTGCCCTGTCTCTGTAGGTAGATTCTGTATGGTCAATCGCTACTACTACATAACCCTTAGATGCCAGATTTTCTGTAAGATAGGTTAACAAAAATCTGTTGCCCGGGTAGCCATGTGAAACAATAATTAAAGGGAATTTGCCCGAGGAAAGATCCGGTGACGCATTGCGCATGGCCCTGCCGGTTAAGCTATAGGAAATCAACGGTCTTGTAGTGTCATTGAATAAACCAAGTGTAGATTGATAGGTTACCAATTCGATTTGTTTTTTACCCGCTATTGCCGGGTACCAGATCTCCACTTTTAACGGACGGTCGTACAAGGGCGTACTGCCATTTTTTGATTTCAGGATATCTACCTGTTGGGTGTGAATAAGATCCAGGGTTTGTACGCCCACTTTAAAACGACCTCTTGCCGACAATTCAGGTGCATCTGGCAGTGCATCACCATTGATAAACGAAGAGATGTTTTGCTGTGCTACGCAAATAGTTTCGAGAAAAATAACTGCAATAACAAGCGCCAGTTTTTTGGAGGAAAGTAAATTCATAATAGCTAATAGTTCATTTTAATTTTTACAAAATAGTGGGAATTTCTAAAAGGAAAGTTTAAAAGTAGCAAAATTTTATCTCCCCGCTTTAAATCTTCCGGGTAGCAATTGGTTTTATAATGAGGGGATTTTGAAAAAATCCCAAAAAGTCTCGGGAAGTTGCAGGCAAAGAAAAGCGAAGTTTTTAAAGTGGCTTTTCAGGTAATTTTTATAGTTGGTAGATGACAGGAGCATTGCTTAAGTAATGTCGGGTATGGGTAGGATTTATGGGGCCTACTGTCTTTTTTTTGGGTAACTTACAGCTGTTAAGTATTTGGACAGACATTCAAAACAGGATAATTTTTATGAAGGTCATTCTCCTATTGCTCATATTTTATATGATAGTGCCGCTGCAAGCGGCAGGTCAAACCGTCGTATCCATTAAAATCGACGGCGTCATTAACCAGGTTACGGCCGATTTTATTCACGAAGCGATCGGGAATGCCCACAATAAAAAAGCTGCCTGCCTGCTTATTCATTTAAATACGCCGGGAGGTTTATTGCAATCTACCAGGGAAATAGTAACCGAATTGCTGGAGAGTCCTGTGCCGGTGGTGGTATATGTATCACCCGAAGGGGCACATGCGGGATCGGCAGGTGTTTTTATTACCATGGCAGCCCATATTGCTGCGATGGCCGAAGCCACCAATATTGGTGCTGCACATCCCGTAAATCTGCGGGGCGTCATGGATAGTGTGATGAGTGAAAAAGTTACCAACGATGCTGCAGCTTTTATAAAAAGTATTGCTGCCAAAAGAAACCGTAATCTTCAATTTGCAGAAGATGCCGTAAGAAAGAGTATTTCGGTTACGGCAACGGAAGCCATCCTTAAAAATGTTGTGGACCTGATGGCATTTTCTGACAAGGATCTTTTAATGCAGATTGATGGAAGGGAAATCAAACTAAATAGCGGGGTTGTGGTACTAAAAACCAAAAATGCGGTGATAGTTACCTATCGCATGAGTGCGTTTGATCAGTTTTTGAACACCATCAGCGATCCTAATATTGCATACCTGATGCTGATGCTTGGTTTCTTTGGTGTTTTATTTGAGTTGTTTAATCCGGGTGCTATTTTACCCGGTGTAGTTGGGGTAATTGCATTGGTGCTGGCTTTTTATGCCATGCGTACTTTGCCCGTAAATTATGCAGGACTTGCACTCGTAATTTTTGGCGTGTTGCTGCTTGTGCTGGAGTTGTTTGTTGTTAGCCATGGACTACTGGCTATTGGAGGTATTGTATCACTGTACCTTGGTTCAATGATGTTGATAAAAGTAAGTTCGCCATTGGAAGTAGCTGCCATTTCAAAACTATTGATCATCACTACTACGGCATTGATGGGTTTGTTATTTACATTTGTAATTGGCGCCGGGCTAAAAGCCCAAAAGCGAAAGATCGTAAACGGACTGGAAGCAATGACCGGCCTTACCGGAATCGCATTGGAAGCGCTTGAGCCCAAGGGGCAGGTGAAGGTGAAAGGAGAAATATGGAATGCATCTGCAATTGCCGGCCATATCAAAAAAGGAGAGGCCGTAAAGATCAATGAAATTAAAAAGCTTGTTTTGTACGTAGAAAAAGTAACCATTTAAAATCATCATATTATGCCACAAATACCATTTGTAACCTTGATCATTATTTTTTTTATTATTAGCCTGCTGGTAAGTTCCATTAAAATTCTTCGTGAATATGAGCGGGGCGTAATTTTTAGGTTGGGCAGGTTGATTGGAGGCGATGGAATAAAAGGTCCTGGTCTTATTTTACTCATTCCGGTGATTGACCGAATGGTAACCGTGAGCTTGCGTACGGTTGTGTTGGACGTACCTCCGCAGGATATTATCACCAGCGATAACGTTTCAATTAAAGTGAACGCCGTAGTATATTTCCGGGTAGTGGAACCACAAAAGGCCATCGTTCAGGTAGAAAATTTTTTATCGGCCACCTCCCAAATTTCTCAAACGACTTTGCGAAGTGTGTTGGGGCAATCAGAACTGGATGACCTGCTTTCGCAACGCGATATCATCAACCACAAGCTACAACAGATCATCGATTCTCAAACAGAACCCTGGGGTATCAAAGTGTCGAATGTAGAAGTGAAACAAATTGATTTGCCACAGGAAATGCAGCGTGCAATGGCCAAACAGGCTGAAGCAGAAAGAGAGCGTCGAAGCAAGGTTATCTCTGCTGAAGGTGAGTTCCAGGCTTCGCAGCGTTTGGCGGATGCGGCAAAAATACTGGCCTCCGAGCCAAGTGCTTTAACCCTGCGCTACCTGCAAACATTAAGAGAAATTGCAACAGAAAATAATTCTACCACAATCTTTCCGGTACCGATAGATTTGCTGACTCCCTTTTTAAATAAAGGCGCCGCCCGTAAAATAAATATGGACGATGTGCTACGTGGTGACACATAAAATGGATTGAACAATGCCCTGACCGGCCGATTCTTTTAATTAAAGCGGCTGCCCGTCTTTAGAAAGTTTGGGATGTTCAATTGATCTGTTTTTAAGATAGTAATCAATTCTGTTGTCCATGAATAGAAGTAGAAAATAACTTAGCAAAGTTTATCTTAAAATTGAATATAGCCCGCAGAGCGGGCTATATTCTTTATTATGTGTCATGGGATAAATTTTTAATTCGTTTTTTCGCTCAATAGAATTAAAACGCATTTATTCGTCTCCCGGAATCGCTACTGCCAGCAAGCTACTGCCCATTGTTTAAACGCCAAGCCTTACTTACAGCAAAACTTTCGTTAGGCGGATACCGCACTTATTTTTATTCTGGAAAAGCTAATTTTGTCTGCGAAATATAAGTGTCTAATCTTTTTTTAGCTAGAGAAACGTATTCTTTATTGATGTCGTAACCAACAAACTTTCTTTTCGATTTAACTGCTGATAGTGCTGTAGTTCCGCTACCCATGAATGGGTCAAGAATTATATCGTCTTTGAAAGAATATAATTGCATTAAACGGAACGGAAGTTCCTCTGGAAATGGTGCTTGATGTCCAATGCGTCTAGCACTTTCTGCATTCATTGTCCAGATAGATTTTGTCCATTCTATAAATTGTTCTTTGTTAGTACTATTTTCTTTACTTTCTTTTTCTCTTTTGTAGTCACCTTTAGAAAATATCAATATATATTCATGAACGTCTCTCAAAGTAGGATTTGATGCACTTTGCCAACTACCCTAAGCGGTTGAAGGGTTTGCACTTGCAGCTTTATTCCAAATTATTTCTCCCCGCATTTTAAAACCGATTTCAATCATTATTTTGGAGAAATAATCCGAAAGAGGGATATAAGGTTTTCGTCCAAGATTGGCAACATTAATACAGGCTCTGCCTTCATTTACAAGAACACGGTAGGTTTCTCTAAAAGAGTTTTTAAGCAGTGTTAAATATTGTTGCAAAGTCAAGTTGTCATCATACTCTTTGGACACATTATAAGGTGGAGAAGTAATCATTAAATGAATTGAATTATCTGGCAATTCTATCATTCTTTCTGCTGAACCACAGAGAAATTTATTTTTAAGTTGCGTTGGCAAAATATTTTCTTTTTTCTCAAGCACCTGGTTTTCTTCAAGTGTTGTATATAGCTTTGAATTTTAGAACTTCGAACTGTCATGATTAATTCTGCCATTTGTACCGAAGAAACTTGATTCTGTGTCTTTTAAATGATTAACATTATCAGTATAGTATAATTTTGCTTTTGGTATTCCCTTTAGCTGTCCATGTGAATACCTGCACTTAGCCCTGAAAACAACGAAGTTTGAACCATTACTATTGGAAATTTCAAAATTAAAATAAACATTTAGTTGCGATTTAGGCACTTTAATTTCAATGTCTTTCAAAATAATTTTGCACTCTTTCTTACTTGGCACCTGATAAAGATGTGTCTTACCAAAGCTTTTTCCATAATAATAACGATCGTCATAAATTTGAAATAACTCTAATAGTTGATTGTTGTTTAAATTTAAGTTTTTTATTATAAAACTCTTAAGATTTTCGCCTGCTTTTAATGAACATTCTTTTTTCAGTTTTTCATAATTCGCATCCTTCTTTTCTAAAGTCCCTTTTATCCACTTGCTAACTGTATGCTCAAAAATATATCCGCCTAATCTTGCATTTAGAGAAATCTCATCAAGTTCTTCATTTGCTTCAATTTCAATGGCAGTTTCTTTACTTCCAAAAAATAACCCTTCCCTTCCCTTCCTTATATAAGTTCCTCTTTTGGAATAACTAAAAATTGTATCTCCTTGAACCTTGTTATTGAATTCATCAAATAATCTTTTGTATGTATAGTTGAACCAATCGTTAAATTCAATAGCCGCAAATTTTCTAAAAATATGAACATTTTTAAAAGATTGTTCAGGTTGAATTAAGGCGTTTAAATAATTTGCGAAGGATGGGTTTTTTAAGATATAACTGTCTTCTTTTAAAGATTTGCCTGTGTCTCCGATTTTAATATCAAATAAATATGTGGACTTTACACTTGAACCAAGCCAATAAATATCACCATCAAGGTTAAGCTTTTCATATAATGATTTTCCGAGGTTTAAATTATTTTATAATGCTTTGTGAATTATGAAGTCTTCAATTTCTTCTATTTTTCGGATTTCTGAATTACATTCGTCTACATTTTTGCAGTATTTTCTTATAAAGTCTAAATAGGTTTTGATATCTAAATAGTCTTCATTGAATGTCAGCTTTTATTTTGCTAAAATGAAACCTAAAATAATACTTAGCTCTTTTAAAATTGTTGTAATATCTGCCACTTAAATATTTTGATTTATGGCGAATTTAGGTTACAAAATGAAGAAGTAATTCATTAGCATTTAGTCCCAAAACCCTTAATGTGAGGATTGTCAATTTTAGAAGACTGTTATCAAGTGGTTTAGCATACCATTTGTATTGGAGTCAAGTCAATCAAACCTCGTGGAGCCTTTTTTAAAATTCCTGGAATTATTTATACTGAAATTCCTCTCAGATAGTGCAGTAGGACAAGTTCTCAAGAAAAATTGGGCCTTCTCAACTTGATGCTGATGCGATAACAATAAGAATGCTTATTAATCCTTTTTACCAAAAAGGATTAACAATAAAACCGTATTCGCCAATGAATCTAACTTCGATCGCTTTCCGATGATAAATCCAGTTGGGTTCATAAAAAAAAACCTTACTGCTCTTTTTTGTCCTCATGCACAGTAAAAAATTTTTATACTTTTGCAGTGTAAACCGCTTTCATCCGTTAAATGAAGTTCACTTGGCAACTACAACTGATATTCGCCATTGGGGCAGGATGTTAGCGGTTTTTTTTATTTCCTTCTGTGTTTTAGATAACCCTTTGAGCAAATAAATTTCTATTTTATTCCTTGTCATTTTAGTATCTGGAATAAAACGAAAGTTGTCTGTCGTTCCGGTTAATATCGGTTTATTATTAGCAAAACATTGCGATGATTATTTCTTTTTCTCCGGTTGTACTCTTTTATAAATGCTTATTTTTACGATTCACAGCATTCAGCACAAATTGTCTGCGATGATTTGCAGGGTCTTTTTGTTTTTTACAAGTGTTATACTTCGCAAGGGACAAAATTGTGGTATTGACAGGTGACGATCTGTTGAAAAAAGAACTGACAATGATGTGGCTCCGTGACTACTTCAGGCAGACAAGGAAGAACCAATGTTTAGATAAGGAATAAAGAGCAGCCTCCTCTCCTTTGGAGCGGTGGAAGGGTGCTGAAGTCAACTTGCGTTGGGAGGTTTTAAGCAACTCACATTTTTAGACCTTGTTCAGAATAAGTATAAAAAACAATGAAACCTAAATAAAAAAAGTATGATGACAGCAGAACACCAGCGATTGGCCGTTAATTCCAAAAAGCCAATCCCTTTGGAGCAATGGGGGCCGTACTTAAGCGAAAGGCAATGGGGTACTGTACGGGAAGATTACGGTCATTATGGAGATGCCTGGGGTTATCTGCCTTTTGATCAGTCGCATTACAGAGCCTACCGCTGGGGCGAAGATGGCATTGCTGGAATATCGGATTATTTTCAAAACCTGTGTTTTTCAGTATGCATGTGGAATGGGAAAGATAAAATTTTAAAAGAACGTTTGTTTGGTTTGGGTAATTACGAAGGCAACCACGGCGAAGATGTAAAGGAATTGTATTATTATCAGGATAATATTCCTACTCATTATTACATGGAATATTTGTATAAATATCCCCAGCAGGCATTCCCTTACGATGATCTGAAGGATACCAACCGCAACCGCGGCATGCTCGACCCGGAATATGAAATATTGGATACCGGTGTGTTTGATAAGGAAGAATATTTTGATGTGAATATTACCTATGCCAAACACAACCCACAGGATATGTTTATCCGGATAGACATTACCAACCGTAACACGGAAGCGGCTCCTTTGACGGTATTGCCTACCCTTTGGTTTTATAACCGGTGGGCTTATGCACCAGAAGATCCCAAACCCTCAATAAAAAATATCAACAAAACATCTGTATGGGCCAGTCATAAACAGTTGGGTAATTATTATTTCTATTTTCAAGAACCTACCGATTGCCTTTTTACCGAAAATGAAACCAATTTCAATAAAGTAAATGGTAGTGTGAATGAAACTCCTTTTGTAAAAGATGCTTTTAACGATGCAATTATTGGCGGTATCAACCGAAAGAAGCTGAGCAATAAAAAAGAGGGAACTAAATTTTCGCCAGTATATGAAATGAAAATAAAAGGCGGTGAAACCAAAACCATCTATTGCCGGCTTACCAACAAGGAAGAGGATAAACCTTTCACCAAAGGGTTTGAAAAAATATTTGTGGTACGCAAAAAAGAGGCAGATGATTTTTATAAAGCCATTTTGCCGGATCAGATATCAGACGATCTTAAAAATATCCAGCGTAAGGCATTGGCGGGCATGCTTTGGAGTAAACAGTACTATCATTATGATGTGGAGCGCTGGCTGAATACCAGCGATGGTATTACACCTGTAAATGAGGGTAAGCAAAAAGGCCGTAACAATGACTGGAAGCATTTAAAAAACCAGGATATAATTGCCATGCCGGATAAATGGGAGTATCCCTGGTACGCTGCATGGGATTTGGCTTTTCATTGTATTTCGTTGGTTATGGTAGATCCTGAATTTGCCAAGAACCAGTTGCTGCTCATCATGCGGGAGTGGTACATGAAACCGGATGGGCAACTGCCAGCGTATGAGTGGAATTTTAGTGATGTAAATCCTCCGGTGCAGGCATGGGCCGCTATGGAAGTGTACCGCATTGAAAAGGAAACCTGTGGCGAAGGTGATGTTGTTTTTCTGAAAAGAGTGTTTCAAAAACTACTCATCAACTTTACCTGGTGGATTAACCGGAAAGACAGCAACGGCAATAATTTATTTGAAGGCGGGTTTCTTGGGTTGGATAATATTGGCGTATTTAACCGGAGTCATAATTTATCCGATCAAATGCAACTGGAGCAGGCGGATGGTACCAGTTGGATGGGAATGTATGCGTTAAACATGATGGACATGGCACTGGAGATTGCTAAGCACGACATCGCCTTTGAAGATACCGCTACCAAATTTTTTGAACATTTTGTATTGATATCTGAAGCGCTCAACAGCCATGACCTTTGGAATGAGGAAGATAAATTTTATTATGATTCCTTACGAATAGGTAACGCAGAACCCATGCCAATGCGCATACAAAGCATTGTTGGACTAACGAGTTTATTTGCGGTAAGCATTATGGATAAAGAAGTGCTTCAGCGACTACCCGATTTTAAAAAAAGGGTAGACTGGTTTGAAACCTACCGGGCTAAAAATAATCTGTTTTGGCCCAACGAAGAGCATGGCGACAGTGAAGAGATATTGGTATCACTGGTAAAGAAAGACCGGCTAATTCATTTGCTGAAGCGTATGCTCAACGAAGCCGAATTTTTATCGGGTGGCGGCATCAGGGCCTTGTCAAAATATCATAAATTAAATCCTTACTCCGTTATCATAGATGGAATCAAATATGAAATCCAGTATGATCCCGGCGATTCTACCAGCAATCTTTTTGGCGGCAATAGTAACTGGCGTGGGCCGGTCTGGATACCCATTAATTATCTCATCATTCGCTCTATTCGCAAGTATGGCGAGTTCTATGGCGATCACCTGAAAGTGGAATGCCCTGTTGGCTCCGGTATTTATTTAAACCTCGTAGAAGTTTCCAAAGCATTAACCGATCGGGTGATAAGTTTGCTGGCCATTGATGAAAAGGGCGATCGTAAATTAAACGGCTATCAAAACTGGTTTTATAAAAAGCCTGGTAATGAAAACCTGATACTATTTTATGAATATTTTCATGGCGATACCGGCAGCGGTTTAGGAGCCAGTCATCAAACAGGCTGGACCTCACTGGTAGCCGACTTGATTGGTGGCAGTGAAGTGAAGAAGGAAGCAGTAAAAGAGGGTAGCGGTCATGAAATTTTTATTGATGAAGAGGAAGTGGATAGTTAGTTGATAATTGGCTAATCAATTAACCAATTATCAACTAACATAAATGTTCTTTATTTCGCCCGCACATATTGCACCGGCCAAACTACATCTACCCCCAACTCCTTTGCAGCATGTAACGGAAAATAAGGATCACGCAATAACTGGCGGCCAAAGAAAATGAGGTCGGCCTTCCCGGCTGTAAGTATTTGTTCTGCTTCTGCAGCGGTTGTAATTAATCCAACGGCACCAGTTAAGACGCCTGTTTCTTTTCTAATTTTTTCTGCAAACGGTACCTGGTAGAGTGGGGCTACCGGAATTTGCTGGTGCGGTGAGTTTCCTCCTGAAGAGCAATCAATCAGGTCTACGCCAATGTTTTTTAAGATGGCCGATAATTGCACTGCATCTGCATCTGTAAAGCCATCTGGCACCCAATCGGAAGCGGAGATTCGCACAAATAGCGGTAGGTCTTCGCCAATTACTGATCGAATGGCTTTGGTGATTTCTACTAATAATCGGGCTCTGTTATCAAATGAGCCGCCATAATCATCCGAACGATGATTGCTAAGCGGTGATAGAAACTCGTTGATTAAGTAGCCGTGTGCGGCGTGTATTTCAATCACTTTAAAACCAGCACGGATGGCTCGTTCGGCTGCACTGGTAAAATCAGATATGCATTGTCGTATTGCTGCTCTATCCATTTCTTTAGGTAAAGGCTCGTCTTCTTTGAATGGAATGGCACTGGGTGCAAGTGTTTGCCACGCACCTTCTTCAGGGGTTAATGAATTGCCGCCTTGCCATGGAAGATGGTGACTCGCTTTGCGACCTGCATGTGCCAGTTGGATGCCGGGAACAGCCTGCTGTGAAACCATAAATCCGGTGATGCGCTGCAGAAAGGATAAATGTTCATCCTTCCAGATACCCAGATCGCCGAGGGTAATTCTGCCTTCCGGTGATACTGCAGCCGCTTCGGTAAATACAAGGCCTGAACCACCTGCCGCCCTTGTGCCCAAATGCACCAGGTGCCAGTCATTGGCGAAGCCGTCTGTGCTGGAATATTCGCACATTGGTGAAACAACAATCCTGTTTTTAAAATGAATGCTCCTGATATCAAGTGGTTGAAAAAGTACTGACATAGATTTAAATTATTTGTATGCTGTGTGAAGGTATTATTATCACAGATAAATTAAAAAAATAAAATAAGTATAGTCTGGATAGTTGGTTCAGATGGGGCAAGCGTTTACAACTTTATGGAACTGTGCAAGCCATGCCATCACTAAAGGCTGCGAGAAAGTTTAGTAAACTTGTACGACTGTTTAAAACAGCCCCGGAAAATCTATAAAACTCAATGAATTATTTACTCCGGCTTTTTTTTTAATGTTTAGCGCTTCCTTTATTTTACCCAGGATTTTTCTGTTCGTCACAATTATTTAACCTGGCGATTGGTTGCGGGGTATGGTTGTGAAGTGTACCTTTATTAAAATCAATTTCAAAATGAAAAAACTGCTTTTTATTAGCTCTGTTTCCTTTTTTTGTGCGGTCAATACATGGGCTCAAAAGCGGGTAACGCTGCCCAATGGCTGGCAACTTTCTCCTGCGGGTAAAAGTATTCCATTGGATGATTTGCCACTGAATATGGCAGTTAGTAATTCTAAAAAATTATTGGCGGTAACAAACAATGGACAAAGTACACAAAGTATTCAATTGATAGATGTGGTTACTGAAAAAATGACCGACCAGGTAACAATCGCTAAAAGCTGGGTAGGTTTAAAATTTAGCAGTGATGAAAAGTTTTTGTATGCTGCCGGTGGCAATGACAATCGTATTTTAAAATATGCGGTGCTTCAAAAAAAACTTCGTCTGGTGGATAGCTTTGTCCTCGGGAAAAAATGGCCTGTAAAAATTTCACCTGCCGGGATAGAAATAGATGATGCTCAAAAATTGCTTTATGTTGTTACCAAGGATAACAACTCGTTGTATATCTTTGATATCAGCACCAAAAAAATATTAGGCATTTATCCTTTAAAGGGGGAAGCGTACACCTGTATTTTATCACCAGATAAAAACAAATTGTACATCAGTTGCTGGGGTTGCGATCAGGTAATTTTGTTTGATACCAAACAGCGCACAATCGTTGGGGAGATAGCCGTAGGTGATAATCCCAACGAATTGTGCCTTGATAAAAGTGGTAATCATTTGTACGTAACCAATGCAAATGATAATTCGGTTTCTGTGATTGATACCAAACAAAACAAAGTAATAGAAACGCTTATTTCTTCTTTATATCCCGATGCGCCTGCGGGCAGTACTACCAATGGGGTAGCCTTGAGTGTGGATGAAAAGACACTGTATATTGCCAATGCGGACAACAACTGCCTGGCTGTATTTGATGTTAGCAAACCGGGTTTTAGTAAATCGAAGGGTTTTATTCCGGTAGGCTGGTATCCTACCTGTGTGAAAGTGATAGGTAAAAAAATATGGGTTACCAACGGCAAGGGATTCAGCTCATTTGCCAATCCTGACGGACCTAGCCCCGGAAAGAAAAAGCAGCAAGTGAATTACCAGGCTGGCGATAAAGAGCGTCCCGAAGCAGTTCAATATATTGGCGGTTTGTTCAAAGGCACCATGAGTATTATTCCGGAACCCAACGAAAAAAAGTTAAGCGTTTTCTCGCAA
>Ga0105045_10003895_pt1 | contig 12911 bp, 10 predicted proteins | sample MAT02_FD_78089 | JGI IMG/M metagenome (GOLD analysis project Ga0105045, IMG submission 78089) | Freshwater microbial communities from Lake Fryxell liftoff mats and glacier meltwater in Antarctica - MAT-02 (megahit assembly) | ecosystem: Environmental > Aquatic > Freshwater > Ice > Liftoff...
ACCCGCATGAACCCGCAGGTAGGTTCGGAGCAGCTCACAGCGAGCGGCGCTCGGCCAGCGCGCGGTGCAGAGTGTTCAGATCCGCATACTCGAGCTCCCCGCCGACAGCGACCCCGGAGGCGATCCGCGTGACCCGGGCCCCGAGCGGCTGCAGTATCTTCGACAGGTAGAGGGCAGTGGCGTCGCCCTCGACGTTGGGGCTGGTGGCGACGATGACCTCGCGCACCGCGTCGCCTCGCAGCCGACGCAGCAGGGAGTCGATCTTCAGCTCGCTCGGGCCGATGCCCGCGAGCGGGTCGAGGACGCCGTGAAGCACGTGATAGAGCCCGGAATAGGCCCCCGTACGCTCAATGGCCATCCGGTCTTGCGGCTGCGCCACGACACACAGCAGGCTCGCGTCGCGCCGCGGGTCGCGGCAACGCTCGCAGATCTCCCCGGTGCAGAGGTCACAGCAAGTCGCGCATAGCCGCATCTCGGCGTGGATCGCTGCGATCGCCTCAGCCAGCGCTCGCACGTACTCGTCGTCCGAACGCACCAACGCCAGCGCCAAGCGCAGCGCACTCTTCTCGCCGACACCGGGCAGACGCGTCAGCAGTGCCGCAAGCCGCTGCAGCGGGTTCTGGCTCTCGCCCATCCGCCCAGAGTCGTTCACAGCCCGGGGATACCGCCCGGCCCCATCAGCCCGGGCGGCAGCAGAGAGCCGACCTTTTGCTGGGTCAGCGCCTTGGACCGCTCGAGGGCGTTGTTGACCGCGGCGACGATGAGGTCTTGCAGCATCTCGCGCTCCTCTTGCAGCGCGGCAGGGGTCAGCTCAATGCTGAGGATCTGCTGCGTGCCAGTGGCCTTCGCCTTGACCATGCCGCCACCGGCGGTCCCCTCGACGATCTCCTTGTCGAGGCTCTTCTGCATGGTTTCCATTTGCTCGCGCAACATTTGCGCCTGCCGCATCATGGCTCCGAGGTCGAACTCGCTCATGGTCCCGGCATCATACGCCGGCCCGCTCAGCGACAAAACCCCTTTCTTGGGTGCTCACAGCCCGCGAGAATGCGGCGCTCCGCGCGGCCGCACGCCCCGAACCTGGGCGGAAAACTGGGCCTTGAGCGCCTGGATCTGCGGGCTGGTATCGACCTCGTGTTGGGCCTGCTCCTGCAACTCGGCCTCCCGGCGCTGCTCGATGAGGCCCAGGCTCGGCAGGTCCGGCAAGGATGGCTCACCTTCGATGAGCTCGAGCTTGAAGGGCAGCCCGAAGTGTTGCTGCAGCAACGACTCGAGGTGGGCGCGCAGGGGGGCCTGGTCGCGCAGGTGATTACGGGCGAAGGTCACGGCCGTGCCGGCCAGGCGCAGGACCCCATCGCCGAGCTTGACCAGGCCGAGATCGGCCAGGATGGCGAACAGGGGACCCTCATGGCTGCGAAGCCGGTCGAGGAACTGCTCCCACGCGACCATCGCCGGCAGGCTCGTCCAGGCGATCACGCCCGGACGGTCCGATCGCGGCGAGCCTGGACATGCGCCGCCGCAATCGGCCGGTTCTGCGATGGTGGTCGGTAGGGGCGTGAGCTCAGCGTGAAGCTCGGGCGGCCGTGTCGGGGCAGAGACGGCCGACGCCGGCCGAGCGCTTTGAGAGGGTTCCTGCGCGGCCGGAATCGGCCGCCGCGGGCCGTCGAACGGGGGGGCACGCGTCCCGGCCAGGGCCGGCGAAGCCGACTCGGTCGCGCCCCAGCTTGGGTCGTCGTCCCAGGGCGGTGGCTCCTCCGAGACCGCCGAGGTGCGTGAGGGCTCAGCCGCCGGGCGGTCCTTCACGACCCGGCTACCTGGCGCACCCGGCGACGCGGGGGCCGTCCCCGGCCGCTCCGAGGGGCGCGGCGCTGGGGCCTCGGCCGGGGCCACGGAGCCGCCACGGATCGGTGCGAGCAGTTTGGCGAACGGCGAGACACTGTCCTCGAGAGCGCTGCGGGCCGGACCCGCCGGTGCGGGTGTGTCTGCCCGGGCTCGCGTGGGCCCCGAATAAGGCACGCCCGGCGCCGAGTGAGACGAGGCAGACGAGGCAGACGAGGCGATCGGGGGGCGGGCGGGAGCCGGGCGGGAGCCTCCGCTGCCGGTTCCGGGCGCTCCGGACGAGATCTGCTCCAGGCGATCTATCAGGTCCCCAAGCGGCACCAAGGGCTCGCTGTGGACCAGATCAAGGAGGCCCATTTCGAGCACGAGGCGCGGCACACGGGTCCGCGGCAAGGCGTCGACCACCCGGGTGAAGCGGTCGAAGAGCTGCGCGAGCACGACGCTGTCGACGCCCGAAGCTTGCTGGCTCAGCAGCTCGAACTCCGCGTCCGAGGCGTCGACCAGCACGTCCCTGGTCCCGCACAGCTTGACGATCATCAGATCGCGCAGGTGCTTGAGAAACTCGAGCGCGAGGGCGAGGAGATCTTGCCCCGAGGCGAACACCTCGTCGAAGCGGCGCAGCGTCAGCGTGGGGTCGCGCGCCAGCACGGCCTCGACGAGACCCGCGACGGCCAGCGCACCCGGGACCCCGAGCACGACGCGCACTTCATCGGCGCCGATCTTGTTGGTGTCGCTGGCGAACGCGATCACCTTGTCGAGCAGCGTCAGCGAGTCGCGCACCGAACCGTCGCCGGCGCGCGCGACAGTATAGAGCCCGGCCTCCTCGACGCTCACGCCCTCGTTGCTGAGGATCCATTGCAGATGCGCGACCAACTGCGCGCTCGAGAGCCGACGGAAATCGAAGCGAGACACCCGCGAGAGGATCGTCGCTGGGAGCTCATGGACCTCGGTGGTAGCGAAGATGAAAGTGACGTGATCCGGCGGCTCCTCGAGCGTCTTCAGCAGGGCGTTGAACGCCGAGCCGGTGAGCATGTGGACCTCGTCGATGATGTAGATCTTCCGCCGGGCGGTCTGCGGCAGGTAGCGCACCTGCTCCCGGATGTTCCGGACATCCTCGACCTTGTTGTTGCTCGCGCCGTCGATCTCGATCACATCGACGCTGCGGCCCTCGGTGACCGCCACGCACTCGTGGCACACGTTGCACGCGTCGATCGTCGGGCCATTGACGCACACGAGACACTTGGCGAGCAGCCGCGCCGCGGTGGTCTTGCCCAGGCCGCGACCGCCGCAGAACAGGTACGCGTGATGCACCCGGTCGTGGGCGATCGCGTTGGCCAGAGTCCGCGTGACGTGCTCCTGGCCCACCAGGTCCGCGAAGCGCTGCGGGCGGTACTTGCGGGCGAGGACGACGTAGGCCACGGAAGCCGCACCCTATCACGAGCCCGCCCGCGCTTCACGGCCGCAGGCGGGCGACGCCCAGCTTTTGCGCGCGCAGCAGCAGCCGCATCGTGTCGGCCTGGACCTTCTTTTTGAAGGCCTCGTCGAGCGTCACGCCCGCCGCGAGGAACAGCTCCTCCTGACTGGTGGTGTGGCCGACCTGCGCGAGGACCGTCGAGACCGAAACGTCCACCAGGGGCACCGGCGGGGCGGGCTGCGGGTTGTCGATGAACTCGGGGTTGATGCACGGCGAGACATCCGCGGCCTCAGCCATGCGCTGATTGAGCGGCGCGATGCCGAAGCGCCGCATCAAGGTGGCGCCGACCGAGCAGTGCTCGAACTGGACGTCGCTGGCGCAGCCGCGACGGACGGTCGGCCCGATGACGAGCGACGGCACGCGGAAGCCCAGTTGTTCGAACTCGGGCTCGCCGTCGATGGTCTTCGGCGGCGGCTCATGGTCGTAGAAGCCGCCGTGCTCGTCGTAGGTGATGATGAACAGGGTCTTGTTCCACACCGGGCTCTCGGCCAGCGACTTGTAGATCGTGCCGATGAGGATCTGTCCGAGCTGGATATTGTGCGACGGGTGGTCGTCGTTCGAGGTGAAGCCGGGGTCGATGATCGTGAAGTTGGGCAGGGTGCCGGCGTCGCAGTCGGAGAAGAACCGCTGCATGTTGTTCGGATTGCTCAGCGAGTTGAAGTTGAAGCCCTGGTAGTCGTCCGCCAGCTTGCTCCACACCGTCGGGATCAGCGGGAAGGCGCCAGTCACCCACGGGACATCGCCGAAGTAGATCTTGCTGGTGATGCCCGCCTCGTCGCAGCGATGCCACAGGGTCTTGAGGAACGGGTTCGGGAAGTTGGTCTTGCCGCCGCCCGAGCTGCACGCGTGCATGTAGTAGCGATTGGGCCAGGTCGGTCCCATCACCGAGGCGTACCAGCGCTGGCACAGGGTGTAATTGTCGGCCAGCCCGTAGAGCACCGGCAGGTGCTCGCGGACGTGATAACCCATCGCCTGCGCGCCGAGGCCGGGGTTCTTCTTCTCGTTCTCGAACATGAAGCCGCTGTTCTCGCCGAGGTTGAACTGCGTGTGGCACGACTCCCATTCGTGCGGCGGGTCGGCCGGCTCGAACTCGTCCATCTTGAACACCGGCACGGGCACCAGGTCGAGGCCGAGGTTCGACTCGTCGCCCGCGAGACCGTTGATCGGCTGGCCCTCGGCCACCTTCAGCGAGCCGAAGTAGTGATCGAAGCTGCGGTTCTCCATCACCAACACGACGATGTGGTCGATGCCCTTGAGCAACTCCTCGGGCGTCAGGTCGCTCTGCACCACACAGTCGGCGACCGGCTCCTCCGTGGTCGTGCCGTCGCCCGTGGTCGTGCCGTCGCCCGTGGTCGTGCTCGCGTCGCCGCTGCTCGAGCCGTCACCGGTGGCGCCGCTGGTCGATGCATCACCGCCGCTGCTCGAGCCGTCACCGGCGGCGCCGCTGGTGGTCGGCGTCCCACCGCCGCTGCCGTCACCGCCGCCAACCGTGGTCCCAGTGTCATCCGCGCCGCCAGCCGGCGAGTCGCCGCAGCCGAACGCGGCGGTCCCGAGGAGCGAGCCCATCGCCTGCAACGCCCGCCGACGGGACAACTGGGCGCGCGCAGACCTCAGGTACTTCTTGGTCATCGCCGACCAATCTATCAGGTCAGGCGGACAGCACGATCGCGCGGCGCATCCGCCACGAAGCCGGCGACTCGAGCTTTCGCACTAATCCAGAAGGCCTGGCTGACCCTGGCCCTGCCAGACACCGCCCCGGTCGTCATGCGCGATGGCGCCACCCGCAGGCGCGAACGAAGACTTAGCTCGGAACGTTGGCCCTGGAGCGCCCTCAGAACGTGAAGTGCTGGGAGACGATGTCGTCCGCATCGACCAACTTCGAGGTCGGCCGGGGCTTGACCACGGTGGGCACGGGGACACCCGCGGCGTCCAACTTTTCTGCAATGATGTCCTCAAGATAGCCACTCACGCTGAGCCCCGAGGACTCGCAGAAATCCTTGAGACGCTGATAGGTGATGCCCTTGACCGAGATACTCCTGCGGGTCTGTCGCTTCGCCATGGTGTCCTCCCTTCGCCGCTAGCTCCTGCTCCTGCCCTCTACGTCAACCCAACTCGACACGCAAGGCCCATTCCACACCACCCTATGTTGCGCGAGTTGCGCGCAGTGGTCAAGTTGTGTACGGAACGTTTCAAGCGGTTGATATGTAAAAAGAATCGAGTGATTTGCCGGACTTTCGGCATTGGTGAATAGACCTATGCAACGGATGGTGGATCCTATGTATTTTTCAGGTTCGAGCAGATCTCTGAGATCTCTTCAACACTTGTATCTATGTTCGCGCACCCGCGCGCTGAGCGCAGCATGTTGCGATCGGCCAGGACAGCGAGCTGAAATACAGAAAAATCGCTGATGTGGGAAGCCGAGAAATTTTACCTGGCCCCTACTCCCCCGCGAGCCGAGGTGGAGCTCGGCTCCAACCATTCCCAACGAAACCCACCAGCGGGCGCGGCGGTCAGAGGTCTGCAAGGCCCAGGAGCAGCCGCTGCGCCCTCCGTGCCGGATGATCGGCCGCGGGCTTTGACGTATGGTGAAGATCGGGCCCCGGCGGACGGGGCACTTCACCATGGAGGCCGAACCCCAGACCAAGGTGCTGCCCGCCGCTCACCCGGAGGCAGCCACCACCAGCGCCGACCCGATCGCTGCGCGGCGTTCGGTGGGTCGTTACGAGCTGGTCCAGCGCCTCGGTCACGGCGGCATGGCGACCGTGTATCTCGGGCGTGTCACCGGCAGCGCCGGCTTCGAGAAGTTGGTGGCCATCAAGGTCATCCATCCGCACCTCGCCGCGGAGCCCGAGTTCGTCGAGATGTTCCTCGAGGAGGCCCGGATCGCCGCGAAGATCCAGAGCCCGCACGTCGCCGGCATCCTCGACCTCGGCCAGGACGAGGGCCTGCACTTCATGGTGATGGAGTACATCGACGGCGAGACGCTGTCGGCCCTGCTTCGCCAGCTCCGCCCCCGCGACGAGCACCTGCCCCTCCCCGTCGTCCTGAAGATCCTGATGGACGCCTGCGAGGGCCTCACCGCCGTGCACGACCTGCGCGACCCCGACGGCAACCCCTACGGGCTCGTGCACCGCGACATGTCGCCGCAAAACTTGATGGTCGGCTTCGACGGGTGGACCAAGATCGTCGACTTCGGGCTGGTCAAGGCCACCGGCAAGCATCACACGCATACCGGACACCTGCGAGGAAAGCTCGCGTACATGTCGCCCGAGCAGGCGCGTGGCAAGCCGCTGGCCGCCTCCGCCGACCTGTTCGCGCTCGGCGTGGTGATGTGGGAGCTGCTCACCGGCAAGCGCCTGTTCGCCGGTGGGACCGACGCCGAGACTCTGGACCGCGTGGTCCGCTGCGAGGTCCCGCCGCTGACCGAGGCGCGCCCTGACGCGCCCCCGGAGGTCGGTCTGATCTTGCGTCGCGCCCTGGCCCGCGACCCCGCCGACCGCTACGCCACCGCCGACGAGATGCTCGCCGACCTGGGCCGCTGCCTGCTCGCGCATCCGCAGCTCACGGGTGCCGGCGAGCCGCGCAAGCAGCTCTCGGCGATCATGCACCAGCACTTCGACGAGCAGGCCAAGTACCGCAGCGCAGCGCTGCGCGGCGGCTCGCGCACGACCGGGCCGCGCATGCACCTGGTCCGCGGACCGACGACCGCGGCCGAGCGCACCCTCGCCGAGCGCACCCTCGCCGAGCGCACCCGCAACGAGACCCCGCTGGCCCTCGTGCCTTCCGTGCGCGACGAGCCGAGCGGCTCTCACGTGCGCCCCGGCTCGGGCAGCAACCCGGCGCTCACCGATGCTGCGCGCACCCTGACCTCCGGGCCAGGTCGGCACTGGAGTTGGTGGTTTGTCCTGCCGATGCTGGGCGCCGGCCTGGCCGTGGCGATCTTGCTGGCGGTATTTAGCTGGCGCGACGACGCCGGTCGCACGGTCCCCGATGGCTTTCGTACGCGCTCGGTCGCCGAGGTGCTACCGCCGGGTCCGCAGCGCGAACTGCCGGTGGTGCCGCGCCGCATCACGTGGAACTTCGAGTCCGAGCCGGCCGGCGCGCGCGTCTCGATCTCCGGGGCGCCGCCGGCGGTCGGCGCCGACCTCGAGGCTCAGCTCAGCGGCCGACTCACGCCCTTCAGCGTCGAGATCCCCCACGATGAGCACACCCGCATCGAGGTGTTGTTCATCCGCCCCGGTTACAAGGTCAGCCGCCGCAGCCTGCTCCCGATCAGCAGCGAGAACATCAACGTCAGCCTCCAGCCCGAGGCCACCGGCCTCCCGGAGCCGGTCAGCAAGCGCAAGCCGATCGGGAAGCAGCTCGGCTCGACCCGGCTCTCCCAGCAAAAGTCAGTCCGACCGGCCACCGCCGCTGGCGACGAGCTCAAGGACGAGCCCACCTTCGGGACCCCGAAGGACAGCGGACCCCGTTGATGCGTTGGTCCGTCCGCTCGCGCCCGTCTGTCACGTCCCTCTGCTGTCCCCGAGGACAGGTCGGTCGCGGCCTCGCCTGCATGCTCGCGCTCACCCTCGGCGCGCCAGCGCAGGCCCAGACGCCGCCGAGCGCTGCGTCCGTGACCGCCCCGGAGACCCCGACAGCGGAGCCCAGCGGGCAGAACGAGGCGCTCCGTCAGTTTCGCGCCGCCAAGGATCTGTACAACGTCGGCGCCTTCGCCGAGGCGGCCGAGGCCTTCGCGGCTTCTTACGCGGCCGCGGCCTCGCCCGAGGCCGCCTTCAACGCCGCGCGCGCCCACGACAAGGGCGGCGACGAGGTCGCGACGATGACCTGGCTCCGCAGGTACATCGCGAGCGCCGCCCCCGACGACGCGAGCTACCCGCAGGCGCAACAGCGGGCCCAGGAGCTGCGCGCACGCCTCGGCGAGCTGCGCCTCCAGCTCGACAGCACCGATGAGCTCCGGGAGATCCGCGTCAACGGGGAGGTGGTCACGCTCGCCGACTTCCCCAAGCTCGTCACGCCCGGTCGCGTCGAACTGCGGCTGTTCGGGGCCGAGCCCGGCGAGGTCGCCGACATGCCCGGCGAGGTCGCAGCCGGCGGCACCTGGACCGTGCAGTTCACCGGCTTCGTCAAGCCGCCCGCGCCCGCGCCCGCGCCCGCGCCGCCCCGCGTGCTCCGCCCCGACCCGACGCCGACGATGTCCGCCCCGCGTCGCGCTCGACCGCTCGCCGTGCTGTTCTGGACCGGCACCGGCCTGACCACGGCCAGCGCGATCACCATGGGTGTGTTCGCTGGGTTGGTGCTGCGCAAGCACACTGGCTACCCCGACTGTGTCCAGGCCCGGACCTGCATGACCGACCGGGACAGTTTCCTACGCTACCAAAAGATCACCAACGTGATGGTCGGCGTGACCTCCGGGCTCGCCGTGATCACGCTCGCGCTCGGGCTCGCCGCGCTGCGCGAGCGCAAGGCCGGCCGTGAGCCCACCAACGGGCGCGTGCGCGTCACCCTCGACGGCGTGCAGGTCGCGTTTTAATCCGCCGGCGAAGTGCTTGCATCCGCCGCGCCCGCCTGCCAACACTGCCCCCATGCAGGACCTCAGGTGGCCGACCTATGCGCTCCGCGACGTCACCCTCGACCGCGCCGAGCCCGATGAGCACGGCAGCCTGCGGGTGATCGACAGCGAGGGACGCAGCTACCTCGACGCCGTCAACGGCGTCGGTTGTGCCCCGCTGGGCCACGCGCACGCGCGCTGGGTCGCCGCCGTGCACATGCAACTGCAACGATTGACCTCGGCCGCCAACAGCTTCACCACCGCGCCGCAGCAGGTGCTCGCGCACAAGCTCGGCGAGCGCTTCCCCATCACCGACGCCCGCGTGTTCCTCGGCAGCTCCGGCACCGAGGCCACCGAGGCCGCGATCAAGCTGGCGATCCGCGCGACCGGGCGCAGCATCATCGTCGCGTTCGAGCGCGCGTTCCATGGCCGCAGCCTCGGCGCCCTGGCGCTGACCGCCAACACCGCCTATCGCCACCCATATGTGCGCTGCCTCGACGAGACCAGCCCCGAGCACCCGTTCGCCACCGCCCAGGTGTTGCGGCTCCCGTGGCACGACCTCGAGGCCGTACGCGCCGCCTTCGCAAAGCACGGCGAGGACATCGCCGCCGTGTTCGTCGAGCCGGTGCAGGGCGAGGCCGGCGTCTACGCGGCGTCGCGCGACTTCCTGGTCGGTCTGCATGAGCTGTGTCGCAAGCACGGGGCCCTGCTCGGCGCCGACGAGATCCAGTGCGGCGGCGGCCGGGTCGGCGCGTGGTCGGCCTGGACCCGCATCGTCGGCGACGACCCTGCCTTGCATCCGGACATCCTCTGGCTGGCCAAGGCGCTCGGCGGGGGCATGCCGATCGGTGCCTGCCTGACCACCGCCACGCTCGCGCAGGCGATGGGCAAGGGCACCCACGGGACCACTTTCGGCGGCAACCCGCTGGCCTGCGCGGCCGCCCTGGCCACCATCGAGATCATCGAGCAAGACGGCCTGCTCGCCGCGGCATCGGCCCAACTGCCGACCCTGCAACGCCTCGCGGCGGCCGAGCCGAGCGCGCGCGTACACGAGATCCGCGGCCTCGGAGCCATGATCGGGATCCAGGTCGGACGACCGGGCGAGCAGATCGGCGCCGCCGTCGGCGACCGCCTGATGCGTGACCACGCGATCCTCGTGACCGTGTGTAGCGGCCACACGATCCGCCTGCTGTTGCCGTACCGGGCCGCAGAGGCCGAGCTGCGCGAGATCTGGCGAGCCGTGCGCGCCGCGGCGGAGGTGTCGACATGAACGCAAAGATCCTGACCCTGCTAGCCACCCTCGCGTTCGCGTGCAAGCCCGAGCCTGCCACGCAGCCGCCCTCCGAGCCGGGTCCGCCCGCGGTCGCGCCGGAGCTGCCGGGCCCGCCCGCGAGTGACCCGCCGAACACGATGTCTGGCGAGCCGACCGACCCCGTCGCCGTCGCGCCGACCGACCCGGCGCCTGCGATCGACGCCGGCCCGCTCGATGCCACGCCGGCCCCGACCCCGACACCCGGAGCAGCAGCGTTACCGACGGCGCTCAGCAGCAAGATCGACGCGCGCTGCGGCAGCGACCCCGGGGTCGGCACCACCGCGAAGCCGTTCGCGCTCAAGACCCCGGACGGCAAGGACATCAGCCTCGCCAGTCACCGCGGCAAGGTCGTGCTGCTCAACTTCTGGGGCACGTGGTGTAAGCCCTGCCTCAAGGAGCTGCCGGAGTTCGACCGCTTGTATCGCCGCTACCGCAAGCACGGCCTGGTCGTGATCGCGATCGCGACCGACACCGAGCCGGAGAAGGTGCAAGAGTTCGCCACGCAGCGCAAGCTGGCGACCAAGCTGGCGCTCGGCGGTCAACAGCTCGCGGACGACTACGAGAGCAGCAACTTCCCGTTCTCCTTCGTGATCGACCCCAAGGGCCAGATCCGCGGCTCGTATCGCGGCTACAAGCCCGAGTGCGCGGGCAAGCTGGAGCAGGACATCCGCAGCGAGCTCGAGCAGCTTCGCTGATCGCCTGGTGACCGCGCCTTGTCGGCGGCCAGCGCATGGCATACACCTGCGCGGCCCGTGCAACTGACCGACCTCGGCGACGAACCACCACGCCTGCTCAAGCTGCGCCTCGAGCTCCCGCTGGTCCGTCGCGTGTGGGCGCTCGGCAGTTGGGTGATGCTGGCGATGATCACCCAGTTCTTCGTCAACGCCGCCGACAACTTCATGATCGGCCGCCTCGACGACCGGGCCCTCGCGACCGCCTCGCAGGCCGCGCTAGGCCTCGGTATGCCGTTCTTCTGGGCGGTCGGCGGGTTCTTCTGCGCGGTCGCCTTCGGCACCCAGGCGATGACCGCCCGCCGCTACGCCGAGGGTGACCAACCGCGCGCCGGCCAGGTGCTGTGGAACTCGCTGCTCGTCGCAACGATCGCCGGCATCTTCGGCGGCTTCCTCGGGTGGTTCACCACGCCGGCCGCGATCGACTTCCTCGCCAGGGCCAGCCCGGAGCAGGCCGAGCTCGGGGTCGCCTACGCCCGCGTGCGCATGCTCGGCATCCCGGCGATGGTCCTCACCTTCAGCTACAAGGCCTTCTTCGACGGCATCGGCCGCACCCGCGTGCACCTCTACGCCGCGCTGGTGATGAACCTGCTCAACATCGGGCTCAATTACCTTTTCATCTATGGTTCGCCGGGCCTCGGCATCCCGGCGATGGCGCTCACCGGCGCCGGCCTGGCCTCCGCGATCAGCACCTACGTCGGGCTGGCGATCATGTTCGGCATCAGCCTCGGACCCGCGAGCCGGCGCTACGACTTCTATCGCTGGGCCCACACCCGCGGGAGCATCATCCGCGACCTCATCCGCCTGATGCTGCCCTCGGGCTCGGCGACCGTCATCCTCATGATCGGCTTCATGCTGTTCATGCGCTTCGTCGGCGAGATCGACGCCAAGGTCGGCGGCAACACCTACTCGGCGGCCACCAAGGCGCTGATGGACACCGCCTCGATGTGCTTCATGCCAGTGATCGCGCTCGGCACCGCGACCGCGACCGCCGTCAGCCAGAGCCTCGGCGCCGGCAAGCCCAACCTCGCCGCCCGCTACGGCTGGGAGTCCGTGCGCCTCGGCGTCTACGCGATGTTCGTGGTCGCCGCGATCTTCCTCGCCTTCCCCGAGCAGATCCTCCGGATCTGGGCGCCCAACGACCCCGCCGTGGCCGCCGCCGGCGCCGACGCCCTGCGCTTCGTCGCCGCTGGCTTGCCCGCATTGGTGGTCGGCCTGGTGCTCTCGCAGGCCCTCTACGGCGCTGGCGCCAACACCTTCGTGATGGTCGTCGAGGGCCTGCTGCACTTCGGCGTGCTCGTCCCCCTGAGCTGGCTCCTGGGCCCGAAGCTCGGCTACGGCCTCGACGGCGTGTGGCTGGCCGCCGCCATCTATACCAACCTCATGGGCCTCGCCATGGCGCTCAAGTTCCTCGGCCACGGCTGGCGAAACATTCGCCTGTAACACAGCCAGTCACCCGCCAGCCGCCCAACCTCCCCGTAAACGCTCCACCCACCCGCAGCGCCCGCCTCCGCGCACCGGCCGATCACCGATCACCGAGCCCGTGAAACACGTCAGGTTTTGCCGCGCGAGCGCCGGTTTCGTTATAGTACGGCGCATGCGCCCTGGTCTCGTTCTGCTCGCCTCGTCCCTCGCCCTGCTCCCGTCTCTGGCGCATGCGAGTCCTTACGCCCTGCACGCCTTACAGGACCCCGGCACCACGACGACCACCACGGTCACCACGACCAGCACGCCCGCGCCCGCGCCGACCCCCGCGACCGACCCCTCGCTGCAGCCGACCAGCTCCAAGGCGCCACCCTCACAGGCTCTGGTCGAGCCGACGCCCGATCCGACGCCCGCCCCCGAGCCGACGCCCGAGCCATTGACCGAGCCGGCCGCTCCGCCGCCCCCGCCGCCGAACACCTGGACGCGCCACGGCTTCGGCATCCGCGGCGGCCTCACGGTCATCCCGACCTGGGCCGTACGTGGCTACGTGCAGAGCCTGACCAACGCGCTGTGCCGCGGCAA
>Ga0105045_10003899_pt1 | contig 12907 bp, 8 predicted proteins | sample MAT02_FD_78089 | JGI IMG/M metagenome (GOLD analysis project Ga0105045, IMG submission 78089) | Freshwater microbial communities from Lake Fryxell liftoff mats and glacier meltwater in Antarctica - MAT-02 (megahit assembly) | ecosystem: Environmental > Aquatic > Freshwater > Ice > Liftoff...
ACAGACGAAGTCGAGCAGCGTCGAGAAGACGAGCAGCCCCACGAAGGACCAGGGCGCGGGCAGTGGCTCGGTCTTGGGACCCGCCGCATAGAAGAACCAGCTGGCGACCAGCAAGAACACCACGCGCGCGACCGGCCGCGACGCGAGGGCCCAGAAGCCCGCGAACACCGGGATCGCGAACAGCAGGAAGTCGAGGGTCTGGAAGAGCATGCCGGCGGCGTGCGGGGTGGCGGCCCGCACCGTGCGACAGGCCGGCCACGATTCCAAGCGAAAGGCGCGGATTCGTGCGCGACGCGCGCCCGTCGCCGGGTCGGGACCGCTCACCGCCCGTGGTCGCGATGCCCTGCCGTGGATCTCGATGCCGGAGGTGGGCCAGCGTCGCGGCCGGGGCGCGGACGTGCTGCGATCGCGGACACGCACTGCACATCCGCGGTCGGGTCGCGAACGATCGGCCCGAATGCGAACGACGATCCGCCACGGCGCACGAACATCTCGGCAGCGCGCGGCGATGTTGGATCGACATGGCTGCGGCGCCCTCTCCTCGCTCACTGAATGCGCCACCGACCACGGACGCGCCGGTCACCACGACAGAGAAGGATCCCGCCGCGCGTCTGTGTCCGACCGCGGCGATCGTGGGTTCGACGCAGCACTCGACCAGTGCGTACGCCCTTCCGTGGGTGCGCGAGATGCTCGAGGGCCGCGGTCGTCAGCGCGCACCGACATTCGAGCTGCACCCCGGCCTCGTCGTGCCCGAGACGCGCTGCCGCATCGTGCGGTGGATCGCCGACGGTGGCATGGGTGTGGTCTACGAAGCCGTGCACGAGGAGCTCGGCCGGGCCGTCGCGCTCAAGGTGCTGCGGCCGGAGTACTCGGGCCGGACCGAGCTCGGGCTGCAGTTCCGCGAAGAGGCGCGTGCGGCCACGCGCATCGGCTCGGAGCACATCGTCCAGGTCCACGACTTCGGCACGCTGCCCGACGGTCGATTCTTCTTCACGATGGAGCTGCTGCTCGGATCACGCCTGAGCGATCACCTCGCCGCGCTGGATCTCCAGCGGGTCGTCGGTGTGCTGCGCCAGCTATGCAAGGGTTTGGCGGCCGCGCACGATGCCGGCATCGTCCACCGCGACCTCAAGCCCGACAACGTGATGTTGACCGCCCGCGATGGTCGGCCCGACTTCGTCAAGATCCTCGATTTTGGCCTGGCGACCATGCAAGGTGGCGACGCCGGGATCGGGCATGCCGGCACGCCGTGGTACATGGCGCCCGAGCTCATCTTGGGGCTCGACATCGATCATCGGGTCGACATCTATGCCCTGGGCTGCACCGCGTTCGAGCTGTTGACCGGCCGCCCCCCGTTTGCGGACGACGATGCCAAGGACGTGTTGATGGCCCACCTCGAGCGGCCGCCGCCGTCGCTCGATCCGCTGGCGCCGCGACCGATCCCGCCCGCGATCGAGGAGGTCGTGATGCGCTGCCTCGCGAAGGATCCGCAGGCGCGCTACGCCAACATGCGCGCGCTCGAGCTCGCGCTGGTCGAGGCCCAGCTCACCGCGCGAGTGTTCTCGGAATGGGACGACCTGCCGCTGCCGATCATGGCGCCCGGGCAGCGTGAGCGCATCGAGGCCGAGCTGCGGCGTGGCCGGCAGGGGCGGCCCGCCTGGCGACGGCGGGGGATCTGGGGCCCTGCGGTGGCCGGCCTGCTCGGCATCGGGGCGGCCACGGTCGCGCTGTGGCCCGCCGAGCCCGAGATCACCGTCAGCGCCACCGACGATCGCATGTCCGACATGATGATCGCCGCGCGCGCGGCCGCGGCCAAGGCCAACTTCGTCTATCCGCCCGCCGACGGACCGAGCGAGCCCACCGCGTTCACGCGCGTGCTCGAGCTCGAGCGCCTCGACGATCTCGCCGCCATCGACGCGGCGCGGGTGCTGCGGGTGGAGTTCGCCGGCACGCTCGTGCGGCTCGGTGACGAGTACTGGGATGCCGATGGCGGTCAGCCGTTCGCGATCGACTACTACGCGCAGGCCCAACTCTTCACGTCGCTGCCCGTCCACGCCGCTGGGCGCCTCATCCTCACGCCCGGCGAGCTCGCGTCCCTCCGCATCAAGGCCACCGACGGCTCGTTCACCGAGGCCGAACTCATCGCCGCCGAGCCCCTCGCGGTGCTGGCGCAGCCCGATCCGCAGGCGCGCGCCGTCGCGCACTCTCGCCTTGCCAGGCGCGTCGAGCGACGCTCGGCGCTCGCGGAGCAGCGGCTCGATCGCCTGATCGCACGCGAGCGCGAGGAGCCGGCCCCCAGCAGCGTCACCGCGCAACCCGCCCCCGTGGCCCCGCTCACCGATGATGCTGAGACGCGGGTTGCGGTCGACGAGCCCGCAGGCGAAGCGAGCGTCGTCCGCGATCCCAAGCGTGCCGCGAACGAGTGCGCCGCAGGCGAGGCCGCGCTCCGGGACGGTCGCATCGACATGGCCGAGTCGGCGTTCGAGCGTGCCCTCGACCTCGATCGACGCGCCCCGCGGGCGCTGATCGGGCTCAGCGACGTCCACTTCGAGCGGGCGTCCTATGGCAAGGCGGTGCAGTGGGCGGTCAAGGCCGTGGCCGCGGCGCCCTGGAACCCGGCGTACCGCGTGCGGTTGGGCGACGCCTACTACAAGGTGCAACGCTACCGCGAGGCCGAGACCGCCTATGCGAAGGCGGCGGAGCTCGGCGACGGATCGGCGAGCTCGCGGCTCGAGAAGGTCCGCACCAAGATCCGGGGCTGAACCGGCCTGCGGGCCAACGGGCGGGGCACGGCGGCGGCCGACGGGCGCCAGCTTGCGCGGCGAACGGGCGCTACACGCACTGGCCGAGGGAGCAGACGTCGCCGGCGTCGCACGGCGCGTCGCACTCGCCGCAATGCAGGGTGCTCGATCGCACATCCACGCACTGATCCCCGCAGAGCTCGCGGTTGCCGGTGCAGCTGCACTCGCCGCTATTGCACCTCTGATCGCCGATGCACGCCTCGTCGCAGCCGCCGCAGTGCGCCTCGTCGTCCTTGGTGTCGACGCAGAGCGGGCCACACGCCGTGCGGTTGCCAGCGCATGTGCACGCACCGTCCATGCACGCCTGCGCCTCGCCGCACGCGTTCATGCACGACCCGCACGACGTGGGCTCATCGCGTAGACCGACGCAGCCGCCGCCGCACTGGGTGAGCGGCGCAGCGCACTGCACGACGCACTCGCCCTCGGCACACAGCGGCGCGTCGCGCCCACAGTCGTTGCTGCAACCGCCGCAGTGCCCCGGGTCGCTCTGGGTGTCGATACAGGCGCCACTGCAGGCGGTCTGACCGACCGGGCAGCCGCATGCGCCAGCGTTGCACGACATGAAGGGTTCGCAGATTCCTTCACATTCCCCGCAATGGGCGGGGTCGGTTCGGAGATCGGTGCAGTCGCTGCCGCACTGGGATCCGGACTCGCAGATGCAGACACCGGCCGAGCAGGTCTGACTGGTGCCGCAGACCCCATCGCACGCGCCACAGTGGTCCTCGTTGCCGTCGAGTTCGACACACTCGATGCCGCATCGGGCCGTGCCGGTCGGACATGGGGCGTCGCCGGAATCAGGGCCGGCCTCGACGCCAGTGTCGTCTTCCGTCGATGCCGCACCGGAGGTCGCGGACTCGATGAAGCCCGGCGTGGGCTCGAGGCAGCCGCCGAGCGCAAACGCGAAGGGCAACAGCACGGACCTAGAACCGGCCATGCAGCACCACCCCCCGGAGACCGCCCGAGACCGCGACGCGTCGCTGGTGCCGCTTGCCGACGATCAGCAGCGCCGTACCGGCCGCGGCTGCGGCGAGACCCACCGACAGCGTCACCGAGCCGCCCGCCATCGTGTCGTAGCTGAGCCGGCAGGTGCCGGCAATGTCGACGTCGCGGCCGCTGCAGCGCCGCTCGTACTGACGACCGTCGAGCGCGAGGAGCACCCCGCCGCCTGTCGCCAGCGCCAGGCCGATCCCGATGATCGCGCCACCGCCGATCAGGTGCGTCCGCGGCGGCTGTCGTTGGGCCGCCAGCGCGACGAGCTCGACCTGCAGCGCCTGCTCGATCCCCTCGGTGGCATCGATCGTTCGCTGCTCCGCCGCGAAGCCGCGTTGCTCCACCCGCAGCGTGTGCGAGCCGGGGACGACCTCCCGCACCATCGGCGTGACGCCGACGGGTTGACCGTCGATCCAGACCTGCGCGCCGGCCGGCACCGTCACGATACGCACAGTCGTCGACGCAGCCGCCTGCAAGCTCGCGAGCTTGCCGTGCAGCAGCGCCGCCTGATCCGCCGCCGCAGTGGCGACCTCCTCGAGGCCGCAGATGTCGCAGTCATCATGGGCGCGTGCGAGTTCCAGACCCGAGGTGCCATCGAGCAGCTCCAGGACGATCGTGAAGTTGCGATCGCGATGGCTCAGCCGCGGTCGCACCACATAGTCGGCGGACGTCGCCGAGGCCACCGCGCCCACGCACGTCGCGTCGTCGCAGCCGGTGGGTGCGAGCTCCCGCACTGCGGCTGCGTCCGCCACCTCTGCGCCGCCGCGCACCAGGCCCGCGATGACATCGGCATGGACGCGGATGGCCACTCCCGGGTCGATGCGTCCCTCGGCCGCCAGCGGAAGCACCGCCACGCGGACTCCCTGGGACGCGGGGACGGTAGCGAGCGCGACCAGCAAGCTGTGCGGGGACACCATGCACAGCGCTCATTGCGTTGCGCGCTGCGACGGGCAAGCGCGGTGCTCGCGACGGAACCAGCGTTTCGGTGAGATCGAGATGTGCCCAGGCGCGCGCACTTGCGGGGGGCATCGACAGGCGCAGCAAGGACTGTTGCGGTGTCCCGATCGTGTTCGACGACGGCTGCAGGCGGCACGCCTCAGGCCGGATCGACTACCATCAGCCGCGATGGCGACGACCGATCCCGACATCATCGGCGCACTGAGCAAACCCGCGACGTGGGGCCCAGACATCGCAGACGTGCGCGTCATCCACACCCACGGCTCCGTCGTGTTCCTCGTGGGCGACGCGGTGTACAAGCTCAAGCGGGCGGTCGATCTGGGGTTCCTCGACTACTCGACCCTGGATCGCCGCGGTGCGATGTGCCGCGCCGAGGTCGCGCTCAACCGGCGGCTGGCGCCGGACATCTACGTCGGCGTGGTGCCGATCACCGCCCGCGGCGACGGAGTCGAGATCGGCGGTGATGGTCCGGTGCTCGAGTGGGCAGTGCACATGAAGCGTCTGCCCGACGACGCGTCGTGGGCGGCGATGGTCGAGCGCGGAGACCTCGGTGTCCGGCACGCCCAGGTGGTCGCGACGCGCCTCGCCCAGTTCCACCGCGAGGCCCGACGCAGCCCCGAGATCGCAGCGTGGGGCGCGTTCGAGCCCATGGCGGCCGCGTGTCGCGACAACATCGCCGCGCTGCGGTCTTCGCCCACGGTGGTGGCCGAGCTCGTGGCGCGGCTCGACGACGCGACCGAGCACGCGCTGCAGGACTGTCGCGGGCTCATCGAGCGCCGCGCCGCCGCGGGCGTGCCGTGCGAGTTCCACGGCGATCTGCGGCTCGAGCACGTCTACGATCTGGGCAGGGATCCGGGCGGCGCCGCGCGCCCCGAGGACCTGCGCATCATCGACTGCATCGAGTTCTCCGATGCCCTGCGTCACGGCGATCCGGTGGCCGACGTCGCGTTCTTGGTGATGGACCTGCGCATGCACGGCGCGTGGTCCCTCGCCGGGGCGCTCGTCGACGCGTGGGTCGAGGCCAGCGGCGACGCCGATGCACGCACGCTGATGCCGCTGATGTGCTCGTACCGATCGGCGGTGCGCGCCAAGGTCCGCGCGATCCAGGCCACCGATGACGGGCTTTCCGTCGACGAGCGCGAGCACGCGCGTTCCTTGGCCCGCGGCCACCTCGTGCACGCCTGCGCCGAGCTCGCATCGCCCGAGAGCCGGCCGTGCCTGGTGCTGGTCGGCGGGCTGCCGGGCACCGGCAAGTCGCACCTCGCCGCAGATCTCGAGCAGCGCGCCGGCCTGCAGTGGATCCGCGCCGACGCGGTGCGCAAGGAGCTCGCCGGCCTCGATCCCAACGCCTCGGGTCGCGACACCATCGAGGGCGGCATCTACACCCACGCGTGGAACGATCGCACCTACGGCGAGTGCCTCGCACGGGCCGATGCGATCATCGAGCGGGGCGGCCGCGCCATCGTCGACGCCAGCTTCAAGGAAGAGCGGCGCCGCCTGCAGTTCATCGACTGTGCCCGGCGACTCGGCGTGCCGGTGTGCATGCTGTGCTGCACGGCGTCGCCCGACGCGATCCGGCGCCGGCTCGCCGAGCGCACCGACGATCCGTCGGACGCCGACTGGACGATCTACGAGCACGCAATGCGCACGTGGGATCCCTATGGCACCGCGACCGAGGCGGTGGTGACCGAGATCGACACCGAGGGACCGCATGCGCAGACCGTCGAGCTCGCGCTCGCGGCCATGCGCGCGGACGGGCTGTACGGCGCCCGCGGCTGAGCGAGATGCACATGCGAGAGAGCCACCGACCGCGGGTGCGGCCGGTGGCTCTGGAAACGACGGCGATGCGCCGTCTTGCCTACGGGATCAGCTCGATCTGGAACGTGCGCTGGATGGTGCCGTTCCAGTAGTTGCCGGCGCCCCACTCGTCGATCAGGACCTGCAGATCGTTGCTCGCCGGCAGCGCCGTGGGCAGAGCCGGCCCGTTGTTCAGGCTGTCGAGCAGCTCGGAGCAGAAGCCGCTCTCACCACTAGCGTCCTCGTCGCAGGCCAGCTCCACGCCGACCCCAGGGACGCCGTCGAACGCAGCGATCGAGCTGTCGCCCTGGTTGGCCTCGCACGACGAGATCGTGTAGTCGCTGTAGCCTGTGGTGTCGTAGGTCCACCGCAAGTCGATCCCGGTGGGGTCCAACCCGAAGCAGCTCGCGTCCGCGTAGTCGTTGCCCGACGGGTGGTTCCCGGGCGGGATCACGCAGACGCACAGGTCGCCGCCGTTGGGCCCGGCGTCCGCGGTGAACGTGCAGTAGGTGCCGTCGCAGCCAACGAGCTCTTCCACCGGCTCGCACTCCGGCAGAGCTTGGCACTCGACATCGTCGCAGTCGGTGTCGCCGTCGAAGTCGTTGTCGACGCCGTCGTTGCAGACCTCGGGTAGGGGCACGAGGAGCTCGATCTGGAAGCTCCGCTGGGAGACCCCGTTCCAGTAGACGCCGGAGTTGAGCTCGTCGACGATGATCTGCAGGTCGTTGCTCGCCGGCACCAGCGCCGGGATGCCGGCGCCGGCGTCGAGGCTGTCGACGAGCTCGGAGCAGAACCCGATCTCGCCCGTCGCGTCCTCATCGCACGCGATCTGGACCCCTCCCGCTCCGATGAGACCGTCGAACGCGGCGATCGAACTATCCCCCTGGTCGGCCTCGCACGAGGACACGGTGAACCCGGCGTAGCCCGTGGTGTCGTACCGCCACAGCAGCTCGATACCCGGGTTGCCGAAGAAGCAAGAGGCATCGCCGAGGTCGTTGTCGGTGGGGTGTTCCCCGGCCGGGATCACGCACGTGCAGAGATCGCCGCCGTTCGCTCCAGCAGCGGCCTCGAAGGTGCAGTATGTCGCATCGCAATCCTGCAGCAGCTCCGCTCGACCGGAGCAGGCCGCATCGCCCACGCATTCGAGATCGGTGCAGTCCGGTGCGCCGTCGAGGTCATTGTCCAACCCGTCGTCGCACACCTCGATGGATCCGTTGATCAGCTCGATGTCGACGACGCGATCGGTCTCACCGTCCCAGTAGCTCCCCGGGTTCCACTCGTCCACCTGCACCCACAGCTCGGAGGCGCCCTGCGTGAGCGTGGGCAACGCAGGCCCGTTCGCGTTGGGGGTCAGCTCCGAGCAGTAGCTCGGGAAGCTGCCGGGGGCATCGTCGTTGCAGCCGAGCGTCGGCACGCCGCCGAGCGAAGGGTCGGTCGCGTAGCCCGCGACCGCGCTGTCGCCGGGGTTGGTGTTGCACGTCGACACGCTGAACGCGTCGACCCCGGTCGTGAACTGGAACAGCAGGTCGCTCGCCGGAGCGCCGATGAAGCACGAGGCGTCAGGCACGTTGTCGGCGACCGGGTGGTCCAACGCCGGAATCGTGCACGAGCACAGATCGCCGCCGTTGGGTCCGCCGCCGGGGGTCAGCGTGCAGTACCCCGGGTCGCAATCGACGATGAGCTGGACCGTGCTCGCGCACTCCACCGTCCCGACGCAGTCCGGATCTTCGCAGTCGGTCAGCTCGTCGAGGTCGTCGTCCACCTCGTTGTCGCAGATCTCGGCCGGGATGCAGCCGGAGTCGTCGAAATCGCCGCAGTTCCTCGCGCACGCCAAGGTCCCGCTGCCAAACCCCTGGCTGAGACAGTCCTCGCCGCGCAGGTCGGCGCCGTCGCACGCCTCCATGCCCTCGGCCACGTCGTTGCCGCAGCTCATGATGATGCACCCGCTGTCGTCGAACCCGCACTGGGCATCGCACGCGAGCACGCCGTCGTCGAAGCCCTCGCTGACGCAGTCCGCACCGCCCAGATCGTCGGGCTCGCAGTCCTCGTCGGCGTCGATGATGCCGTCGCCACACACGCTGCTGCACTGCGACGTGTCGTAGGTGCACTCGGCGGTGCACGACAGCTCGCCGCCGGCGAAGTCGAAGTCTCCGCAATCGCGGCCGACGAGCTCGGTGCCGTCGCACTCCTCGCCTTCGTCGATCGCCCCGTTGCCGCACTCGCTGGGCTCGCCGGTGCTGGAGCTGGAATCCGGATCGGGATCGGTCGTGCTGCTGCTGCCGGCCGTGTCCGGATCGGAGGACGACGAGTCGGGATCGACGGTCAGCGTGCTCTCGGGAGAGGTCGCGGACGGATCTGCGGTCGTCTCGCCCGATTCCGAACTCGCACCAGAGTCGTTCTCCGCAGCATCGTCGGAGCACGCGGTCGAGAGCACGGCCGGCAATGCCAAACCCAGGGAAATGTTAAGGAAAGCAGGGATCGTACGGCGCATCGGAGTGAGCTTCGCGGAGGACGCGCTGCGGCGCAAGCCATGTCGGTGTTCGTGCGCTTCCCCGCGGACGCGCCGACCCTATCCCGAACGTCGCGGCTCACGCGCCAGGTCGGCCCGATAAATAAGATGCGATACCGAAAAATCTCTGGATAATGGTGTCGAAGGGCTGGAACCCCGTTGGTTCCAGGAATATCCCCGTGAACCACGCGCGAATTCGAACACCCGCTTTTGCCGCCGTCAGCCTCGTCGTTCTGGCTGGCTGCCCCACCGAGTCGCCGGAGGCGGACGGGGGCGGCGACACCAGCAATGGCATAGTGACGATCACCGCGAGCGGGACCTCGGCCACGGACACCGAGCCGACCGGCACTGCGACGCTCGCCGACAGCTCGACGGGCACCGCGACGATCGCCGACTCCTCGAGCGGCGACGGCACCACCGCGTCGGCGAGCGACGGTACTACCAACGACGCCAGCGCCTCCGGCACCACCTCGGAAAGCGAGACCGACGGCGACGAGAGCGACACCGGCTGCGAGGAGACCGGCGGCTTCGCGGTCGTCGACTTCTCGTACATCTGGATCGCCAACAGCACCCAGGGCACGGTGTCGAAGATCGACACCCAGAGCGCGACCGAGGTCGGCCGCTACCTGGTCGACGACTACGAGGGCGCGACCATCGGCACCTGTCAGGGTCCATCGCGCACGTCCGTGAGCCTGGACGGCGATGTGGCCGTGCTCGATCGCGGTGGTGGACTGGCGAAGTTCATCGCCGATCCGGAGCTTTGTCCCGACGTCGACGGCGATGGCACCGTCGAGACCGCGTCGGATGCGGGGTACCTGCCATGGGGCACTGACGAGTGCCTCGCGTGGCAGATCGACGTGCCCCACGCCGGCGGCAACTGCGACGGCCCACGGGCTGTGCAGTGGACGGCACCCGAGGCGCTGGATGCCTGCACGCTCGACGATCCCCGCGTGTGGGTCGCGTTCTGCAACGCCGACGACGACGACGTGACGGTGTGGCTCGTCAACGGTGCGGATGGCACGGTCGAGGCCGAGATCGCGGTGGAGAACTACAACTGCGCCACGTACGGGCCCTACGGCGGCGTCGTCGATGCGGACAACAACTTCTGGTTCGTCGATCGCTCGGCTGGCCAGGCGCTGTACCGTGTCGAGTACGGCTGTACCCCCGTCAACCCCGGCGACTGCTGGGAGTCGTTCGCCAGGCCCGCGGGCGAGGATGCGTACGGCATCACCATCGACGCGAGCGGCCGCATCTGGATGGCCGGCGGTAGCAACAGCCTCTACTCCTTCGACCCCGCGACACTGACGTACTCGAGCCTGCAGCCCCAGCTCGACGCCTTCTTTGCCAACGACGCGCCGGCGGACTCGAACACCAACAACACCCTGCGTGGTCTGATGTCGGACGAAAACGGCGTGCTGTGGATCGCGACCATCGCCAACGGCGCCTTCAGTGGCGGTGCGAACCCCGGCCTGCTGCGCGTCGACCCCGACACCGACCCGGTCGAGATCGACTTCTACGGCCCCAGCATCCTCGGCGGGATCGAGCACGCCGCGGGCACGAGCATCGACGTCGATGGCTATGTGTGGCTCGTCGACACCCTCGGCGACCAGGCGTTCAAGATCGACCCACAGATGCCCGAGGCCCACGAGGTCGTGGGCGGGCTCCAGTATCCCTACACGTACAGCGACATGACGGGCTTCGCGCTCACCCAAATTGTCCCCGGCTGAGGTTGGGCCCGCGCAGCCCCCGGCGCGCTCCCCTTCACCCACCAAGTCCAACGCGAAGGCTCGCCCGAAGCAACCGATGCGGCGCGTCATCCGCCGCGGACGGCCCACGGCGCGGTCCGTGCGTCTGCTCGTGCCCGCCGGATTTTGCGCCGGGTTTGCTCGGAGCCACGCACCGACTAAGATCCCGGCCATGGTGTCCTCCCCTCGCCTGAGCTCCCTGTCCTTGCTCGCGCTCGCCCTCGCCGCCGTTCCGTTCGCATCGCCCGCGCTCGCCGACGACGGGCCCGCGGTGCCGATGGCCGAGACCGAAGAAGATGATGCCGCACCGCGCGACGTCGCCTCGGTCAAGATCGAACTCAAGCAGCCGACCGGCAAGATCCTCGAGTACGACGGTGCGCTCATCGACTGGGGCGCCGAGGGCAACGTCACCTTCAAGCAGGACGATCACGTCCACGACGTCTCGCTGCGGATCGAGCGGCCCAGTGGCACGGCCAGCGCGATCTCGATGACCGTCGGCTACACCAAGGACGGCAACGCGATCATCGCGCCGCTGACCGTCGACTCGGAGATCAAGAAGCGCGAGGTGATCCGCATCGAAGGTGGCGTGGCGATCGCGATCACGGTGACGCCCAAGGCGAACAAGTCCGAATCCTCGCCACCGCCCGCCGAGGAGGCGCCGCCGGCCGAGGAGCCCGATGCGCCCAAAGAGCCGCCGAAGAAGAAGGACAAGATCATCGGCGGTGGCGAGAATCCGCTCGACGGTCTCGAGTAGCCGACGGTCTGGATGGCCGCGCCCGACGCACTGTACGACCGTCGCCTCGGTGAGGCCCTCGCCCTCGCCGCCGATGCCTTCGCCCACGTCGAGCGCAAGGGCACCGGCGCGCCCTACCTGAGCCACCTGCTGGCCGTCACCACCACGGTGATGGAGCACGGTGGCTCGCCCGATCAGTGCATCGCCGCGGTGCTCCACGACTACCTCGAGGACATCGACGGCAGCTCGCCCGACGAGCTCGCGGCCCGGTTCGGATCGACTGTGACGGCGCTGGTGCTCGCGCTGTCGGACACCACCCGCGCCGAGCTCGACGCCGCGGGCAACAAGCCGCCGTGGGCGCAGCGCAAGCGGGTGTACCTGGCCCACCTCCGCGACGCGGGTGCCGACGTCAAGCTCATCAGCGCCGCCGACAAGCTCCACAACGCGTCGTCGATCGTGCGCGACCGCGAGCAGATCGGTGACGCCATCTTCGACCGCTTCACGCCGAGCCGTGAAGAGACGCTGTGGTACTACCGCGAGGTCGTCGTCGCGCTCGGCCACGGCTGGGACCACGCGGTGCTGCACCAGCTCCGCCGCGTCGTCGACGCGCTCGGACGCTGATTCATGTCTTCCACCCGCGCCCGGGCGCGAACGCGGCGGAATTCGGTCGCGGTCGTACCGGCGTCCCCGCTACTCGCAGAGGATTCCCGGGATGCAGACCATGTCGGGGCCCAGGCACTGCCAGCCGCCGAAGCAGCACGAGACGTCGGTGCCCTCCGGGCAGGGGATGACGCCGATCTCACAGCAGTCTTGCTGTGGGCACACCTCGCCGGGCTCGCCGGGGCAGTCCTGGCCATCCCCGGGGCACGCCCATCCGCCGCCATCGCAGCACGCCGGGGGGCCCTCGTCGCACGCAGGGGCCTCTTGCTGCTCGCAGCACTCGGGGCCATTGCACACCAGGCCCGCTTCGCAGGGCGGCTCACCGAGCCCGTCGTTGCACTCCCAGCTGCCGTCTTCGCAACACGTCGATCCCTCGATGCACGGGGGTGCATCCACCGGCTCGCAGCACACCATCGGGCCGGTCTCGCCCGTCGAGCTCGCGTCGGTCGTCGTTGCGTCGGTCGTCGTTGCGTCGGTCGTCGTCGCGTCGGTCGTCGTCGCGTCCGTGGTCGGGTCGGTGCCGGTGTCGGGCGGCGTGGTGGGGTCCTCGGTGGTCGACGCGGTCACGGTCGGTTCGGTCGCCGAGACCGTCACGTTCGTCGCCGACATCGTCGTGGGATCGGTGTCGCTGGTGGTGTCCGCGCCCGTGCCGTTCGTGTCGTCACCGCCACAGGCCGCGCACGCGAAGATCAGGGCCAGGGCTGGCATTCCAAGG
>Ga0105045_10003902_pt1 | contig 12903 bp, 11 predicted proteins | sample MAT02_FD_78089 | JGI IMG/M metagenome (GOLD analysis project Ga0105045, IMG submission 78089) | Freshwater microbial communities from Lake Fryxell liftoff mats and glacier meltwater in Antarctica - MAT-02 (megahit assembly) | ecosystem: Environmental > Aquatic > Freshwater > Ice > Liftoff...
AAAGCTTGCATCGCGCCCCCAAAATGCCTCTCGAAGTTCATCGCTGGGGCATGTGAACGAGTCGAAGTCGCGATGGAGGGAGATTTCATCTGAGCGGCCCCCGAAATATGGTTGGTTACGCTGCAATTCATGAATGATTTCGATAAATGACGGACGCCCGGATTGATATTTCGGGTTTCGCTTTGGAGTTTATGTGCTCGCCAAGTTCCGCAATCGCGAGGCACTTCGCAGCACACTTGGGTTCAGTCGACGTCTCGGACGATCAAGGCACGATGCGACCTGACGAAACCGGAATGTTAGGGTCGTTTAACGACGGCCACGCACTGGCGGCGCGACTGATCAAGGTGGGTAAGGAGGTAGGCAGGGAAAGGACGATGTCAGTCCGAACGTAAAACGAACGGATTCCGAACAAGCCCTCATTTCAGAGAGTAACGTCTATGGCCTTAGGTGTCAATCTTTTCTACCGCCGCTAGACGTAGGGCCGGCAACCTTCGGCGACCGATCACGGCAAACTAATTTGCTGGCACTGCGTTTCAAAAACCTGCAGAAGCTCGTCTTTGCCATCGTCAACTGAGTATCGGCAACGTCGAGTATTCGCCACCCAGGATCGGCGACGGTTCGGTTCCGAGCCAGCTCTGCAGCACCGTTGCGTACACCTGTCGGAAATCGATCTCGTGTTTAAGATCACCTTCTTGCAAGTCGATCAAACTCGAACGATTGCCAAAGAGCCCCGCTTTTACGCCGCCCCCGCACAAGAACATCGGCCCCGCCGTTCCATGGTCGGTGCCTTCACTTGCATTCTCTGCGACACGGCGGCCAAACTCGCTGAACGTCATCACGCAAACTCGATCTGCGTGCCCGTGTGCGTCTAGGTCGCGAATCAGCGAGCTCACCGCGTCGCTCCACTCCCGCAATAAAATTGCATGAGTCGCAGCCTGCTGCGCGTGCGTATCGAAGCCGTCGAGCTGAACATAGTAAACTCGTGTCGTCAGCCCCGCATCAATCAACTGAGCGATCGTACGCAGCTTGCCGCCCAACTCGGTTTCCGGATAGCGTGACTCGCTGGCGTAGCCGCCTGCAGCTTCCGCCACACGCTGACTCGCCTCAAGCGCCGACGTTGAGCTTGACTGCAGAAAACTGAGCAGATCATTCGACTGGCCAGGAATCGTCGCCCGCTGGCTCATTTCATTCGTGACACTCGCGCTTAAAAGTGATCGCAACGATTGACGATCCTTTCCTTGTAATTGAAACTCCGACAACTCTCTCACCGTCGGCACACGAATTTTTTTCGACGCGATCGCGAACGGTTGCTGTTCATGGCCCAAGTGCAGCGCAGGAACATCGCCACCAGATTCAATCGCCTGTGCATCTAGGAATCGCCCAATCCATCCATCAGGACGCGGTTCACTTTTTCGACGACAGGTGTGCCAAATATCCATTGACTCAAAGTGTGATCGATTCGGTTCGTCATACCCAACACTTCGCACGACAGCCAGTTTTCCAGCTTCTAGCAATTCTCGCATCCCCTTGAGCGAAGGATGGAAACCGACATCATCATCGCACTTCAAAACATCCGACGTTGCAATCGCAAGTTTGGGGCGAACCGCGCGGTACGCATCATCTGCGTACGGTACAACCGTATTGATGCCATCGTTACCACCTGACAATTGGATGACAATAAGAATCCGCTCGTTGCTGTTCCCCTCATTTGCGACAGCATTCACAAAACACTCAGGAATCATCGATCCGACGCCAATCGCCGCAGCACCACCGATCGATGAACGCAGAAAATGACGTCGACTCAAGTTCATGGAATTGAACATCACTGCACTCCTAACCGAGTTGGTATTGTGGTAACGAAGTATAAGCATGGAGCAAAGAACGTAGTTGCCGCTCGGGCTCAGCCGCCGTCACAGAAAATGTATCGCTGAGCCGTGATTTCGTCGAATCGTCCAGCGGCAACATCAAGAAACATTGTTCGAAATACTCAATCGCCTCACGAGCCGTCTTGACGCCGCAAGCCCCCAAATAATTTGTCAAACTCTGACCAGCGAATCGGGTCACGTCGTCGTCCAAAATCTTTCCGATCAGGTTCGCACGTCCGAGGACCGTTGACGAATTGATCCAAGTTCTGCCGCCGTCCCAGCCTTTTACATTGGGTGGGTAAAGCAAGCCTTGGCCTATTTGCAGTAATCCTCTGGCAACAATTTCCGTATTAGTTGTGCCACTGAGCCCACGAAGTGTTCCCACAACAAGCTCCACAGGCGACTTGATCTTACGATACATCGCATACTGTGAAAAAAACAAATTGCTGCTAAACAGCATCTGCAGAACGGGCGCCACCTGCAAATCATGTTCGCGAAACGCGTTCGCCAGTGGCTGCAGCAATTCATCGCTGGGTTCAGGTTCGTCGCTAATGAAAAAACGAAACCATTTCCTCGCCAAAAAACGCTCTACGTGCGGTTGCTGCAAAACGACTCGAACACCATCCTCGCCGTCGTAGTCGCCACTGGTTCCAAGAATTGATTTAGAGCCAGAATCATGTTGGTATCGATTTTTACGAAACTTCTTATTCTTCACTTCCCACCCTGTAAAGCAACGAGCCAGTTCTTGAACATCTCGCTCGGAATAGTTGCCTTCGCCAAGGCAAAACAACTCCATCAGTTCACGGGCAAAGTTCTCATTCGGATGGGCCTTGCGATTGATGGCTGAATCGAGATAGATCAGCATCGCCGGGTCTTTTGCAATCGCTTGAACGAGTTCGGGAAAACTTCCCAATGCATGCTTGCGAAGCAGACGATTCTGGTCCCACATCATGGGTGCATCGGTCACTTTCTCGGCGCTCGTCGCAAAGTGTCCATGCCAAAAAAGCGTGGTCTTTTCTAACAACTGCGTCGGCGTTAGCAGCAATCGATAAACCCATGCGGCCGAAAGCTTTTTTGCGTCTCCGCTAGCAAGAATCGTTTGTGCAAGGCTGTCCGCAGTTTCTCGAAAATCATTGTTCTCTACGTTTTGAGAAATCAATTGCTCAACAAGCTCCACCGGCTCGCGATGCGGCGCTTCATCGAGCTGCTGGACACTCGCGCCGAAACCGGCTCGTCGATAAAGGTGCGCCGCAAGCGAACGGTTCCACGGCCGCTCATCGGTTGGCGTAAACGGCTGCCAAGCCCAGTGCGGATCGATTGCGCTCATACGGTCCATCAACATTCACTCCTGGTCCACATTAAGGCGAACATTGAGTGACATTTTTTCGTCCGTTACATCCAGATCGGCTTTCATGTCCTTGAACATGCCGACGAGTTCCAACAGCAATCCGATCTCCGCTTCGGCCGCCTGCTGGTCGTGACCTTTCTCGAGCATGTTATTAGCCACAAGCTGCGATTGATTTACGTCCAGTATTTGCTTGAGTGTGTTCGCGTCAAACAAGAACTCAGTATTACGTTTTGCATGATCATCGGAATGGGTCGCCGACTTGGCGGCCAGTTCACGGGCAAGCGGAACGGTGCTAGAAAAAATAACTCGGTCACCGGAAAAGGCGATGGTGGGAGAGAAGTTGAAATTGATTGGCGCATCGGTACTTTCGCGATTGTCCGGCGTTGCGATATAGGTTGCACTAAACAGTTTCGCGTCACCGATTGTCTCCATTGCCAGGTCAAATTGAGGCTGGCCGTCCATCGCACCGACTACATTCAGGAAGCCGATAAAGCTTTGAAAAACGCGTCGAAAATCAGGTGCCGTTTCTTCCGGAGTTTTCATCCGAAATTGAATCGCGAACGCCGGCAACTTAATTGCCGGGAGTGGCAACACGCCTGAAAAATCTTGTGCTTTGCCGACGATTTGGACGTCACTCTCCAAAGCACCAAGGATTTCTTCGCCGAAATCACGCCCGGAAAAGAATGTCGAAAGTTGGGTGTCGGCTTTTGCAATCCCATCATTTGCTTGGTCCGTTAAAAGGTCGCCACTGCGGAGCCACATTTGCGACAGGTCTCGATGCGCCGAGATTGCAAACAAACGATTTTCAACTTCCAACAGCGCCGGCGCGGCGGCGAGTTGCTCTTCGCCAAAGAAATATTCTCGCGGTGGCTGCCAAGCTTGCTGGTGCGGCGACGAGAATTGCAAGTGAGCCCCCGAGTTGTCCACGCTCAACGTTGCTGCTGCGAATGGCGTATGCCTTAAATTGGCGAGCACTCCTCCTAACAGCACTTCTGCGCCTGGATTGTCTGTTTTCTCGTTGTAAAGCGGTTTTGCAACACCTGCTGCGCGAAGCGTTGCAACGTCAACGTACGCAGTCATCAATGGCGTTCCGCCGCCTTGTGATTCTCGCTCTTTTATAGCACGAGAAAATCCAGCCGATAAATGAAGCGAATCTTGCTTTCGATCCAGGTACTGGTCAATAATCGATTTGCCAAGTTCAGACTTATTGGTAATCAACATCCAGTGATCCATCAATGCCAACTTGAGTTCTTTGCTCAGCGCATAAGCTGTGAAACCACGGTATTCACCCTGCTCGATCGCCGACAGTTTACCTTCCTTCAACTGGCCAAGAGCGAGCAAGAACCCTCGCAGACGTTCTAGCATATCGACGTCTGATGACTTGAGCAAAATCGCAACACCACTGGAAGATGAATCCACAGCGACCGTGACGCCGCCATCGGTTAGCGTCTGGATCGCTTGTTGCCATGGCTTTCCCATGCTGGTTTCGAATGCCGAGATGCCGAGCTTGAGTTGGTCCAGCGAGCCAGACTTTACAACCGCGCTGTACGCGGGCAGCGACTCAATTCGCCGACGCAATGGATGATTGAGAATCGTCTCGATTGCGGAGCCCAAGTCAGACGCTTCCGCAATAGCGACAACGGTTTGCGGCAACAATTCGCTGGCCGAACAATCGACATTTCTTGGGGCTTCCGCGCGGATAAATCCACCGCCAAAAACGACTGACAGCAGCAACGCATTGAGCGTACACAGGAACGATCGTGTCGTATTCATAAACGTTTGGACCAGACAAGCTTGGGGACGAGAAACTACATCGCAAAGGCATCGAACCGCATCGCGGAACACAAATTCTTTGTGACACTTAGCTTACACGATTTCTAAGGTCTAAAGGGGTCCCAACTCGCGTCAATGAGCTTTTGTAATCGGTTGGCCGATTGTGCGTGACGGCTCACAAAGAACGAGAAACGGGTTACATGGGCCAGCGAATTTCAACACCTTGGGATTGCAGCTTTGACTGAAATTCAGCCAATTGCTGCGGCTTCTCGCGGATCTCATGAGGCGTCTGTTGCGTTCTGATCGCTTGGCTTGCCAGGCCGCCGGCTGCTTCTCCGATACCCCATTCGACGGGATGCAGACGATAACAACCGCCGGTCATGTGGGTAACGCCGATGTTTTTGCAGGCTGCGATCAGGTTTGTTATGCGCCGCGGGATCAATGCACCGAGCGGGATCTCGAATGGCAGGGCGGCGAAGTCGATGTAGTTGTTGCCTGCGGTGGTGGGATGCAGATCGATAGCGTAGCTGCCAACGCCGACAGAATCGGCAAAGCTGGCCGCGCGAAGGTCGTTGCCACTCGCGCCGGTGATCATCGCGCGTTGGTCGCGACCGACGTGTTCTTCCAGAACGGTGAACAGGGCACGAATCCGCCGCGATTCGCGGACGTAAGGATATTTCGCAACGCCAGTTTCGGTTCCTAACAAATCGCCTCGCAACCGCAGTCCGGGAAATCCTTGGCCGCCATCGGGTCGCGGTGCCTCGGTCTGCAACCAATACATCAACGACAGACTTAACTGTGTGGCCCGCGCGATCGCATGATCGCGTTGCTGGTCCGTCACGCCGACAAGATTGCCCAACAGGTAATCGTTTTGTGGCCAGTTCACCAATATGATGTCACCCCTATAAACACCGGCTCGATACTGCGACGCATCGATCAATCTTCGGTACGTCCATAAATTGATAACCCCGTTCGGACGATCTCCGCTGGGATCAAAACCGAGTGTCTTGGGCACACCGGTGCTGGGGTGCGTGTAGGTGAAGTCGAGCAGCTTGCCGGGCCAGGGTGGTGTTAAATCGGGTACATAAGATTGCCAAAAATCGTATTCCTCTGGCTTGTCGATCCGATGGTCTTCGCCAACGACATGGTCGATCGCAAAGCACATCGTAAAGGCTTGTTGATTCTTTGGATCAGCATTCTCCAATGCATGCAATTCTCCCGTTTCCGACTTCGATTCGGCTCCCGTGACAAATTCGGTTTTGGTCAGCGGAAGTGCATCTCCCAGTTCAGTCGCGTCAATAAAGTACGGTGCGACTAGCGTGCTACGATTGCCAGAGCGAGTCGATTCAACCGACACCGAATCGACTCGATCACCACTAACGTCAGCGGCAATCAACCGATGTTCAAGCAGAAGAGTCAATTGGCCGCTACTGATCCACGGCGCAAACCATTGCATCAGTACAGCAAGGGCAACTCGCGGCTCATGACATAGACGCGACACACTGCCGTTACCAGGATTTAATAGCGGGTTGTTGCGTGCAGAATCTGTCAGTGGGTAGTGGTCACGGTAGTAATCGCGAATCTTTGTCCGCAATTGCCGATAAGACGCATTTGCCCCGTGCGTTTCGATCTTACTGTGTTCATCTGGTGGAACCGCCTGGGATGTCAATTGCCCACCGATCCAGTCGGTTTCTTCGGTCATTACAACCCGCAACCCACTGCCCAAAACGCTCAATGCCGCAGCGCATCCCCCGAGCCCACCGCCAAGAATCACCACATCGGCCCGGAACTCCTTTTCAATAGATCCAGAGTATTGACCAACGGGCTGGTCAGTGGCTTGGTCGGCAAGCAAGCGGACCGCATCGGATGAAAGCCAACCGGATGCGGATATCGCCCCGACCGAGCCGAAAAAACGACGACGATTGAATGACATAGCGATTCGCCCAACTGAAAGTAATGGGCATCCAGCGGATGACAACACAAATCAAATCACGGATGATAGGAACCTTATACCATAGAACGTCTTGTTCTTTAAGAGCGCTTTCAAAATTGGAGCGGGCATGTCAACACGCTCACAACCGCTTAGGCACAGCCTCGCGATATGACAAAGATGATCACCAGCAGTATAACGGGAACCCCCAGCAAATAGCCGATTCCGTATTTGATCAATCCTCGTCGATTGTTCCAGTGCGCTTTCATCGTATGGTGCCTCTATTGTGTGAAAAATCGGATGACGAAAGTCGTCATCGCTTGATTTGACTTAATACAAGCAAGTTCTGTTCCAAAAAACAGGCAGCGATGAAAGTGAGCGTGAATTGACAATCGCCCTGTGTTTCCTCCGGGCTGCTTTCCGACCCGTGCAAAACCACCTGAAGTTTTCTCAGCGGATCGCATACAACGCGTCGTAGGTACGGATGAAAAGCGTGCCGTTGGCGACGATTGGCGAGGCGGTGATCGGTTCGCCAAGATCGTTCGAAGCGACCAGCTCAAACTTGCTTCCAGCTTTGACGACGCTGCACACACCATCTTTGGCGCAGAAATAGATGTGCCCATCGGCGTACAGCGGGCTGACGCGATGCTGAACCGAATGAGTTCGTTCGAAATAGATTTCTTTGCCGGATTCTAAGTCCAGGCATTGCAATTTGCCGTCTTTGTGCAGCAAATAAACCAATCCGTCATGGATCAGTGGGATCGAAACGTCCGGCGTCTGGGCGATGAACCATCGGGTCGCATCGCTTTGCCCCGTCACTCGACCCTGCAACTTGTCGTTGACATTGATCGCGACAGTCGGACCGGCTTTGGCGGTTGGTACAACGATCACGCCAGCGGCGAAGGCGGGTGAGGAAACGAAGCGAAACGTCGCGTCATGCTGCTGGGAGTTGACGTGTGAGGGACCATTGAGTTCGGTCAAACGCCAAAGTTCTTCCCCGGTTTCGAGTGAATGGCCGGTTGTACAGTCGGCACCATGAGCGACCAGAAAACGTGTGTCGCCGGATGAATAGATGAACGGCGATGCATAACTGTGTTTGCATTCGAAATCGGCATCGGTCACGCGGTCGGCTTCCCAAACGGTGTTTCCGGTCAATTTATCAAGCTTGATCACTTTGCCCGTTCGAGTGTCGTCGTCGCGACGCATCGCACCGTGAATCAATTGCAAGTAGAGGTGGTCGCCATCGAGCGCCGGGGAAGAAGTCATTCCGAATTGAATATCGATCGCTCCGAATCGTTCGTTGGTGTCGAGCTTCCAAACCTCTTTGCCGGCGAAGTCATAGCATGCCAGCACGCCGTTTGAGAAAAAGACCCAAACGTGCTTGCCGTCGGTCGACGGCGTTGGCGAAGCGGAGTTTCCTTCGCCGGCACGCGCATCAATGTTGCCGCTGGTAACTTTTTGCCGCCACAGTTCTTTGCCCGATTCGGTGTCGAGGCTGATCAACAACAGATCATCGCCGTCAGCCGAAGTTACGAACAATCGATCTTCCCACACGATCGGCGTAGCGCCACCTTGGCCGGGCAACTCGGTCCGCCAAGTGACATTCTGGGTTTTCGACCACTGCGTCGGGATCGACTTTTCGACAGACGCACCATCGTTTCGCGGCCCGCGCCACTGAGGCCAATTCTCCGCCGACGCGGTTGAAAAAGGGATTGAAAACAGCGAAAAGGCGAACGATAACGCATAATGTCGAAAAGTCATTGCGGCGGTCTCAGCGGGCGGGGCTTACTAGCGGGAAAAGGTAGGCCGCAGCGGATCGGCCCGCCACAGCAACTCGAACTGCCATAGTTTACACCATCGCGATAAAGAAGTTTTGTTGAGCCGCTGGGCAGAACAGGAAAAACCGATCGGCCCGCAGGCCAGCTTTCCGGACAATTTCGAGTACGGCGATTGTCAGTCGCGGCGGTTGAGCAGAAACCGCTGGAGCGCCAGACGATTGGACTCAAATGCCATGTTGTTCAGTTCTGTGTCGGTGGGATGACAGAAGAGTAATCCTTCCACCTCATCTTGCGCCGCCTGCAACACATTCAGCGAATCAACATGACAGACATAAAAGACGTCGGTCACCGGCAGGGTGATCCCGCGATAATTATATTCATTTGGAAATGACGCTAAGTATTCCATTTGAATGACGTTCAGATTGACTTCCTCCAAGACTTCCCGAGTCAACGCGTCTTCGGTTCCTTCCCCTGCATCCACAAACCCGCCGGGCAATCCAAGTTTTCCTTTTCCCGGATCGCGCGCCCTGCGCAGGAAAAGAACTTGGCCATCTTTGTCAGTCACGATCGCACCGACCGCGACTGTCGGGCCAAAATAGTAGGTGAACTCGCAGCGATTGCAGTGAAAAGGGTTCTTGCCAGGCGTTTCACACGCCGCGGCGCAGCGAGGACAAAAAAGGTAAATATCGGCTAGGCGAATCGTCATGCGCAGCGGTTTTTGGGCAGGATGAACATGGATGGGGCTAGGGCCGACACAGGTCAACCTAGAATCGCCCGATGGCCAGAGCAACAGTTTAGCTAACCTAGGCCAGAACCTGCACGGGCTCGAGATGATCGCCTGTTCCTGGGAATACCGCACAGCGGCGAAAGATGTCAGCAACAAGCCAACGCAGACGAATCCTGCGAGTCGAATAATAAAAGGAAAGTGACGGCGCGATGCCTCTGATCGATACCCATGCCGAACACTGGCAAGTAATACCGCTCAGTTTGGGACTGCCCGAAAGTGAAGTCGCCGTAGCCGACCCGTTCTTTATTGATTAGCCGGATGTCAGCAGATCGCGTAAATGCTCGAAATCAGCGCATGTTGGTGTGCAGCCTTTAGGCGCCTACGAGCAACTTCGCGACGTAATGCAAAACCGATGCGCCTCAAGGCTGGACACCAGCGCATTGCGACAGCGTCACTCGCAAATATACCAAATGGGCTGTTGCAAAATGCGTGCTTTCGCTTCAGAGGCCCAATCGACGGTTTTTTGCTCGGTGATCGCGGAACGTGCTGCGACCGTCTAAACTTTCGGCATGATTCCATTGCTACCTACCCATCTGTTGATCGCTCAAGCCGAGACGTTGCAATTTGCATCGCAGTTGCCGTTGCTGGTGTTGATCTTGCTGACGTTGCCGATCGCCTTGGTCGCGTGGCGATTGAAGGTCTACCCGACATGGTGGTGGACCATTTTGATCGGCGTTTCGCTGGCACTGAGCATGTTTGCCGCGTTCGTGACATCGTTTTTGGCGGTCGTCCTGTTGCTGGACGGGCTGTTTGTCACGTTGGTGATCGGCGATCTGGTGATCCTGCTGACCACGACTCGACGCGGAATTGCGGCGGATCGGTCGGTGGCCAGGACCGCGTCGCTGGGGGTTGAACTGCCGTGCGAAATGACGATCCGCAATGACACTGCGGTGCGTTTACGCGGTGCGGTGCGTGACGATTTGCCGAACGATTTCACCTGTCGACCGCCCAGCCACACGCTCGACCTGCCCTCGCGTGGCCAGGTGACCATGCGGAGAAAAATATTGCCGGGCCGCCGTGGAGCGTTCACGCTGGACAAAGTTTACTTGCAGTTGCAAAGTCCGCTGCGGATGTGGATTCGACAAGTAACGCTTGACGTCAGCAGCCGACTGAATGTCTATCCCGACATGAAGCAGTTGTCGGATTACGCGTTGTTGGCCCGCACCAATCGGCTCAGCCTGATCGGTGTCCGTCGAACACGCCGCATCGGCCAAGACAGCGAATTCGAACGTCTGCGAGACTACACCCTCGACGATACCTATCGCCACATTGATTGGCGTTCGACGGCACGACGCGGCAAGTTGACCGTGCGTCAGTTCCAGTCGGACCAGAGCCAGCGAATCATATTCTTGATCGATTGCGGGCGGATGATGACCAATCAACGCGAAGGATATTCGTTGCTTGATCATGCGCTCAATTCGATGTTGATGATGTCTTATGTTGCCCTGGCTCAGGGTGACGAAGTCGGGATGCTTTGTTTCAGCGATCAAATCCATTCTTACTTGCCACCGCGAGGCGGTTCCAGCCAGATGAATCGGTTGTTGCAAGCCGGGTTTGACCAGTTTCCAAGGATGGTAGAATCGCGTTATGACGACGCATTCTTATACTTATCAAATCATTGCAAACGACGTTCGTTGGTGGTGTTTACGACCAGCGTGATTGATGAAGTCAATGCGACTCAGATCGTTGACTACTTATCGAATTTGACAGGGCGGCACTTGCCTTTGGGCGTATTGATTCGCGACCGACAAATGTTTGACGCCGCCGATTCGCCCGATGGTGGATCGCACAAGATGTATGCCGCTGCCGCTGCCGCAGATATCTTGTTGTGGCGACACGAGCGGATTGTCGATCTGCAACACCGCGGAGTACTGGTGATCGACGCGTTCCCAGAAGATTTGGCAGCGCCGATGGTTAACGAATACTTGCGGATCAAGGCCAAGCATTTGCTGTGACCGGGCTTCCGTGATTGCTGAACGAAAACGGCGGGATCACTTCGCCGCTCGTAAGAACTTGGCCATCGCAGCGGGCAACGGCGATTCAAACAAAACCGGTTCACCGGTGACGGGATGGGTAAAGCCGAGCGTTTGAGCGTGCAACGCCATTCGCTGGCGAATCCAACGCGGATGCTCACTGCCGCTGGCACCGTATCGCGGATCACCCAGCACGGGATGGCCAAGCTCGGCCAAGTGGACACGAATCTGATTTCGTCGTCCGGTTTCCAAATGCACTTCAAGTAACGTCGTATCCGAAAATCGCTGAGTGACTTTATAGTGCGTGATCGCCAATTCCGTTTCCGGTGACTCCGCAGTCGAATAACGATCTAAGTTTTTCCGAGTCCCCAAATGGGTGCGGATCGTCGCTTCATCCTTCTGCATCAACCCGTTAACAATCGCCACATAAGCCCGCTCGGGTTTGCGATCCTTAAATTGTTCGATCAACCGTTCGGCCACCGCCTCGTTTTTGGCCATTACCAACAATCCACTCACTTCGCGATCGAGTCGATGGACCAAACAGGCGAGCCGTTTTCGCCGTGAGTAGCTGATGTAATGCGATACCCGTTCGACCAAGGTATTTTTCTCGCCGTGGTCAGTGGGGACCGTCAACACACCAGCGGCTTTGTCGACAACAATCAAATGATCGTCTTCGAAAACCAGGGAAAACGTCCGATCGTCCCACTCTTTTTTCTTCGGTTTGTAGCCTTGGTGCGGATCAAACTGCACGCTTACCAAATCGCCCGCACCAACGGGATAGCCAATTTCGTTGCAGGCACGACCGTTGACATGAACGCAACCTTTGTCGAAAAGCCCGCGAATTTTGCTGCGCGACAACGACGTTAAACGCTGTATAATCAGGTCGCAGCGTCCGGAATGTTCGGGTTCAACCTTGGCGGAAAGTACTTGGATCGGCATCTGTCGCAGGCGTGTCAGGGAAACGGCAATGGTTTTTCAGTGCAACGGATGAAGAATCATAGTCGAAGCGTTGTCCGAAAAGTGACCAACCGTCCGCCGACCCATCATTTTCGTCCGGACAATCCGTCCGAATTGACACCGATGAAACTCAGGCCACTGACACGCGAAGAAGTCCGTGAAGTCGACCGGATCGCGATCGATGTTCCGACAGGTCTTGATTGCGATACGGGAATCGCCGCCGATCCGACCTTCATCGCGACTGCGACCCTGACGTTCGTGGCACCGAAAATCGGATTCTCGCAGCCTTCTGCGGCGCAGTTCCTGGGGCGAGTCGTGCCGATTTCGATCGGTTTGCCGAAGAAATTGCTGGAGCAGATTCAGGCGGTAATATGAAAAGCGTAGCATTGGTGCGGAAAAAGCTTGAGTTACAATCGAGATTCCTGTCTTTTCCTGCCAATTCATCCCGCCGCAGCCCCGAGCCGCTCTTATGTTGCGATTTCACGCATCGCT
>Ga0105045_10003904_pt1 | contig 12900 bp, 11 predicted proteins | sample MAT02_FD_78089 | JGI IMG/M metagenome (GOLD analysis project Ga0105045, IMG submission 78089) | Freshwater microbial communities from Lake Fryxell liftoff mats and glacier meltwater in Antarctica - MAT-02 (megahit assembly) | ecosystem: Environmental > Aquatic > Freshwater > Ice > Liftoff...
GGCACTTGAATTTCTCTGGTTACCCCTATTTTTATATTGTTGGTCTGAGCCAAATAAACCACATGGGGCTGAAAATGATGGTTCAATTCCCACTCCACGTCTCGCCCCTGATGATTATGTGCTTCGCAAAGCTCTGGTCGGATTATACAGGGTGAGGCTTCTGGCGCTTCCGAAAAACATTGGAAGCAGAGACCATCGCCGTAGGTTTTTTGAATACTCCTTCCGCATCGGAGGCAAAAAATTCGGCCAGTCCAAACAATATTGAATTGGGAGCCTATAAAAGAGTTGAGAATAACTGCGTTTTTGCTACCCAAGTCGAGGCTGTAAGTGATAGGCTCAGCCAGAGTTCCCTTCATTTTTCGCAGCAAGCCACGTTCCTTCATGCCAATTCGTTGTATATTATACCTTTGATTATTCTCCGCGAAGGTATGGCTCTCAATTCTGTTTTCTCTTGGTTTATGCAAAAGCGCTTTCATCAGATGGAGCTTTTTATGAAATATCCCCATGAAGTTCAAACCGAAGTGCTGAATTACCTGCTCCAAATGGGAGCATCGACCGAATGGGGTAAGGCGCACGGCTACAAAGACATTACCAATGTCAATCGCTTCCGTAACAGCGTTCCGCTGCAGACCTACGAAGATTTGAAGCCTTACGTTAAAAGACTGCAAGCGGGTGAACAAGGCCTAATTTGGCCCACGGAGATTTCTTGGTTTGCCAAATCATCGGGTACCACAAGCGATAAGAGCAAGTTTATACCCGTGAGCCGCGAAGCATTGGATAATTGCCATTACAAAGCAGGTAAAGACCTGCTAGCCGTATATGATCACAATCATCCGAATAATAATGTGTACGGTGGCAAATCGCTCGCTATTGGAGGAAGCAGCCAGATAAACGCACTAAACAAGGACTCCTATTACGGCGATTTGTCAGCCATTATAATCAAGAATTTACCCTTCTGGGTGGAGTTCAAGCGGGTGCCAGAGCGAGACATAGCGCTTATGGACGAATGGGAAACGAAGATAGAGCGCATGGCACGAAGCGTCATGGACGAAGACGTATCCAATATGGCCGGGGTACCTTCATGGACATTGCTCCTGCTCAAACGCATATTGGAACTCAAGGGTGCCAAACAAATGAGTGAAGTATGGCCCAATTTTGAGCTTTACATGCACGGCGGAATAAGTTTCGCACCTTATCGCAAGCATTTTCACACGCTTATAGGTGGCTATAAGCTGCAATGCTACGAGAATTACAATGCCAGCGAGGGCTTTTTCGGAATTCAAGACCGGGCAGGTGCAGATGATATGCTGCTTATGCTCGACTACGGCATTTTTTACGAGTTCATTCCTTTGGCCAATAGTTTAGAAGAGCAGCCCAAAACCATCTTACTCGAAGATGTGGAAATTCACAAAGTGTATGAATTGGTTATCTCTACCAATGCCGGTCTTTGGCGGTATCGCCTTGGCGATACCATAGAGTTTACTTCTACTAAGCCCTACCGAATAAGGGTGGCCGGACGGACGAAAAGCTTCATTAACGCGTTTGGGGAAGAACTCATGGTCGACAATGCGGAAAAAGCCATAGCGCTAACTTGCGAAAAACTTGATTGTAGGGTGAAAGATTTTACGGCTGGACCAATTTATATGGATTTAGATTCGCGCGGCGCCCATCAATGGCTCATAGAGTTTGAGCAAGAACCGCTGAATAAGGAAGAATTTGCCGGTACCCTCGATGGATACCTTAAAACACTGAATAGCGATTATGAAGCCAAGCGCACGGCTGATCTGAGCTTGCAAAAGCCTCAGATTCACTTTTTACCTTCGGGAACTTTTTACAATTGGCTAAAGCATAAAGGAAAGTTAGGCGGCCAGCATAAAGTACCCCGACTTTCGAACGATCGAGCGATTCTCGACGATATTCTTGCCTATAATCAGCTTGTACCTTGAAGCCGCTCTTGACCGTTGCTTTCCTGTTTATTTCTATTTTTTTCGCCCTTGGGCAATGGACCGAAATAGCTGTTATCGAAAAGAAATGCGATAAAATCGTCATCGACAACCTGCAGAATACTTACGCCATAAGTGGTGCCGAAATTTACAAGTATACTCGAAATGGCTCCTTTCAATTTCGCTATAGCGACCTAAAATTAGGAGCGGTCGATGCCTTGGATGTGAGCTTTCCGCTGCGACCCCTTGTCATTTACGCCGACTTAAATTCAGCCGCCTTGCTCGACAATACGCTCACCAATAATCGCGGAGTGATTCATCTACTCGATTATGAAATAGGTCTCGGAACCTTAGGTTGCAGCTCCATACAAAATCACTATTGGTTTTACGATGCTATGCGTTTTTCTCTGACCCGATTGGACGATAGGTTTGCTAGAACAGCCTATACAGGCAATTTAGCTCAACTCTTAAATATTGAACTCAGGCCAACAGCCATGGTAGAGTTTGCGAATAAATGCTACTTAAATAATCCGGGCACCGGGATTTTGGTCTTCGATATTTTCGGAACGTATATCAAAACCATTCCAATTACAGGCATCGCAGATTTTCAAATTTTCGAAACTCAGCTCGCCTATTTTGAAGATGGCAAACTCAAACTTTATGATACGCGCACTTTTATCACCGATGTTATAGACCTACCAATCGGAAGTTTAGATGCGGTGATCTTTGATAACCGCATTGCAGTGCGCTCTGCAACCCAGATTCAAATCCTGGAAATTACTTCACGTTGATAAGGTGCTGCACATAGGGCAATATTTGTACTTTTGGCACTTAGATTAAATCGATATGCACATTGCAATAGCCGGAAATATAGGTTCCGGAAAAACGACTCTCACCGAACTCCTCGGCAAACATTATAAATGGGAATGCCACTTTGAGGACGCCGATGAGAACCCCTATCTTCTAGATTTCTATGAAGACATGCAGCGCTGGTCATTCAACTTGCAAATATACTTTTTGAACAATCGATTCAATCAGGTATTGGATCTCCGTCAAAAGAAAATCAATGTAATCCAAGACCGTACAATCTACGAAGACGCTTACATTTTTGCTCCAAACTTGCACAGTATGGGCTTGATGACCACCCGAGACTTCGAGAATTACTACTCACTTTTCTCGTCGATGGATCATTTTATCACCCCACCCGACCTTTTGATTTATCTGCGTGCCACGGTTCCCGCTTTAGTAAATAATATCCAGCAGCGCGGTCGACAATACGAAGAGGCCATTCGGCTCGATTATTTGAAGCGTTTGAATGAACGCTACGAAGCTTGGATTTCGACTTATGACAAAGGAAACTTACTCGTGATCGATGTTGACAACAACGCATTTCACCAAAATCCAGAAGATCTCGGAAAGATCATTTCCGCAGTGGACGGTGAAGTCCACGGCCTCTTTAAATAACGATCCAAAGGTCAAGTTTCAGATCAAAAGCAGATCGTTGTGAAACTTGCAAAAGAAATGCCCCTCTATTTATTCTCGGCAGGAACCGGGATATCAAACCCGATGGTGACCCTATCGGCGATAAGCTTGTCTCCTAAGTTTTCGAAAAATTTTCCGGAACCATAACGAATATCATAATCTGTACGATCAAAGTCGAACGAACCAACAACCCGGCGAGCGCCACTTTCTTCCGTCTTTACAGCATAGCTTCCTTTTACGGGTTTTTGAATCCCCTTTAAATCGAGCGTGCCTTCGAACCCATACATGGTGGATGAACCTTTTGGAGCTTCAGCTTTCTGAATGCGCAACATGCCTTTTGGGTGAGCACCTGCATCAAAGAAGTCCTTGCTTTTCAAATGATCGGTGAGCTCCTTGTTGCTGGTGGGATCTTGAATATCAACTACGCGGATAGTATTCAAATCAATTTCCACGCGACCGTCGACGAGAATATTACCTGAAAAATTCGCTGCTCCAACGCCCTGAACCGTACCGTTGTGTCTTCCGGTCGCTTTTGTAGCAAACCACGTGAATTGGGCATCTTGACCGATTTGAAACGCCCCGTCAAGAGCAGCAGGGCGCATTTCTTGTTGCATGAGCACGCCTTCGTCGCTTTGGGTTTTTTCCGCCGGAAGGTGAGGCGCTATAATTAAAGCTACAATAGAAGTTAGCTTTATAAGGATGTTCATGGACGGCCCAGAAGTATCTTTAAAAGGATCTCCAACAGTATCGCCGGTTACCGATGCCTTGTGCGGCTCGGAACCTTTGTACTCCATTTTCCCATTTATTTCTACCCCTTTTTCGAACGACTTCTTGGCATTGTCCCAAGCGCCGCCTGCATTGCTTTGAAAAATGCCCATCAATACCCCCGAAACTGTTATACCTGCTAGCAATCCGCCGAGCACTTCGGCGCCAAAAGTAAACCCGACGATAACCGGAGTAAGCAGCGTTATGGCTCCCGGCAGCAGCATCTCACGTAAGGATGCCTTGGTAGAAATCTCGATACATTTCTCGTATTCAGGTTTTGCTGTACCTTCCATAATTCCGGGTATCTCACGAAACTGCCGGCGAACTTCTTGAACCATATCCATGGCAGCGCGACCCACCGCAGCGATAGCCAAAGACGAGAAAATAAAAGGAATCATCCCACCAACGAATAATCCGGCGAGCACATCGGCTTTAAAAATGTCGATAGATTCAATACCAGCGACTCCAACAAAAGCGGCAAAAAGAGCCAGCGCTGTAAGCGCTGCTGATGCAATTGCAAATCCTTTTCCAGTTGCTGCGGTAGTATTTCCAACAGCGTCGAGCGTGTCAGTGCGGTCGCGTACTTCTTTGGGAAGGGCACTCATTTCCGCAATTCCACCCGCGTTATCGGCTATCGGGCCAAAGGCATCGATAGCGAGTTGCATGGCTGTAGTGGCCATCATACCGGCGGCGGCAATAGCCACCCCGTAAAGGCCTGCAAAGTCGAATGATAAATAGATTCCCGCAGCCAAAACCAAGATAGGTAATACAGTGGACTCCATACCTACAGCGAGACCACCGATGATATTAGTGGCGTGGCCGGTTGAAGATTGCTTCACAATAGAGTTTACAGGACGACGACCCATAGCGGTGTAATACTCGGTAATCATGCTGATCAAGGCACCTACCACAGAACCTACTAGAATGGCGTAAAATACGTCCATTCGCGTGAACTCATATGCTCGAATCGACATTGACTCAGGAAGCATGAATTGTACTAAGAAGAAAGATGCAATGACCGTAAGGACGATTGATGTCCAGTTACCGAGATTGAGCGCACGCAGCACACTATCGGAATCCGACTTGATCTTTACCAGCATAGTCCCGATGATCGAGAAGATCAAACCGAGGCCTGCAAGAACCATAGGTAGGAGAATAGGAGCCAAACCACCAAAAGAATCGTTGGAATTAATCTCCTGTCCCAGAACCATTGTAGCAAGAATTGTGGCCACGTACGAGCCAAAAAGGTCTGCACCCATTCCTGCCACATCGCCCACATTATCGCCCACATTGTCGGCGATGGTAGCAGGATTACGAGGGTCATCTTCGGGAATACCTGCTTCGACTTTACCTACAAGGTCAGCGCCTACATCGGCTGCTTTGGTATAAATACCGCCACCTACACGGGCAAATAGCGCAATAGATTCTGCCCCCAAGGAGAAACCCGCTAAAACTTCAATTGCACGTTTCATTTCAAGGCCACTTGCGGCAGCGCCTTCCGGCACGAACAAGTGAAGGAAAACGATAAAAAGACTGCCCAAACCGAGTACGGCCAAACCCGCAACACCAAGACCCATTACGGTACCACCTGTAAATGATACTTGCAAAGCAGCTTTCAAGCTGGTACGAGCCGCTTGGGTGGTACGCACATTTGCCTTCGTGGCTATCTTCATCCCAAAATATCCGGCGAGAGCCGAAAGAATTGCTCCAATAATGAAAGCAATGGCTATGATTGGGCTTGACTCAGGCACCAAGGTCCCGCTGTAACCAAGTATTATGGCTGCAATCACTACAAAGTAAGAAAGCACTTTCCATTCTGCTTTTAGGAAGGCCATCGATCCATCGGCTATATACCCTGCCAATTCGACCATTCTCGCATCGCCAGGATCCTGCTTGCTAACCCAGGCAGATTTAATGGCCATAATAATGAGGCCAATGACACCCATGGCTGGGATGAAATAAATCATGTTTTTGTAGACGAAATCCATATTCTTTTGGTTTGATGGCTCCTGATTAAAGGAGCGCAAAAGTAGGAATTGACTTTAATCTACGCAAATAGCGATTAAACCTTCGGGTAAGGCGGCTTAATCGGGAAAAAAAAGCCCTTCTAAAAGGGCTCATTTCAAACTATTTCAGATCGATCATCTGGCAACGTACATCACTTCCTTAACTGCCCGAACAGTGCGCTTCACATTAGGCAATGATTCGTCAATTAAAGTAGTTGCAAACGGAAAGGGCGTATCGGCCATCATAACACGTGTTACGGGGGCATCGAGGTAGTCGAAAGCCGCGATTTGGACGCGGTGCGATATCTCGGAAGCAATAGATGCCACAGGCCAACTTTCTTCCACTACTACCAATCGGTTGGTGCGTTTTACACTCGCAATGATTGTCTCAATATCGAGCGGGCGAATAGTGCGAAGGTCAATAACTTCGGCATCTATACCTTCCTGAGCTAATTCTTCGGCGGCGGCAAGAGCTACCTTCATTATTTTCCCGAACGAAACGATTGTTACGTCGCTTCCTTTGCGCTTAATATCTGCTTTTCCAATAGGTAGAATATACTCTCCTTCTGGAACTTCGCCTTTGTCGCCATACATTTTCTCTGACTCCATAAACACAATCGGATCGTCATCGCGAATAGCTGCCTTCAGCAGGCCTTTCGCATCGTAAGGGTTGGATGGGGTGATAACTTTTAAACCCGGTATGTGGGCATAAATCGCTTCGAAGCTCTGGGAGTGCGTAGCCGCTAGCTGACCAGCAGGCCCATTCGGACCTCGGAAAACGACCGGGGCACCAAACTGGCCGCCGCTCATTTGCAGCATTTTAGCGGCACAATTGATTATTTGATCGGCGGCAAGAACAGCGAAATTCCATGTCATGAATTCTACAATAGGACGCAATCCATTCATAGCTGCACCTACTGCAATGCCCGAAAAACCGAGTTCCGCAATTGGCGTGTCTATCACACGCTTAGGGCCAAATTCTTCGAGCATTCCTTTGCTGGCCTTATAAGCTCCATTATACTCGGCTACTTCTTCGCCCAACAAAAATACGCGGCTATCGTTGCGCATTTCTTCGCTCATTGCTTCGCAAATCGCTTCTCTAAATTGAATTACTCTCATACCATTTGTAGTGAAGGGGCAAAGCTACAAAATAAGCCTATTTCAAAACACATCCAGATTACTCATCCCTTATATGAAAATCGCCTGCCTTTAAAATCATTTCAGATGATTATATTATGCACGCATAACTTTTATCCAAATTCCGGCGCCGCTTCAACCAAATCCATTAACTTTGTACGTCAAACATTTTTCCGATGAACATACTCGTCTGCATAAGCAAAGCTCCTGATACCACTACCAAAATAAGCTTTACTGATGGAAACACTAAGCTGAATAAAGACAAAGTGCAATTCATAGTAAACCCCTACGATGAGTGGTATGCCTTGGTGCGCGCCATAGAGTTGAAAGAGCAATACGGAGGTACTGTAAAGATTATTTCTGTAGGCGATGCCGAATACGATCCAATCATTAGAAAGGCTATTGCCATTGGTGCCGATGAAGCCGTGCGGATCAACAGCGATGCCCTCGACGCCCATTTTGTGGCTTCACAAATAGCCAACTATGCAAAAGACAAAGGTTTTGACCTCATCCTTACAGGAAAAGAAACTATAAATTACAATGGTTCGCAAGTGGGCGCTATGATCGCCGAACTCATGGGCTTACCCTATGTAGCAACTGCCAGCAAATTGGAAGTAAACGGAAAAGTGGCCAAATTAGAACGAGACCTGGCAGCCGGGGTGGAAGTGCTCGAAGCCGACCTGCCAGTGGTAATAAGTTGCGCTAAAGGTATGGCCGAACAGCGGATACCCAATATGCGCGGAATTATGGCCGCCCGTACCAAGCCGCTTGAAGTGATAGAACCCACGCCGACAGATCAACATACAGAAATTGTGGGCTACGAACTCCCTGCAGATAAGGGCTCGGTGACATATATAGATCCCAATAATATGGACGAATTAGTGCAGCTTTTACACAGCGAAGCGAAAGTACTTTAATCTTTAAAAAAAACACGATGGCTATTCTTGTATTACTCGACAACCACAACGATAAAATTTCGAAAGGGGCATTGGAAGCTGTTTCTTATGCGCACCAAATCGCCCTAAATTCGGGCGACGAAGTTACAGCACTGAGCTACGGAAAATTGGGAGATAGTCTACTGAAAGCCGTTGGTCAATATGGCGCGAAAACCGTTTGGCACCATGCCGACCTTCACCACCCCACCGAAGATCAGTTGACAGCTTTGTGCGCGGCAGCGATGGAAAAACTGGGAGCTTCGATGATGGTATGCCCCTTCGATGGACTCGGAAAAAGTGTGGCACCGCGACTTGCAGCCAAAATTGGAGCCGGTTATGTGGCAGGAGCCATTTCCCTTCCGGAAATAAGCGGATCCGAACTAACCGTCAAAAAGAACGTGTTTTCCGGTAAAGCAATAGCTACTGTAAAAGTTAAAACGCAAAAGAAAATTATTGGCCTGATGCCAAACAGCGTGCCCGTGGTGACTTCAGATGCCACAGCGGAGATAGAAGCATTTAAGCCAGAAATCCCCAAATCAGGCGTGCGCGTGGTGGAAATCCGTGCGGAAGCCGCCGAAGGAATTCCTTTGCCGGAAGCAGAAATAGTTGTTTCCGCAGGTCGTGGCTTGAAAGGACCAGAAAACTGGGGAATGGTAGAAGATCTTGCTCACGCGCTCGGCGCTGCCACTGCTTGCTCACGTCCCGTGGCCGACATCGGCTGGCGACCTCACCATGAGCACGTGGGCCAAACAGGCATCGCCATCCGGCCTAACCTATATATTGCTGCGGGAATATCTGGAGCGATCCAACATCTGGCCGGCGTGAACGGTAGCAAAACCATTGTAGTAATCAATACCGACAAGGAAGCGCCTTTTTTCAAAGCGGCTGATTACGGTATTATTGGCGATGTTTTTGAAGTACTACCCAGGTTGACCGAAGCAGTGAAAAAGTTTAAGGCGGCCAATTAGAAGGAAAATCCTACCTTAGAGATATTAGATGGCTCGTAGATTTTGCAATGCCATCAACTAAACTTATTTTTGCGGTTCGCCAAAATTCCGCTTGGTTCTGATTGAATGGAAAAGATTGAATTAGCAATTGTAGGGCTATCATACAGCCAAACGCAGAACGGTGCTTACGCCCTTATTCTCAAAGAGAAAAAAGGGAAGCGCAGGCTACCTATTATTATTGGCGGCGCTGAGGCGCAAGCGATAGCCATCCCTTTGGAAAAGATGACACCGAGCCGCCCGCTCACGCACGATCTTTTCAAAAGCTTCATGGATAGCTTTGAGATCGAACTGATCGAAGTGCTTATTTACAATCTGGTTGAAGGCATTTTTTTTGCAAAGCTTATTTGCCAAAAAGGTGCTTCGCATCTTGAAATTGATGCACGCTCGAGCGATGCAGTGGCCATTGCGCTACGCTGTGAAAAGCCCATATACACGCACGACTTCATCCTTGGCTCAGCGGGAATCATCATCGACGAAGATGAACAGGGAAATGAAGACGCAAGCGGTGAAAACCTTGAAATGAGCATGGAAGAAATTCCAGCATCTGCGCTTAATTCTCAAAATCTCGAAGAACTTGAGCAACTGCTGGCGGCGGCTCTTGAAAATGAAGAGTATGAAAAAGCTTCTAAGATCCGCGACCAGATTAAGAAGCTACGCCGCGGCTAAACAACGCGTGATGGCATACTGTTGGTAAAAAAATGGCTGGCTTCGCCTGGGCTTTTTTATTTTTGGACAAAATACAATTTCATGCGGGCCTACCACGACCTATTAAAGCATATACTCGACACCGGAATAGACAAACCCGACCGCACCGGCACTGGAAGTCGAAGCGTATTCGGATACCAAATGCGCTTCAATCTCGCCGACGGCTTTCCTCTCGTTACCACCAAAAAAGTACATTTTAAGAGTGTCGTTCATGAGTTACTTTGGTTTCTAAAAGGAGATACCAACATTGGTTACCTCAACGCGAATGGGGTGAAAATCTGGAATGAATGGGCGGATAAAAACGGCGACTTGGGCCCCGTATACGGCTACCAATGGCGATCGTGGCCCAATTCCGCTGGTGGAGTAATCGATCAAATATCAAATCTCATAGCGGGAATTAAAACCAATCCGCACAGTCGCCGGCATATTGTATCGGCTTGGAATCCGGCATTGGTCGATGAAATGGCTTTACCACCCTGTCATACCCTTTTCCAATTTTACGTTGCCGATGGGAAATTGAGCTGCCAACTTTATCAGCGTAGTGCAGATACTTTTTTGGGCGTGCCCTTTAACATAGCGTCTTACGCCTTGCTTACGCACCTGGTAGCTCAAGTGTGCAATCTACAAGTGGGAGATTTTGTACATACTTTCGGTGATGCGCATATTTATCACAATCATTTTGACCAGGTGAAAGAACAATTAGCGCGCACGCCTCGCAACCTGCCTAATCTGAAAATTAAACAAGGAGCCGCGAGTATTTTCGATTTCACCTATGCCGGGATAGAGCTCTTAAATTATGATCCCCTTCCGGCAATAAAAGCTCCGATAGCCGTATAACATGGTAATAATAATTGCTGCAGTTGCTGAAAATAACGCCATCGGAAAAGACAATGATCTTATTTGGTCGCTACCAGATGACATGCAGTTCTTTAAGGCGACTACGCTTCACCAAACGGTGATAATGGGGAGAAAAAACTACGAATCTATTCCACATGCGTACCGCCCACTCCCCAAACGAAAGAATATCGTAATTACTCGAAACCCTAATTTCCAGGCACCAGGCTGCGAAGTAGTTGGGAGTTTACGGAAGGCACTTGACATTGCGCCGCAAGGCGACCAATACATTATTGGCGGCGGTGAGATCTACCGCTTAGCTTTAAAAAGCGACGCAGCGGATACAATGCTGTTAACCGAGATAAAAGCGAGCTTCGATGCGGATGCGTATTTCCCGTCTTTTGACCCAACAAATTGGAGTAAGGAAATTTTACTTGAGCACCCCGCAGACGAGCGTCACGCCTATCCTTTCACAATTGTGAAATATCTGAAAATAAGGCCGTAATATATTCAACCGTTCAGCGTTTCATTTATGCCTATCGATTTGGATTATGCCCGAAGGTTAAAAATTGATAAAGAAATGGCCTGATTTTTGCTTCATTTGTGACATGTTTCAATCTAAGACAACCAGACCCTTTTTAGTTTTCTGCGCCGTTGTGCTCCTTTGTGCAGGTTATCTTATGCTCACGGGTTTTGAGAGCGACAAAACGCTCCAAATGTCATCGGAAATCTCTTTGCTCTTAAGTCAGGATGACTTTGATCGGAGCCCTGCGTGTGCTTACAATCACTCGCGTATATGCTCAGAGATCGGTGAGCAAAAAACGGGGGAATGCACAGTAATAAGCGAAAGTGCTATTTCTAAGGCCAATATTAAGGTAAATTTCGAGCACGAAGCTCAAGGAACATCTACCGTTGAGCCTTTTTCCAAAATCTTGCCGCTCAATGCTTCCCTAAACGTGATGATTGAGCAGTTTAGGGTGAACAAGCAATATAAAAATGGGTCAGCTTTGTATTTGATTTCCTATGATGCGTTTTATCCCTTTTTAGATGGCAATTTTCGAGGCCTTTGTCCCGAAGCAGTTTCCGACTCTTGTTTTGGATTTGACCGAGCCGAATTGAGTGCCACTCAAATCGAATGGCTCAAGAGCCAGGGGAGTAAGAAAATCATCGCTCAAGCCCTCCATGCGCAATCGCGTCCTAATTAACAGCGTTTAGGCGAAGCCTAAATCCACGTTACTTATATTTGCCAAAATACTTGGCATGCGCTGGAAATTATCCCTTTGTTTTATCCTTGTTTCGACAGTCTCGTTCGGCCAATTTCCGCAACCAAACTCGACCGCTGATATTTACCATAAGCTTTTAAAGCTCAAGGAGAATACCCGGGTACTCTATATCGCAGCTCACCCAGATGATGAGAACACGCGATTGATTTCCTACATGGAAAACGCGTTGTATTGCCGGGTGGCCTACCTTTCCTTGACCCGCGGCGATGGAGGTCAAAATCTGATTGGCACCGAAATAGGCGATGGGGTGGGCTTACTGCGAACACAAGAATTATTACAAGCGCGCCGCATTGACGGAGGGGAGCAATTTTTTACCCGCGCCGTAGATTTTGGCTATTCTAAGTCGGCAGAAGAAAGCCTCGATAAATGGGGAGAAGAAGCTATTTTGAGCGACGTGGTTTGGATTATCCGCCACTACAAACCCGAAGTAATTATTACCCGTTTCCCCCCTACGAGCGATGCAGGCCACGGCCACCACGAGTCGAGTGCCCTACTTGCTGCTAAAGCTTTCGACCTTGCAGGTGACCCCAAGGCATTTCCAAATCAGCTGAAATCAGTGACCACATGGCAACCTTCGCGCATGTATTTCAATGCCAGTTCATGGTGGGACCGCACCATCGGAGAGCGAGCCTTGAATAATCCCGATTATGCTGTGGTAGAAGCCGGCGACCACGCCCCTCTTTTGGGCGAATCATACTCGCAAATCGCTGCCCGAAGCAGAAGCCAACACCGCAGCCAGGGCTTCGGGAGTGATTATCCCTATGGCTTACAACAGGAATACCTACAGTATTTGAAGGGAAGCC
>Ga0105045_10003906_pt1 | contig 12899 bp, 7 predicted proteins | sample MAT02_FD_78089 | JGI IMG/M metagenome (GOLD analysis project Ga0105045, IMG submission 78089) | Freshwater microbial communities from Lake Fryxell liftoff mats and glacier meltwater in Antarctica - MAT-02 (megahit assembly) | ecosystem: Environmental > Aquatic > Freshwater > Ice > Liftoff...
CGCATCCACCATGGACTTCATGGACCAAGAAGCCGAGCGCGGCATCACCATCCAGTCCGCTGCCACCACCTGCTTCTGGAAAGGCTACCAATTCAACGTCATCGATACCCCCGGCCACGTCGATTTCACCATCGAGGTTTACCGCTCGCTCAAAGTTCTCGATGGCGGCGTAGGCGTCTTTTGCGGCTCCGGCGGCGTGGAACCCCAATCCGAAACCAACTGGCGCTACGCCAATGATTCCGAAGTCGCCCGCGTCATCTACGTCAATAAACTCGACCGTATCGGCGCGGATTTCTACCGCGTCATCGCACAGGTGAAAAAAATCCTCGGCGCACACCCACTCGTGATGGTCTTACCCATCGGCACAGAGAGCGAATTCGTAGGCTGCGTCGATCTACTAACGATGAAGGCTCACGTTTGGGACGAATCCGGACTTCCGGAAAATTTCAAAATCGAAGAAATCCCCGCCGATATGCTGGAGAAGGCCAAGGAATACCGCGCCCAGCTCATCGAGACCGCCGTCGAGCAAGACGACGATGTGATGGAGAAATATCTCGAAGGCATCGAGCCCGATATCGAGACGCTCAAAAAGTGCATCCGCAAAGGCACCATCGCCCTCGATTTTTTCCCGACCTACTGCGGTTCTTCCTTTAAAAACAAAGGCCTCCAGCTCGTGCTCGATGCCGTCGTCGATTACCTCCCAAGCCCGACCGATGTGAAGCCACTCCCCGAAGTGGATGCCGAGGGCAACGAGACCGGAAAATTTGCCATCATCGATCCCAAAGCACCCTTCCGTGGCCTCGCGTTCAAAATCATGGACGATAAATTCGGCGCACTCACTTTCACCCGCATCTACTCCGGCACCATCAAGAAGGGCGATACCGTGCTCAATTCCTTCACCGGCAAGACTGAGCGGATCAGCCGCATGGTGGAAATGCACGCGGACGACCGCAACGAAGTCGATACGGCCCAAGCCGGAGACATCATCGCCATCGTCGGCATGAAAAACGTTCAGACTGGCCACACTCTTTGCGACGAGAAAAATCCGGCAACGCTTGAGCCGATGGTTTTCCCAGACCCCGTCATTTCCATCGCCGTCGCCGCCAAGGATAAGGCGAACGCAGAAAAACTCGCCAACGCCATCGGCAAGATGATCCAAGAAGATCCGTCATTCCGCGTCGAGACCGATGAGGAAACCAACGAAATGATCCTCAAAGGCATGGGCGAACTCCACCTTGATATCAAGATTGATATCCTCAAGCGCACCCACAAGGTCGAGGTCACCGTCGGCGCGCCCCAAGTCGCCTATCGCGAGACCATCACCAAGGCCGTCACCGATAGCTACACCCACAAGAAGCAGTCCGGTGGTTCGGGTCAGTTCGCCAAGATCGACTACACGATCGAGCCCGGCGAACCCGGCTCCGGCTTCATTTTCGAATCTAAAGTCGTCGGCGGAAACGTCCCGAAAGAGTTCATCCCCGCAGTGGACAAAGGTTTCAAAACCTCCGTTCACAAGGGTCCGCTCGCTGGCTATCCTTGTCTGGATTTCAAGGTCACCCTCACCGATGGTGGCTTCCATGCAGTGGACTCCTCGTCCATCGCCTTCGAGATCGCCGCCAAGGCCGCCTATCGCCAAACCATGGTCAAATGCGCCCCACAAGTGCTCGAGCCGATGATGAAGCTCGATGTCTTCGCCCCCGAGGAAAAAGTCGGCGACGTGATTGGTGACCTCAACCGCCGCCGCGGCATGATCCAAGGCCAGGAGCCGACACCCGGCGGCATCCGCGTCAAAGCAGAAGCCCCGCTCAGTGCCATGTTCGGCTACATCGGCGATCTCCGCACCATGACATCCGGTCGCGGTCAGTTCTCCATGGAGTTCAGCCACTACGCGCCGTGTCCGCGCAACGTCTCGGACGACGTCATTGCCAAGGCCAAAGCCAAAGACGAAGCCCTCCGCGCAGCCAAGTAAGCAACGTGGCGGCGGTTTCCAACCGCCATGCCCATCCCTCAAAACCCCGTTGTCCCAAAAGGGCGGCGGGGTTTTCTTGTATCTACTTCGGCGTGGGCAGCTTTCTTGGCAAACAAATCAGAAGCCCCTCATTCAAATGCCCACTCCAGAAAATCCCGGTAAGAATGCTCATCCAAGGAATCGGGACGGCGCTCGAGCTGGTTGCGAAATCTCACTCGTTGGGAGGGGTGTTTTAAGTTCAGTTTGAGCAGATCAATTGTCCTCTCTGCCCGGTGCTGATCCTCGGGTGTCGCCACCTCGCTGGGTAACAACTTTCCGGTTGAGAACTCCCACTGGAAATATCTTAAAAACTCATAATCCGGCTCATCCGGTTTGAGGAGTGCCTCCTCAAATTGATCACCCTTCTTGTCTTGGCAATAATTGCAGCAGTAGAAAAGATTCTCCCAAGAGTAAGCAAGATCAGGGCGGCCCTGTAGGCCTGACTTCGGGCGAAAATGATCGATTGTCTCAGTACCCGGTGGCGAAATTGGCGTGATGTCGCAATACGAGCAATGCTCCTGTGTCTGACTTTTCAGGCCCTCGTTTTGGAGGATGTGGTTGAGCTTGCTTTTTCCGTGTTGCGGCCATTTTGGCCAGCTTCCGCTAGACATGAACCGTGCGGTCCACTCCGCGCCTTTTTCGATCAAGGCATGAGGGCAATCAGTCCGGTAGATCTTCCTCATGCCTTTGCCGCGTTCGCTTTTCCCTTTTGCTCCTTCTGGCGCTCGTACTGCCGAAGTTCTGCTCCTATTATGTGGCCCAACTCCATTCCACGGGCGGCGATTTCTTCTGCCTTGGCCATCATCTTCGCCTCTTCGCCCGTCCCTCCTTGAAGGGCTGCACTCCTCAAAGTTTTGAAGTCATTGAGCAAGGCCTGATTCTCAGGATCGAAAAATCCGGTGACTCCCAGCACCTCGGTCAATGCGGTCAGGTAGCTGTCGCCTTTCTCCACTTTTTTCGCTTCTGCGATGAATACCTTGCCACCCTCACCGACCTTCAACCGGTGAATCCAAGCATTTTCGTTCAGCGAGCTAACGACAAATGGCGAGTGAGTCGCCACGAAGATTTGTGCTTTCGGAAAAAGCTTCTGCATCATCGGTAGCACACGCCATTGCCATTCCGGGTGCAGGTGGGTTTCTGGCTCATCGACCAGGAGGATCACGGGTTCGTTGAGAGGATCGGGTGATTCCATGTAAAATAAATCCATCCACACCGCTCCTTGAACTAGCCAACCCAAGATACTTCGGAGTCCGTCGGGAAGAGTCGTAATTTCAAGAGGTTCTGCATCAAATCCCCACGAAACACGGAGTTTCGGATTCGGGTGGACTTGTGAAACGAATGTAAATGAGAGACCCGTCACAGAATGCACCGCCTCTTCTATGGCTTTGATGATCTTGCTATAGCGGCCCTCTTTGCCACTCTTCATTTCCGTGGCCCCTTGCAAATCCATCGTGAAAATTCCTTGCAGCAGCCGTTGCGATTCATCTTCCGGTCGTGAAAAAGAAAGGGCATCATCCAAAGTGGGTTCACGCACCTCCGCGTTTGCGCTCACCTCCGCAGTTTCCAAATAGGCACGCGGGCAGAATGTCATTGCAGGCGTCTCCTTTCGATCAATCAACGAACCTCGTGCCATATCCTGCCACTCGGATGGAGATGGCATTGACTCATCAGTCGACCTTCCTACGAAGTTTTGTATATGCACCCCGATATTGCGCTTCCGCAGTTCCCGATAGCTCCCGAGGCTCCCTGAAATTAAAGTCAGCAATCTCGTCTTGCCGCTGCCATTCGGGCCTGTGATCAAGTGCACTTCTGCCAGTTCTTGATCTCCACTTTCCTCCAGATGTGGAAACTCGACCTCAAAGTCACCAAACGGAGGAAACGGGTTGGCTCGCAGCGCACTGATTTTCATACCGGGCGAGTAAGAAGGATTATGCGTAGATTGCAATGCCAGGCTTTTCTCTGCAGCTACTTCGGCTTCAGCAGCTTTCTCAAGGCCTGATCCACCGCATCGAAGGCTTGCCGTCGATTGGGCCATTGGTCCACGGCTTTAATGTTTCCGCTTTTGTCTCCGGGAAGAATCTGAAGGTGATGAAACTTTCGCTTTCTCCCTTCCGCTTCCACTTTCCATGCACATCCCTGTTCTAGCAAGATCGGGACCACCAGTGGCTTTTGCTCCATCAAGGCACCGCGCGATATAGGCTTTAGGGCATATTCCAGTTCCACTTCTTGGATGTATTTAGATGCTAGCGATGCCGTGCTGACCATGAATAGAAATACATCCGCCGTCTCTAGCGCGTGGCGGATTTTCCCATCGAAGTCCTCACCGGCCAGTAATCTACCGTCGTGCCACCAGTCGATGATCCCATCCGCCTCCATCAACGTGAGATTTTGGGCGAAGACATCGCGGTAGGCGGCATCATGGTGAGCATAACTGAGGAATACCTTGGGACGAGCGGGCAGTAAACTTGCTACCAAATCAGACATTCGCTCCTTCCCTTCCGGTGCTGCCACCCGATCAAGTTCCTGTTTTTGATCGATCCTCATGCTCCCCTCTTCGTCGGTAGAGATCGTGCTGACGTTGCCCTTTTTCTCATCCACCAGCAGCGCCTTGATGCTCTTGAAGATGCCGGGCTTGTCCTCTAGTTCCATCAGCTCCCGGGCGTTCAGATTGTTGACTTGCTTGCCACCGTTGCCCGTGGATTGGTTGAAGTCCTGATGGATGTCTTGGAAATGGGCGCGCACCAGTTTCGTCATGCGTAGCCGGGCGGCTTTGGCACCGATCACCGTCACCTGAATGCGTTCCTTGCCGGGTTCCGCGATTGCCAAGGCGCGCGCCGTTCCCCCGGAGGCCTCGTCATCCATTTCCAGAACCACACCTTGCCGCCAGACCAGATTCTCTGAAATGAGCGGATGCGCCCGGACGATGAAGCGCGGGAGCAATCCCTCCGGCAACACGTTGTAGCGGTAGCGCAGGCGGGTGGCCTTTTCCTTGAACCACTTGTCCCCCAGATTTTGTGGCGTTTGCGGGGAGAGCAATTGCGGGATCAGCCAAGTCTCTTCCTTCCCCTCCAGCGGGTAGCACAGCTCGAAGCGCTCCATCAACCCCACGAGATATTTCACCATCTTCGCATCCGTGTCTGCGAGAGCACCGCTAGCCTCTGCCAACGTAAGATTGCCGGTGAATTTCCCATCGCCCTTCTGCCGCTTGTCCACATGGCGCAGCAGCGTATAGACACTGGCCGTCACCCAGCGCGGGTTCAGCACCGTGGTGTCCGCAAGCCGCTCGTCATCCGCGTAGTGGAGGATGATGCCCAGATCGTGCAGGTATCCAGCCAGCGCGTCTTGATCTTCCCGCACCGTCACGCCGTGTTTGAGGCAGATTTCCCGGTATTCGCACAGCGGCAGGTAGTTTTCCACCATCCCCGCCATCTCCTCCTTCACGGAGAACCACAGCCTTGGAAATTCCTGCTTCACCGTCTCCATCGCCGCCGCCGTCTCGCGGAGAGTCTGCTTCAACTCCACTATCCCCAGCCCCGTCCGGCAATCTGTGCGAATGAAGCCCCGGATCTGAGGAAATTCCTGGCGCAGGGTGAAATCCGACACGGCGAAGGGTTTCTCATCCCATTTGTTCATTACCACGATCACCGGAGAATCCCCGCCGAAGGCCCGGATCAGCCGCAGCCAATACTCCGCATCCCGGTCTTGGCTATCTTGGCGGCCCTCCAACACCAGCAGGTAGAGGCTGCGCCGCGTGAGGAAAAACTGATGTGTAGCATGGGTGATGTCCTGACCGGCGAAGTCCCAGACATGCGCCATGATCCCGTCCTTCTTCCGCTCCATCGCCCAATGATCGATCTCGATGCCCGGCGTTTCCTGCTGTTTCGGATCGAAACGGTCTTCGATCAAGCGCTTGCGGATTGAAGTCTTCCCGGCACCGCCGCGGCCGACGAGGATGATTTTGACCTCGTTGAGCGCCTTCGTCCCGCTGGATTGTTGGGCGAAGTAGATGGCTAGAATTTCTTGTGGTGGTTTTGGTCTTTTATACCCCTTTAATACTTCGGAAATACTTGGTCCTAAGGCCTCATCAGTCAATTTGAGTCCCGGATTTTGATAGAGAAGCAACTCAATGAGGTTTCCCAAGTTCTGCAATTCTAATGGCAAGTCTGTCAGTTTATTTCTCCAAAGTTCTAGGATATTCAAACTAACAAGTCCTTCTATTTCTCGCGGCAGGTTCTCCAGTCGGTTGTCAGCTAAATCCAGTTTCTTAAGCTCCGACAGAAGTCCGATCTCCGGCGGGAGGCTGGTCAAGTGATTTCCCTTAAGGTCTAGGCCCTGGAGTGCTGACAGAAGACCGATCTCTGGCGGGAGTCTAATCAATTTATTTCCTCCGAGGTCCAAAATCCTGAGTGCCGAGAGTTGGCCAATCTCCGGAGGTAGATTATTCAGTTGATTTTCTACGAGGTCCAGTGTCAAGAGTGCGGAGAGTTGGCCAATCTCTGGCGGTAGGCTCGTCAGTTGGTTTCCTTTGAGGAATAGTTGTGTGAGAGCGGAGAGTTGCCCAATCTCCGGCGGCAAGCTCCTGAGTTGACCTTCCGGGAGGTAAAGGTGCGTGAGAGCGCGAAGCTGGCCAATCTCAGACGGCAAGCTCGTCAGTAGATTGCATCCGAGATCGAGCGATGTGAGCTCGGAGAGCTGGAAAGTTTCTGGCGGTAGGCTCGTCAGAGAGAGCCTGCCCAAATCGAGAAGAGTATCCCACTTGCGAACTTTTCTACACTCCTCAATCCGCCTCAGCGCCTCTTGATAGCCAGTCTCCGGTGTCCACTTACTCATCGTGCTGAGATCAAACCACAGGAGCCGGGGTCACGTCATCCTCATTCTTCCGTTTGGGGTCTTCCAGCAGGGATTGGTTGAACTAGTCCGCCGCGCGCTCGGGGTGGCCGAGGTGGTCGAGGGCGGTAGCGAGGATGTTTTTCCCGAGCTGGAGTTTCAGTGCGGTGGGACCGGTAGCAAAGTTGGCTTGGGCTTGAGCGAGGTCGCCTTTGGCTTCCACTCGGACTTCGCGGGTGGTGTTCAAGGTGCTCTTGAGCGTGGTGAACTTGCCGACCTCCGCACCATGACCTACGGCCGTGGCCAGTTCTCCATGGAATTCAGCCACTACGCCCCTTGCCCGAAAAACGTCTCGGACGACGTCATCGCCAAGGCCAAGGCCAAAGACGAAGACCTCCGCGCCGCGAAATAACTGGAGTGCGGAATTCATTCCGCCTCTTGCAACCCCGTCGTCCTGAAAATGGGCGGCGGGGTTTTTGTGCCTTAACAAAGCTATTGGTCCATGCGATATTTTCTCCACCTGAATGCTTATTGGTCATTACCCCATAGACCCCACTTGGGCAGTATTCATGGATGCACCCAGGGCTGATCGTCTTGCATTCGACTAAGTCCAGTCGTCCACGAGATCCTCATCAGCCCTTCGGCGGGCCTGCTCGGCGTCCGATTTTTCAATTTCAATGATTCTCTGGTAGAATGTGCTGAGGATCGGGTTGCCTTCCGCATTTTTCAGCGCCTCCGAGGCGGCTGGAATGGCGTAAGCGTATTCCGGGTCGAGCGTTCCGTTTGAATATCCTCTGGCTTGAGGAGTGGCGCAGCGGATGAGTTCCCACTGGGCTTCTTCGAACGCCTTAACGCCAAATCTGCGAGCTTTGGTCAGAATTGCTTCAATGAGCTGCGGATGGCTATAGGCAATTCTCGAATGCTGAAATTTCATCAGTGAGCAGATGTCCGATAGATCCTCCGGTGTTTTCACGTCTGGCAGGATTTCCAGCAGCAGCTTCTCCGCTAACGAACTAGTGCTAGACACGGCCATGATGAAAAGTTGCCGCCATGGGTGGCGATAGTCGCTCGGGCGATACAGGAACTCCGTAAGTAGGGATTTTGCGATGGCTTCGAAATCGTCTTCGTTTTCCAGTCCATGCAGTGCAGGAACATCGCAGTAGGGCACGCTCGCATATCCATTCTGGTTATTTTTTTCCAATGCCTCTTCCTTTGCAATTCGAAGTTTGAAGAACTCCAGCATTTGGCGCGGGTAACTTTTGGCAAGTGTTTGGAGAAAACTCCTTCCGCCGTGGTCAACCGGTAATTCGGGCACTACCTCAAGTTTATTAAGGAGACTGGCGACGATTTGTGGAGTTGGGTGTGATTCCGAGAATGAGATGGCATGTGCAATGGCATCTGCTAGGCCGATTGTCAGATCCAGCGAGAGGGGGCGACTCAGAATGGAAAGCGTGAGTTGTTCGGGCCACGCTCGATCCCCGGGGTATCGTATGATTTCGAACAGTTTCCTTAGAATCTGAGCGTCTTCGGATTCGGCAACGGCAAGCATTGCTTCGAGATTTTCAGGGGTTTGGAGCCATTCAGAATACTGGATCACATTGAGAAAGCTGCGGACAATGTTTGCCGAGGTCGAAGCAAGTCCTTGGCGCACCACGCTGGAAACGGTCGATTCGGGAAGGCCTCCGTTCGAATGAAGCAAACTGGCGGCGTTTCCTGCCAGTGGCGTTTCCTCCAGTGTTTGAAAAACCAGATCAAGGAGGCCGAGCGCGAGTTCCTGATCCTGTCTGGCCAGTTCGTGTAGCAGTTCGCCGAAGTGCGGTTGCAGGCCGTGTTCGTCACAGGTCGCATTCCATGTGGAGAGAACGTCATGGAGATTGGTGGCGTTGCGTTCTCTCTCAATCAATTCCGACACGGTGTTTTGAAGCAGGCTGAGCCAGTGGGATTTCTGGCGTTCCTGCCAATCGGAACTCTTGGGATCACATTGAATGAGAGAATCGTCGTGGCTCCATGACAGCGTCAGTCTAGCCAGCCGGAATTCGAGCGTGTTTGGCATGGCGTCGATGATCGCGGCACAGGCGGCTCGATACAATTCATCCTTGCCGTAAACCACGTGCCAGTGAATCTGGCGGCGGATGGCATGGTGGATCAGGGGGTGAGGATAGGTTTTCGCGAGATGGGCAATGGCATTAAAGGCCTTCGTCCGTTCGGGAAGCCAAGCACGCTCGTAGGCGGGAGGCAGATCCCCGAATGAGGAGGTTCGCTTGAACGCTTCCGCGAGCACCGGCAGCACGTTCATGGCCGCAACTGTTCCTCTCGGGATGATGGTCTCCGTCACCAATCGAAATGCTCGATCCCGGAGCGAACGGGTTTTCGATACCGAGATCGGAATTCGTCCATAGACAAACGTGCGCCTGTCACTCATGTAGTTTCGCTTGATGAACCGCGCGAAGTAAGGGCGCAGGACCACGCTTAAGAAACCAGACGACTTGTTGGTGATGGATTCAGCTTCGCCGCTTGCAAGAAGATGATCGAGCCAATCGAGAACCCCGGTAGGAGCGACGGGGAAGTTGGATGCAAAGTTCGCAATTTCCGCGAAGTCAGAGAACGGCTCTCGATGATAAGGCTCCGCATTCGGTGCGCGGGTATGATGCAAACGCCACATCAAGGTGAGTGCTTGTTGGCGATGGCGGCTGCTCCAGATGGCGAGGGGTTTCAAAAGTGAGGGAAGCCCGCAGAGAACCTGATCGTGTTGGTTAAGGCTCTCGTAACCTGCCTCGGCAGGCGCGGTATCTAGGTCGATGGCCCATCCTGCCAGTTCAAGCGTTCGATCAGGCTGATAGATCGCGAACGCCGACCATTTTTCGATCATTTGCGAGCGATCCCAGAACGAGGAATTCTCAAATTCCTCGATGAATCGGCGCCAGATGCTTCCAAGTATTCCCTCGGCGGTTCCACTGTGTTTTTGGGCAGCCCGCCATTCGGCTTCCGCGAGGTTTTGAATGATGGCGGCGCTTTGGCCTTCGATGAAATGATTCAGGAACCCGGTTAGGAATTCTGTCGCCCGGCCGTCCTCTTCGTAGCAGGCGGAATACACGAGATGGTCGGAAAACAGATCCGGCGTGATGCGGAGCCCCTTGTGGGTGCGCACGAGCAGGCCGCCATGCTGGAGCGAATCGCAAACGGCTTCGATTTCCCCGCGCTGGACGCCCAGAAACTCCGCCATTTTTTGCATAGGCTCTGGCTCGTGCGCCGGCCATGGGGATAGCAGGGCGATGGATCGCAGAACCTTGTTGAGCAGTGGACCTGCGGAATTGCCACTGATGCGGCCGAGTTCCTGGCCTTCGAAACGGGTGAAAACCTCGGCCCTGAAACGGTCGCTACGAGCTAGGTCGAGGTGGTTGATTTCACCGCTGCGGAGCAGTTCCGCTCCCACCAATGCAACGAGGGCACACCCATCCGAGAGGCTGGCAAGCGCCCGGGCCGTTTCTTCGTGTTGCGGTCCAAGAATGGAGGTGACCAGAGCGGTCATTTCGACCTTGGAGAGTTTTTTGAGTTCTTTTCGCTCAATGTCCGATGCGGCAAAGCCCGCATCCATGAGTTGCTGCCGCAAACTGTCTTCCGCGCCGGGGCGTGTGGACAGAATGAGGCGAACTCCCTCGGCTTCTTTTTGGAAAATGGCAGCCAGCACTTCGCGCCTGAGATCCATGCGGTGGGCGTCGTCATGGATGATGGTGGTTCGGGCGATGTCCTGGAGGATGGGAAGATCCGCTTCTTTGCTGGCATTGGGATTGATGAAGCGAACCCATCGTTTGGGGTCGGACGTTTCCGTCTTCCTCGCAACTTCACGAAGCAGGCGGCTTTTGCCGATACCTCCTGCGGCGGAAAAGATCAGCGCCTTTCTTCCGGTGCCACCTTGGGCGAATTTCACCAGTTTCTGCAGATCCTCGGTTCTCCCGGCTAACGCTGCGTGATGATGGAAGCTCCGGTCGGGAGATTCCCAAGGGGTGAAAAACTCTTCCTCGGTGAGTAAAAGATGATCGCCAACCGGGAAAAATGCCTTTGCCCACTCCGGGCCAAAGCAGGCGCGGATCAATTGGCGACATTGGCTGGGCGGTGTGTGTAAAACCACGTCCGTGGTTAGTCTTTCCCCGCTCCACAGGGTTACGGATTCCGCCTGGTGCGCGACTAGTGTGGCCTCAGCAGTCACCTTGCCCGTCACCCAGATCAAGTAGTGCGCGGGTTGGTAACTCCCAAATTCACGCTTTGCCTTTTCAATGGCCTTCGAGGCGTCCGTCTTGCCGAACTTCACCATATGTTTGCATTGCACCACCCAAGTCGCACCGTTCTCCATGGTAATAAGAATGTCGATTCCATGCTGTTCCTCGCCGGGCACTCCCATCAGGTGGGCATCCACCACCCTGAGCCGACCCGGCCCTTGGTGGCCATCCAAGGTCAGGTTGGGCAGCGCGGTGCCGGACGCCAGCCACATGGCGCAAAAGCGCTCAAAGTCGTCCCAGCGGAAGGAATCCGCATGGAACGGAAATTGCCTTGGAATGGAAATTACATGGTCGATTGGCATCTTTTGCTTGTAAAATTAGAGTTTCATTCCAAATTTGCAAGCAAATGAATACCTTCTTGCCAAGAGAGCGACTTTTGGAGCAAGTGCGGATCTCGCTGGGTTCATCGCCAGTCACAGCAGTGCTGGGTCCAAGGCAATCGGGCAAGACATGGATCGCCAAGTTCCTGAATGTCCCGGCGGAGAATTACTTTGACCTCGAAGACGACATTTCCCTGCTGCGCTTGGAAGGCGGACCGCAGTCGGTTTTGGACAGGCTCACTGGAATTGTCGTGATCGACGAAATCCAGCGCCGCCCGCACCTCTTCAGCTCGTTGAGGGTCCTCGCGGATCGACCAGAACAAAAAGCCCGATTCTTGATTCTGGGCAGCGCCTCTCCGCACTTACTTCGCGGTGCTTCGGAGTCGCTCGCCGGCCGGATTTCATTCATCGACATAGGGGGATTTCATTTGGGCGAGCTGCCACAAGACGAAATCCACGAGGCTTGGAAGCGGCTTTGGGTTTATGGAGGTTACCCGCGCTCGTTCCTACAGCCGGATGCCGACCTCTCCTATCGCTGGCGGTTGAACTACATTCGGGCTTTGGCGGAACGTGACTTGCGTGAAATTGCCGATACCAAATTGACCAGCGACCAACTGAGGAGGCTTCTGCTCATGGTCGCGCATCACCAAGGCCATGCATGGAACCACTCGGCCGTCGCCACCGCCTTGGGCATCACCAGTAAGACGGTGCAGAGGCACATGGAGATCTTGAAGGCGGCCTTCATGATCAGGGAAATGGCTCCTTATGCGGCGAATGTCGAAAAGCGCCTGCGCAAGGCTCCTCGGTACTACTTCCGCGACAGCGGACTATTGCACGCCTTGCTTGGGCTGAAGGGTTTTAACGATGTTACCAGCCATCCGGCTCTTGGCGCATCTTGGGAGGGTTTTGGTATCGAACAAATCATCCGTGGTCTCGAACTCGAGGAATCGAGATGTTTTTGCTACTCAGTGCAGAGCGGCACCGAGATGGATCTGATCATCGAAACTCCCCGAGGGCTGCATGGTATTGAATTTAAGGCTGGCCCCACGCCAAGCCGGACCCGCTCAATGATGGAATCTTACCGCGATTTGGGGTTGAGGAAGATCCATGTGATCTACCCTGGAACCCGACGTTATTCCCTCGATGAAATGATCGAAGTTTTGCCGATTTCGGATCTTGCTGAGCTTCGGTCGGACCTCAGCGATTAGCTGCCTGTTCTGCTCTCACATGACCTCCGGTCGTGGCCAGTTCTCCATGGAGTTCAGCCACTACGGCCCTTGCCCGAAAAACGTCTCAGACGACGTCATCGCCAAGGCCAAGGCCAAGGAAGAAGCCCTCCGCGCAGCCAAGTAAGCGTGGCGGTGGTTTTTAACCGCCAAGCCCAATCCTCATCAAACCCGCCGTCCTCCCGCAGGACGGCGGGTTTTTGTCTCACCTCCCCTCTCGTAATCCAAGATTGCAAACCCC
>Ga0105045_10003907_pt1 | contig 12897 bp, 11 predicted proteins | sample MAT02_FD_78089 | JGI IMG/M metagenome (GOLD analysis project Ga0105045, IMG submission 78089) | Freshwater microbial communities from Lake Fryxell liftoff mats and glacier meltwater in Antarctica - MAT-02 (megahit assembly) | ecosystem: Environmental > Aquatic > Freshwater > Ice > Liftoff...
CGCCGATGAACTTTTTTGACGGTTCGTTGTCGCTGGGCGGGGGCAAGATTTCGTTTACCGAGGGTCGGATGGCGGGGTCAAGTCAGTCTGGCGATGAGATGGGCAGGGGAGAATTGACCCTTCCGGCGGGCGGGTTTACCATTAATCTTCCTGATCGCCTGCGTGAGCGGATCGGCGGATCGGTCGGAAAGCACGTAGTGTTGGGCGTGCGTCCGGAAGATTTGTCGTTCGCGGCGCGTGGGAGTGAGAGTGCCCAGATATCGGTTAGACTCAAAGTGGTCGAGCCGCTGGGCAGGGAGATGGACGTGTATATGGCGACGGCGTTGAGAGACGACGTTGTGGCCCGGGTCGAGGCTCCTTCGTTGGGCGCGGATCGCGGGATGGTGATGGATAGTAAGGTGGAAGTATATATTGATCTTCGGAAGATTCATGTTTTCGAGCCGGGACCGACGGGAAAAAATATGAGCCTGGCACAAGAGAAATCTCATGCGCTTATCTAGTGCATGTGAACTGGTTTTGGGAGATTTTGCGGCATCTGCTTCGGCGGATGGCTGCACGATTTCCATCGGCAGGGACCCCGGCGTGGGGGCCCTCCGACGCTTTGCACGACTTTGTCGGCTACCATACGTGGCGGCCGGTGGAGGAGAGGACTAAGCGTCGAGAGCTGCTTTTTGGGGTCGGCCATTTTGGCTGACCCTCGATGGCAAGGCCGACCCGACACGCGGGACGGCCTTTTTTTGTTGGATTCGGAAGTACAATTTAAACATCTCAACATCCTGACAACCACATAGCGACAGCAACTGAGGAAGTAATCATGCCCAACCCCGAACTGATTCGAATCGTCGATGGGATCGCCCGCGACAAGAACATTGAGAAGGAGCAGGTCTACGTCGACGTGGAGCAGGCGATCGCGTCTGCGCTGCGGAAGCAGTTTAACACGGAAGACACGTCTGAGTTTTCGGTCACGTTGGACCGCGCGTCGGGGGATATTTCGGTGGCGCGGGGCGGGGAAGTGATTCCGTTGAGCAAGTTGGGTCGGATCGCGGCGCAGACGGCGAAGCAGGTGATGATTCAGCTGATCCGTCAAGACGAGCGCGGGAGCATCTACGAGGAGTACAAGGACCGTGTGGGCACGATTGTGACGGGAACGATTGCGCGGTTCGAGGGGCCGGCGATGATCGTGACGCTGGCGCGGAACGTGGAAGCCATCATGCCCCGGTCGGAGCAGATCCCCGGCGAGAACCACGAAGCCAACGAGCGGATCCAGGCGCTGATCCTCGAGGTTCGCGACACGCCGAGCGCGGTCAAGATCATTTTGTCGCGGTCGCACCCGGAACTGATCAAACGGCTGTTCGAGCGGGAAGTACCCGAGGTGGGCGAGCGGACGATTGAAATCAAGGCGCTGGCGCGGGAAGCCGGGCACCGGACGAAGATCGCGGTGGCGTCGATCGACACGAAAGTCGATGCCGTCGGGGCGTGCGTGGGGGTGCGCGGGAGTCGGATCAAGAATATTGTTGATGAGCTGGGCGGGGAGAAGATCGACATCGTGCGGTGGAACGAGTCGTCGCAGGTGTTGATTCAGAACGCCCTCAAGCCGGCTGAGGTGGCGGAGGTGGCGTTGTGCTTTGAGCTGGGTCGGGCGACGGTGGTGGTCAATGACGACCAGTTGTCGCTGGCGATTGGTAAGCGGGGTCAGAACGTGCGACTGGCTGCGAGGTTGACGGGGTGGGACGTGGACATCTTGACTCCGCCGGAGTTTCAGTTGGGTGTGAAGCGTTTGGACGCGGCGGTCAAGCGGGTGGAGGGGGTGACTCAGGAGCACGTGGACAAGATGGTCGTGCTGGGGCTGATTGACGTGAGGGACATTGAAGAGGTGGGGATCGATCCGCTGATGGAGGAGCTGGGGCTGTCGGAGGAGACGGCTGAGAAGGTGGTTGAGATTTGCAGTTCCGAGGCGAAGATTGTCGCTGCCGAAGCGGAAGCGAAGAAGGTGGCGGACAACGCCGCCCGGATCGCGGCTGCCAAGTCTGGTGGAGGGATGGGGCTGAAGTTGGATGCGGCGTCGAAGAGCTTTTTCGGGTTTGACAAGCCCGCCGAGCCTGCGGTTGCGGCACCGGTGGCGGTGGTTGAGGCGGCAGGCGAGGTTGCGGGCGAGGTTGCGGGAGCGACCGAGGTCGTAGCCGATGGTCAAGCGAAGGTCGAAGGGGGAACGGTGTAGGGTTGTTGGGGATGGGGAGCGTTTCGAGGTGGGTAGCAGGTTTCGTTCTTAACGGAGTTTTAGTTTGGCCAAGGGCATTCGAGTTAATCAGCTGGCGAAGGAACTGGGCGTCGAAAGCAAGGCGATCCTGAAGAAGCTTCACGACGAAGACATTCCCAACGTTCCGAACCACATGAGTCTGTTGTCGATCGGGCTCGCGGAGACGGTGCGCGAGTGGGTCAAGTCGGGTGAGATTGCGCCCGGAGAGGGCATGGCGGAGACGGCGGAAGCGCCGTCGAAGGCCAAGTCTGCGCGTAAGAAAAAGAGCGCAGGCGGGGACAGTGGCGAGGGATCGGTCGATGTAGCGGTGCAGACTATCCCCGAGGTGTCCGCCGAGTATTCGGCGGAAGGTTCGACCGAAAATTACGGCGAGCAGGCGGAAGAGCCCGGCGACGGCGGGGAGATCGTCGCGTTGGACACGCCGCAGGATTACGACGTCGAACCCCAAGAGGGGTTGCAGGACGAGACGCAGGGCGGGGCCCTTGCCGACGGCGGCGACTCGACGGCCGACGCGATTGAGGTGGGTTCGAGCGACAACACGACTGACAGCCGAACCGGCGACCAGTCGAGCGACGCGACGGTGGGCGATGTGAGCGTGGGTGGCACGGAAACCTCGGGCGGACTGACGGCGGGCGGGCAGACGGTGACGGGGTCGGTCGCGGCAGGGGCGACGCCAACGGGGGCGGTGCGCTCGTCGGCGGGCGGGGCCGGTGCGCCGAAGTTTGTGGCCAAGCCGACGGTGAGCATGCGGCCGGTGTCTGGCGTTCCGTTTCAGCCGGCACAGGCGAAGGTGATGGGGCCGAGGGTGATCAAGGACCAGTCGCCGGTTGCGGTTCCGCGTCCGGCGCGGTTCGGGCAGAAGGTTCCGGGTCCGCCGCAGAAGACACCAGTCAAGCCGGTGGTTCCGGTGGCCAAGGCGGCAGCGCCGGTGGTGAAGGCTCCTGTTGTGACTGCGCCTCCGATTGCGGCGCCGAGCGCGCCGGCGGTCAAACCGGTGGCTCCGGTTGCGCCCACGGGGATCAAGGGACCGGGGACTGTCGCAGGTGGGGCGAACCTGCCGCCGGGTCCTATCCAGCGGAACAGACTTGCGGCTGACGGATCGGTGATCCGACAGGAACAGCGTCCGACGGTGTCGCTGAACAATCCTTCGTCGGTCAAGCCTGCTGCGTCCAAGCCCATGGTTAGGGCCCCGCAGTTGCTCGTGCCGGAGAAGGCGCAGTTGCAGGGTCCGCGCGTGGTTCGGATTGAGAAGCCCGAGCCGGTGGCGGCTCCGCGTCCGCGGGGTCCTGTGCGTCCGAATGATCCGCCGGCGTTTGCGGCGGCGCGTCCGGGCGTGGGTCGTGGTGTGAAGACGACGACGACCGAGGATGAAGAATCAGATGCAAAGAAGGCGGCCGCGAAGGGCCGGTTGTCGCTCTCGGCGCGTCGGCGCGGGCTGGATGGGCGTCGCGGCGAGGCCGAGGAACGACTGAAGGAGTTCACCGAAGCCGACTTGATTGCGCGGAAGGACATGCTTAACGCGGCGGCTGCGACGCGGGCGGGCATGGAGAGTCACCTCAAGAAATCTGAGGCGCGTGGCACGCACCCGACGGCGAAAACGGCCGTGCAGCGCGGCGGCGTCGTCGAGGTGGAAGAACCGATCACTCCGCGGACGCTGAGCATGGCGCTGGGCGTGAAGACCAACGATCTGCTCTTCAAACTCATGAAGAAGCGGATCATGGCGACGATCAACCAGGCGCTGACCACCGACCAGGCGATGGAGCTGGCGCTGGACTACGGGCTGGAGCTGCAGGTCAAAGCCGAGACGAGTCCGGAAGAGCGATTGATGCTGGAGTACGACGAGGCGCTGGCCGAGTCGACCGAGTTGGTGTTGCGTCCGGCGGTGGTGACGATCCTCGGGCACGTTGACCACGGCAAGACGAGCCTGCTGGACAAGATCCGCAACGCCAACGTGGCGGCAGGCGAAGCCGGCGGGATCACGCAGCACATCGCGGCGTGGATGGTGCGCGTCGGCGAGGGCGAGAGTCAGAAGCGTGTGACGTTTATCGACACGCCGGGTCACCAGGCATTCACGTCGATGCGTGCCCGCGGCGCGAACATGACGGACGTCGTGGTGCTCGTGGTGTCGGCTGCGGAGGGCGTTCAGCCGCAGACGATTGAGTCGATCAACCACGCGAAGGCGGCGGAAGTGCCGATCGTGGTGGCGATGAACAAGATCGACCGCGCCGATGCGAACCCGGACATGGTCCTGGGCCAGCTGGCCACGCACGGGCTGAACCCCGTGGAGTGGGGCGGCGACACGGAAGTGGTGCGGTGCTCGGCGCTGACGGGCAAGGGGATTCCGGAACTCATCGAAATCCTCGACTACCAGGCGCAGCTTTTGGACCTCAAGGCCGACCCGACGCTGCCGGCGCGGGGCACGGTGATCGAGGCGAGGCGTGACGAGGGCATGGGCCCGGTGGCGACGGTGCTGGTGCAGGAGGGTACGCTGTCGGTGGGCGATTACGTGCTGTGCGGGCCGGGATACGGCCGCGTGCGGTCGATCGTCAACGACCTCGGGAAGATGATTCCCGAAGCCGGGCCGTCGATGCCGGTGATCGTGTCGGGGTTGTCGGACATTCCGTCGTCGGGCGACGTGCTCATCGGGGTTTCGGACCTCGATGAAGCCAAGGCCATCGCGGAAGACCGCGCCGTGCGGTCGCGTCAGAAGACGCTGGCTGGGTTGCAACAGCGGACCACCGGCGCAAACCTCATCCAGACGATCAAGGCCGGCGACGTCCAGACGATCAACCTGATCATCAAGGGCGATACGCAGGGCTCGGTGGAAACGCTGGTCAAGACGGTGACGGACTCGAACACGGCCGAGGTGAAGGTGCGAGTCGTCCACTCGGGCGTGGGCGCGATCACGGAGTCGGATGTTGAACTGGCGATGGCGACCAAGGCCAAGCCGACGGACAACCGCGTGGCGATCATTGGATTCCACGTCGTGCCCGACGAGGTGGCCCGTGGGATGGCCGAGCACAACCACGTCGACGTTAAGACGTACCGCGTGATCTACGAGATCTTCGACGACCTGAAGAAGGCGCTGTCGGGGATGCTCACCCCCGAGGAGCGTGAGAAGTATCACGGTCGGGTGGAGATCCGGCAGGTGTTCAAGGTGTCGCGGGTTGGGAACATCGCCGGCTGCATGGTTATCGATGGTCATATTCAGCGTGGCAGCAAGATTCGCCTGATCCGCAACGGCGCGGTTTTGGTGGAGGATTTGACGCTGGAATCTCTAAAGCGTGTGAAGGACGACGCGAAGGAAGTGAAGCAGGGATTCGAGTGTGGTTTGAAGATCGCCGGATACGACGACATCAAGGTTACGGACGTTTTGGAGGCGTACATCAAGGAGACGTTCGAGAGGACGTTGTAGGGGTGTCGGCTGGCGGGAGGTCTTGGTGGTGAGTGGTCGGAAAATTGCGGCGTGGGTTGGTTGGGTGGGGGTCGGTTCGGCCGGTTGCGCGGGTGGCTCGGTTTCCCTCCGCGCGGGGGGCGATGAGGCCGAGAGGGACTTGCACGGACAGGTTCAGTCGGTACCGTCGTCGAAGGCGGAGGCGGTGTTTTGGAGGTCGAAGGAGCGGGCCAAGCTCGTGGAGTTGCCCAAAGACCCACTGCCGCCCGCGCCGGGGGAAGTGCCGTAGGTTGGGGTGGGGCGGGGGTGGGGGGCGACGATTTGGGGGCTCTTTATGACGGCGCCGGGCGTCGGCGCAGTGGACCATGGTGGTAGGCGTATTGCAGTTGGAGATCGCGATTCCGGATGCGTTTTCGCTGAAGGACAAGCGGCGGGCGATCCGCTCGCTGCGGGACCGTCTGGCCCACGGGCGGAACATTTCGGTGGCCGAGGTGGGTGCGTTGGACGAGCACCGAAGGGCGATCCTGGGGGTGGCGATGGTGGCGAACGATTCGGGGTATGTGGAGGGGGGGTTGTCAAAGATTGTTGACTTTGTTCGGGCAGTTCCGCAGGTGAGCTTGGTGGACTACCAGATCGATCTGCTCTAAAACATTCGGCCCGGATTGTGCGGGGTTTGGCTTGCGTTGGGGTGGGGATGGATGAAGGTTTCTTATGTCGCGTCGCACGGAACGTCTTGGATCGCTGTTGCAGCAGGAGCTTGCGGCGATTATTCAGCGTGAGTTGGTGGACCCCCGGATCACGGGTTTCCCATCGATTACCAAGGTGCGTGTTGCCGAGGATTTGGCGACGGCGGATGTGTACCTGACGATCATGGGCACGCCGGGGCAGCAGAGCGCGGCGCTCAACGCGATTCGGCATTCGGGGGGGATGATGCGGTCTCGGCTTACGAAGGAGCTGTCGATCCGTCAGGTTCCGTTCCTCAAGTTTCACATTGACGAGCAGTTGCGGCGGGAGTTGGATGTTTTGAAGCTGCTTTCGAAGGTGCAGGACGAAGAATTGGAGATGACGGAGCGGGCCGCGAAACAGGCGGAGATCGATGCGGCGCTCGACGCGAAGAGGGCCGCGAAGGACGCCGCCCGCGAGGCGCGCAGGTTGGCGCGGGAGGCGGGGGAAGAGGTGGCCGACGAGTCGACGTTCGACGGGGACGAACTGGGCGAGGACGATTTTGCCGACGGTGACGAGCACGCCGGGGGCGACGTGGCGGGGGACAAAGTGGCGGGGGATGACGGGATCGACGAGGAGTCCGACGGGAAGACCGCTAGCGAGAAACATCCATGAAGTCCGGAAAGCACGCCGACAATCTCAAGGGTTTTGTGAAGCGCACGATCAAGGACGCCGGCGCGCCGGAGTGGGTGGCGTTGGACGCCAAGCGGGCGATGGTTCGGGGCATTCTCTCAGCCGAGACGACCGAGGCCCGCGTCGACGAAGCCATGGCGGTGATCGACAAGGAGTTTGTAGACCTTAACGAGCTTCGCGTGGCGACGGAGCTGGAGATGCAGTCGATGCTGGGGGTGAAGTTCGCGGATATTGAGCGGAAGGCCGTGCGGATCGTGACGGTGCTTAACGCGATTTTTGAGAAGGAGGGGACGCTGAGCTTTGAGCGCCTCAAGACGCTGGGGAAGAAAGAAGCGCGGGCGTTTCTGCGTGAGCTGCCGGACATGACGGCGTACGTGGAGGCGTATGTGATGTTGTATGGGCTGGAGTCGCCGGCAGTGCCGGTGGACAAGGAGCTGCTGGGGCTGCTGGTGGAGCATGACGTGTTGGAGGAGGAGACATCGGCTGAGGATGCGCAGAAGGCGCTGGAGGGGTCGATGAAGGCGGATGAGATGCACGCGTTTTTTGTTGGTTCGCGGGCGGCGGTTTCGGAGCGGATCGGGAAGCGGAAGAAGTAGTTGGGCGGAGTGGGGCGTTGGAGTGAAGCATGACTGAAAAGTTGCCGGCGGACACTTTGAGATTGGGGTTGCCGTCGGGTTCGTTGCAGCACGCGACGCAGGAGTTGTTTGCCAAGGCGGGGTACAAGATTTCGATTGATGCGCGGTCGGTGTTTCCGAGGGTGGACGATCCGAAGATCTCGGCTGTGCTGTTTCGGGCGCAGGAGATTTCGCGGTACGTGGTGGACGGGATTATTGATTGCGGGCTGACGGGGTACGATTGGATTGTGGAGAACGGGAACGAGGGGGATGTGGTGGAGGTGTGCGAGTTGGAATACTCGCGGGCGAGCAGCAACCCGATTCGGTGGGTGCTGGCGGTGCCGGAGGAGTCGCCGGTGCGCGAGCCGGAGGACCTTGCGGGGAAGATCATCGCGACGGAGCTGGTGAAGACGACGCAGCGGTATTTCGCCCAGCGGCGGATCGACGTGCAGGTGGAGTTTTCCTGGGGTACGACGGAGATCAAGGCCCGGCTGTTGGATGGGATTGTGGACTGCACGGAGACGGGTTCGTCGCTGCGGGCGAACAACCTGCGGATAATTGACACGCTGCTGCGGTCGACGACGCGGTTTGTGAGTTCCAAGTCTGCGTGGGAGGACCCGTGGAAGCGGGAGAAGATTGAGAATATCGCGATGCTACTCAAGGGGGCGATCGAGGCGCGGTCGAAGGTCGGGCTGAAGATGAATTGTCCGGCGGATAAGTTGGCGGAGGTGGTGGCGTTTTTGCCGGCTGAGAAGTCGCCGACGGTTTCGCAGTTGGCGGACAAGTTGTGGGTGGCGGTGGAGGTGATCCTGGAGGAGCATCAGGAGCGGGAGCTGATTCCGCGATTAAAGCGTGCCGGGGCGACGGGGATCATTACGTATCCGCTGAACAAAGTGATTCCGTAGGAATGTCGGATGTTGGATTTGTAGGTGTGGGGAGGGCGGGTATTGCGGGGTCGGGCGAGAGTTGAATGTGGTGGGGCGGGTGCTAATGTGGAGGCACATCCGAGCGGCAGATTTGCCCGCCCTGAGGGTCGTTGTGCCTGAAGGGCGAAGGGAAGACGGTGAGAATCCGTCGCGGACGCGCCGCTGTAAGGAGCCCGTCGGTACCTGAGAGGGTGCCGGAGGTTTCCGCCATGAGCCACTGTTTCGGCGAGAGTCGTAACGGGAAGGTGGTGGGAAGCAGGCGAAGCACGCGAGAGTGTGCGGGCCTGTGATCCAAGCCAGAAGACCTGTTCGGATGCGGAGGTCGGCGTTTCGCCGGCTTGGTGGCAGGCCCCGAGAGGGGTGTGGCCGCTGCGGTTGTCCGGGTAAATCCGGTGAGCCGTCCGACCGTGTTCGTCCTCGCGATTTGGGACGTGGCGGTGGAGCGCATCTGGATTGGGTTGTGAGTTTTGTTCGTGCGGGCCGTGGCCCGTCGCGGCCGTTTGACGACTTGTCCGGTGGGTTTCACTTTCTCGTTTTCACTTTGCAGGACCGCTGAGTGCCGCGCGAATCGGCACGGAAGGTCCGTGGTTTATGCGTCGTTGTGTTGCAGGTTTGGGTGTGCTTGTGTGGGGGGCGGTTTCGTGGGGGCAGGTGACGGGGTCGGTGGTGGTGGGTACTCCGGTTTTGCCGGGGTCGACGTTCATCAATGCCTCGGCTGCGCTGGGCGTGCCGCCGGCGGTGGTGAGTGGTGGGGCGGTGACGCCGTTTTCGCCGCCGTTTTTGGATTCGAACATTGTGGTGGTGAGGCCCGGCGGGAGTTTGACTCTGGGGTTGTCGTCGGCAGTGCCGGTGCTGGGGGGGCTGCAGTTGGGGGTGTTCTCGAACATCGGTTTGATCGACGTGTCAGCCGGTGGGACTGGCGTGGCGGGGAGCCCGGCTGGGACGTTCTCCGCGTTTCCGAGGGCGCTGGTGTCGGTGTCGTCGGACGGGACGAGCTTCTTCCCGCTGGGCGCAGGGCCGGTGACGTTCTCGAACCCGACGAACAGGTTCCTCGACGTCGCGCCATGGACGGGGTACTCGCCCCAGCCGGGTGCGGTGGAGAGCGACGTGTTCAAAGCGTTTTTTGGCGGGTTCTCCGACTTTTCCGGCAAGACGTACGCGGAGATGTTGCCGCTGTTCGGCGGGAGCGCGGGGGGAACGTGGCTAGACCTTTCGGCGAGCGGGCTGTCGTCGGTGGGGTTTGTGAGGTTTGAGGTTCCGGCGGGGGCGGACTACCGGTTGGTGCTGGACGCGGTGACGGCTGTCGTGCCCGAGCCGGCGGGGGCGGCGCTGGGCTTGGCGGTGGCGGGACTGCTGCTGGTGTCACGGAGGACCAGGTGAGCCGGAAGGCCACCCAACCAATGATGGCGGGGCGCAGTCTCTGGCTGCGCCCCGCCTCTTCCGCCACGCGGCGGAGCGGCTTTACGCTTGTCGAGCTGCTGGTGGTAATTGCGATTATTGCGGTGTTGGTCGGGCTGCTCCTGCCTGCGCTGGGGCGGGCGAGGGCGTCGGCGGTGACGCTGACGTGTTTGAGCAACCTGCGGCAGATGGGTCAGGCGGCGCAGATTTACGTCAACGCCAATCGCGGCTATCTCCCCCCGGCGCAGTGGGGCGGGAGCAGTTGGGACTTTGCGACGGAGGGGGGAAAGCATGTTCCGGGCCTGCTCTGGGGGGGCAAGGGCACGGTGAAAGTGCAGCAGTGCCCGGCGTTTGACGGGCGGTCCAACGCGGGGAGTGAGCCGTTCACCGGGTACAACTACAACACGTCGTACCTCGGGCGGGGAGAGGGGGAGGGGGCGCCGGCGAAGATTGCGCAGGTCCGCAAGCCGGCTGAAACGGTGATGTTCGGGGACGGCGAGTGGCGGTTGGGGGCGAACAAGTTCATGCGTTCGCCGCTGCCGTCGCCGACGGAGGACCCGTTCGCGATGGGTGTGGACTCGGCTGCGCGGGCAGCCGGGACGCAGGGTTTCAGGCATGGTGCATCCGGCGGTCGGGCGGGGAGGACCAACGTGTGTTACGCCGATGGCCACGCCGCCACGCTGGACGGGCGGTTCGAGCGTGCGCTTGTTGCGCCGCGGACGGGTTTTTTGTCGAGGGACAACTCGGCGTACGACCTGAAGTAAGGCGGGAGGCTTGGGTTTTTGCGGGGTCTTGGTAAGGTGGGGGCGTTCGGGGGGACGAGACTGGGGACGACACTACGGAGAGTTCATGAAGCGTTTTGCGGCCTCGACTGTGGCGATTGTTGCACTTGCGATGGCATCGACGACGGCGCTGGCGACTCCGCGGACGGCGGAGGAAATCGTCGGCGACTACCAAGCCGTCGCCAACCCGCCGCTGGACCGGTCCAAGACCGAAGACCAGGCGTATGTGAAGCAATACATGTCCGAGCGGCAGGCGGCAGAGCTCAAGCGCGCCGCGCTGGCGAAGGAACTGTTTGAACTCGACAAAGGCCACGCGATGCTGCCCGCGCAGATGACTGCCCGGTGGCGCGTCATGGCCACCGGGGCCGACTCGGCTACGGTCAAGGACGAGATCGCCGCGGTGATCAAAGTCGGCGGCCCGGAACCACTTGTCGTGGCAGCGCGGTCGGCGAACACGATGCTCGCGTTTCGAAGAATGCAGGCCGGGCGGGGGACGTTCGACGACGCCAAGGCGGCGGTGGAAGAACTGGTCGCCAACCATCCGAAGGACCCGCAGTCCCCCGCGGCGCTGGCGCAACTGGCGTCGATGGCCGAAGACGCGACAGTTCGGGGCGCAGTCGAGGCGCGGCTCCTCGCCGAGTACCCCGACTCCCGCGCAGCCAAGTTCGTCAAGGGCGACATCCGACGCCGCGACGGCGTCGGCAAGCCGTTCGAACTGTCCTTCACCGAAGCCATCACCGGACAGAACGTCTCCATCGAATCGCTCAAGGGCAAGGTCGTCGTCATCGACTTCTGGGCCACCTGGTGCGGACCGTGCGTCGCTGAAATGCCGAAGTTGAAGTCGCTCTACGCCGACTGGAAGGACAAGGGCGTCGAGTTCATCGGCGTCAGCCTCGACCAGCCGGAGGACAAGGGCGGACTGACCGCGCTCAAGGCGTACGTCACCAAGGAGAGCCTCGCGTGGCCGCAATACTACCAAGGCAACTTCTGGGACTCCGATTTTTCGGTGTCATGGGGAGTCAATTCGATCCCGGCGGTGTTCGTGGTCGACGCCGATGGTAATCTGCACTCGACCGACGCCCGCGGCAAGCTCGAGGAGATCGTCCCCGCGCTTCTGGCGAGGCGCGACGCGGCGGCCAAACCGGCGAACTAGGTCCGCGCCGGGGGTGGTCACGTCGCGTAGTATGGCGTCCGGCGGATGCGTCGAAGTTTCCACAAGCAGAGGACAATGCCCTTGGCCAGTGCAGCGATTCAACGGCTACGAGAGAACATCCGCAACGTCTTCCTCGGCCACGCCAAGGCGGTGGACCTGCTGTTGATCGGGCTTTTCGCCCGCGGACACGTCCTGATCGAGGACGTTCCCGGCGTCGGTAAGACGATCCTCGCCCGGTCGCTCGCCAAGAGCATCGACTGCAAGTTCTCGCGCATCCAACTCACGCCGGACCTCCTCCCTTCCGACCTTCTCGGCGTCAGCGTGTATAACTCGACAACCCAGACGTTCGATTTCAAGCCGGGGCCCATCTTTGCCAACATCGTTCTCGCCGACGAAATCAACCGCACCACCCCCCGGACCCAGTCCGCCCTGCTAGAAGCCATGGCCGAGGAACAGGTCTCCGTTGAGGGTCAGACAATTCTGCTCAAGAGGCCGTTCATTGTCGTCGCAACGCAGAACCCCTTCGAGTTTGAGGGCACATACTACCTCCCCGAAAACCAGCTCGATAGGTTCCTGCTCCGCATCTCCCTTGGCTACCCAGAGCGAAGCGCCGAGCAGCGCATCCTTCTCACCCAGCCGGGGCGGTTCTCGCTGGACAACCTCAAGCCCGTGCTCACCGGGCAGGAGGTCGTCGAGCTCCAAGACCAGTGCCCGAAGATCCGCATGGACGCGGCGGTGGTCGACTACATCCTCGACCTCGTCGAAGCCACCCGCAACGACGACGCCCTGCACCTCGGCGTTTCCCCCCGGGGCGCGCTGGCGCTCACCGCCGCCTGCCAAGCCTCGGCGCTGCTGGCTGGGCGCGATTACGCGACGCCCGACGACGTCAAGTCACTGTTCCTCGTGGTTTGCGCCCACCGCGTGATCAGCAAGACGTACCTCAGCAACGGAGACTCCAACGCCACGGGGCGAATCCTCCAGTCGATTCTCGATCGGACCCCGGCGCCGAGGTGAACG
>Ga0105045_10003908_pt1 | contig 12897 bp, 10 predicted proteins | sample MAT02_FD_78089 | JGI IMG/M metagenome (GOLD analysis project Ga0105045, IMG submission 78089) | Freshwater microbial communities from Lake Fryxell liftoff mats and glacier meltwater in Antarctica - MAT-02 (megahit assembly) | ecosystem: Environmental > Aquatic > Freshwater > Ice > Liftoff...
CCGATGCCCATGCCGCAACTCCCGTGTCGACCTGTCCCACGGGCCAGCTCCTGCATCCGCCCGATCAAGCGATGAAACGGCGTGACCACGACGCAACTGGGGTCGATCGTCACGCGTCCCAGCGGCGCCGCGACCCCGAGGCGCTCGAGCGCGGCCGCCTCGCGGCCGAGCGCCAGCGGCTCGACCAGCATGTCGCGCGCGAGGTGAGTCCGCACGCCCGGCACCAGGGTGCCGCTGCCGAATTGGGCGAAGCAGTGCACGCCGCCGTCCTCGCCGACCACGTGGTGCGCCGCCTGGGGCCCGCCGTTGTGGCGCACCACCAGCTCGATCCCGAGGCGCCGGACCAGCGCGTCGACGGTCGCGCCCTTGCCCTCATCGCCGAAGCCGAGGCCGGTCACGATGATCGGCGCGTCGCCCCACGGTAACTCGCGCGCCCAGAGCTCGTGCATCGTCACAGCCGCGTGAGGCGCGAGCCGGGCCGGGCCCCGCTGACCTGGAGGTCGCCGTCGACTTGCGCCTGGCCCATGCGGGTCGCGCTGGCGAGCGGCCCGAGCGTGTGGATCGCCTGGTCCTGGCGCAGGTCGAGCTGACCGGTGCCGGCCATATCGGTGATGAAGGTCCCCAGCTCCACGCCGCCGCCGACGATCGCCAGCACCCCGAGCATGACGTCGACGATCGCCCGCGGGTCCTCGATCTTGAGGATGTTCTGCGGCGGCAACACGGTCTGCCACTGGCGCAGGATCACGTCGTCGGCGTAGTTGGCGTAGGGTCCCGTCGTCAGCACCCGCGGGTCCTCCGGCGCGCGCTGGGCCGGGTCGTAGTCGAACTCGAGGATCGTGATCTCGCTGGCGACGCCGGTCTCACCCTTGGCGCCGATCGTGCCCTCGAAGTGTTGGATCGCGCCGTTGATCTCGACCTCCACGCGGAAGGCCGTCGGCCCCGTCGCCTCGTGGAACCGGTAGTTCTGTACGAACACCCGGTAGCGGCCAGCCGGGGCCCCGCCGCGGGTCCACTGCACGTTCTCCACCGGCTTGCTGGTCTCCCCCTGCACGTTCATGTCGACGTCGAGCCAGCCGCCGCAGGCCGAGCGCTTGTGGGCGTAGAAGATGTGCTCGCCCGAGGGCGCGATGACGTGGAGGTCGAGGTCGTTGCGGTTGTTCCACACCAGCGAGGCCCGGATGTCGACGCCCTCGTAGCGCCCGCCCGCCGCCTCGACGCGTTGCTTGATCTCCGCGTCGATGTCGCGTCGCCGCTCGGCCAGCGACTTCTGCGGGAAGATCAGGAAGGTGTGAAACTTCTCCTGCAGCTCGGCGAAGGCCTTGGCCGAGTCGAGGTCCTCGTCGAACGGGAAGGGCTGACCGTGATCGCCGATCACGACCCCCTGCGGCGGCTCCTGGCCCAAGATCTGCCGGATCTGGGCGCCCTTCACCGTGGGGTAAAAACCCTCGTCGCCGAGGAAGAAGAAGAAGCCCTTGTCGCCTCGCTCATGCGCGGCCAACTTGGTCTGCCGCGCATAGTAGTAGGCGGCCAACTCGTAGGACTCCTGACCCGAGCCGCCGCCGCCCTCCTCGAGCCAGATCTTCGACAGCACGGCGTCGAGCCGGTTGTCGGCCTCGAACTGTCCGACCTGCAAGGGGGCTCGATCGCCGGCCGTCGCGTCGCCGACCGCCGCGAAGCTGATCGCCGGACCCGGCACGTAGTTGCGCAGCTCGATCTGACCGATGAACATCGGCAGCTTGGCGTAGATGACCCGCGAGTCGTCGCCGCGTGAGCGCGTGACGTCCATCGCCACCACGATCGGCGTCATGTTCACGCACTCGCGGATGTTGCCGTGAGGGCTCAGCTCCGGGTGTACGCTGCGCTGCGCCGTCGGCGATGCGCCGACCTGACCCCGATAGGTGAACACGTCGCGGTTGGTCGAACGCGCCTCGGTTGCGACCTCTCCATCGTATCTTCCGCCGCCCATCGCTGCCTCCTTGCTGCCTTGACCGGGGACCCCGGCGCCTGGGCAAGGTAGCGGGCTTTCTCCGCCCGCTCAACGCCTGCGAGGCCCGCGGCGCGCGCGATCGCATCCGCTCCTACGCCGCGGCCCTGCGCCGCAGGTGCTCCTGCATGCGATTACGCTTCGACCTCTTCGCCGAGCAGCTCGCGCACGCGGTTGACGGCGAGCATGCGGCCCATGCCCTCCGCGCCCGAGCTCGAGCCCGACGCGTACTGTTGATAGTCCTCCAGTGCGATCTGATACAGCGCGCGCGCCACCGCCGCCTCGCCGTCGCGTCGGGCCCGGCCAGCGAGAGCAGCGAGAACAGCCCGGCGAACCCGCCCTCGCCGAGCTTGCCGGCGATCGTCCGACGCAGCGGCGAGCCGGCGACCAGCACATGCAACGCCACCCAGGATCCGGCGACCAGCGCGAGCTGCTGCAATGGCGACATAGTCCAGGAGCTGCGTCACGTAGGTGTTGCTCGCGTGGAACACGAAGGAGCAGACGCCCACCAGCGCGACCGTCGGAGCGAAGCGGCGCAGGGTGTCAGACGCCGCCGGCCGCCCGCGCGCCAGCCACGAGATCATCAGGGCGACGATCACGAAGGCGAGGTTCGACCACGCGTTGGCCGGCTCGTTGATCCACGCGCACAGCCGTTCCTCGCACCACTTGATGTTGGGCGGCCCGAGCTCTGCGAGCGCGTACCACGGGCATTCCGGTCCAGCGGCGCTGGGCGGCGAGATCGACATCGGTCATCAGGATGCGCCCGGCGACGCCCGACGCGCCAGTCCGCTTTGGGGGTGACTGGCGACACGCCCGGGCCCGGACGCCGACCCACGACTCGGATATCCTGGCCCGCGGCGACGCCCCTCACCATGCACAACTTCGATCGAACACTCACCCTCGCGGCGCTCTCTCTCATGGTCCTGGGTGGTTGCGGTAAGCCGATGGACCGCTCGGGTCGCGAGGACGCGACCTTCGTGTCGGCGTCGATGGCTGGCGCGCCCGCGCCGGCCGGACCCGATCGTCCGCTGGCCAGCGACCTCGCGGTCGAGCCGGTGTCGATGCTCGTGATGTTCAACCGCCTCAAGACCCCCGACGCGCTGCAGGACGCGCTCAACAAGAAGCCGGGCCAATTTAGTCACATCGACATCGATCAGGACAGCACGCCCGACCCGCTGACCGTCGCCGCCAGGCCGACCGACCAGGGTCACGCCTTTGAGATCCGGGCCCGCCCGAACAGCGGCGAGTTCGTGATCGCCACCATGGTCTTCGATCCCGAGTGGAGCTACCTCGGCCACTACAACGGTGCGCTCGGCGGCGGCGCCTCCACTGTCGGGCGGCCCCTGCCCGCGACGCCGCTGTCGTCGCCGCCGGTCGCTGCGATCGCACCCGCGGCGCCCGCCCCGGTGGCGGTCCCGGTGATCGCTAGCCCCCCGCCCGCAGCCCTGCCCGCCGCTGGGCCTGCTGGCGTGCAGGCCGTGCCCGCCGCCAGCGCGCAGAGCCCCGGGCTCGCGGCCAGCCCCTGAGTTACCAGCCGAGCTGGGCCTGAAGGGTCTCTGCGAGCTTGAGGCCCATCGCCGCGTGGGTCGCAACCGACGGGTGTCCGTTGCAACCGGCGCCGATCCATTGAACGTTGACGTCGGCGAAGGCGACCTCGGGGTCCCCGGCCGTGTGCCGCGCATCGACGGCGCTCTGCAGGTATCCCGCGACCTTGTCGGCATCGTTGCCGAACAGACTCGGCGCGATCGCCAGGATGAACGCGTCCGGATACACGTCGCGCAGGTGGGCCATGAACTGCACGTAGGCCGGCACGAACACGCCCTCGGAGGGATCGCCGTCGGTGCTGAAGTCGTTGGTGCCGAGGTTGATCACGACCACGTCGGGCTGCCAGGCGAAGCCCCACGGCGCGGCGTTACTGGCGAGCAGACGATCGTAGATCTCCGGCATCGGCTCGTTGACGTCGTCGCCGTAGTTGTTGACCAGACCCTTGCCCGACCACGCCACCGTGCTCAGCTCGGCGCCGACCGCCCGCGCCGCGACGGCGCCGTAGGTCAGGTAGTGGTTCTCGGTCTCCGCGCTGAAGTTGCAGGGGTCCGTGCCCTCGTTGCCGTAGCCGCAGGTGATCGAGTCGCCGATGATCTCGACCCGGCGCTGCACCGGCGGCGGCGCCAGCAGCTCGCCCTCGATGTCGACGCCGAGCACAACTGTCGGCCCGAACGACCCCTCGGTGCGACGGTACAGCTCGATCGTGTGCTCGGCCGGCGCGAGGGCCTGCGCGAGCGGGTAGCTCTGCTCGCCCGGCGTGGTCGCCAGCGGCGGCTGCACGAGGCCGTCGAGCACCACCGTGAAGTACTTGCCCTTGTCATCGAGGCGCACGCTGGCCCCCGTACCCTTGAAGCGAAACACCGCCCCGACCCCCGACCAGCCCATGCGCACGTGGCCCGGATCGCTGTCGTCGTGGCGCCCGACGTAGTGGATCGCAGGGTCAGGCGGCGGCTCGCCGGTGGTCGATGTCGTTGATGTCGTCGATGTCTCCGTCGGGTCATCGCCGGTGGTCGGCTCGGGGCCGGTTCCCTGCCCCGTCGTGCTGACCACCGCTCCAGTGCTGTCGTCGCCGGTGACCGGGTCGCTCGCGCTACTGGTGGTCTCGCCGGTCGGCGCGCTGGTGGCAGGGTCGCCGGTCGTGCTCGCGGCGCCGCTGGTCGCGTCGGCGGGCACGTCGGCGCTGGTGTAGCAGCGCGCGCAGAGCAGGGCGGCGACGACGACGGGGCCGAGGGGACGGAGCATCGGCGTCACGATATCAGCCTCGTCTGGCCCGACAAAGCCGCCGATGATGACGCCCCGACCCCGCGATCACCTCGTCGTGGGTGGGTCGTTCGGGACCGGAAGCCCCCCGGCGCGGGGCCGGCGCAGCACGCCGTCGACACCTGACGCATGGATCGCCGATCGTCGCAGATCACCCGCCACACCGGGCTGGCGCGTCGCGGCACGCTCTCACGCAGCCCGAGTTTTCGACCGCGAGCAAGCTGGGGCGTGCGCACCGCCCTCCTCCTCAATCCCAGCGCCGGTGACGGCTCCACTGCGAGCCAGGGCGACCTCGGCGAGCGCCTCGCCGCCGCGCTCGCTGCTCCGGTCGAGGTCCGACCGACGACCACCGGCGATGAGATGCTCGCGGCCGCCGAGGCCGTCGGCCGCGAGGGCTTCGAGCGCGTGCTGATCGCGGGTGGCGACGGCTCGGTACACCTGTGCGTCAACGGTCTGGCCCGCGCCGGTGCGCTCGAGCGGGTGGTGCTCGGCATCGTCCCGGCCGGCACCGGCAACGACCTCGCCACCTTCCTCGGCATGCCGCGCGAGCTGGACGCGGCGATCGCCGCCCTCGCGGCCGGGCACCCGACCCCGCTCGACCTCGGCGACATGAACGGCCTCTACTTCGCCAACGCCTCGTGTGGCGGCTACTTCGGCGAGGTCTCGGAGGCGACCAGCAGCGAGCTCAAGTCGGTCGCCAAGCGCCTCGCCTACGTGCTCGCTGGCGCGACCGTGCTGCTGCAACACACCCCGACCAGCACCCACCTGACCGCCGACACCGAGTTCGGCCCGCTCGAGTGGGAGGGTCCGCTGTCGATGTTCGCGGTGTGCAACGGCATGACCGTCGGCGGCGGTCGCCCGCTCGCGCCCGAGGCCAGCGTCTCGGACGGCCTGTTCGACGTCTTCTTCGTCAAGGAGGTCAGCGGCACCGGCCTCGCGTCCGTGCTGCTACAGATGGGTCGCGGCCTGCACCTCGACCACGAGCGCGTGATCGGGTTTCGTGCGCGCCACCTGACCCTGCGCTTCGCCGAGCCCACGCTCGTCAACGTCGACGGCGAGGTCGCCCCCGTCGACCGCGCCGTCTATACCGTGCACCCGCGCGCGACCCGGGTCCTCGTGCCGCCCGGCTTCCTCGCGCAGCCCAAGATGCCGGACTCGCCGTGTCCGACCCGTGACGCCGGGTAGCCGGGCACCTAAACCCTCGCACCGCCGCGGGTGCAGGTATCATCGGGCGCACACCCCGGAGCCCGCTTCCCGGTCGGCCACATCGGCCTCTCGACCTCGAGCAAGGGGCCAAAGCAGATCTGGCCCAACGTCGCCGCGTGGCTCGCCGAGCACGCCGAGCCAGCTACTTGAGCCGCTCACGGATCGCCCTCAACTCCCGCAAGGCCTCCTGGTCTTTCGGACGGCCAAGAAACTCCTTGATCGCTATGAGGTGGTCAAGCCCGAGGACGGCACAACGCTTCCCGAACAGTTCGACGTGGACGGCCCCGGCGGCCGCCTCGGCGTACCCACCCACCGGCGGCAGCTCGCCGAGCACATCCAGCTCGCCACTGTCCGTCACGAGATAGAGATTGCGATATCGGGCCAGCTCCTCGGCCGTGGCTTGCAGCTCTCCGAGGTCAGGCCGCGTCGCATTTCGCGGATGTAGGTCGCGCAGCGCCCGGAGCAACCGATCCATGTTGTCGCGATTGAACGCGGCGACGATGTCGAGGTCCAGCGTCGTGCGGAGGGCGCCGTGGGCGATCGCAGCGATACCGCCGACGATCACGAAGTCGACCCCACCGTCGACGAGGCAACGCAGGAGCCTATCGTTGGACTGCTGCATCGCGCATGCTCGCGCGGAGCATCTCCGCGAACTCGAGCGCGTCCTGGTGCTGGGCGACGCGCTCGCCCGGGGTCAGCCGGAGGTTTCGCTCGAGCTGAAGCATGTCGACGCCCGCCTCGACCGCCGCGTCCCAGGCCGGGCCATAGCTTGGCCACGCGGTCCGGAACACCTCACGACGGTCGATCGGCGCGCTCATCGCGGCCACCTTACCAAGACGGCCAGCGTTGGACAACGGGGCGCGCCGGGGGGATCAGCCGACGTTAAGGCCGAGGGCGCGACGGGCCTGGAAGTAGTCCTCGCTGACGCTGTAGACCACCAGCTCGCGTAGGGCGTCCTTGGGCGTCAGGAACGATCCGAGCTCGCGCTGCTCCCTCGAGATCGCCGAGGCCGCGGTGCCGAGGTCGTTGCACATCAGCAGGCCGACGCGGTAGCCGGCCAGCTCGGCGGCGCGGGCCCAGCCCTTGACGTCGATGCGTTCGGTCTGGACCAGCCGGCGCAGCAGGGCGCCGAGTTGCTCGATGACCGGCGGCGTGAGGTGCTGGCGCAGCTCGCGGGCGCACGCGGCGACCCCGGGGGACGGCTCGCGGGGGTTGACCCCGGCGATGAGCATGCACGCGTAGATGACGTCCTTGAGGTTCTCCGGCGAGCGGTCGATGACCATGAAGCCGTAGTGCGGCGGGTAGAGGTCGAGCGCGTGGCGACCGACCGCGAACACCAGGTTGTTCTCGCTCTTGTCGCGGACCGCGTTGGCCAGGGCGATCATCGTCGGGCGCACGCGGCCCTCGCGTTGCACGTTGAGCACGTGCAGGTCGCCGGGCTCGTCTGGCCGAAAGAACAGGTCGGGCTGACCGAGGCCGAGCACGCCGATGACATAGAGGAGCATCTTGCCGACCAGCGACGGGTCGTCGTCGGGGTCGACGCGGTCGTTCGGACGCAGCGGGTACGGCAACTGCTTGACGCGCCAGGCCGAGAGCACCGGCGCGACCAGCCCGATGATCGCGCTGATCGTCGGGTCCTCGTCGGGGTGGAACACGTGCTTGCGCAGCACGTCCTCGCCGAGGCGCTGCTTGATCCGGCGAAACTCCGGCTGCGGGTAGCGGTTGACCAGCGTGGTCTGCTGCGCGCTCGCCTGCTTGAGGAAGGTCAGCGTGCGCGCGACGCAGAACGCCTTGTCGAGCTCCCGGCGGGCCAGATAAATGTCGAACAGGCGGTGGTAGCTGGCGTAGCGCGAGGGCTCGAGGCGCAGCAAGGTGAAGTGCGTGCGCACCAGGTGGTCGGCGAACTCGCGCGGGTTGTCGCGGACCAGCATCTCGTACAGCTCGGCGAGCAGCAGGTAGCGGTCCATGTTGTTGGGGTCGAGCGCCGCGGCGACCTCGAAGGCCTTGACCGCGGCGCGGAAGTCCGTGAGGCGCGAGCGATAGATCTCGGCGAGGTTGGTCCACAACATCATGCGCAGCGCCGGGTCGGCGTCGGACGGCAGGCGGTTGATCATCTTGCGGTAGGCCCGCTCCAGCGCCTTCCAGTCCTTGCGCTGGGTCATGATCGTGTCGATCGCCTGGAACGACTTGAGCATGCTCGGGTCGTCGGCGAGCACGCGATCGAAGCGCTCGAGGGCGGCCTCCACCGAGGCCAGCTCATCGCGTAACACGACCGCGGCGGTGTAGTGATAACGCGAGCGCCGGATCGGGTCGATCTCCACCTCGACCACCTGGTCGACGATGCCGACCGCCTCGCGCCACTGCTTGCGCTCGGTGTGGAGGTCGAGCAGGCGGTGCAGCACCGCCGGGTCGCGCGGACGCAGCTCGAGCGCCTTCTGGTAGGCGATGACGGCCTTGTGCGGGTCGCGCAGGCGCTCGCGGAACAGCTTGCCGCTCTCCACGAAGAGGTCGAACTTGACCTCGTCGTTGGGGGCGCTGTTAATCATCGCCTTGCGGGTGTTGAGCGCGCCCTGGTAGTCGCCCTCTGCCATTTGCATGTCGAGCGTGGCTTGCAGCGCCGGCCAGTTGCCGGGGTCTTGCTCGAGGGCCTTGCGCAGGAACGGCGCCGCCTGGGGCACTTGGTTTTGCCGCTTCTTGATCTCGGCGAGCCGGTAGTTAATGGTCGAGGCGACCTTGTCGGTCCGCTCCTTGACGCCCAGCGTCAGCAGGTTCGCGTACGCAGCAAAGGCCTCGGACCAGTTCTCGGCCTCGAAGTGCAGGTCGGCCTGCCCGAGCAGCGCGCTCCAGTTGCCGGGCTCGAGCTCGAGGGCGCGACGAAACAGTTTGAGCGCGCGCGGGCCCTGGCCGAGCAGGCGTTCGACCCGGGCGGCACGCAGGCACAGCTCGACGTGCGCCTTGGCGGAGATCGGCGCGCCGACGGCCTTGCGCACCAGCATCTCGAAGATCGGCGCGGCGGCGACGTAGTTGCCGGACTCGTAGTAGACCTTCGACAGGATCGTGCCGACCCGGATGTTCTCCGGGTCGAGCTCCATCACGCGGGCGAACACCTCGGTGGCGCGCTCGACGTCGCCGGTCTGTCGGTAGTAGATCAGGCCGGCCTCGCTGCCGGCCTCGATGCGCTCGTAGTAGCTGGCCCCGCTGACGCTGAGCGACTCGAGGGTCTGCGCCAGGAGCACGGTGTCCTTGCGGCCCCGGTAGATGTCGGCGAGCAGCACCAGCGCGGGCGCGTGACCCGGTTGCAGTTGCAAGGCGCTTTGCAGGTAAGCCTCGGCGCGCTCGGAGGCGCCGAGACGCTGATGCAGGATCTGCCCGGCGCGGGTCAGCTCCTCGCTGCGCACGGTGGGGTCGGTGCACAGCGAGAGGAAGTGGTCGAGGGTCGTCGCCGCCGGCTCCCACGCGCTGGCGCGCTCGTATAGGCGAGCCAGCGCGAGCACGGCGTCGGGGGCGTTGGGCTCGAGCGCGATCACCTCGCGGTACGCGATGATCGCCTGCTTGGTGTCGGCCAGCGACTTGTCGTAGACGTAGCCCATCGCCCCGAGCAGGCCGATCTTGAGGTTGCGATCGGCGGTGCTGTCGGCGTGCTCCCGATAGACCTGCACGAGCTCGGTCCAGCGCTCACCGGCCAAGTGCGCCTCGGCGAGCTGGTAGTAGGCGTAGTCGCGGCCCTGGGCGATCCACGTGCGCCACGCGTCGCCCTCGGCGCTGTCCTTGCCGCCCGCGAGGGTCACCAGCGCCTTGCCCATCTTCTCGTAGATGCCGAGCTGCGCGCGCGGGTCCTGGGTCCCGGCGAGCATCGCCTGCAGCGACTCGAGCGAGTAGAACATCGCGCTGTCGGTGGTCGGCTGCGCGCGCGAGCTGTCCTTGGCCGAGGCGCCGCGCTGGCCGTCGTCGCCGACCTCCTGCAAGGCCCGCTCGAACGCGGCCATGTCGGGGAAGCGGGCGTCGCGACGCTTGGACATCGCCTTGAGGACCAGGGCCTCGACGACCGCGGGGATGCCGGCCTCCGGCGCGACGGAGCCGAGCGCCGCCGCGGTCGAGAACTTGTGCTGCATGGCGACCTGCGTGGGCCGGCCGAAGAAGGGTACGCGTCCGGTGAGCAGGGTGTAGAGCAGGACGCCGACGGAGTAGATGTCGGTGCGGGCGTCGACCTGCTCGCCGAGGGCCTGCTCGGGGGCGATGAAGTGCATGGCGTCGCCGAGCACGACGGTGCCGGGCTCCCGGTCGGCGGTGACGCTCTCGAGGCGCACGAGGCCGAAGTCGACGATCTTGACGGTGTCGTCGGACTGCACGAGCACGTTGCTCGGCTTGATGACGCGGTGCAGCACGCCGGCCTCGTGAGCGGCGTGCAGGCCGGCGACGATCTGTAGGCCGAGCTTGCGCACGCGTGGCCACGGCAGCCGACCGATCCTCCGCAAGATGACGCCGAGGTTCTCGCCCTCGATATACTCGCCGATGATGTACGGCTCGCCCTCGGGGCTGATGTCGGCGTCGAGCACCTGCGTGACGTTGTCATGCACGATCGCCGAGGTCGCCCGGGCCTCGCGCAGCAGCAGCTCGACCTGCGCTCGATCGGCCGCCAGCTCGGCGCGCACGATCTTGACGACGACGAGGGCCGGAGGGTCGAGCAGCTCGGCCTCGAAGGTGTCGGCGACGTCGCCGCGACCGAGGAACTTGAGGAGGTTGAACTCGCCGGCGAAGGTCGTGCCGACCCGGCTCTTTGGGCTGCGATCAGCGGGCGAAGCGGCGGGCGTGTCGTTCATAGGAAGCATCAACCATACCCGATCGCCCCGCAAACCAAGTGTCCACCGAATCTCCCACGCTCGCGCGCAAGCGCCCCTTGCCTGTACATGTACACGCCCCGGGGCGGCCGACCAACGCGCGACGGGCTCGTGGTCGACCGCCGGGGACGCGCATGCGTGGCGATGCCGAGCGGCGGCGCCCAGCTCGGTGCATCCCTTCGCAATTTCTAGATGTCCCCGGGGACAGGTCCTTCGGCGGCGGCCATGAAGCGCTCGATGCGGACGCGCAGATCTTCGGGGATCGCCACGGCGCGGCGAAAGCCCGGCGAGGCGGGGTCGAGGTCCATGACCACGCAGGTGGTGGCGCCAGTCAGGCGCACGTCACCGACGTCGCCTGCTGCGCCGCGGACCACATACTCGAGGCCGATCGAGCTGCGCCCGAGGCGAGCGACCCTCAGCTCGACGCGGATGCTGTCACCGAAAGCGCAGGGCGCCTTGAAGTCGGCCTCGCTGTGCACCGCCGGGAACCCGAGCTTGCGCCCGACGATCAGGTCGGCGTACGACAGCCCGAGCCCGGCCGAGAACCAGGTCTCCATGGCCTCGTGAAACAAGTGGAAGAACCGCGGGAAGTAGACGATCCCCGCGGGATCGCAGTCGCCGAAGCGGACCTCAACTCGGTGGACATGCACGCCGCGCATGAACATGGACCGCCCGCGAGTGTATGCTGCCGCCATGTCCCACGTCGACTACCACGCCGATGCCGGCATCGCGCTTATCACGCTCAATGTCCCTCCGGCCAACTGCTACTCGTACGAGCTCATGCAGGCGCTCGACGCGGCGATCCTGCGGGCCCGCTTCGATGCCAGCGTACACGTGCTGCTGCTGACCGGCGCGGGCGAGAAGTTCTTCTGCGCCGGCGCCGACATCGCGATGCTTCAGGGCGCCGACCCCGAGTTCAAATACAACTTCTGCCTCCACGCCAACGAGACGATCAGCCGCCTCGAGCAGACCCCCAAGCTGGTGATCGCGGCGCTCAACGGCCACTGCGTCGGCGGCGGCCTGGAGATCGCGCTGGCCGCCGACCTGCGCGTGGCCAGACGCGGGCCCGGCAAGTGCGGGCTGCCGGAGGTCAAGCTCGGGGTGCTACCGGGCACCGGCGGCACGCAGCGGCTGGTGCGTCTGGTCGGCAAGTCGCGGGCGATCGAGCTGATGGTGACCGGTGAGACCTTCGACTTCGACCGCGCGCACGCGCTGGGGATCGTGCATCAGGTCTGGGATGCGGCCAGCGGCGCGGAGTTCCTCGAGCTGGCCCGCAAATACGCGACGCAGTTCGTGCCGCCGCACACCGCGTCGCGGGCCGCAGGTTTAATCAAGCGCGCGTGCCAGACCGGCGCCGACATGAGCCTGCAAGACGGCCTGGCCCTCGAGCGTGAGCTGCAACAGCGCCTGTTCACCGGCGACGACGCGAAGGAGGGCATCGCCGCGTACGTGGAGCGCCGTACGCCGAGCTTCACGGGTAAGTGAGGCCGGTGCCGGCCCGGACGGTTCGTGGTACCGTGGGGACATGACGGGCTACCCTCGCGAGGCTCCGGGACCGTTCCGCGCGCACCAGATCCGCGACGGGGACCACTACGAGCTGCGCGACGGCCACGCGATCCACTGCATGACTGCCGGCGAGCAACACGCGAAGGCCAACCTCGCGGGCGGGCGCGTGCTGGCCACCGACCCCGAGGTCGCCGGCGCCGCCGGGGTCGACGCCGGCTTCAGCTTCAACGGCGAGTCCAACCTGCGCGCACCCGACATCTCCACCGGCGTCGGCGACGGCCCGGGCTGGATGCGCAGCGCCCCGCCACTCGCCGTCGAGTACGCCGGTAAGGGTCAGGACGAGGCCGAGCTACAGGCCAAGATCAAGGAGCTACTGGCCGCCGGCACCTTGTACATGTGGGTCGTGCGGCTGACCGGGCGCCTGCGCGTTGAGGTGTACACGGCAGGGCAGCCGATGCAGGTCGTCGAGGCCGAGGGCGTGCTCACTGCGCCGGGTATCTTGAGGAATCCCGTGCCGGTGCGCGCGCTGGTCGACGGCAAGGCCGCCAACGCGGCGAC
>Ga0105045_10003909_pt1 | contig 12896 bp, 8 predicted proteins | sample MAT02_FD_78089 | JGI IMG/M metagenome (GOLD analysis project Ga0105045, IMG submission 78089) | Freshwater microbial communities from Lake Fryxell liftoff mats and glacier meltwater in Antarctica - MAT-02 (megahit assembly) | ecosystem: Environmental > Aquatic > Freshwater > Ice > Liftoff...
GGATTTATTTCTACGAAATCGACAAACGCTGCGCCTCGGCTCAGCGCCTCAATGCCCAGCGCGCCGGTGCCGGCAAAAGCATCTAAAACGTGTGCGTTAATCAAGGAGTTAGCTAACCAGTTAAACAGCGTCTCGCGCACGCGGTCAGGGGTGGGTCGCAAGCCATCGGCAGATAACACGCGCAATTTAGAACCGCGCAAGCTGCCAGCAATAATGCGTACGCTGCCCGGTGCGGACTTTATCGTCATAAGATTAGGAATCTATCCAAAATTGCTTGCCGCAGCCCTGATCGATGCGATCAAGCGCTGCACATTCAATCAGCTGGGCGGGGGCATTATTGCTACCACTGCTTAAACACACGCGAATTTCTAGCAAATGCGGCGCGGACTGCCTAGCCGCGCTATTGGTGCCTGTTGGCATTTTAATCTGCTTGCAATGCAGGCTGATGGCGGCTCCCAAAGCGGGCGCGTCGCCTCTTGCAGGAAAATTGCTTGATGCGCGCGCCTTAAAATCAGCGCGCGCATACGCTTTGCCACTAATAAGAAGTGGTAAAACTGCCTGATTAACGCGCTCCGCCCAGTCTATTGATTCGGAAAAATAGCGCATGGGCTTGAGCCCTGAACAGCTGCCGTGCTTGTTCCATTGGTACAAAGGCAAACCGGTGATTGGGCCGGGCATCCAGCCGGCAAGGCGCGGGTCAAATTCAGCATTCAAATCTAAAGCCGGGCCTTTACAATAGCTCGGTGCTTTTTTTGAACTCAAGCGCTCCGGCCACAGCCCGTGAAGCGTTAGCATCTTGGGAGTGGCTTTGCCTGCTTGGCAAAGCAAATTTTCGGCATTTAGCTCGCAAAACGCAGGCGTAATGGTCAGTACCAGCTGGTAAAAACGATCAATCCGCGCATCGGCTTTGCCATTGACCGGCGCGTCAATTTGCTTTGCCGAAGGCTCCAATACCGGCGCTCTCTGCGAGTTAGCTGCTTGCGAAGTTTCAGGCTCAGATTGCGGGCCTTTATTTTGACTAGCGCATTGCACCATAAGCGCCGCAATTGCACCCGCTAGCACAGTAGCGATGCTAGCGTTGCGACGGCGGCGTTTTATTGGCCCAGACATCTAAAGATTAGCTGATGAATGACTAGCGATTGATTAAAAACCGCGCGCGACAGCCGCGATCAACCCAAATCCCTTCACGGGTAAATCCCCAGGTTTGGTTTTGGGTGCAGAGCGTGCGGGAAAGCTGGCGCTCGATAGCGACACCGCGCGCAGTATCAACACGGCAAAGCGTGTAGCGATTATCTTTACTGCCGCATTCCAGAACGAGTGGAGGCTGCGGTGGCAGCTCACGGCGCATGCTTCCAATAAGGGCGGAATACCGCTGCTGCTCTTGACGAAACTCAGCTTCGTTGGCAAATTGTGGTGGAATCCAATAGCCATTTTCAGGCGTACAGGCGGGGCATATCTGGCCGCTTGCATCAATCCAGCGCAGTTGCCGCGCATCAAAACGCGCGGGCAAGCCAATCGCCTGCCCAAAGCCTACACCCTGATTGATACCTGCGCGCGGTGCATTGGCGGGTCTGCCATCCTGGATGGGCGCACCGGGGCCTGCCAACAGGTTCTGAAATCTACGGCGTTCTTTACGGTATTCAGCACTGTCGGCAAACGCATCTGGAATCCAAAAGCCCGTGTTTGGATCACAGCGCAAACATTCACCGGCACGATCAAACCATGCCAATTCATAGGGTGAAAAGAAAAAGCCATCTGGGAAAACGTAGCGGTTCAGATCCTGATTCTGGCTAATTTGATCCAGCGGAACTAAAAATCCATTTCGCTCGGTGCAATAGCTGCACAGCTGACCGTTGGCAGTAAACCAGCGCATATTGCGAGCGTCAAAATACTCGCCACCTTGGCCTTGCGTTTGCGCGCCAAAAGGCTGACTGCTCTCTGGGGTTCGATAAAATTTCGGCGCATCGACCGGCGCTTTTTCCTGAGCTAAAAGTGCGCACGGCAAACCTAACAAACCTAGCACTGCAAATAGCGGCAATGCAAATAGCGTTGATCGAACCGTAAAAGTGGGCATGGCTTGCTCCGATGGGTGGAAAAACACTTAGTCGTACAATACGATGAAAATGTATTTATAAAGTAACCAATTGCTACAAATCCGCAACAGATTCTGTCAAGTTCGACGTTAGAATCGGCGGCATCGGGCAGTTCAAACGCGCGCAAATCACCCGCAGCAATTCCGATTCGGAGGCGCGCACCCGTTCGTCAAAAAAGGTGCATGCAATCAGCGCGCGCAAAAGCGCCTGTTTGGCGTGAATTTTCAGCTGATTCAACTCATTTAAAGCAAGATCAAGCGGCTCTGGCCAGGGGTTCGGTGGTGCGTACTGCAAGCTTTTGCCGACATCAAGATTTTTTACCGATTGCTCAAACGCACGCTGTGCCAAAGCCGATTCAGCATTGATTTGCGTGGGCGTATCTGCACTGTGGCCCACCTTTGCTAAAACGCTGAGCAAGGTTTGAATTGCGAGCGGACAATCTGACAGGCGTTTACGCCCCAAGCGAGTATTCGCCTTCTTGGAGTCAAAAACGCTGTGCTCAAGCAGTCGGAGCAGGCTGTATTCGAAGACATCTAAATGCGCATCCACACGCGATAGCTGTTCAATGCAGGAAAATAAGCGCCGAATCTCCGATTCTGGGCGCAGTTTAAGCGATGGGAAGCAAAGGCTGACCAGCGGCAGGCGTTGCTCTGGCTTAAGCGCTAGCACCAATTGCAATAGCGCCTGCAATTGCAGGACAAAGGCATCACCGTAAGTCAGCCGGACGAGCGCTATCTGGCTTGCGCAAGTGCTGGTGTGCCGCGACAATGCAAGCGCTATCACTAACACGCAGACTTCATCGCGGTGATGTGCGGCACGCTTCAGTTCTGCCGCAAAGCCGTGTAGGATCGTCTGTGCTTTTTCTACATGCGGCACTTCTGGGTTAGCAACTTGAGCTAGCAAGGAGGCGACGAATGGATGGCCCGTATCGGCTTGGTCCGGATCGGAGGTTGGCGGTAAATTGGCCGCTGAAAATCCTAACATTGCCGCAGCTGAAGCGGGCTCGTCCCGTGAAGTGTCAAATCGGCTCGCCTGAGCTGCTTTCGCTAGCCGGCTAAATTGCGAGGCGATAAAAGTGGGTTCCAATCGACGAATGCGATCGGTCAAATCAGGGTGAGTATCAAATACGCTGGCGTGATCCATGTTAGAGCCAAATAGCATGTGTCGATATTCCTCAGCTTGATGGTTCTTAAGCTGGCTGCCCGCACTAAATCCGCCGATTTTCTTTAGCGCGCCGGCAATTCCGCTAGCCGAGCGGGTGAACTGCACTGCGGAGGCATCGGCTAGAAATTCCCGGCTCCTAGAAATCTTTGCTTTGATAAGGCGAGCGCTTAGCAGCCCTGCGCTGCCCAGCGCCCATATTGCAAATCCAGCAAGCAATAATGATTTGCCTTCGCTGCGGCTGCGTCCGACGCCTTCCAGTATTTTTTTCCCGATTAAGCCTAGGGCGCTGATGCCAAACAGCAATCCAACCAATCGGATGTTGAGGCGCATGTCGCCATTAAGAATATGGGAAAATTCATGCGCTATAACGCCTTGAAGCTCGTCGCGCGAAAGCGTCATGAGCGTTCCACGCGTGACGCCGATCGCCGCATCGTTCGTGCTGTAGCCAGCAGCGAAGGCGTTAATGCCGTCTTCGTCCTCCAGTACAAACACGTCAGGGCAGGGCACGCCGGACGCAATCGCGATCTCCTCAACTACGTTTAACAGCCTTCGATAGTGAGGATCAGATCGGTGATTGTTGATTTGGGTTCCGCCCATTGCCTGCGCGATGGCTTTGCCGCCTTCCCGAAGGCCTACAATCCGATATGCGCTTGCCACTGTGATAATGGTGATAAGAACCGCACTTACCGCAATCCAACCTTCCGGTTTAGCAATTGCCTGCGGCGCAAATATAAGCGTAAGCGTGATGTTAACCAGTGCGATCAATGCAACAACGGCCGCTAATAGCATCCAAATCATTTTGCGAGTCGCGCTACGGGCGTGCTCTTGGTGTTCAAAAAAGTTCATAGCTACGCTTTCGCCGCCTTGCACAGCGGCTGATGATAAACTTAAACCTAGGCCCGGGTGGATTGATAGTGCGATGGAAAAAACCACAGATTTTGGATTTAAAGAAGTGCCCCAGAAGCAAAAAGCGGCGCTGGTGCGGGACGTTTTTAGCTCGGTCGCGCGTAACTATGATGTAATGAATGATCTAATGAGCCTAGGTTTGCACCGGCTTTGGAAGCGTCATTTTATTGCGATCGCAAAATTGCGCGCGGGGCAGCGTGTTTTAGATCTAGCCGGTGGCAGTGGCGATATCAGCAGGCTTGCTGCAAAAGCCGTAGGTAGTTCCGGTTTTGTTGTGCTGTCAGATATCAACGCCGAAATGCTTAGCTGTGGGCGAGATCGCCTGTTAGATGAAGGCTGGGGGCCGCAAGTTCAGTGTGCGCAAATTGATGCGCAAGCGCTGCCATTCCCAGATCGAAGCTTTGATTTGGTCACCATTGCATTTGGTCTTCGCAACGTGACCGACAAACCGCGCGCGCTTGCCGAAATGCACCGGGTGTTAAAGATTGGCGGTCGTGCGATGGTTTTAGAGTTTTCCGAGCTTCAAATTGACGCGTTAAAACCGATATATGACGCATATTCCTTTCAAATCCTGCCAAGGCTTGGGCAACTCATTGCCAAAGATCGCAAAAGCTACCAATACCTAGTGGAATCAATCAGGCGCCATCCAAATCAGGCGGCGCTTACCACGCTGATGCAATCCTCGGGCTTTGCGCTGGTCGAGTCACACAATCTGGTGGGTGGCGTGGTTGCAATTCACTCAGGATTCTCAGTCTAAATGAGTCGAGCAAATTTATTTTTGCAGCTAGGGAGGGTCAATTTGCGATGCTGCTGCTAATTTTAAGTTGCAAAAAATTGGCCTCTTACCCCAATTTATGCGTTGTAAACGCAGGTTTAGCTTGTCCATTTGTCATATTTTAATGCTTAATATGCAAACTCGATCACACCAAGCGCCAGAATGCCTTCGCTAATCATTGCCGCAATATGCTCGGCCGCACTTATTTTTGCGTTTTTACTGTACGCGCCGCGCTTTGGGTGGCTCGACCATCCTGACGGTCGCAAGGCGCACGACGTGGCTGTTCCGGCGCTAGGCGGCGTTGCTTGGTTTTTCGGATTCGCGATCGCGGTTCTGCTGTCCCAGCCGACGGCTTCACATCAATATTTGCTGTCTGCCATGGCCATATTGGTACTGGTTGGCGCAATCGATGATCGAAAGCCACTGCCATCTTGGCTCCGGCTGTGTATGCAATCAATAGCGGTAGTGATCGCTTTTCAGGGCAGCGGGCCGATTCAAAGCCTTGGCGCTACCTTCGGTTTTCAACTATCGCTTGGCGGATTTGCTTGGCCTTTCACTGTTTTTGCGGTGATTGGCGTAATCAACGCGATTAATATGATTGACGGTATGGACGGCTTGCTTGGCAGCCTTGTTTCCCTGGCGTTTTGTGCGCTTATCTTCGTGCTCTATCGCGCTGGGGTGGGTGATCTGGCATTCGTTCCAGCCGTTGCGGTATGTGCGCTTATTCCCTTCCTTTTGGTTAACGTGCGTACGCCTTGGCAAAAGCAAGCGCGGATGTTTTTTGGCGATTCAGGCAGCATGCCGATTGGATTGCTGCTGGCTTGGTGTGTTATCAGCACCACTCAAGGCGAGCGCGGCCTTTTACAGCCAGTCAGCGCGCTTTTTCTACTGGCGGTGCCTCTGATTGACACGGTTTCACTGATGCTTCGTCGTGGACTTCGCGGGCAATCGCCCTTCAATGCGGATCAAGAGCATGTGCATCACCTCCTTCAGCGTGCTGGCATTGGCGTCGGTGCGAGTTTGGTGCTGCTGTTAAGCGCCGCAGCACTGCTTTTACTTCTGGAGTGGGCTATGAGCGCTCTAGCGCTTCCGGAATTTGTGCGATTCTCGGTCTTCATGGTAATCGCACTGGGCTATCACTTCCGAATTGGATTTGCACTGCGACACAAACGTTGGTTAGGCCGCGATTTGCAGGATGCGCTGGTGCGCACCAGCTGACGTGTCGCACGCTCATCAATCGAAAAATCGCGCCTTATTTTTAGGCTGGGTTGCGGTGGTTGTGCTGCCAGTGGTTAGCTTCGGTGGCAACAGAGCCTGGGTTTGGCCTTGGGCGATGGTACTTTGCGCTTTGTGCCTTATGTGGGCCGCGCAGTCCAGGGGTTTGCGGGAACGCTTGAGAGCTTTGCGGCTAGATCCGTCCATGGGCCCGAGGCGCGCGCCGCTGTGCTATTTGGGCATTGCCTGGATTGTGACCAGTGCAGGGTACCTGCTTCCTATTGGGTTGAACGTTGGCCCGTTCACGCGTGACACCGGTGCGGCGCTAGTCGCGTTTGCGCAAGCAGTCTATATGCTGCAGCTATTCTTGCTTACCGTGCTAGTGCTTGATAGCAAAGAAAAAATAAAGCGAGCGGTGCTTACCCTTTTCATAGTGGCTGTGTTGCATGCAAGCATCGCTACCGGCCTACATTTGACCGACGTTCGAATTCTTGAGCAGTATTGGGTTTTTAATCCAAATTTCGCGAGCGGATTTTTCTATAACAGAAATCATTTTGCTGGCTATTTAGTAATGCATTTAGGGCTTGGAATTGGGCTTTTGGTTGCTGGTTTACGCCTGTCAACCGATGACGAACGGACTTGGCGACAGGCGTTGCGCGACTGGCTTGCGATCATTATGTCAGCGAAAGCGCAAATTCGAATTGCACTTATCGTGCTTGTTATTGCGCTAGTCGTTACCCAGTCAAGGATGGGCAATATCGGATTTTTCAGCGCGGTCATTATCGTTGGCATCATTGCAATGTTTACGATGCGGCGACGGCCCAAAGCGCTGCCCTGGTTCTTGATATCCCTTATCGTGATCGATTTGCTCATCATTGGTAGCTGGTTTGGAGCAGATAAGTTGGCCGAGCGAATTGCCGGCGTGCAGCTAGATCGCAGCGTGATGCAACTTGAAGGTTCCCCGGTGACAGCGATCCCGGTTGAAACTTTACAAGCATCATCAGAGCACGCCTTGCGCGTAGCTGGAGCGCCTGATTTGGAGCGCGAGAGGCCTATTTTGACTCGGGAAACGCTAAAAATGTGGTGGCAAGCGCCGATACTTGGTGTTGGCCCAGGCGGTTTTAGGTCTAACTTTCCGCTTCAGCGCAGCGCCGATATGTCGCCGCTGTTTTACGATCATGCACACAACGATGTTGCGCAACTGCTCGCCGAGCGCGGAATTCTTGGGTTTCTGATTTTTCTTGGGTTAGCCGGCTGCTGTGCTTATGCCGCGCTTGCTGCACTTGCCTCCAGGCAAAGCCGATTTTTATCCGGGCTGGCGTTTGGAACTTTAGTCAGCTTGTTTGCAATCGGAATCCATAGTTTTGCGGATTTTAATTTACGAATCTCGGCAAATGTTGCGCTTTTCACCGTGATTCTTGCACTGGCTTATTTATCACGCTACACCAGTGATACCCGTGAGGTGGCTTCAACCGCCGCGCCCGATAAAAACTTTGGCCTACGCACTAAGGCTCGATCAGCGCGATTTGCGCATATGCCAGCTCTGCAGGCACCCTTTTTGCGCGGCTTGGTTTTGGTATTAGGCATCTCAGCGTTTCCGAATGTGTTCGCGCAGCCAGCGCCTTCGCCCCTGATTTGCGAGCTCGGGCAGCCAGACATCGGCGCTAATTTTCCAACGTTGTCGGCATTGCGCGAAGCCATTCGAATAAAGAAACAGCAAATAAAATCGCAGGCCAAGCTGGATGATCCTATTCGAGATGAATTATTGGAAATCACCCTGCAAACGATAGAAGCCGCGCTTGCATGGCAGTCCATTGAGCGAACAGACGTTGCAAAGGCCTTTTGGAGCATTGCTAAAGAAGAGTTAGGCGATACCCATTGGCGGTTACGTCAGCAGGCTAAAAAAGGTGGGCTGCGCGCACTTTGGCTAGCTATGGAGCTCGATCATGCCGAGCAAGCCAATTGGAGTCCGGCTGCTTGTAAATCCTTGGCGATCGCAACTGGATTGCAAACCGGTGGGTTTTTGTATCGCGCTGCGATTTGTTCGCAGAGCAATGACCCGGTGCTAGCGACCAGGCTTATGCAGCGTAGCGCCGACGCAGGCCATGCCGCAGCATCAGAAATCGTTGGTAGGCTTTGTTATGCAAAGCAAGACCGTGCATGCAGCGTAAAATATTTTTGTCAAGCGGTAGACGCCGGTCGTGTCGGCTCGGCAGGATTGGCGGCATTCCTTATAACTGAAACGCCGCCAACACCCGCTTTGGCGGTCAAAGCTTCGGCAATGTTTGAAATGTCAGTAAACCAGGGCGACTACGCCAGTGCCAACAATCTCGGCGAGCTCTACGAGCAAGGCTATATCGGGCACAAAAATTATAAACAAGCAGAACTCTGGTATCAAAAAGCAGCAAAACAGGGGATAATATTGGCTCAGCTTAATATTGCCAAGCTCATTTCACGTGACCCACGTCGCAGGATCGAAGCAGAGCAATGGTTGGCGTTAGCTGAGCTGACTGATCCTGATTTAGCAAATCGTGTTCGCAATCAACTGAATGAACTTCAAGAATGACCAACGTTTGGACTGCTAATGCGCTGTACAGACAAACAATTTTAGGTATTAAGCGTACTTCACGCTGGCATTTGTAGGTTTATTCAGGTATTTTCACGCCAGGGTCATTGTGACCAGCACTTCAAAACAAACAATTTTCTAACGGAGTTTCCCTTTATGCGAGCGCTCAGCCTTTCAATATTGCTTGCTATTACAGCGTCTGCGAATGCCGCAGATGGTACGGGCGTTCAAGCCGGGCCTTTTCGGGTGAAGCCAACAATAGGGTTAACCTTCGGTAACGAAAGCAACGTGGGTCTTTCTGGTGTCAACGAGGTAAGCAGCTTTGTTACCCGAATCTCGCCGGGTATTCGGTTAGATGCAGGCACCGAACAGCGAAGTATGTCGATGACGTATGAAATCGAATCAGCGCGCTACGCAGATTCGGAGATCGATAATTACACCGATCACGCCCTTGCGATAAGTGGAAAGCTCTCACCTAGCGCGCGAACGCGCTTTGATGGAGAAGTACACTATGAATTAGGCCACGATCGACGCGGGGAAAATTCCCGCCAAGGTCGATTCGCAGAGCTCAACATTGATCCGGATGAGTGGGCAAGAAGGGGCGGCAGCGTCGGGTTTGGCTACGGGGTTCCGAGCGCGCGTGCTGGCTTCAATGCCGGCGCGGGAGTTGAGGATTTGTCCTACCGAAATAACGAGTCATTCACCAGAGATGCTGATCGCTCTGAAACGCATTTAAAGGCAGAGTTTTTGTATCGATTAGGGGCAACAACCCGCGCTTTCGTTAGCGCGCGCCAGAACAATATCGAATACGATCGCGCACGCACGCGTTTATCACGCAGTTTTAGGTTAGACAGCTTTGAACGCCTCTACTCGCTGGGTATGGAATTTGATGCGACGTCAAAAACCTCAGGCCGTTTCGCGGTTCAGAAAATCAGCAAAGATTTTGACGATAGTCTATTTGAAGATTTCTCAGGATCGGGCTATGAAGTCGGATTGAAGTTTCGCCCGCGCTCCTACTCGACCTTCGATCTAAGCGCCAGCAGACGCACCGACGAATCAGTCAATTTTATCCCGACCTCGACTTTTGCGGCCGCTAATACGCAGTTTGTTTTAGCGCAAGACGTAACGCTTGCCTGGACCCACGGCTGGTCGGATCGGTTGCAAACGTCGGTAGATGTGGGTCAGTCTAAACAAGATTTTCAGGCGAACGATCGCTCGCTTCGAGATGATCGTGTTAATTTCTGGGGTGTTTCCACCGGATACCAAATGCGGTCGTGGCTAAATATTGGCGCAGGCTACAGAAACACTGAGCGCTCTTCAGATGATCGCCAGTTTGAATATAACAACGACGAGTTTTTGGTTTCGTTCGAAGCATCGCTGTAAATTTTAGCCTTAGACTTCAGTCTGTTTATCTCAGCGCCCATTCAGTCGCTGAGGCTAAAATTCAGAGACAGAATTGGCTGTGGAGTTGTGTGTCGATGCATCAGATTGTTCGGCTTTTCGTTATCTCGTTTTTTTTGCTCACGTGCACTCAGCTTTTGGCTCAAGTTCCCTCGGGTGCTTCAAAGCCCACTGAACTCACAGCGCCTTCTCTAGACATTGCTGGCAGCTATAGACTTCGCCCAGCGGATGCCATTGACGTACAGGTGTTTGGCGAAGCTGATTTATCAAAAGAGTACACAATCAGCGAAAACGGTACGATTTCTTTTCCGCTACTCGGAACGCTTAAAATTGCGGGCTTAAAGGCCACGCAGATTGAGCGGCTGATAATTAAGAAGCTTAGAAATGGGTTCTTGGTTAATCCGCGAGTCAATGTAACCATTCGTGGGTATCGGCCGTTTTTTGTGAGTGGGCAAGTGCAGGCACCCGGTAGCTTCAAGTTCGAACCAGGCTTAACAATACGCAAGGCTCTAACCATGGCCGGCGGTTTTACTGAGCGTGCATCTAAATCAAAAATTTACATCGTTAGCGAAGGCCAGTCTGCTAGCAAGCCCCGCAGAGCAAAAATAGACGAGCCGCTGCGCCCGGGCGACGTCATCAACGTTGAAGAGAGCTTTTTTTAAATCATGAATGCCCCGCTAAGCCAAGAGCAGCTCGAAATCGCTAATTCAGCGTCTCAGCAGCAGTCGTTTCACGAATATCTACGGATTCTCGGACGGCATAAAATCAATATTTTGCTTTTGACGCTGCTATTTGCAGTGCTCGGCGGACTAAGTGCGGCGATGGAGACCCCGCAGTTTCGGTCTTCGTCCCTGTTATTGATTGATCGAGATGTGCAGCGAGCGATTAACGTGCGCGATGATTATTCTTCAATGGGCGGAAACTTCGAATACTTCACCACACAATTCGAAGTCTTGAAAACATACCCGCTTGCAGTCAGGGTGGTCAATGCGGTTGGCGCACAAGCGATCGTAGACGGCTTTAACAAACGCTCCAAGTTCTCACTCGACAAACTTTTACCTTGGAAAAAGCAAGAAGAAAGAAAGCTTTCGGCTGATGAAACGTTTAAGACTGCGATTGGGATAGTGCGGGGCGCACTGCGTATTGAACCAGTGCGCAACAGCCAAATCGTAAAGATTTTTTATCAAGCGCCCGATGCTCAATTGGCGGCGAAGCTTTCAAACGAACTGGCGAACGCCTACATTGAAAATACGCTCGAATCGCGTTTGCAAATGGTTCGCAAAGCTACCAGCTGGTTAAACGAGCGCATAGGTAGTCTGCAGGCCTCCTTGCTCGAGTCAAGGCGTAAATTGCAAGAATATGCAGAGAAAGAGGGCATTGTTCGCACTCAGGGCAGAGATGACTTTTTAACGCAGAGTCTTAGCGTGTTGAATAATCAGGCGGCAACTGCATTCGGTGCCCGCGTGAGCCAAGAATCACTGTATCAGCAGATCGTGTCTGCGCAGCGGTCTAACTTGCCGCTAGAAGCAATTCCAGGTTTAGTAGCCGCAGGCAGCGGCAATTCGGCATTCGCAAATCAATTTGCCGAAGCACGTCAGAAGGTGGCAGATCTTAGCGGCCGCTACGGCCCGGAGCATCCAATCCTTGTGGCTGCAAAGTCTGAAGAGGTCAGTGCACTGCGTGAATATCGAAGCGCGCTGGCGTCGAGCGCTGAAGGTTTGAAGAAAGAGTACGAAAGCGCCCTTTCAATTGAGCGGAATTTGCAGGGGCAAATAGCCAATGCGCGCTCGGGTTTGCAAATGTCGAATCGTAAAAGCATTGAATATGACAAGCTCGAACAGGAAGTTTCTGCGAATCAGCAAATTGTCGATACATTTGCCGCACAGGTGCGGCAAACTGCGGAATCGAGCAAGTTCGAAACCTCTAACGCCAGGATCGTGGAGCTTGCAGAAGCGAATAACTCGCCGGTCTATCCCAATGTGCAGCGCAGCGTCATTTCAGCGCTTTTGCTGGGCTTAGCGCTCAGCATATTGCTTGCTTTTGTGCTGGAGCATCTCGACAACACAATAAAAACCACTGAAGACGTAGAGCGTCGCTTAATGCTGCCGGTGCTCGGGCTAGTGCCGTTGATAAAAAATGTCAAAAATCCTATCGATGCCCTTAAATTTTTCAGCTCGAATCCAAAGACTGCTTTTAGCGAAGCGGTTCGCTCTGTGCGTACTGGGCTATTGCTTTCAACGCTCGATAAATCGCATCGGCGCGTACTGATCACTTCATCGCTGCCAAATGAAGGCAAAACGACGCTTTCGCTTAATCTTGCGCAGGCGATGAGCCAAATGAACAAGGTTTTGCTCATCGATGCAGATATTCGTCGCCCGGCGGTTGCGCGCGTGTTTGGCGACAAAAAGCCAACCCTAGGTTTGTCACAGTTTATTGCCGGTGAAGCAAAAATCTCCGAGTGTGTGCATCAGCTTGATGGCACGAACACCTACATTATGACCGCTGGCGTGGTGCCGCCGAATCCGCTTGAGCTATTGTCTTCAGCTAAGTTCTCAGAAGCGCTGGATAGCTTAGGTAAAGTGTTTGATTACATCGTGATCGACTGCGCACCTGCGCTCGCGGTAAGCGATGCGCTCGTGCTGTCTAGACTAGTGGACGGCGTAATTTATGTCGTCCGCTGCGATTCAACGCCGTACCAAGCCGCGCAAGCGGGTATTAAACGCCTGCGCCGCGTTGATGCGCCTATTTTGGGCGTCGTACTCAATCGAGTCGGTGA